>Ga0163163_10000005_pt1 | contig 369548 bp, 297 predicted proteins | sample S65metaG_FD_119766 | JGI IMG/M metagenome (GOLD analysis project Ga0163163, IMG submission 119766) | Switchgrass rhizosphere microbial communities from Kellogg Biological Station, Michigan, USA - S6-5 metaG | ecosystem: Host-associated > Plants > Roots > Rhizosphere > Soil | place: USA...
AGTTCGGGATCGCGGCGGCGGGACGCGGAGGCGGGGGTGGCGGCGGACGTGGAGGTGCCGGCGGTGGTCGTGCTGCGGGCGCGGCGCCTGCGGGAGGGGCTCCTGCGACACCGCCATGCTCCGTCGAACAGCCCGGTCAGGCGGGCCGCGGTGGACGCGGTGGCGGCGGCGGACGCGGCGCAGCCGCGCCCGCGGGCCTCGATGCGCTCACGCTCGAGCAGCGCACGCAGTACGAGCTCAAGCTCGACAAGATCAACGCGGACTATCCGCCGGCGCCGCGCGCGACGGTCAAGGACTTCGTCGATCACATCGACTACGCGGTCAAGCTGATCGGAATCGATCACGTCGGCATCTCGTCGGACTTCGACGGCGGCGGCGGCGTGGACGGCTGGAACAGCGCGGCCGAAGCGTTCAACGTCACGCTGGAGCTCGTGCGGCGGGGCTACACCGAGGAACAAGTCGGCAAGATCTGGAGCGGCAACTTGCTGCGCGTGTGGCGGGAGACGGAGCAGATCGCGAAGAAGATTCAGTCGGGCGAGATCAAATAGACAGGGAGTTGAGAAGTCCGGTGGGCTGAGAAGTCCAGGTGCGCCCTGAAGTCCTGGACAGGTGCGAAGTCCTGGCGGCAACTCGCTGCATGTCGGTCCCGGTTACATGGGACCGCCGCGGATCACTGACGCGCAATCGCAGCTCGTTCTTCCCCAGGCCAAGCAGGACTTCGTGCAGTGGACGCTTGGGTTGTTCGCATCGTCGTTGGCCGGCGCGCCGCTGCAGTTTGGTCCAGGACGCTGACGCACTTGCCTCGGCAGCTCGGGACACTCGAGTATCTTCGAGTACAACGTGTCAGTGTCTTCAATGACGTTCAAGCCGACGAAGGCAGGCAACTAACGACCACGGTGAATGCCGTAGACGCTGAGCTCCGTGCCGTCCATGACGTGCGTGCCCTGGAGCGTCTCGCCGATCTTTTCCGCCACGCGGATCGAGCGCGCGTTGTCCGGGCGAATCAAGCTGATCACGTACTCCGCGCGGACGTCCTCGAATGCGAAACGGAGCGCTTCGAGGGCGGCTTCCGTCGCGAAGCCGTGGCCCCAGCACTCGCGGCGGATCACCCAGCCGACCTCGAGCCCGGGCCATCCTTCTGGATTCCACAAGCCGACGCGGCCGATGACCTGGCCGCGGGTCTTTTCGAAAACGGTCCACTGACCGTAGCCGCGGAGCTGCCAGTGGCCGATGAGCATCGCGAGCATGCGCCATCCGGCCACGCGGCCGGAAAGCGGGCCGACGAGCGTCATGTACCGCATGACTTCCGGGTCTTCGTGGATCTCGACAAACGCGTCGAGGTCGGACGCGTGTGGAGGACGGAGGAGCAGCCGGGCCGTTTCGCGCGTGAACGTCAATTCGCGCGTACCTGTCTCGGCGTCATGCCGCGTCGCCGCCGCTTGAGGAACAGGCCTTTGCGCGAGAGTCCGAGCATGTGCGCGGCTTCGGCGACCCGTCCACCGGAGCTCGCGAGCGCGCGCTCGATGAACGCGCGTTCGACCTCTTCAATCGCCTGTGGGAGCGTTTGATCGAGGCGGACGCTCACGGCGGGCGCCGCCGCGGTGGCCATGGGCCTCGCGTTCCACCGGGCCAGGATCTCCGGCGAGAGTGCGATGCTTCGGATCGTCTCGCCGTCATGGGCCATCGCGACGACGCGGCGCACTTCGTTGGCGAGCTGGCGGATGTTGCCGGGCCAGTCGTACAAGAGCAGCGCGGCGATGAAATCGTCGCTCAGCCGCACGCCCGTGCGCTGGCATTCGCGCGCGTAGCGGTTGAGGAAGAGCGTGGCGAGCGCGGGAATCTCGTCCTTGCGCTCGCGCAGCGGCGGCAGCAGCAGCTGCGCGACGCCCAGCCGGTAGAACAAGTCGCGCCGGAACCGTCCCTGATCGACGAGCTGATCGACGTCGGCGTTCGTGGCCGCGACGATGCGCACCGAGACTTTCTGCGGGCGCGACTCGCCGACCGGATGAATTTCGGTGCGCTCGAGAAAGCGCAGGAGCTTCGGCTGGATCGCCGGGTCGAGGTCGCCGATTTCGTCGAGGAAGAGCGTGCCGCGCTCGGCGGCGCGGACGACTCCCGGGAACGAATCGAGGGCGCCGGTGAACGCACCGCGGCGGTGGCCGAAGAGCTGGCTCTCGACGAGCTCGCGCGGCAGCGACGAGCAGTTGAAGGCCACGAACGGACCGCGCTTGACGGCGCTGTGCTCGTGGATCAGCCGCGCGATGACTTCCTTGCCCGTACCGGTCTCGCCGCTGATGAGCACGGGCAGATCGGTCGCGGCGAGCCGGATGGCGATCTTCAGAAGCTCGGCCATGCGCGGCGATCGGAAAATCGACTCTTCGCCGTGATGCAGCACCGCGCGCGGCCAGAGGTTCTGATCTTCGTCTTCGTTCTCGGTGTCGGCCGTGCGGTTGACGGCGACCTGCACGAGGTCGGCGACGCTCTTGAGCAGCGAGATCTCGTCGATCGTCTGGACGCCGGCGACGGTGATCGCGACGCGCCGATCCGATCCGCGAAGGCGGATGCGGAACGTGCCATCGGCGTCGGCTTCCCAGCTGGCGGACGGCTCCGGCTGGTAGTCGCAGCCCGATTCGCTCTCGACATCGACGCGCGTGCCGATCGTGGTGCCCTGGAGGATGGCGGCCATCCGGTGCGCCAGCAAGTCGATCGAGTGGCCGGCGCCGAGCATCGTCGCGACGTCGCTCAAGAGCATCGCGGTGTCGGTCACGTCGAGTTGCCCGCGCGGGACGTGGACGGTTTCGCGCGTCTCGCGCAGCACCGTGCGGCGCTGGCGTTCGATCCAGTCTTCGTGGAGCTTGTGGCCGATGGCGCGGCTCGCGGCGAGCGCGCGGTCGAAGTGGACGCTGCCGCGCGTGACGTCGCCGCGCAGGCTGAACGCGAGCGCCTTGGACGCTTCGAGGACGATGAGCGGATCGACGGCGCCGCGGGGACAGGCGCGCACGGCGGTGGCGAGCGCCGCTTCGGCGTCGTGGTGCCGGCCGAGCCTCGCGAGCGCGCGGGCCTTGGCGCAGAGGAGCGCCGTGCGAATCGCCTTGTATTGGCGCCGGACGAGCTCGGCGTCGGCACGTTCGGCGACGCTGACGATCTGGTCCCAGTCTTCGAGCCGTTCGAAGTACGCGCAGCGGGTGAGGTCGTGCGCGAGGTCGTACCAGGAGCGCGCGGGGAGGTTGTCGCGCAGTGTCACCTGCCGACAGTCCTCCAGCAGCTCACAACAGCGCTGGAGGTTCCCCCTCCGCAATTCAAGCGTTGCTAGGTTGTCGAGGGCCCCGAGCTTGACGTATGTCAAGGCATCTGCATAGTTCAATACGTAGGACAGGTACTCTTCGGCCCGATCGAGGTTCGCGCCATACAGCGCCACAACGGCCAAGTTCGTTGCGGATCCCAGTTTGTACTTTACGAACCCCTCTGCGTCCGCCAGCCGGAAACACGATTCCGACAGATGACGCGATCTCGCCAGGTTGCCGGTGAAGGACTCGAGCGACGCCTCCACTAGGTCGACTGAACAGCGAAGTGCTAAGTGTCCACTGTTTTCCGCAAGCCGTCTGGCGATTTCTAGATGTCGGTGAGCATCAACGCAATGCCCTCGTAATCCCTCGAGTCGTGCCACTGCCAGGTGCAATCCCGACAATGATTGCGCGTCGCCCAGCGATGCCGCTAGCTGTCTCAGCTGAACGAGAACTGGAAAGAGCGCCGGCGGCGCCTGAAAATCCGTTGCTCGGACGAACAGAGCAAAGGTAGCGAAGAACTGGAGGCTGGATTTGTACTGCCGTGAGTCTTCAACCGCCCGTTGAAGAGTCGCAATTGAGGAGATGGCATCACCTAGGTCGAAGAGAGCCATCCCCCGCAGCACGGCCAGCTGAACTCGAGATTCTGGATCTGCCGACTTGGTTGCCTTGCCTTCGGTACGTGTGACCACGTCCGCGGGAAGCCCAGCGCGGTAGAGGGCTTCGACGTCCGAGACCACTGAGGTCGAGAGTTCAGATCCGCTTGCGAAATCAGGCTCAGCGCGACCAGATTGCCCGAGCGCCGGCTGCCGTTTGCGAGCCATCAGGGCACTCCTCAAGACTGGACGAAATCAGGACTGGCGACAATACCAGAAAACCGGTAGAAGGTGGGACCCGAGAGCCTATTGGGGATCTGAGGAGATCTCTTTCGTCTAGTGGATCCGCGAGTCTCCCCGCTGGGCAGCCGCCGACGGCTCGCCGACGCCCTCAGAGGTTGCTGCAGGTGCTGCGACGGCTGAAGCAAACAATGTCGCTGCGGATTCCAAGATGCGTCGATGATCGTGACTGAAGGGCTCGCTTCCGTACGCGGTCAAGACACCAATTGGGGGAGTCGAGCCACTATAGATAGGAACGGCCAGTGCATATCGCAGCGGGACAGAGAACGTCCGAGCCACAGGACCCAACTCTAGCGCGGCGTTCGAATTCACGACCACCTGTTTGTGCGCTGCTGCCCAGCCAGAAATCCTCTCTCCGATCGGGATCTTCAGATCCTCAATCGCAGATGTTCCAACTCCGATTGATGCTACTGGCACTAGCTCATTGGTCTCATGCTTCGGCATGTAGAGAGTCAGCGTCGCAGCAGGAACAACGCGTCGCAGGTGTCGAAACAAGACGTCGCATGACGAACGGAGCGAGCCAGCCTTGGGTAACTCGCGCCTCAGTTCATTGAACTCTCTGTCTTCTGCAGTGGTGGCGCTGATCACCTCGAGCTGCGCTGGAGCCAACCCTGAGCCCGCTGAACTTGCTGTGTCTCCCCTTCCGAATTCGGACGGTTCAGTTCGCTCAAGGCCATCGATGATCGTGAGAAAGCCGTCCACTACCCATGGGTCATACATGACCCCTCGTCGCTCACGAAGGACTTGCTCAGAGTACTCACGGCTGTACCGTGGCCGGTAAGGACGGTCAGACGTCAGCGCGTCATAGCAATCGACGACGGAAAGAATTCTCGCGCCGAGCGGGATCTCTGACCCCTTGAGTCCATCAGGGTAACCAGTGCCATCCCAGTTCTCATGGTGGTGTCGGACAATGGGTTCAACAGGGTACGGGAAATCAATCGACTTGAGTATGTCGGCGCCAACGCTCGCGTGAAGCTTCATCCTCTCGAACTCGGAAGCAGTCAGAGGCCCGGGTTTGTTGAGAATGTACTCAGGTACTGCAAGCTTTCCGGTGTCATGGAGCAATGCTGCTGCTCGCAGCGCGTCCATTTGCTTCTGATCCTCCATCCCGAGAAACGAGGCCAACGCCATTGTGTACCGCTGGACTCGTCGAATATGGCCGTGAGTGACTTGATCCTTCGCATCGATCGCAAGAGCAAGCGCTTCGACCGTTGACAAGAAAACTCGGTTCAACTCTGCGTTCTTTTGGCGTTCCGACTCGACGCGGTTGTTGGACCACTGGTAGGTGAGGAACAGTACGAACAACAACGGAAGGATGATCGCGACGAAAACTGGATCAACCGTCCGCGTGTTATAGATCAGCACTGCGCCAAGTGATCCGCCTGCGCCATAGTTGACGAGCAGGTCCTTGAAGTACTTTGACCAGATGCTGGAAGGCTTGACGCGCTGTTGCAGCGCGATGGCTACTGCCAGCAGCCAGCTGTTTAGCAAGAAGTAGATCCCGACGAAGAAGCAAAGCTTGACGAGGAACCACCCGTCTAGACGCTGGTTGGTAGTCTGGAACAGCGGACTGATTCCTGCTGACTGCGCTGCGGTCCAGAGTGCGAGAGGCGACGCTGCCAAGTTGAAAACAATCTGTTCCCAGCGAAGTCGCCGTGTGAAGAACAATCGAAGCGAAATGAACATCGCATCGAGGAGAACTAGGACGGTTCCACCCGCGGCGCCAAAGAGCAACGTCCCGGCTACTACGAAGGTCTCCGAAATTGAGATGCTGATATTGATGCTTGGCAGCGTAACGGGCAGAAGGCCGCTGACGACCGTAAGGGCGACAAGCGACAACCACTGAATGTGCCACTGATACGGCTGATGGATGACCTTGGACAGACTTAGGCCGACTACTAACGCGCCTAGACTGGCTACAGACAGGACGTAGAGTCGCGTCTTCCGTGGAAGTGCCTGGGTGGCTGGGTCGGGCATACTGGGAAGACCAAAGACGGGTCCGACAGACCCGGCACTTAATTCTCTACCGGTAGCTCTTGCCTAGGTCCAGACAATGATCTGCTGCGTCATATCGGCTCCGTTGTCGAAACCTTTACCAGCGCACTCAGTCGCATGAGTTGTAGTTTCAAGCTCCGTGCCAGCTACTAGCTCCAAACGATAATCATATGGTTCCGCATTTTCTGCCTCCTTTCGCCCGAATTCACGTGCACTCCGTCTAGTTCGTCTCAATCCTTACAGTTCTGGAATTTAGCTGCCGCCCTGAACGCATGGGCGCGCTGGTTCTGTCACGGAATTTGGGGGATCGTCTGACAGGCAAGCGCTACTTCCCCAAACCATGGTCGAACCCCAGACCATGGTTGAACCCGAGACCATGGTCGAACCCCAGACCATGGTTGAACCCCAGACCATGGTCGAGCCCCACACCATGGTTGAACCCCACACCATGGTTGAACCCCACACCATGGTTGAACCCCACACCATGGTTGAACCCCAGACCATGGTTGAACCCCACACCATGGTCGAACCCCAGACCATGGTCGAGCCCCAGACCATGGTCGAGCCCCACACCATGGTCGAGCCCCACACCATCGTGTTACCGCGAACGTTTCCGGAGCCCCACACCATGGTGTCGCCGTTCACGTTGCGGAAGACTAGCTGGCCTTCTGTAACCGTCTCGCCCCCGATCACGTCCTCCGTCGGCGCCGCCTCGAAACTCTTGCTCGTCGCTAGGCCAACGGCGAGCGGCACGTTGATGCTGCCCGCGCCTTGTTCAATCAGCCCGTAACCGTCGAGATGCTGCGCCGTGAACTGCAATGCGAACTTCACTTCTGCCGGCGAAAGCTTCGGATTCGCATCGAGCAACTGCGCCACCGCGCCTGACACCACCGCAGCCGCCATGCTCGAGCCCGACAGCATCATGTAAGTCCCGCCGTTCGCGCCGACCACGCGCTGTGACGGATAGTTGTCCCAGAGATACGAGCCCGGCGCTTCGGCCGACACAATCGCGTTGCCCGGCGCGACGACGTCCGGCTTGAGCTCCCAGGTCGACGGCTGATCCGGATCGCCGACCGGTCCGCGCGAGCTGTACGTCGTGACGCCATCGTCGCTCCGCGCGACCGTGCCGTGCGTGTTGAGCGATCCGACCGTCAGCGCGCCAGGCGTGTCGCCGGGCGAGACGATGCCGCCGACGATCGGCGTGCCGTCCTCGGTCTTGCCCAGATTGCCCGCCGAGCAGATGACGACGATGCCGTTGGCGACCGCGCGCTCAACGGCCTTCGCCAGCGGATCGTCCGCGTAGAGCGACGTCGCGGGATGACCGAGCGACAGATTGATCGCGCGGATGTTGAACTTGTCTTTGTTGTTGACCGACCACTCGATACCCTTGATGACATCCGACACGAGGCCCGAGCCGTCTGTGCCCAGCACACGAATGCTGATGAGCCCGGTCGCCGGCGCCATACCGATGTAGGCGCCCCCATCCGCGCCGCGGCTGCCCGCGCCGCTGCCCGCGATGATCCCCGCCACGTGCGTCCCATGGCCGTACGTGTCCACGCGCTCTGTGGCCTGCGGATCGACGTAGTCAATCCACGTGACGACGCGCTTGTCCAAGTCCGTGTGGTGCGCGATGCCCGAATCGATGACGACGACGTTGACGCCCTTGCCGGTGATGCCGTCGTACGCCGAGGTGCCGCCGCCCCAGAGCTGGCTCGCGCCGGTGGACTGCGTCGTGACCGCCATCGTGCCCGTCACGCGCGCGTCCTCGGCGAGCGACGTCAGCGCCCCGTCTCCCGCGGCCTGGTCGATCTGCGCCGCGGTGCCGGACAATCGCGCCCCGGAGTCCAGCCGCGACAGCACCTGCAGGCCATATTGCCTGGCGATGCGATCGATCTCGGACTGCGGACCCTCGGCGATCACGGTGACCGTCGCGTCTGGGTTCTGCTGGATCTGGCGTGTCAGGTCGCGCGACAGCCTGGCGCGGTGCTGAGCGGACGCCGAACTCGGCAGGGCAAAGATCGTCGCGATGAGGCCGATAAGACACGCAGCTTGAACGCGACGGGCGGTGGAGGGGAGCCGGACAAGAGTCATACGCCTACTCGCTAGCCGGACTAACAAAAGTGTATGCCGGCGTTGGCCGATTACACGCATGTACCGTACCAAAAAGGTACATTTTTGAGGGTGGAGAATTACGCCTAATTAGTGAGTTCTCAGCACTTTGCGCTGCCATCACCATCGACAATTTCAGATCCCTGATTACGAATTCGTTAGGGACATTTCAGTCTTGGTGTATGTGGCCCAAAGGGCTAGCCAACTTGCCACAAGGAGAAGGCCTCAATTCGTCTCTCGACCCCCTAGTCTTGAAACTGACTTTCAAGAACGTCATCGCGAGGGCCCGTAGATGAAGAACTTCCGTGTCGCGACGCTCCTCGTTGTCGGCGGCGTCGCTTGGTGGGCCTGTTCCGGCCAAAATACGGCCCCAGCGACGCCTCCGGGCCCAAATAAAGGCGGCCGGCTGGTCGCGACGTTCCGAACGGAGCCGCAGACCTATAACAGATTTGTATCTCCGCGCTCGGCGGAGGATTTGTTCGTGAGATTGACCCAGGCAACCCTCGTCCGGCTCAACCGCGTGTCCGGCGAGCTGGAGCCGTGGCTGGCGACCAGCTGGACGAGCTCGTCCGCCGATAGCCGCGTCTGGACGCTGAAGCTGCGACCCGGCGTGGTCTTCTCCGACGGCGCGCCATTCTCGGCGGCGGACGTCCAGTTCACCTTCCAAGCGCTCTATGACAAGAAAGTCGCGAGCCCGCTGGCGTCGAGCCTGCTCATCGCCGACCAGCCGCTCGACGTTCGCGCCATCGATGACACGACGGTCGTGCTGACCATGCCGGCACCGTACGGACCGGGGCTGAGCCTGCTGGACGCCATTCCGATTCTGCCGCGCCACAAGCTGGAGGCGGCGTTCAAGGCCGGGACATTCCGCGACGCCTGGGGACTGTCGACGCCGCCCGCCGACCTGGTCGGGCTCGGGCCGTTTGTGCTCAAGTCCTACGTCCACGGCGAGCGGATGATCTTCGCCCGCAACGCGCACTACTGGCGTCGAGACGAGACGGGGGCGGCGCTGCCGCGGCTCGATGAGCTCGAGGTGCAGATCGTGCCGGAGCAGAACGCCGAGCTCCTCAGGCTGAAGGGCGGCACCACCGATCTGATGACGGCACAGGTGCGTCCCGAGGATCTCGCCGGACTGCGCCGGCTCGAAGCGACCGGCGCCGTGCAGCTCATGCAGGCTGGCCTCAGCATCAATCCGGACGGGCTGTGGTTCAACCTCACGCCGGGGGCGAACAAAGACCGCCCGTGGCTGCAGAGCGAGGAGCTGCGGCGCGCGATCTCCCACGCCGTCGATCGCAAAGCCTTCGCGGACACCGTGTTTCTTGGCGCCGCCGAGCCCATCTACGGTCCGATCACTCCCGGCAACCGCGCGTGGTTCACCGCGGACCTGCCGAAGACGGAACACGATGTCGCCCGCGCGAAGACCCTGCTCGGATCAATTGGGCTCATCGATCGCAACGGCGACGGCATGCTCGAAGACAAGGCGGGCCATCCGGCGAAGTTTTCGATCCTCACACAGAAAGGGCACTCGATCCTCGAGCAGTCCGTGGCGGTGCTGCGCGAGCAGCTCGGCAAGGTCGGGCTCGCCGTCGATGTCGTGTCGCTCGAACAGCCGGCGATGCTCGATCGCTTCATCAACGGTCAGTACGACGCGATGTATTTCTTCGTCGCGGCGGACTCGTTCGACCCGGCGCGCAACCTCGACTTCTGGCTGAGCTCCAGCGATTTTCATCTCTGGCAGCCCAGCCAGAAGAAGCCGGTGCGCGCCTGGGAGGCGACGATCGACGATCTCATGCAGCGCGAGTCGACGACGATGGATCGCGCCGAGGCGCACCGGCTGTTCAACGAGGCGCAGAAGACGCTGGCCGATCACCTGCCAATCATTTACTTTGCCGCGCCTGAGGTGACGATCGCGATGTCATCGCGCGTGCGCGGCGCGACGCCGTCGGTGCTGCTCCCTCCCGTGTTGTGGAACGCCGACGTGCTTTGGGTCACCGCCGCGGGCCACGCTGGACGCCAGTGACCGCGGGCCTCTCCGCGTTTCTGATTCGCCGTCTGCTCACGGCCGTGCTGTTCGTGCTGTTCGTCTCGGCGAGCGCGCTCGTGCTCACGCGCCTCGCGCCCGGGGACGCGGCCGTGGAACTCCTCCCCGGCGGCTCGCAGACCATGAGAGAAACCCGCGCGCGGCTGCACCTCGATCGGCCGATCGCGTGGCAACTGGGCGAGTGGCTGCAGGGCCTCGCGCGCTTCGATCTCGGCCGGTCGCTCCGGTCCGACCAGCCCGTCGGCGAGCTCGTGCGCGAAAAGGCGGCCCACACGGCGACGCTGGCGTTCGTCGCCCTCGCGCTGGCGACGATCGTCGCCATCCCCCTCGGTCTCGTGACGGGCGCGTATCCCCGCGGAATGCTCGCGCGTCTGGTCGCGCCGATCTCGCTCGCGCTGGTGGCATGTCCGCCTCTGATTGCCGCGCTGGTGCTGTTGTGGCTGGCTCTCTCGACGCGCTGGCTCTCCGTGGAGCCCGGGCATCTCGCCGTGCCGGCGCTCGCGCTGGCGCTTCCGCTCGCGGCGATGATCGAGCGGCTGCAATCGCGCGCGACCGCGGACGCCATGTCGGCGCCCGATCTCGTGGCGGCGGCGGCGCGCGGCGTCACGCCGCGTCGCCTGCTCTGGGTCCACGCGGCGCGCCAGTCACTGCGGCCCGTGCTCGGCATCTTCGGCATCGTGATCGGCAGCGTGTTCAGCGGCTCGCTCGCCGTGGAGTGGGCGACGTCGTGGCCCGGCCTCGGGCGGTTGATGTACGAGGCGGTGGCCACGCGTGACGTGTTTCTCGTGGCCGGATGCGCGTTTGCCGGCGCCGCCATGATCGCGCTCGGCAACGTCGTCGCCGATCTCACGCGGGCGCTCGTCGATCCACGCGTGCGGGGCCAGGCGTGATCACCGGTTGGACGCGCCGGGCCGGCCTCGCGACGCTGACCGCGATCGGGTTGGCCGCGCTCTTCGCGCCGGCGCTCTCGCCGAATCCACCGGCAACGGAGTGGGCCGACCGCGTCTACGCGCCGCCGATGCCCGTCCACGTGCGAGACGCGACGGGATGGCGCGCGCCGTTCGTCTATCCCCAGGTCCTCGAGGATCGGATCGAGCTCCGTTTCCGCGACGACGCCGAGCATCCCACGCCGCTGATCTGGTTCGCGGCCGGCCACGTCGTGTCGATTCCGGCGGACCGAGGCCCGCTGCTCCTGTTGGGCTCCGACCGGCTGGGCCGTGACGTCTTCTCTCGCCTGGTGGACGGCACGAGCCGATCGCTCGGCGTGGCGGTGGCCGGCACGTTTGGCGCGCTGCTCATCGGCGCGTTCGTCGGCGCACTCGCCGGCAGCCGGGGCGGGCGTGTCGAGCGGCTGCTGATGCTCGTCGCGGATGTCATCGTCGTGCTGCCGGGCGCGTACCTGGTGCTCGTGCTGCGCGGACTGCTGCCGATCGTGCTCGAGGCGGAGACGGTCTTTCTCCTGATGACCGCGCTCTTCGCGGTGTCGGCGTGGCCGCACGTCGCGCGCGGTGTCCGCGCGATCGTCGCGGCCGAACGGACGCGCGACTACGCAGAGGCGGCCCGCGCGTCCGGCGCTGGACCGCTGCGCGTCGCCTGGCATCTGCTGCCAGCCGCGCGCGGGTTTCTCGCCGTGCAAATCGTCCTGCTCGTGCCGGCGCTCCTGGTCGCCGAAGCGACGGTCTCGTACTTCGGGTTGGGATTCCTCGACCCCACGTCGAGCTGGGGCACGATGCTTCAAGACGCGGCCAACGTCGCGCTGATGGCCGATACGCCGTGGCTGCTGGCGCCGGCCGTCGCGATCTTCGTCGTCGTGCTTTCGCTCAACCTGCTGAGCGGCGCGCGCGCCGAGCACGCGCTCTTCGCCGAATCCGCGCCTATTTCATCCCGCTCGTGAACTCGGTCCACGGCTGCGTCTTCATGTCGCGCAGCAAGCCGCGCGCCCATCCGAACTGCGGCTGGCGCGTGAGGAAGTCGTTGGCGACGAAATCCGGAGCGCACGGATGGCCCATCGCCGCCCACATCTGCATCTTCTCGGCCATCGCGCCGGTCGTGACCTTCGCCTGCACGGTTCCGCCCGGATAGTAGGGCGGCCAGTCCCAGTCCGAAATGCCGCGCGGCGACGTATCCACGGTGCCGCAGAGCGACCGCTCGCTGGGCCCATCTTTCTTCGCGATGAGGTCGTACGGATCCGACTCGAATCGTTTGCCGATCTCGGCGTCGATCTGGCCCTTGAACTGGGCCATGAGCTGCTCCCACCGCGCGCGCCGCGCGTTGGGCGAGCTGCCCTTGTTCGCGCTGTCGAAGTGCGTTTCCGTCGCGATCAGCTTTTTGCCGACCGGGAAGTTCGATCCGACGAAGTAGCCGTCCGACGTCCGTTCGACCGAATGCTCCTTCAACCCCAGCTCGAACCGCGCGACCTCGCCGGTCTTGTTGTCGCCGATCAACCAGTCGTTCGCGTAGCCGCCGTTGTTGCCGTCGAGCATGATCTTCACGTAGTCGTCGATCGAGTTGCTGTACTGCAGCGCCTTGCGCGCGCGGAAAAACTCTGGCGTCCCCTTCGGATCGAAGCCCTCGAACCGCGAGATCGTCGTCTCGGTGATCATGATCCCGTTCGAGTTCACGCCGAAGTCGTCGTCGCTCACGATGATGCCGGGCAGGCCATCCATGATCATGCGATGGCCCTTCGCCGGCACGAGGTCGTAGACGATGTTCCACCGCGACCCGACGATGTAGTCGGTCCACGCGTTGTGGCCCATCACGATGCGTCCGTCGCGGGTGAAGGCGCCGGTCGCGACGAACGCGCTGCAGCTTTCCGGCGATTTCACCGACGGCGGCTTGCCGTGCTGCTTGTCGAGCCAGGGCACGTAGTACCCGGGCAGCTCTTCGATCGCATTCAGCGCGACGAGATCCCAGCGGTCGAACTTCGCGCCGTTCGCCGCCGCGCCGGCGACGATGCCGTCGAGCTCCTGCTGATACTCCGCGTCGATCTTCGGCCAGAGTATTTGTTCGCCCGCGTCCCGGTAAAACGCCCAGTCTTTCTTCGTCTGCTGTTTGAGAAGCGGCGACACGACGCGGAGCAGCTCCGTGATTTCCGGGGCGAGGAGGTAGCCGTGCTGAAAGCCCAGCACGTCTGGCGCGCCCTGGACGTGCACGAAGATCCAGCCGTTGCGGTCGAATCGATACGCGCCGTTCAGGCGCGGATCAGGCGGCGCGACCGCGGATGTGGCAGCGGCTTGCGGACTGCAGCTGGCCGCGAGCGTCAGGAGCAGCGTGCCGGTAGCGATGGTGAGAAGGCGCGACATCGGTCTGCACACTTTACCCCTCATCTCCTGCGTTGACACGACCGGGCGCGACAGCTAGCCTCCGGAGATGAAGTCCCGGCTGCGCGGCATCTTTCCTCCCATTCCCACCATTTTCGACGCGTCAGGGCGCATCGACCGGCGCGCGATGAGCGAGAACATTCAGCGCTGGATGGCGACGGATCTCACCGGCGTGCTCGCGTTGGGCTCGAACGGTGAGGCGGCGCTGCTCGATGAAGACGAGAGCCAGGCGGTCGTCGAAACTGCACGCGAGCGCGTGCCGCGCGAGCGCGTGCTGCTCGTCGGCGTCGGCCGCGAGTCCACGCGCCAGACGATTTCCGCCGCGAAGCGCGCCGCGAAGGCCGGCGCGGACGCCGTCCTCGTGCGGACGCCGTTCTTCTACAAGTCGCAGATGACGGGCGAGGCGCTCAACGCGCACTTCCATGCCGTCGCGGACGCGTCGCCGGTGCCCGTGTTGCTCTACAACCTGCCCGGCGTGACGGGCGTGTCGTTCACGCTGCCCATCGTCACGCGCCTGGCGGACCATCCGAACGTTTTGGGGATCAAGGAAACGAGTCCGGACATCGAGCGGCTCGGCCAGTTTGCCGGCGTGCGTCCCGATCGCTTCCGGGTTCTGTGCGGGTGCGCGCCCGTCGTGTATCCGGCGCTCGTGAGCGGCGCCGCGGGCGCGATTCTGGCGGTCGCCAACGTGCTGCCCGACGAGTGTTGCGCGCTCTACGACCACGTGAGGGCGGGCCGCCACCACGAGGCGCTCGAGCTCCAGCGCAAGTTGACGCCGCTCGCGCAGCTCGTGACCACGGTGCATGGCGTCGCCGGCCTCAAAGTCGCGCTCGAGCTGGCCGGTTATCACGGCGGGCCGGTGCGGGCGCCGCTGCTGGCCGCGACGAGCCGGATCCGCGACGACATCGCGGCGGCGTATGCGGCGTTCGGCACCACGCAAAGACTGGAAGCCTGAACACAAACTTGAAATTTCGCCGGGATTTCGCGCGTCACTGATGGCACGGGCGGCGACAGCCGAAAATCCGAGAAGGACATGCGCTCCCTGTTCCGCGGCATCGGCAAGACGTTCGCAGCAATCGGTGCCGTCGCGCTGGCCACCGCCGGCTACGTCTGGGTGACGCTGCCGGACGTCCGCCCGCTCAAATCGGAGAATCCGAAGACGACGGCCTGGATGCGGATGCGCGCGGCCGAAGCCGACCGCGCGGGCAAGCCGCCGCAGTTTTCGCAGCAGTGGGTGAGTTACTCGAAGATTTCCCCCTCGCTCAAGCGCGCCGTCATGGTCGCGGAAGACGCGTCCTTTCTCCAGCACGACGGCGTCGACTACGACGAGCTCCGCGCCGCGATCGAGCTCGACTGGAACCGCGGCGAGTTCGTGCGCGGCGCCTCGACGATTACGCAGCAGTTGGCCAAAAATCTCTATCTGTCGCCGTCGCGCAACCCGTATCGCAAGCTCGCCGAGCTCTTCATCACGCGGCGGCTCGAGGTCGAGCTCACGAAGGGCCGGATCTTCGAGCTCTACCTCAACGTGATCGAATGGGGTGACGGCATCTGGGGCGCCGAAGCCGCGTCGCAGGCCTACTTCGGACAACCGGCGAGCGCGCTCGGCCCGGAACAATCCGCGCTCCTCGCCGCCGCGATCATCAACCCGCGCGTTTACAGTCCGGCGCACCCCAACAAGCGCCTGCTGAGCCGCCAGCAGATCATTCTGAGGAACATGGGGTACGTGACACCGCCGTACCCGCCGACGGTCCAGATGTTCAGCGCGCCGGCTGCGCCCATCACGGATTTTCGCTGGTAGCTAGAACAACCGTCTCACGCCAACGAGCCTCGACCGCCAGTACGGCGAGTCGAAGTGCTCGACGCGGACGGCGCCGCCATCGCCAGGAGCATGGACGAACTCGCCGGGCCCGGACGGTCCGAGCGCGATGCCGACGTGCGTGGCGCCGGGGCCAATCGTCGAGAAGAAGAGCAAGTCTCCGGCCTGCACGTCATCGATCTGCACGCGACGTCCGGACTGATACTGCTCGGCCACGGTGCGCGGCAGGTCGACCTGATAGTGCTCGAACACGTAGCGCACGAGACCGCTGCAGTCGAAACCGGCGGCAGGTTCCTCACCGCCGAGCCGATACGGCACGCCCTGAAAACCGAGCGCCATCTGCACGATCGCGTCGGGCGCCAGCAACACCGCGGCAGGACCAGGCGCGACCGCAACGGGCATTGGAGCGTTCGAAGGCACTATGGGCGGGAACGGCGCCCCGGGAAACGGCCGAGGGGTGGCGATCGTGCCGGTCGATGCACACGCCGTCGCGACGGCACCGAGGAGGACCGCGACGACGATTCGGAGCGGGCTCGCGATGACCCTGCGAGCGTCGAACATGATCCCAGACTATCGGCCGAACGGCGCCGCGGTGACAGAGCTCCCTAAAGCTTTGAGTACATTAGTGTTACGTCGACAGGACGCTTGACAACCTTCGAACGTTCCAGCCAGAATGGCTTGACTTCTCATCATGGAACAAACACTCCTGCTGAACGCGACGTACGAGCCGTTGCGGGTGGTGCACTGGCAGAAGGCGATCACGCTCTGGTGCCAGGGCAAGGTCGAGATCGTCGCGCACCACGACCGCGAGATCCGCTCCGTCTCGTTCAGCATGAAGATGCCGTCGATCATTCGGCTGCTGCGGCGCATCCGCGTGCGTCGCACGTCCGAGTACGTGCCGTTCTCGCGCGCGAACATCTATGCCCGTGACAATCACAAGTGCCAGTACTGCGGTCACGGCTTCCCGACGTCGGAGCTCACGTTCGACCACGTCGTGCCGGTCGCACAAGGTGGCCGCAAGGATTGGGAAAACATCGTCACGTGCTGCATCAGTTGCAATCGCCGCAAGGGCGGACGCACGCCTGAACAGGCCGGGATGCGCCTGGTCCGCCATCCGCGCAAACCGGACAAGGCGCCCGCGATCCGCATCACGTTCGGCCTGCGCAACGCGCCCGAGAGCTGGCGCGACTACGTCTACTGGAACGTCGAGCTCGACGACGCGTAAGAGAGCGTCGTGCCACAGGTAATCTCATCGGTTCGGCCAGCCTGGGCAGTGCCCGGGGCGCCCATCGTCGTCTCCGGCGTTCACCTGCCGCTCGGCGCCGACGGGCCGCCGCACGTGCTCGTCGGTCCGCACGACGCGCACGTCGTGGCGGCCTCTCGGCAGTTCCTGCGCGTGGTCGTCCCGTCGCAGTCCGAGGGCGGCACGACGTCAATCCGCATCGACGAGCTGCCCGGCGAGACGGCGTACATCGAGGTCGCGCGCGTGCTCGCGACCGGCGTGCATCAGGTCGACAGCCCCGTCTTCGATCGGCTGGGCCGTCTTTATGCGACACAGAGCGGCAGCCGGGACACCAAAGCGCCGAACCCGTTATTTCGCGTGAGTCCGGAGGGCGTGCGGGAGCCGCTGCTGGTCGAAATTGCCAACCCGACCGCGCTCGCCGTCGGACCGGACGGTGGGCTCTTCGTCTCGAGCCGCTTCGACGGGCACGTGTATCGCATCGGCCACGACGACAACTCCGAGCTGTATGCCTCTGAGCTGGGCGTGCCGACCGGGTTGGCGGTGGCCGCGGACGGGACGCTGTTCGTCGGCGACCGATCGGGATCGATCCTGCGCGTGTCTCCAGGCAAGAAGGTCGAGACGTTCGCCTCGCTGCCGGCGAGCGTCGCGGCCTTTCACCTGGCGTTCGGGCCGGACGGCAACTTGTATGTGACGGCGCCCACGCTCGCCTCGCACGATCCGATCTACCGCATCACGCCCGATCGGCTCGTCGACGTCGTCGCCGATGGATTCGGGCGGCCGCAGGGTCTGGCGTTCGACTCGACCGGCGCGCTCTACGTCGTCGATGCGCTGGCCGGCGCGGCCGGCCTCTACAAAGTAGACATCACGCGCTCCCGGCCGGAGCCCGAGCTCGTCCTCTCGAGTCCGTCGCTCGTCGGCGTGGCGTTCGATCCTGCGGGTGGCGTGGTGTTGGCGTCGAACGACACGCTGTGGCGGTTGGAGGTCGGCGTCAAGCCCCTGCTTGGATCAACTTAGAACTGTCAACCCAGAACTTCGAACTTCAAGATGCACGCATGACCGCGTGACAGTCCGAAGTTCTAAGTTCTGGCTTCTCAGTTCCAAGTTGTCTATTCTCTGTCGCCATGTCCGTCCTGCGCGTCAAACCTCTCGATCAAATCCTGAGCGACGCCGAGGGTAGGGGCGATCACTCTCTGAAGCGCGTGCTGGGCGCCGGCGATCTGATCATGCTGGCGATCGGCGCGGTGATTGGCGCCGGCATCTTCGGGTCGATTGGATCGGCGGCGGCGGGGCAGGTCGTTGACGGCCAGGTCGTGCGCGTCGGCGCCGGGCCGGCGCTGGTCCTGTCGTTCGTGCTCCTGGGCGCCTGCTGCGCGCTCGCCGGGCTCTGCTACGCCGAGATGGCGTCCATGATCCCGCAGGCGGGCAGTGCGTACGCCTACTCGTACGCGACGCTGGGCGAGCTCGTCGCGTGGATCATCGGCTGGGACCTGATTCTCGAGTACGCCGTCGGCAACGTCGCGGTCGCGATCTCGTGGGCCGACTACTTCAAGTCGTTGCTGGCTGGTTGGGTCGATCTCCCGGCGTGGCTGACGACGGGGTATCGGACGGCGCTGCTGAGCAGCGATCCGGCGATCAAGGGACTGATCGACAGCGCACCGCGGCTGCTCGGAATTCCCATCCTTATTAATGTGCCCGCGTTCGCGATCGTGATGCTCATCACGTGGCTGTTGCTTCGCGGGGCACGCGAGAGCTCGACGGCCAACAACGTCATGGTCGTCGTCAAGCTCGCCGTGCTGGCGCTGTTCATCGTCGCCGGCCTCACGCACATCAACGTCGCCAACTACACGCCATTCGCGCCGAACGGGTTTACCGGGATTCATCAAGGCGCGGCCATCGTCTTCTTTGCCTACATCGGCTTCGACGCGATCTCGACCGCGGCGGAGGAGACGAAGAACCCCCAGCGGAACCTGCCCATCGGCATTCTGGGCGGTCTGGCGATCTGCACGGTCATCTACATCATCATTGGCGCGGTCTTGACCGGCATGGTGCCGTACACCGACCTCGGCAAGGCCGCCGACCCGCTCGCGTACGCACTCAATGCGACAGGCATGCAGTGGATCGCGAAGATCGTCGCGCTTGGCGCCGTGTTCTCGATGGCGGCGGTGCTGCTCGTGTTCCAGTACGGGCAGCCGCGTATCTTCTTCGCGATGGCTCGCGACGGCCTGCTTCCGCAGTGGGCAGCGCGCGTCGATCCGAAGACGCGCGTCCCGTACATGACGACGCTCGTGACGGGGTTGTTCGTGGCGGCGTGGTCGCTCATCGGCGATGCGGGCGAAACGTATGACCTCACGAACATCGGGACGCTGTTCGCCTTCGTGCTCGTCTGCCTCGGCGTCATCGTCCTGCGGCACACCGATCCGTCCAGGCCGCGTCCGTTCCGCGTGAAGTTCGTGTATCTCGTGGGCCTGCTCGGGGCCGCGCTGTGTATCTTCGTAATGAAGGGCCTGCCGCGAATCGCGTGGGAACGATTCGGGATCTGGCTGCTCATCGGCCTGGCCTTGTACTTCGCCTATGGGTACACCCATAGCAGGCTTCGCCGATCGAGTTAGAAGTTCGAAGTTTGAAGTTCGAAGTTAGAGCGCAATTGAGCACGCTGCGACATTCCGAACTTCATACTTTGAACTTCGAACTTCGAACTTCAAACTTGACATGCCCTATCCCCTCCACGGCCTTCGCGTACTCGATTTGACCCGCCTCGTTCCCGGTGCCTTTGCGACCCTGATGCTCGCCGAGCTCGGGGCGGACGTGATCAAGATTGAAGATCCGCGGGGCGGCGATCCGATGCGGCAGTTGCCGCCGCTCGTCGACGGGCGCGGCGTGTTCGACCTGCTGCTCAATCGCGGGAAGCGCAGCGTGGCCCTCGACTTGAAAGAGCCTGGCGCTCGCGCGTCGCTCGATCGCCTGATCGCGCGCGCGGACGTCGTCATCGAGAGTTTCCGTCCCAGCACGGCGAAGCGCCTCGACGTGTCGGGCGAGCAAATCCGCGCGAAGTATCCGCGCGTCATTCACTGTTCGATCACCGGTTACGGTCAGACCGGACCGTATGCCGAGTTACCCGGACATGATTTGAACTACGTATCGATCTCGGGGATGCTCGCGGCGGACCGGCCGGACCCGACCGAGCTGCCGCACATCTTCATCGCGGACATCGGCGGCGGTGCGATGAGCGCGGTCATCGGGATCCTCGCGGCGTTGGTCGGGCGCGGCCGCGACGGCGAAGGCCGCTCGATCGACATCTCGATGCACGAAGCCGCGTTGTATTGGGTGATGCTGCCGGCCGCGCGGGAGCTCGTCGAGGGCGGACGCGAAGCGATCGACGAGCTGCCGACGTTCGGCCGCCACGCCTGCTACAACGTCTACCGGACGAAGGACGGTCAGCTCATCGCCCTTGGCGCGCTCGAACTGAAGTTCTGGAGGGCGTTCTGCGACGCAGTAGGCCGTCCGGATCTCACGCCGCGACACTCGACGGATCTCATTGACCAGACGCGACTTTTGGCCGAGGTGCGCCAGATCTTCCTGACGCGCACGCGCGACGAGTGGCTCGCGCACTTCCGCGGCCACGACGTGTGCCTCACGGCGGTCAATTCGCCGGCCGACGCGATGCGCGATCCGCACATCGCCGCCCGTGGGGTCGTGCAAGCGGTTCGCGGTGGACGTGCGATTCTGCCGCCGTTCGTGACGGAGACACCGGAACTGCGACCCGCGCCCACGCTGGGACAGGACACGGACGAAGTGCTCGGCGAAGGGGGTTCCTAGAGGTTCCTCGGGGTTCCCGGGGGTTCCTTGGGGTTCCCGGAGGTTCCCCGGGGTCCCCGTACGTCGATTCGTTCCTCTTGCTGCACGGTGTGCATGCCCTCGGTTGTCGTCAGGCGGATCCGATATGCGCCCGGCGCCAGGTCGGCGAGCGACAACGTCAGGTCGATGCGCCCGAGCCCAGGCAGAGCCTCGGGCAGTGATTCGCGAGCCCATGGTTTGGCAATGCGTACGAGGTCGCCGAAATGAACCACCGGTGACCAACTGCGAACGACGTCACCGGAATCGTCGAGCACATCGCAGGTGACGCGCGCGCCCGCGCCGCTCGTCTTGATCGCCGCATGAAAGCGCAACGTGGTTGCACGATCGAACGTGCGATCGATCGTCGGCTGTTCGCGATAGATCGGCGCTGGCGAGATAGCGCCATTCGCGGGCGCACGCGTCACAACCAGGCCACTCAGTGCCAGCGGATCGTTCGGGACGACGACAGTCAAGCGGTTCCACGGATCCTCGTCCGGCGCTGGCTTCTGCCGCACGAAGAACTCGCGTGGCGGGGGATCGGCGGGCCACCGCGGCCAGGCGAGCAAACCGATGAACAACGCCGATAGTGCGGGCGCGACGTAGTGGAGTAGCGCCATCTCGACTTTCGTGCCGTCAAAGATGTCGATAGAGAGTACGGTCGCAAGCAGTCCCAGGAAGATTGGCGTGAGCACGCGCTGTTGAGCGATTGAAGGACGGCGTGCTCTTGTTATTGCGACGCCTGTTACGACGGCTATCGCTGCGGCGAAGATTGAGTCAGGGCCGCGGTGCCGTAGCGTCCTGACGCCGCCGATGAGCCACCAGCTCCAAACGCCCCACAAGACGACCTTCCGTATCCTCTGCTCCTCGTCATTGCGGATTCGCCGGGCCAGGTTCGGAACCAACGACGTGATGGCTTGACGCCAGTACCATCGCGTGGCGGCTGCCTCGTCGGACCACTGCCGCCGTTCCTCGAACTCCTCGAGCAGGTCGCCCAGCACAGCAGGCCGCTCGTCGCGCGCCAGCGACCATCGCACCAGCCGTTCGGCAAGCTTGGGCGGGTTGGGACTCATGCGCGACCCCGCTTGGTTGTCAGCGCGAGGCCGGCCCACATGCGCTGGAGAAAATCGCGCGAGTCCTGAAGCGCGCCGCTGCCGGTGGACGTCAGCCGGAAGTGCCGCTTCGATCGCCCGCCCCGGCGCGGCGTCGGGTCGGACATCGTCGAGGTGACGTAGCCCTTGCGCTCCAGCCGATCGAGCGCGGTGTACAACGCGCCAATCGAGACGTGACGGCGCGTACGCGACTCGATCTCGCGCCGGATCGTGACGCCGTAGGCGGCCTCGTCGAGGTGCGCGACCGCCGCCAGCACCGCATGCTCGAACTCGCCGAGGGCGTCGTGTCGCGACATATGTTCTACAGCGTGGTAGATATAACATGCTGCGTCGACGATGCGCAACGTCACGGTGACGCCGGACTTCGCAGCTCTACCCGGACTTCTGGGCTCGTGCCGGACTTCTTGACTCCACGGGACTTCTGAGGTCGACTTCCCGGACTTCTGGAGGTGCAGGACTTCTTGAATGCCCCCAGGACTTCTCGAGTGCATTACTATGGTCTATTGGCGTGGTCTCGATTGACCCCGCTTGTACGCACCTATGGCAGACAACTGGATTGCCGTCCGCGGGGCGCGCGTCCATAACCTCCGAAACATCGATGTGGACCTGCCGCGCAACCGGCTGGTCGTCATCACCGGCCTCTCCGGGTCGGGCAAGTCCTCGCTGGCGTTCGACACGATTTACGCGGAAGGGCAGCGGCGCTACGTCGAGTCGCTGTCGGCCTATGCCAGGCAGTTTCTCGAGCAAATGGAGAAGCCGGACGTCGATTTGATCGACGGGTTGTCGCCGGCCATTTCGATCGAGCAGAAGACGACCGCGTCCAACCCGCGCTCGACCGTGGGCACCGTCACCGAGATCTACGACTACCTGCGCCTTCTCTTCGCCAACATCGGCGTGCCGCACTGCCCGAACTGCGACCGTGAGATTTCGTCGCAGTCGCTCGAGCGCATCGTCGACATGGTGATGCTCTATCCGGCCGACGAACGCATCAACGTGCTGGCGCCGGTCGTCCGGGGGCGGAAGGGCGAGTTCAAACGGGAGCTCCTCGCGCTGCGGGCGCGCGGGTTCACGCGGGCGCGGATCGACGGCCAGTTCGTGGCGCTCGACGACGAGGTGAAGCTCGATCGGCGGAAGAACCACACGATCGATGTGCTCGTCGATCGGCTGATCGTCAAGTCGGGCATCGAGCGCCGGTTGTCGGATTCGCTCGACCTCGCCCTCAAGCTCGCCGACGACATCGTCGTGATCAACACGCTGGAGGGCGGCGATCGTCTGTTTTCGCGCCGGATGGCGTGCCCGAGCTGCGGCATCAGCATTCCCGAGATGACGCCGCGCGCGTTCTCGTTCAACTCGCCGCACGGCGCGTGCCCCGATTGCCAGGGACTCGGCGCCGTCTACGACTTCGATCCGGGGCGCATCGTGCCCGACGACTCGAAGTCGCTGGCCGAGGGTGCCGTGGCGCCATGGGCGAAGGGCGACAACCGCTTCGTGACCGAGATGCTCGAGGGGCTGCACCGGGCGTTCGGGATCGATCCGAACGTCCCCTTCGCGAAGCTGCCGAAGAAGCTGCGCGACATCGTGCTGCTCGGCGCGCCCGGTCACCGCGGCCACGCGAACGGTCAGACGCGGTCGAAGACGCCGCAGGATCCGTTCGGCGCCGACTTCGAAGGCGCGATCCCCAACCTGCGTCGCCGCTTCGACGAAGGGACCTGGACCGATCAGGAAACGCTCGAGGTGTTCCGGGCGCTGCGTCCATGTCCGGCGTGTGGTGGCGATCGGCTTCGGCCGGAGACCCGCGCGGTGCGCGTCAAGGAACGGCGGATCGCCGACTACGTCAACCTGCCGATTTCCGAAACGCTGCCGGTCTTCGAAGCGATCGAGCTCACCGAGCGCGAGCATCTCATCGCCAGCCGCGTGCTGCGAGAGATCCGCGAGCGGCTGCGCTTCCTCGTCGACGTCGGCGTCGGGTATCTGACGCTCGCGCGCAGCGCCGCGACGCTCTCGGGCGGCGAGGGCCAGCGCATCCGGCTCGCGACGCAGATCGGCTCGCAGCTGACGGGCGTCCTGTACGTGCTCGACGAGCCGTCCATCGGCTTGCACCAGCGCGACAACCGCCGGCTGCTCGCCACGCTCTGCAAGCTGCGCAACCTCGGTAACACCGTATTGGTAGTCGAGCACGACGAGGAGACGATCCGGACGGCCGACTACCTGATCGATCTCGGCCCGGGCGCGGGCGAGCATGGCGGCCACGTCATCTTCCAGGGGCTGCCGCAGCAGCTGCTCTCGACGCCAGGCGAGTCGCTCACGGGCCAGTACCTCGTCGGCGCACGCAGGATCGACGTGCCCGCGGCACGCCGGCAGGCGACGCGCGGCGAGATCGTCGTCCGTGGCGCGCGCGCGAACAACCTCAAGGACATTGACGTCGCGTTTCCGCTCGGCACCTTCATCGCCGTCACCGGCGTGAGCGGATCGGGCAAGTCGACGCTCGTCAACGAGATCCTCTATCGATCGCTCGCGAAGATTCTGTACCGCGCGGCCGACGACCCGGGCCCGCACCGCACGATCGAAGGCATCGAGCTCGTCGACAAGGTCATCCAGATCGATCAATCGCCGATCGGCCGCACGCCGCGATCGAACCCCGCGACCTACACGGGGCTCTTCACCTTCATCCGTGAGCTGTTCGCGATGCTGCCGGACGCGCGCGCCCGCGGCTACAAGGCCGGCCGCTTCTCGTTCAACGTGAAGGGCGGCCGCTGCGAGACGTGCCAGGGCGACGGCGTCATCGCGATCGAGATGCACTTCCTGCCGAACGTGTACGTGACGTGCGAGGAGTGCAAGGGGCGCCGCTACAACCGCGAAACGCTCGAGATCAAATACCGCGGCAAGTCGATCGCCGAGATGCTCGACATGACGGTCGATCAGGTGCTGCCGCTCGTCGAGAACTTTCCACCGATCTTCTACAAGCTGCGGACGCTCCAGGACGTTGGTCTCGGCTACATCAAGCTCGGACAGTCGGCGACGACGCTCTCGGGGGGCGAGGCGCAGCGCGTCAAGCTCGCGCGCGAGCTCGCCCGGCGCGGCACCGGCCGCACGCTCTACATCCTCGACGAGCCGACAACGGGCCTGCACTTCGAAGACGTCCGGCGGCTGCTCGAGGTCCTCAGCAAGCTGGTCGATCAGGGCAACACGATTGTGGTGATCGAGCACAATCTCGACGTCGTGAAATCGGCGGACTGGGTCATCGATCTCGGGCCCGAGGGCGGCGCGGGCGGCGGCCGCATCATTGCTGCAGGTACACCCGAAGCCGTGGCAAAATCGAAGTCGTCAGCGACGGGGGACTTCCTGGCGCGGTCGCTCAAACCGCAGGCCGAGACCCCTCGCGCGGCGGTATCCTGACGCCTGTGGTGGGCCTGACACTGCGCCATGGCCCACATTGTGGTAGTTCTGACACGGCTTAGCCGGTTGGACGCCCCCCTCCCCAGGGTGCCTCTTCCCCTAAGTTAAACCAAATGATAGGGTTACCAGGTCTAAGGTAGCCGGAATTGCGGTTGGCAATGCGCTTGCTTAGTAACGTCCGCGACAAGGTGTGATGTCGAATCAGCGAACCCTTCGTAGGATGGCCCACTGCGCCGGAATCGGCCTTCATTCCGGACACAAAGTGACCCTGGCGATCAAGCCGGCCCCTGCGGATCACGGCATTCGCTTCTATCGCACCGACCTCGGCGGCGTGGAAATTCCGGCGCGCGTCTCGCACCTCGCCGGACGGCCGCAGCTTCAAACCGGACTCGTGTCCGACCGCGCGACGGTCGAGACCATCGAACATCTGCTGTCGGCGCTCCGGAGCCTCGGCATCGACAACGCGTCGGTCGAGCTCAATCATCCGGAAGTGCCGATCATGGACGGCAGCGCAGCGCCCTGGGTCTATCTGATTCAGGATGACGCCGGCATTCGCGAGCTCGCCGCGCCGCGCAAGACGATTCAGATTCTTCGTCCGATTCAGGTGCAGCAGGGCGACAAGCGCATCGCGCTGTACCCGTCGGATCGCTTCAAAGTCAGCTACACGATCAGCTTCGACCATCCACTCCTGCGGCACCAGCAAAAGACGGTCGATATCGACGAACAGACGTTCGTCGACGAGATCGCGCCGGCACGGACATTCGGCTTCCTCAAAGAAGTCGAGATGCTGCGCCAGCGCGGTCTCGCGCTGGGCGGATCACTCGAGAACGCGATCGTCCTCGGCGAGACAGGCGTGCTCAACCCGCTCCGCTTCGACGACGAGTTCGTGCGCCACAAGATTCTGGATGTGATCGGGGATCTCGCGCTGGTCGGCCACCCGCTGCTCGGGCACCTGGTCGTGCACCGCGGCGGGCACGCGCTTCACACGGCCTTCGCGGCCGAACTGCTGCGCCAGCGCGATTGCTGGCAGTTCGTCGAGACCGGCGATCTGGCCGACCGTCGCGCCAGCCACGCCGCGACCGTTCCCGCAAGCCAGCCGTTCGCCCACTAATCCGCGCTCGCCGGGCTAACCCTCGCCCTCGGTCGCGCTGTCGGCGCGCCGCAGGATCGTCATCAGCCGCTCGTTCTCGAAGCGGTTGAAGCTCATGAACAAGCTTTCCTTCAAGTAACTCCGCAGCTCGTCGTCCGTCATCTGCTGGACGAGGAACTGAAACTCGCGGTCGACTTCCTCGAAGCCGTACTCGAGCTCGCGGCGCCTGGCCAGGTCGCGGGAGATCACCTCGATGACGGCCAGCACGTCGCCGTCGAGCTCGACGGGAGTTCCGGCGGTGGTCTTGATCGTCCGCATGGCTAGCCTCCGAAGCTCGCGAGCGCCGACGCCTGATCGGCGTGGACCTCGAGGAAGTTGTGCGCGCCGGTCATCGTGAGCATCGTCTCGACGCGCTTCTGGACGTTGGCGAGCTTGAACGCGCCGCCTGCCGCGGTGGCCTGTCGGTACAGATCCATCAAACAGCCGATTGTCGCGCTGTCGACGTAGCCGACCGGCGCGAGATCGACGAGAATCTTGCGCTCGCCGCCCACGATGAGCGCCGAGACCGCCGACGCGAAGTCGGAAAGGATCGGATAGGTCAGCCGTGGCTCGTTGACGCGCATGACCAGGATGCCGTCGGCGTGTGTGGTGGTGACGTTCATTCGGTTCCTCCGCGAGGGGCCTGCCGGCGCGCCGGCCCGTGAGACTGAAGACGACGGAGCTGCCGGGCGAGTTCAAGCCGGCCACGGTTGATGCGCGACTTGACCGTGCCTTCCGGCAGCCCGAGCTGGTCGGCGATTTCCTGATACGAGAACTCCTGCAGGTCGCGCAGCACGACGGCCTGGCGCAGCGCGGGCGGCAGCTCGGCCAGCGCCAGCCGCACCAGGTTCTTCAGATCGGTCTGCTCGAGCTGGCTGTGGGGACCACGCTCGCGCGAGACCGGCGTGAGCTGCGACGCATCGACGTCGCGCGCCATTGTCTCGCGCTCCTTGCGCACGCTCCGATAGTGGTCGATGCACAGGTTGCGGCTGATGCTGATGAGCCAGGTCTGGAAGTTCGCCCGTCGATCGAACGTGTGCAGCGCCTTGAAAATCTTCAGGAAGATGTCCTGCGTCAGATCCTCGGCTTCGTCATGGCGCCCGACGAACTTGTACGCCAGGTTGAAGACCTTGCGCCAATGCTGGCGCACGATCTGATCCCATGCCGCCTGATCTCCGGCGAGGCAGCGCTCGACGAGTGCCTCTGTGCTGGCGGGCGACGTGACGTTTTCCTCGGAGGACATCGACTGGGACGTGGAGCAGGCATCATAGCAAAAAGCCCGGCGACGGCCCGCGCCGAGTACAATTCCGGATCCCGTGGCCGGCTTTCATCACACAGGAGGCGGACTGAGCTGCGACGACGTGCGACTGGCGGACGTCGCGCGCGCGGCGGGCACGCCTGTCTACGTCTACAGCGCGAATCTCATCACCGAGCGCTTCGCGGACCTCGATCGCGCCTACGCCGGCTATCCGCATCGACTGCACTACGCCATCAAGGCGAATGCGACCGTCGCGGTCGTACGGCACATGCGGGCGCTCGGCGCCGGCGCCGACGCTAACTCCGGCGGCGAGATTGACGTCGCTCTTCGCGCGGGCTTCGCGCCCGGCGACATCGTCTTCACGGGCGTGGGCAAAACGCGCGCGGAGCTGGATCGGGCCGTGGCGCTGGGTGTTCGCGCGATCAACGCGGAGTCGCCCGGCGAAGTCGATCGGATCGAGGCGATCGCGCGCGCGCATCGCACGCGCGCGCGCGTGGCCGTGCGCATCAACCCGGACGTCGACGCGCAAAGCCACCCGCATATTTCCACCGGCACCCGCGAGACGAAGTTCGGCATGTCGATCGACGACGCGCGCACGATGGTGCTGGACATGGCCCGGCGGCCGGACCTCGAGGTCGTCGGGCTCCACGTGCACGTCGGATCGCAAGTGACCAAACGCGAGCCGCTCGAGCGCGCGGCGGAAACAGCCGCGGCGCTCGCGCGCGAGCTCGTCCGCGCGGGCGTCCGGCTCGAGCACCTCGACCTCGGCGGCGGCCTCGGCATCGCGTACGAGCCCGGACAAGACGTCTTGAGCGCGGACGACTACGCGGACGCCATCCTGCCCGCCGTCCGATCGACGGCGCTCACGCTCGTGCTCGAGCCCGGCCGCGCCCTCGTCGGTCCCGCCGGCGTCCTCGTCACCGAAGTCGTCGATCTCAAGCGCCGTCCGAGCGGCGGCTGGTTCGTCATCACCGATGCCGGCATGACCGATCTCCTGCGTCCCGCGCTCTACGGCGCATGGCACGCGATCGAGCCCGTGCAGCCGCGCCCGGGCCAGCCCTGGCGGGTCGACGTCGTCGGGCCAGTGTGCGAGACGAGCGACACGCTCGGCGCCAACCGCGAGCTGCCGCCGGTCGAAGTCGGCGACCTGCTCGCGGTGCGAGACACCGGCGCGTATGGCGCCGTCATGGCCTCCAACTACAATCGACGGCCGATGGCGGCCGAAGTCCTCGTCACGGGATCGGAGTGGGCGGTCGTTCGGCGCCGCCAGACCGTGGACGAGATGCTCATGTGGGACGAATGATGCTGATCGCGATCGAAGGTCTGGACCAGAGCGGCAAGGAAACACAGGCGCGCCACGTACGCACCCGGATCGAGCAGGCCGGCCGAAAGGTCAGCTTGCTGTCGTTTCCTGACTACGGCACGCCCATCGGCCAGGAAATCGAGAAGGCCCTGCACGGGCAGCGCGAGTTCGGCCCCGACGTGATGCAGCTGCTCTACGTCGCGAACCGCATGGAGTACAAGCCGCGGCTCGACCTCTGGCTGGCCAACGGCCACGTCGTCGTGTGCGATCGCTATCGCGCGTCGAGCGTCGCGTATGGTGAGGCGCAGGGACTCGATCCGGTGTGGCTCGAGGACATCCAGCGGCACCTGCCCGCGCCAGACCTCACGATCCTGCTCGACATCGCGCCGGAGACGGCCGTCCGCCGAAAGGCGACGGGGCGCGACCGCTACGAGCGGGACCTTGCGCTACTCGGGCGCGTCCGCGAGAGCTACCGCCGCCAGGCCACGGAGCGGAAGTGGGTCGTCATCGACGCGGAGATGCCGAAGGATGACGTGGCGAAGGCGGTGGATGAGGCCGTGCTGCCACGGCTCGCGCAGCCGTCAACGCGCCCACGCTCCTGACCCCGGCATCAGCCAGCACCCGCGCGCACGCCTCAATCGTCGCACCCGTCGTCATCACGTCGTCAACCAGGACGACGACGCGGTTGCGGAGCTGGCTTCGGGCCGCCGGCCACATCACACCCAGGGACAACGCGTAAGCCGCGCGCACGTTGGCGTGCCGCTGCGCCGCGGGCAGGCCGGCCTGCGGCGGGCCGTGCCGCCGCCGGCGAAGGACGCGCCAGACCGGCGGGCCGAGGCAGCGGGCGAGGTCGTCCGCCTGATTGAAGCCGCGCCGTATCGCGCGCCACGGATGCAGCGGGACGGGCACGACCGCGTCCACGCCACCCAACAGGTCGCCGCCGGCCTCGCGCATGAGGGCAGCCAGCCGAGGCGCCAGTACCCGCCGGCCCCCGTACTTGAACGCATGAATGATTCGCCGCAGGGAGTCATCGTAGCGTCCGGCGCTCCGCGCGAGCGTCACGGCTGATGGACGCCGCCGGCATCGCACGCACCACGGGCCCGCGATCGTGGATGGCAGGGCATCGCCGCAGCGCACGCAGCAAGGCGATGTGAGGCGAGGTACGGCGCGCCAGCACGCCGCGCAGACCGGACCGTCGAGCGGACGATCGAGCACGTCGTCGCAGGACAGACAGACGGGTGTGAGCAGCACGCGGACGAGCGTGTTCGTGGCCGTGACCAGCATGGCGCGAGCCGAAGCTCACGCCGATCAGTGCAAGCGGGCGGCCAGCGCGATCAGCGGCAAAACCTCGCGCCGCGCCAGGAAGTACGCAGAAACTGAAAACTACTCCCGGCGTGATTACGCAGGGATTTCAACGCGCTCCGCGTCGCCCCAGAGACGCTCGAGGCCGTAGAAGTCGCGCGTGGCGGGGAGGAAGACGTGGACGATGAAGTCGAAGTAGTCGAGCAGCACCCACTCGCCGCGCGAGTAGCCTTCGACGAGCGCCGGGCGCACGCCTTTCTTGCGGAGCGCCTCCTCGATCGCGTCGGCGATCGCCTGAACCTGCCGCACGTTGGCCCCCGTGCCGATGATGAAGAAATCCGTGAACGCCGATCCCTTGCGCAGATCGAGCACGACAAGGTCGAGCACCTTCTTGTCGAGGGCGGCCGTGGTCGCGAGCGTGATCTCCGCGGGCAGGCGGGGCGGGGCAGGTGGGGATTTTCGGGGTCGGCGTTCAGCTTTGGCCATTCGGCTCCTTCGTGTGGGGCGTGCGGTATAGCCCGTGCCTTTCAATGTACGACGCGACGGCCGGCGGTACCAAGCCGTCTATGGATCGCCCCGACGCCAGGCGCTGCCGGATGTCGGTCGAAGAGACAGGGGCGGTCGGTGCGTCCACGAGAATGATGGACGGATGTGACGGCAGGGCGTCTCGCCCGTCGATCATTCGAGACGCGATGCCAGGAAGGACCTGCCGGAGCGCGCCGGCAGCGCACCCGGGCCGTGATACCGCGACGAAATGACAGCGGTCGAGGATCGCCGGGTAGTTCCGCCAGCTCGGAAGGTCCCGGAACGCGTCGGCGCCGGTGATGAAGAACACCGTCTTCAGGTGGTCCACGCCCGCGGCCGCCAGGCGATCGAGCGTCGTGTTCGTGTAGGACGGCCCGTCGGTGTGGAGCTCGAGGTCGGAGGCGACCAGGGTGAGATCGCCTTGCACGGCCAGCTCGACCATCGCGAGCCGATCGCGGGCCGACGCCTGCGGCGCCGTGCGGTGCGGCGGCAGGTTGGACGGCATGAGCTGAACGCGATCGAGTTCGAGCGCCGCCGCCGCCGCGCGCGCGACGTCGAGATGACCAACGTGGATGGGATCGAACGTGCCGCCCAGCACGCCCAGACGCATCAGCCGACTGCCGAGGTCGTGCGCTCGGCCACCTCGCGCCACATCGCTTCGATGAGCTCTTTCATGCCCGCGCCGGTCACGGCCGAGACGGGGAAGATCGGCACGCGCAGCTTCTTCGCGTGCTTCGTCAGGCGCTTCAGCCGGTCCGGCTCGTCGAGCGCATCGATCTTGTTGGCCGCGATGATGCGCGGCTTCGACGCGAGTGAGACGGCGGTTTCGTCGCCCGCGCCCGCAAACAGCTCGAGCTCGCGCGAGATGACGTCGAAGTCCTCGACGGGATCGCGATTCGACGCCGACGAGACGTCGACGACGTGCACGAGCACCTTGGTGCGCTCGAGGTGAGCGAGGAACTTCGTCCCCAGCCCGTGGCCCTCGTGCGCGCCCTCGATGAGCCCCGGCACGTCGGCCACGACGAAGCTGCGATCTTCGTCGAGGTGGACGACGCCGAGATTGGGCGTGAGCGTCGTGAACGGGTAGTCGGCGATCTTGGGTCTCGCGGCGGAGATGCGCGAGATCAGCGTGCTCTTGCCGGCGTTCGGAAAGCCGACGAGTCCCACGTCCGCCAGCAGTTTCAGCCGGAGGCGAACGACGCGCGCCTCGCCGGGTCTGCCGTCTTCGGTGCGGCGCGGCGCGCGATTGGTCGAGGTCGCAAACGCCGCGTTGCCGCGCCCGCCGCGTCCGCCGCGCGCGATGAGCACGCGGTCGCCGACGGTCGCGAGATCCGCCATCTGGATCAAATCGCCGCCGGTGCTGTCGTAAACGACGGTGCCCGGCGGCACCTCGAGGACCAGGTCCTCTCCGTTGTATCCGGTGCAGTTCGAGCCCTGACCGTGCTGGCCGCGCTCGGCCTTGAACTCAGGATGGAAGCGGTAGGTGACGAGCGTGTTCTGGTGGAGGGTCGCGACGAGATAGATGGAGCCGCCGACTCCGCCGTCGCCGCCGCTCGGGCCGCCACGCGGCACGCGCATCTCGCGGCGGAAGGCCATGCAGCCGTTCCCGCCGTCGCCGGCGTGCACCTGAATGTCGACTTCGTCGACGAACATCGAACTTCAGGTGCCGGCGCTTACTTCTCGACCGGCTGAATGCTGATGACGCGCCCGTGCGCGCCGTGGTCTTCGAACTTCACGCGCCCGGTGACCTTCGCGAAGAGCGTGTCGTCCTTGCCGCGGCCGACGTTCAGGCCGGGCCGGAACCGACGCCCGCGCTGGCGCACGATGATCGACCCGCCGGGCACGAGGTTGCCGTCGAATCGCTTCACGCCGAGCCGCTGCGAGTTGCTGTCGCGGCCGTTGCGTGAGCTGCCCTGTCCTTTTTTGTGAGCCATGGCGGATTCCTACGCGTTGATGCTCTTGACGCGCACCCGCGTCTGGAGCGTGCGGTGTCCCTGCGTGCGCCGGTAGTGCTTGCGGCGCTTCATCTTGAACACGCGAATCTTCTTGCCCTTGGTCTGCGCCTCGACGACGCCCGTGACGGTCGCGCCTTTGACGTAGGGCGTGCCTGCCACGATCGAGCCGTCGGTCGTCTCGATCAGGAGCACGTGGTTGAACGTCACCTCGGCGCCCGCCTCGGCCTCGAGCCGATCGACCACCACAACTGCGCCGGGTGTGACCTTTTCCTGCCGGCCGCCGGATTCCACAATGGCAAACATCGCTGAGCTCCCGGAAACGTGCGCACGGCGCCCTGCCTGAGCGGCGCCAGAACCACTAAGGCTACCACCGGGGCGGGCGGGGTGGCAAGGGCGGCCCGCGAGGTCAAGTTTGAAGTTCGAAGTCTGAAGTTCGAAGTACAGAGGGCCTGCGTGATTCTCCGAAAACTTCGAACTTTGAACTTCAAACTTCGAACTTGATCCTTATTTGATAAGGATCCTCGTCCCTCTGATCTTCTGAGTACTCAAGGTATTCAAGAACGACGGCAGCACCTTGTCCATCAGCTCGAAGTAGGACGACAGCGCCGGCGTGCTCTGGGTCGAGGGGTAGAGGGACTCCTCGTGGACTGGCTCCGTGTAGAGCTGTTCACCCGTCCGGCCGTCGATGAAGATGAACTTCGAGTCGAGGGCGTAGCCCTTGAGGTCCGCCCATTCGTGGACTTCCTGGTAGCGCGTGATGCCCGTCGAGTCGATGTACTGCTGCGGGCGCGACACCATGCCGCTCTTGGACATCTCGGTGAACATCACCGTGCCCGTGATGATGAGCGGGCTCTGGTAGCGCTCGCCGATCGCCTTCCAGTAGTCCTTGTCGTCGAAGATGGACGCGTACGTCTGCAGATCCTTGTCGGTCTTGATCTTCGGCTCGTTCTTCGCGACGGGTTCTCCCGGCGCCGCGGTGGGCGCCGCGGCCGCCGGTTTCGGCGCCGCCGGGCCGCGCTGCCGATCGACCTCATCGACGAGCGAGACGACGTCCGAGTCGATCACCTTCAGATCCTGCTTGGAGCGGAGCTGGCTGCGCAGCAGGCGCGCCGTCTCCGTGTTCGGATCGATCGCGTTCGAGCCGCCCGACAGGAAGCCGAAGACGAGCACCCGCTGGAAGTTGGCGACGTCGATCTTCGCCTGCAGCGGGATCTCGACGGGTATCTCGTAAAAGGTGACGCAGCCGCTCGCGCCGAGGACGAGTCCGACGCTAGCGACCGCCACCGCGGCGGCGGTTGAGGCGGTCATAGTTTTCTCTAAACTGATCGTAGTTGTTGCGGATGAACGTGTTGTTCGGCTCGGCCTCGAGCGCCTTCTCGTACGCTTTGCGGGCGTCGGTGAATCGGCCGAGCTGCTCGTAGCCGATCCCCAGGTCATTCCAGGCGGCGGCGTAGCTGGGGTCCTTCTCGACGGCAGACTCCCAGTGCAGCACGGCCTCTTTCCAAAGGCCACGCTGTGCGACGGAGATCCCGAAGTCCACCTGGTCCTTCGCTTCAGACCGCCGGTCGGCCAATGCCGGCGCGGCCACGCCCAGAATCAACAGCACCAGGGACGCGATGAACAGAGCTTTCATTCGCATGGGTGTTCTCGAACACTATACCGCCGTACCGCCGTGCCGGTACCCCCTCCCGTGAGAAGGGGCTCAGTCACGTTTTCGTAAAGTGCAAGACTGCTGCCGATTGACCCTGGCAGAATGTGCGCACTCCGGCGCGGTCCGTTCGAATTCCGGCTTTCGCAGCGTGGCATGCGCGCTGCACTGGCCGTAAGCCGCGTGGCTTCCAGAGGACAACCAGTCGATCGGGCGTGGCTCGAGACGGCCGCCACGCTGTCTTTTCTCCGCTTCGGCGGCGATACGCGGGCGTGCCGGCTGTTTCTCGAGGTCGTGCGGCAGCCCGCGCTCCCGGGCTCGGCGTCGCTCGTCGAGCGCCTGGCCGCGGCGCTGGACATTCCTCCCGCCGAGCGCGCCAGCAGCATCCAGCGGGCGGAGCAGGTCGCCGCGCGCGCGCTGGCGGACGCCGACGAACGCGGGCTGTCGGGGGTGCCGATTGGCGCCATCGGCTACCCGAATCTCCTGCGGCATCTACCCGATCCGCCGCTGGTGCTCTGGACGAAGGGCGACCCGGACTGGCTCGCGCGGCCGGCGGTGGCGGTCGTCGGATCGCGCGCCGCGGCGCCGGCGGGACTCGCCATTGCTCGCACGCTCGCACGCGACCTCGCACGGGCGGGATTGGTCGTGGTCAGCGGGTTGGCGCGAGGCATCGACGCCGCCGCGCACGAAGGCGCGCTCGAAGCCGAGGGGGCGACCGTCGCCGTGCTCGGATGCGGCGCGGACCGTGTCTATCCGGCCGAGCATCGGAGTCTTTCCGCGCGCATCATCGAGCACGGCGCGATCGTGAGCGAGCTCCCGCCAGGCATGCCGCCGCTCGCGCACCACTTCCCGCTCCGCAATCGCATCATCAGCGGGCTCAGCCTCGGCGTCGTGGTCGTCGAGGCAGGGTTGAAGAGCGGGTCGCTCCACACCGCGCGTGCCGCGCTCGAGCAGGGGCGGTCGGTGCTCGCCGTTCCGGGCGCGATTCTGTCGGGCCGACACCGCGGAAGCCACTCGCTCATCAAAGACGGTGCGCGTCTGGTGGAGTCCGCCGACGACGTGCTCGAAGAACTCAGGTGGCCGCTCCCGTCCACTTGCTCCCCGGCTCAACCAACTAAGTCATTGCAAATACGCGGGTTGGAAGGAACAATGGCGGTCGGCGAGCCGTATTCGGTGGACGATCTCGCGGCCCGGACCGGTCGCTCGACGCCGGACCTCCTCGCCGAGCTGGGAGCGCTCGAAGTCGAGGGACGCATCACGCGAATGGCAGGCGGCAGTTACATTCGGCTTGACTGACCTGCTATTGATATTGATACCCGCCTTCGCCAAAGGCTACGGTGGGCAAGCGCCCGCCTTCGCCGAGGCTACGGCGGGGCTGGCGCGTCCGATCCCCGGCGGACATTCAAAGGAGTTTCATGGCAAAGGCGCTGGTCATCGTCGAATCGCCCTCCAAGGCGAAGACGATTAACAAGTATCTGGGACGTGACTACAAAGTCATTGCCTCGATGGGCCACGTCCGGGATCTGCCGAAGAGCAAGCTGGGCGTCGACGTCGATGCCGAGTTCGAGCCCGAATACGTCGTCCTTCCCGATCGAGTGAAGGTCATCAAGGAAATGAAAGATCTGGCGAAGACGGCCGACGAGATCTTCGTCGCGACCGACCCTGACCGCGAAGGCGAAGCCATCGGCTGGCACCTCACCGAAGAGCTTGGCGCGAACAAGAAGAAGGTCCGCCGGTTGATGTTCAACGAGATCACCAAGAAGGCGATCCTCGAGGCCATCAAGCATCCCGGCGAGATCGACATGAAGATGGTCGACGCGCAGCAGGCGCGGCGCGTCCTCGACCGTCTCGTCGGTTACAAGATCAGCCCCATCCTCTGGGACAAAGTGCGGCGCGGGTTGTCGGCCGGGCGCGTGCAGTCGGTCGCGCTCAAGCTCATCTGCGATCGCGAGCGCGAGATTGAAGCGTTCGTGCCGGAAGAGTACTGGCACATCACCGCTCGTCTCGCCGGTCCGGAGCCGCCCGAGTTCGACGCGCGGCTCGTGCGCAAGGGCGAAGCGGCCGCCAAGGTCAAGAACCAGGCGGAAGCGGACGCGGTCCTCGAGGGCCTCAAGCGCGCGACGTTCGTCGTCTCGTCGGTGACGCAGAAGGAACGGAAAAAGCACGCCATCCCGCCGTTCATCACGAGCAAACTGCAGCAGGCCTCACGCTTCCCGGTCAAGAAGACGATGATGGTCGCGCAGCAGCTTTACGAAGGCATCGACCTGCCGGGCGAAGAGGCCGCGATCGGGTTGATTACCTACATGCGCACGGACTCGGTCCGCGTTTCCGACCAGGCGCTCGACGAGGTGCGTGAGTACGTCAAGACGCAGTTTGGCGACGCATACGTGCCCGAGCAGGCGAATCGCTACAAGCTGAAATCCTCCGCACAGGACGCGCACGAGGCGATCCGGCCCACGTCGATGAAGTACGAGCCGGAGTCGGTCCGGGCGTATCTCACGTCGGACCAGTTCTACCTGTATCGCCTTGTCTGGGAACGGTTTGTGGCCTCGCAGATGACGCCCGCGGTCTTCGACGACACGAGCGTCGACATCACGGCGAACGACTTCGTCTTCCGGGCCAAGGGGTCGGTGCCGAAGTTCGCCGGTTGGCTGGCCGCCTATGGCAAAGAGATCCAGGAGGCGGAGGAGAGTGAGCGCACGGAGCAGCCGTCGCAGCCCGCGCCTGGCGCGGCCGAGGGCGACGACGCACCGTCGAGCGGCGTGCTGCCGGCGATGACCGAAGGACAGACCCTCGACGTCAAGGAGATCAAGCCCGAGCAGAAGTTCACCCAGCCGCCCCCGCGCTTCAACGAAGGATCGCTCGTCAAGGCGCTCGAAGAGGACGGCATCGGCCGGCCGAGCACCTACGCGTCGATCATCTCGGTGCTGCAGGCGCGCGAGTACGTCAACAAGCTCGAAGGCAAGTTCCGGCCGACCGTGCTCGGACGCCGGCTGGTCGACAAGCTCTTGCATCCGGTGTTCGACGACATCCTCGACGTCGAGTACACCGCGCGCATGGAAGAACAGCTCGACGAGATCGAGAAGGGCAAGGCCGGGTACGCCGAGACGCTCAAGGACTTCTACACGAAGTTCAAGAAGGACTTGAAGCGCGCCGCGAAGGAGATGCCCAACTTCAAGGAAGGGCAGCCGACCGGCATCAAGTGCGACAAGTGCGGCGAAGGCGAGATGGTCGAGAAGTCCGGCAAGTTCGGCCTCTTCCTCGCGTGCAGCCGTTACCCGGATTGCGACAACACCAAGGAAATCGAGACGCCTGGCGATCAGGGTACCGAGGAGCTCGACGAGACGTGCGAGAACTGCGGCAAGCCGATGGTCGTCAAGCGCGGCCGCTTCGGGATGTTCCTCGCCTGCACCGGCTATCCGGAGTGCAAGACGACGAGGAAGATCATCGCGACGAAGCAGGGCGTCGCGGCGGCCAAGCCCGATCAGATCCTCGAGGAGAAGTGCCCGAACTGCGGCAAGAACCTCGTCATCAAGCACGGCCGCTTCGGCGAGTTCACCGCGTGCACGGGCTATCCCGAGTGCAAGTACGTCAAGCAGAAGCTGACCGGCATCAAGTGTCCGAAGGACGGCGGCGACGTGGCCGAGCGGAAGTCACGCCGCGGCAAGGTGTTCTACGGCTGCGTGAACTATCCGAAGTGCGACTTCACGCTGTGGAACAAGCCGATCATCGAAACGTGTCCGAAGTGCGGCTGGCTGTTCCTCACCGAGAAGATCACCAAGCGGCACGGGCGCCAGATCATCTGCGCAAACGAGGCGTGCGACTACGTGCGCAGTGAGGAGCTGGAGCCGGCGACGGCGGGGACGTAGGCACGTCTTGGGTCCTGGGTCCGAGGTTCTGAGTCTTGAGTGCGCCGATACGCCGCGTGTTGATTCCGGCCGCGATCGTCGGTGCATTCGTCGCCGGGCTGGCCCGGTGGGTTGAACGGCCGGCGGATCTGGCGGTCGTCGTGTCGGCCTCACATCAAGTTCCTTCTCCACCCAGCGTTTCGCGCTGCAACGCGCTGTCATCGAAAGCCGACGCTCCTGTCGGCTCCGACGTACGGACGATCGAAGCCGAGTTGTATCTGGCAATTGTCCGCCTGCGGACCGGGTCGAGCCTTCCGAATGCGCTTCTGGTCGAGGCGGCCTCCATTCCGTTCATCCCAATGCGGATTCTCGGGGATCCCAGCGCAAGTGAGCAGTTGCCGGTCGAACTTCGCGTCGCCGCGCGCGATGGCAACGCCGACTGTTTCCTGCAGACGGCCGATCGATTTCCGCCCGGCACGCGCTTGGTACCGTACGCCGACATTCGCCAGGGTGCGCGCGGACGCGCCGACTGGCCCTCCGTGGCCGCAAGATTCGACGGCGCGCACATGTGGTTCGCGTTCTCGCGGGCGCTCATCACCACAGATCACCGGGACGCGGTGGTGTTCTACGAGCGCCCGTGCAACGCCCGGTGCGGCGAGGCCGAGTGGGTGTGGTTTCACCGCGAAAGGGCCAGCGAGGGATGGCAGGTGATGAAGCAGGTGTGGCGCTGGATCAGCTGAACGACCGGACCTGGGGCCTGGGGCCTAATGCCTGGGGCCTGACGGATTACTATCTAACTAATGGTCCACATCATCGGCGGCGGCCTCGCCGGATCTGAAGCCGCGTGGCAAGCAGCGTCAATGGGCGTGCCCGTCACGATCCACGAGATGCGGCCGGTCGTCGGTACCGCGGTGCACAAGACCGATCAGCTCGCTGAGCTCGTGTGCAGCAATTCCTTCCGAGGCGACAAGCTGGACAACGCCGTCGGCCTGCTCAAGGAAGAGATGCGACGGCTCGGGTCGCTCGTGATGCGGGTGGCTGACGAAGTGCGCGTGCCGGCTGGCGCCGCGCTGGCGGTTGACCGCGAGCAGTTTGCGGCGCGCATGACCGCCGCGATCGAGGCGCATCCGCTGATTCGCGTCGAGCGCGGCGAAATCCCGCGACTCCCAACCTCCGCCGACATGTCGCCGCTCATCGTCGCGACCGGGCCGTTGACGTCATCGGCGCTCTCGGCCGAGATCGCGGCGTTCGTCGGCCGCGAGCATCTCGCGTTCTTCGACGCCATCAGTCCGATTGTGCTCGCCGAAACGATCGACATGGACAAGGTGTTTCGCCAGTCGCGATGGGATCGCAGCCTTAGGTCGCCCGGTCAGAAGGGGACAGGTGTCGCGGAGCGAGACCTGTCCCCGCAGTCGGTGATTGAGGCGAAAGGCTCGGCAGAGACCACTCAAGGTGACTCTGGCGACTACCTGAATTGTCCGTTCTCCAAAGAGGAGTACGACGCGTTCCACGCGGCGATCGTCTCTGCCGAAAAAGCCGCGGTGCACGATTTCGACTCCACGAAGTTCTTCGAAGGCTGTCTGCCGATCGAAGTGATGGCGCATCGCGGACAAGAGACGCTGCGGTTCGGACCGATGAAGGCGGCCGGCTTGCGCGATCCGCGGACCGGGCGGCGGCCGTACGCGGTCGTGCAGCTGCGTCAGGACAACCTCGCGGGCGATCACTTCAGCCTCGTCGGATTTCAGACGCAGCTCAAGTGGGGGGAACAGGCGCGTGTGCTGAAGATGATTCCGGGCCTCGAACACGCGGAGTTCGTGCGGTTCGGGATGATCCACCGCAACACGTACATCAACGGACCGACCGTGCTGACCGAGACGTGGCAGACGCGCACGCGGCCGGATTTGTTCTTCGCCGGCCAGGTGTCCGGCGTCGAGGGCTACGTCGAGTCGGCCGCCTCCGGGCTCGTTGCGGGCCGCAATGCGGCGCGGCTGGTGCAGGGGCTCTCGACCGTCGCGCCGCCGCGCACGACGGCGATCGGCGCGCTCGGTTACTACGTGTCACACGCCGACGCGCGGCACTACGAGCCGTCGAACATCACGTTCGGCATCATCCCGCCGCTCGCCGAGCCGCCGAGGAGCAAGCAGGAACGGCAGCTGGCGACGAGCGCGCGCGCGCTGGCGGCGCTCGACGCGTGGGTGGAGAGCATGACTATTCCCGGCGTCATTTTCTCCGATGCTTAAAGATCAGATTCGCGGGTTCCTCCAGTACCTCCGCTACAACCGTAACGTGTCGCCGCATACGCTGCGCGCGTACGACACCGATCTGCATCAGCTGCTCACGAGCCTGGCGGGGCAGGGCCACATCCGGCCGAGCGATGTGCCGACGGTGCGGTTCAGCACCGATGGCGTGCGGACGTTTCTCGGTGAGCTCAATGCACGCGGCAACAGCCGGTCCTCGGCGGCACGCCGGCTCGCGGCCTTCCGCACGTTCGCGCGCTACCTCGTGCGCGAGGGCCTCATCGCCGACGACCCGACGGCGCTCATCGGGGCGCCCCGACAGCAACGTGGATTGCCCGAGTACCTGGCTGCCGACGAAACGACGAAGCTGCTCGAGGCGCCGGATACGGCGACGCTGGCTGGCCGGCGCGATCGCGCGATTCTCGAGTTGTTCTACGCGTCAGGCCTCCGATTGAGCGAGCTTGTCGACCTCGACCTGGAAGACGTGAACCTGTCGGGCCGGATCGTACGCGTGCGAGGCAAGGGCGGCAAAGAACGGCTCGTGCCGTTCAACCGGCCAGCGGGGGAAGCGATTCGGGCGATGCTCAAGGACGTCGCGGGTCGCGCTCCGGTGGCCGAGCGGGCGCCGCGGAACCCGACGCCCGCCGTCCGACAGGCGCGCCGACGGCAGGCGCTCTTCCTGAATCTTCGCGGCCGCCGTCTCACCACGCGCAGCGTCGATCGCATCGTCCGCCGCTACGTCCGAGAGGCGGCGATCGCGCGTGGCATCAGCCCGCACGCGCTCCGCCACACGTTCGCGACGCATCTGCTGCAGGCGGGCGCCGACCTGCGCGCGATTCAGGATCTCCTGGGCCACGCGCGCCTCAGCACGACGCAACGCTACACGCACCTGGATGTTGCGCGGCTGCTCAGCGTCTACCGGAGTGCTCATCCACGGGCGAAGTAGGGGTCGCCCTCCGTCGCCTTCTACTCCGGATCTGTGGATAACTCCGCGGTCCCCTTCTGTCTTCCGTTTGGTGTGTCGATCCTGAGGACCTTGAGCTTGTAGCTCATGACGCGCGGGCTGATGCCGAGCAGCAGCGCGGCGTCCTTCTGCACCCAGTTGGACATGCGGAGCGCTTCGAGGAGCGCCTGGCGTTCGATTTCTTCGAGCGAGATGCCGGACGGCGGGATGCGCACGGCCGGCGTGCGATCGTGCTCCGCCGTCCAGGCCAGGCTCTCGCCGATTTGCAGGTCGGCCACGGTGACGAGCGGCCCTTCGGACAGCAGCACGGCGCGTTCGATGACGTTCTCGAGCTCGCGGATGTTGCCCGGCCAGTCGTGGCACATCAGCACCTTGACCGCGTCGGGCCCGATGCCGTCGAGGTGTTTGCCCGACTCGGCCGCGAACCGGTGCAGGAAGTGCTGCGCGAGCAGCGGGATGTCATCCTTGCGATGATGCAGCGGCGGCATGTCGATCGACACGACGTGCAGCCGGTAGACGAGGTCCTTGCGGAACCGCCCGTCCTGGACCATTTGCCCGAGGTTGCGATTGGTCGCCGCGATGATCCGCACGTCGACCTTGATCGCGCGCGTGCCGCCGAGGCGCTCGAACTCCTGCTCCTGCAGCACGCGCAAGATCTTCGCCTGCGTGCTCGGGCTCATGTCGCCGACTTCGTCGAGGAACAGCGTGCCGCCGTCGGCCTGCTCGAACCGGCCGATGCGGATGCGGTCGGCGCCGGTGAAGGCGCCCTTCTCGTGTCCGAAGAGCTCGGACTCGAGCAGGTTCTCCTGCAGCGCCGCCGAGTTCACTTTGACGAACGCACGATCGGCGCGGTGCGATCCGTAGTGAATGGCGCCCGCGACGAGCTCCTTGCCGGTGCCCGTTTCGCCGCGGATGAGCACGGTCGAGTTGCTTCGCGCGACTTTCTTGACGATCTTCAGGACATGCTTGAGTGCGCCGCTCGCGCCGACGATCCGGCTAAGGTCGTACCGGGTCCGGTCGGCCGACGGCGGCGGCTCCGGCTGGTCGGACGGTTGGCGGAACTCGACGGTGTCTCCGGACTTGAACGGCATCTGTGTGTGCTCGCATGCTCCACGGTCGTCATCGCGTCGCTACCGCGCCTGCCTTAACTGCTCGGCACTGCCTCGACGACCGCCCTCCGGCTGCGCGGGATCTCGATGTTCAGGATCTTGATCTTGTAGTTCATCACGCGCGGGCTGATCCCGAGCAGCTCGGCCGCGTCCTTCTGCACCCAGTTCGACATCCGCAGCGCCTCGACGACGGCCTGCCGCTCGATCTCCTCGAGCGGAATGCCCGTCGGCGGAATCTTGACCGCCGGCGCGCGATCGCCGCCCGCGGACGGCGCCGCCTGGTGCTCGCCGATCTGCAGGTCATCGACGCCGACGTTCCCGCCATCAGCGAGCAGCACCGATCGCTCGAGCACGTTTTCGAGCTCGCGGATGTTGCCCGGCCAGTTGTGGCGCATCAGCACCTTCAGCGCCTCCGGGTTGATGCCCTCGATCTTCTTTTTCAGCTCGCTCGCGAACCGGCGCACGAAGAACTCGGCGAGCGCCGGGATGTCTTCCTTGCGATCGCGCAGCCCCGGCATGTCGACCGAGACGACATTGAGCCGGTAGAAGAGGTCTTCGCGGAAGCGGCCCTCGGTGACCATCGTCGTGAGGTTGCGGTTGGTCGCCGCGATGATGCGCACGTCGACGCGCAGCGTGCGGGTGCCGCCCAGGCGCTCGAACTCATGCTCCTGGAGCACGCGCAGGATCTTCGCCTGCGTGCTGGCGCTCATGTCGCCGACTTCGTCGAGGAACAGCGTGCCGCCGTCGGCCTGCTCGAACCGGCCGATGCGCTGCTTGTCCGCGCCCGTGAACGCGCCCTTCTCGTGTCCGAACAGCTCCGACTCGAGCAGGTTCTCCTGGAGCGCCGCGCAGTTCACTTTGACGAACGCGCGGTTGGCGCGCAGCGAGTTGTGGTGAATCGCGCCCGCGATGAGCTCCTTGCCCGTGCCCGTTTCGCCGCGGATGAGGATCGTCGAGTTGCTGCGCGCGACCTTCTTGACGATGGTCAGCACCTGCTGCAACGCGCCGCTCGCGCCCACGATGCGGTCGAAGTTGTAGATGTCCTGCTGCTCGTGGCGCAGGTAGTCGACCTGGTACTTCAGGTGACGCAGCTCGATCGCCTTCTCGATCTTGAGCTCCATCTCCTCGATTTCGAACGGCTTCTGCACGAAGTCGAACGCGCCGATCTTCATCGCCTCAACCGCCGTGTGGATGGATCCGAACGCCGTCATGAGGATGACGGCCGCGCTCGGCTGGATGGATCGCGTCGTCCGCAGCACGTCCATGCCGTCGGCGCCGCCCATGCGCAAGTCCGTGAGCACCACGTCGAACTGGCTGTCCTGCAGCCGTTCGATCGCGACGGTGCCGTTCGGGGCCTCTTCGACGTCGTGGCCGGCGTTGGCCAGGGCGCGAACGAGGCCCTTGCGCAGCGAATCGTGATCGTCAACAACCAGAATGCGTCCCATCCGTTATCTCCCTAGAGTGCGGTCCGTCGGCACCACCGGCAGCGTGACGCGAAACGTCGCGCCGCGCCCGGGGGCCGAAATTGCGTCGATGTGTCCGTCGTGCGCGTCAACCACCTTGCGCACAATCGCCAGGCCAAGCCCCGTGCCCTGCGGCTTCGTGGTGAAGAACGGACTGAAAATCCGCTCGAGATCGTCGCCCGCGATGCCGGGCCCGGTGTCCCGGACCTCGACGACGATTTGCGGCACCGGCGGATCGATCGAGATCGTCGGCTCGTCGTCGCCCGGCAGCAGCGCAGCGCGAATCGAGACGTGCCCCTCGCCGCCGAGCGCTTCGAACGCGTTGGCGATGAGGTTCGAGAAGAGCTGGCGCAACTGGTGAGAGTCGGCGAGCAACTCCGGCACGTCGGGTGAGAGGTCCAGGTCGATCGACACGGCGCCGCGCGCCTGCTTGCCTTCCGCGAGCGTGATCGCGTCCTTGAGCGCCTCGTCGACCGCCACGCGCTCGACCTGCAGCTGAATCGGCCGCACGAACTCGAGCACTTCGACGACGATGGCATTGGCCATCTTGGCTTCTTTGATGATGTCGTCGAGCGTCTCGAGCGCTTCGGATTGATCGGACAACTGGCGCTTGAGCACGCCGGCTGCGACCTCGATGCTGGCCAGCGGGTTCTTGACCTCGTGCGCAATCGCGGCGGCCATCTCGCCGAGCGCCGCGAGACGATCGCGCAGCCGCTCGCGTTCTTCGAGCTGCTCGACGCGCGTCAAGTCCTTGAAGAAGAGCGTCGCGCCAATCTTCGCGCCCTCCTCGTCGAGAATCGGCGAGAGGGAGTAGCCCATCGCGCGGCCGGTCTTGCGCAGGCGCATTTCCGCGCGGTTGGGCAGATCGTCGCTGTCGAAGCCTTGCTGCAGGATGCGGGCGACCTCCGGACAGTCCTGGAGGACCTCCGCAAACGGCCGGCCGATGTCGCCCGGACGCGCGGAAAGGCCGAGCACCCGGTAGGCGATATCGTTCATCGCCGCAATCCGGCCGTCTCGGGTGATGGCGAGCACACCCGTACGCAGATTGAACACGAGGTGACGGAAGAAGCGGTCGGACAGCGCATCCTCGGATGAGCGCCGAGGCGTCTCGATCCGGGCCACCCGCCGATCTGCCGAATTCACCTTGGCCGAAGCTGTTGGTCTCGCAGTCTCCATCCTGAATGTGCTCCGCGCACGTTCATCACACAAGGCAAGGGCTGTACCCGGTCGGGAGCCCTCTCAAACCACGAAAATGTGCGTGACGCGGACCTCCTCGGGGGAGGTTATCGGGCGGAATGATTACAGAAATCACTCTGTCTTACAAATCTGTAACAAAAATGGGTCAATCTGACGTCTTTTCGGCCAGTATCGCTTCCCATTGGTTCATCAGGTCACCGACCTCCCACATGAGGGTTTGGTGCTTCCTGATTACAGTTTCGGCATGGGCGCGGTCGTCATAGAAGGCGGGCGAGGCCATTTCGGCCTCGAGCGCCTTGATGGCCTCCTCGCGCGTGGCGATGCGGCCCTCGAGGTCGGCGACGCGCTTTGCGCGCTCGTCCTGGGCCCGGCGGCGCTTTCGGGCTTCGGTGTCGGACCTCTTCTTTTCTTCATACGTCGGCGGCGCGGCCTGGGGCGTCGCCGGCTTGGCGGCCGGCGTTTGCGCCGGGCGGCTTGGGGCTCGGGGTGGGGGAGCCGGCTTGGCGGCGGCCGCCGCTCGCTGGTTTTTGCTCCAGAGAAACTCCTCGTAGGTGCCGGGATAGACCTCGATCGCGCGGTGGCCGACCTCGATGACCTTCGTGGCCAGCCGGTCGACGAAGTAGCGGTCGTGCGAAACGAAGATTAAAGTGCCGCCGAAGTCTTCGAGCGCCTCGAGGAGGACATCCTTCGAATCGAGGTCGAGGTGGTTGGTGGGCTCGTCGAGGAGCAGCGTGTTCGCCGGCCGCAGCAGCATCCGCGCGACGGCCAGTCGCGTCCGCTCGCCGCCGGAGAGCACGCCGGCCCGCTTGTAGATGTCGTCGCCGGCGAACAGGAAGCCGCCGAGGATGTTCCGGATCATCGGGACCATCCCCACGGGCGAGTCCGATTCCATCACCTCGTAGACGGACTTGTTGGGCGGGAGGCGATTGGCTTCGTCCTGCGCGAAGTATTGCATCACGACCTGGTGGCCTTCGCGGCGCTTGCCGGCGTCGGGCGCCTCGCTGCCCGACAGCATGCGCATGAGCGTCGACTTGCCCGCGCCGTTGGGCGCGACGAGCGCGATCCGATCCCCGCGCTCCACGTGGAGCGAAATGCGGTCGAGCACGTTGTGGTCCCCGTACGATTTGCTCGCATGCTCGAGCTCGAGCACCAAGCGGCCGCTCTTCGGACACGTCGGGAACGTGAAGTGCACGCGCTTCCGCTCGGGCGGCACTTCGATGGGCACGATCTTGTCGAGCATCTTGATCCGGCTTTGGACCTGCGCGGCCTTCGTGGCCTGATAGCGGAACCGATCGATGAACGCGCGCATGCGGGCGATCTCTTCGTCCTGTTCGTGCTTCGCCTTGCGCAGCTGCTCGAGCCGCGCGTCCCGCTCGACGAGAAAGTGCGAGTAGGTGCCGACGTAGTCCGTGACCGTGCGGAGCGAGATCTCGGCGATGCGTGTGACGACCGCGTCGAGGAAAAAGCGGTCGTGCGAGACGAGGATCACCGCAAAGGGATAGGTCGAGAGGTACTCCTCGAGCCAGTTCCGCGCGTCGAGATCGAGGTGGTTCGTCGGCTCGTCGAGCAGGAGCAGCGTCGGCCGGCCGAGCAGCAGCTTGGCGAGCGCGATGCGCATCTGCCAGCCGCCGGAAAACGTCTCGGTCGGTTTGTCGAAGTCCACGCGCGAAAACCCGAGCCCTGTGAGCACCTGCGTTACGCGCAGCTCGATGCTGTGTCCTTCTTCCTGCCGGAAGAAGTCCGTGAGCTCGTGGTAGCGGACGAGCAGCGTCTCGTGCTCGCCGTCAGGCAGCAAGGGATCCGCCAGCGCGTGCTCGATGCGATCGATTTCCGTGCGCGCGTCGATGAGCGGCTGAAACACCGTCGCCGCTTCGGCCGCGAGCGTCCGGCCCGTGTGCTCCAGACCGTCCTGCGGCAGATACCCGACCGTGAGCTTCGCGGGTTTGACGACGTTGCCGCGATCGGCCTCGTCGAGCCCGGCGAGGATGCGCAACAGCGTCGTCTTGCCCGCGCCGTTCGGTCCGCACAAGCCGACGCGGTCGCCGTCGGTGACCTGCCAGGTGATGTTGTCGAAGAGGATGCGATCGGCGAACGACTTGGTGATGCCGGCGAGCTGAATCACGAGGTCGGCGGTGGCTCGGCCTCGGGTTCAGTGGGCAGGCCGACGGCTCTGTGCGCCATCTCGACCATGCGCTCCAGCCGGAACGGCTTGGTGAGATAGCCCGTCACGCCGAGGTTGAGCGCTTCGATGGCGTTGGCTTCGGTCGAGAACCCGGTGAGGACGATGACCGGCACCTCGGAACGCTGCCGGATTTGACGGATCACCGAGAGCCCATCCATGCCGGGCATCCGCAGGTCCGTGATCAGCAAATCGAAGTCCTCGGCTTGCAAACGATCGACCGCGGCGGGGCCGTCGGCGACGGTTTCGACTTCGCACTCTTTTTCGAGCGTCTTCGCGACGAGGTTGCGGATGGACTCTTCGTCGTCGACCACGAGCACGCGTGGGCGCTCGGAGGTTTCGCCTTCCAGCCCCGCGTGGCGCAGGACTCTTCGGTTGGCGGTCAGCCACGTCTGGATGTCGCGCCGGCGATAGCGATATTGGTGGCCGATGCGATTGGCCGGGATCTTTCCGTTCTTGACGAGGCGATAGACGGTCCGTCGAGTGAGGTGGAGATACTCGAGGACTTCTTCTGTCGTCAGATACTCTTCGTCGGCCATCGTCGTCGACATCCGCGCGCGCTTCCGGCGCGCTCGGGAGCTGGGTGGAGGGAGTGTACCACGGCACACAAGTCCCATTTCCTCAATGCGTTGAGGAGGACGCCGCCGGCGGGGGCCCGGGCCTGCAGGGCTATACTGGCTTCAGGCCCGGCCGGTTGGTCCCGTACAGACTGACGTTCGGCCCGGGCCGTCTAATTGTGCAGGACGCGTGATCCGGCCGAAACGCCAGCCCGGACACGCGGTCAGGCGCCCTGATGACCCTGACGGATGAGGAGCTGGTCGCCCGCGCCAAAGCGGGGGACCTCGACAGTTTCAACCAGTTGGTGTCGCGCTGGGAGCGGCCGATCTATGCCCTCGCGTACCGGACGCTCGGCCGGGAGGAAGATGCCCGCGACGTCGTGCAGGAAGCGTTCCTGCGTGCCTACCGAGGATTGAAGGGGTTCAAAGGGGAAGCGAAGTTCTCGTCCTGGCTCTATCGAATCACTTTGAATCTCTGCCGGGACTGGAGCCGCCGCGAGCGCCGCGCGCCGATCGTGCAGGTGCCCGAGGGCACCGACCCGGTTGAGCTGGCCGACGAGCGCGTGCAGACGAGCGAGTCGGTGGAAGATTTGGTCGCGCGGCGCGAGATGTCGGAGGCCGTCGCGAAGGCGATGGCCGAGCTGCCGGAAGAGCAGCGGACCGCGATCATGTTGAAGGAATATCACGGTCTCACATTTCAGGAGATTGCGGGCATGCTCGATTGTCCGCTGAGCACGGTGAAGACGCGTCTCTACCAGGGGCTCTCAGTGCTTCGTCGCCGACTGGAGCGGCGGCAGGCCGAGGAAGCGAGCCTCCGACGAGCACGCTATGAAAGTCTTTGACCAGAGGTAGATGCCAGCCATGTGCGATGAACGTGAACGTCTGATTGGATACGTGTACGACGAGGGCGACGCGCCTGAGCGCAACGAAGTCGAACGTCACCTCGAGTCGTGCGCGGAGTGCCGGGACGAAATTCGCGATTTGCGACGCGTGCGTCAGGATCTGCTCGCGTGGGACGTGCCCGAGCACGGTTCGGTGTGGCAGCCGTTCGCGCCGGCCCGCCTCCGCCCGTGGTGGCGCGAGGTGCCCGCGTGGGCGATGGCCGTCGCGGCCACGATCATGTTTCTGATCGGCGCGGCGGGCGGCGTCGCGACGCGCGCCGTCCTGGATCGTCCGGCCCTCGCGGCGACGCAAGCCGCGGTGCCCGCGACTCCGCCCGCGCAAGTGATGCCGGCTTCGATCAGCCCCGCGGATCTGGAGACGGTGCGCCACGAGATCGCGGACCTGCGATCGGAAATGGATCAGCGCGTGCGGCTCGTCTCGACGCACGCGTCGACGAGCGCCGGCGTGAGCGATCGTGACTTTCAGCAGGTCCGGGCGATGCTCAATTCCGGCAATAAGCGCGACGACGAACTGTTCAACCTCGTCGTCAGCATGAATAACGGCCTCGTGACCGTGAGGGCGGATCAGAACGCGCGAATCAACGCGCTCGAGCAGCGCCTTCGACAGATTTCGGACGCGCTCGCCGCGATGCAGGCGGGTGGCGCCGGTGGCAAGCAATGAGGAGTCCAGCCGTGTCATCTACAGGAGTCGTCGTCGGTCTCACGTTGTCGCTCGTCGTGCCACTGGCGGCGCAGCAGCAGCTGGCTCCGCCTGAGGGCCTCGACCCGCAGACGCGCTATCAGATCCGGCAGTACGAGCAGGCCGTCCGCACAGCTGTGCTACACGCTGGTGAACAACTCGCGACGCGCGCGAGCACGCTCGTACCCGGCGTACTGCTCGCGCCGGCCACGGACCCGCAAGTGCGGTTCGTTCCCACGCCCGAGGGCCCCGTCTTTGATGTCGTCATTCCCTTGCTGCTCGACACCGGGCCGGTCCTCATGCGCATGATTCAGTCGCAGCAGCAACAGCAGCAGGTGCGTCCGGTCGCGCAGAATCCTGATCGCGTCACAGGGGCCGGCGTGGTGCCCGCCGACCCGATGACGAAGTCGCCCGTGCAGGATCAGGACTTCGATCCGAACAAGGAATACACAGCGTTCGCGCGCGAGGCGTTGATCGACGTGCTCCTCGATAACTCCAGTGCAGTACCCCTCAAGGAGGGCGAGCGTCTCGAGATCGCCGCGAGCGGTCTCGAAATGATTCGCGGTGCGCTATATCCCGACAATTCGCGCAAGCTCGTGCTCGTGATCACCGCCGCAGACCTGTCCGCCTTCAGGCAGGGCAAGATCACGCGTGACGAGGCCAAAGCCCGGATCAAAGAAGCCCGGTACTGATCTAGAATCGTCCGGCCATGCTCCGCCGGCCTCTCGTCGCCGTCGTTGCGCTTCTCGCGCTAATGCTCGCCCCGGCCGCGTGTGGGCCGGACATCGACATCCAGAAGTCGCTCACGATCACCGATGTCATCTCGGGGTACTACGACAACGGCCTGAAGGACGGCTGGAACCACCTGCTGCCCAGCCTCACGTTCCGGATCGCCAACTCGGCGTCGTCGAGCGTCACGGGCCTCGAGCTTACAGTCGCGTTCTGGCAAGAGGGTGCGGACGGCGAGATGGATTCCGTCCTCGTTCAGCGCATCGGCAACGACACGATTCCGGCAAACGGCGCCTCTGATCCGGTCACGGTCCGCGGGACTGTCGGCTATCGTCTGGAAGAAGCGCGCGCCGATCTGTTCACACACAGTCTGTTCAAGGACGTCACGGCGAAGATCTTCGCGCGCCGCGGCGGCCGAATCTATCCCATCGGCAGCGTGAAGCTGGATCACCAGATCATTCCGCATGTGAAGTCCGGTCGCCCGTGAAGGCCAGAGTCGCGAGCGCGCCGGCCGCTTCTCCGGAAGCAGCAACGCTGGCGCGGCGGCTCGGCCCGTACGACGCGGCCACCATCGTCATCTCCAACGTCGTCGGCGGCGGCATCTTCTTTATTCCGGTGATGGTCGCGGGGCTCGTGCCGAGCGGCTGGGCGATGCTGAGCGTCTGGCTCGTCGGCGGCGTGCTCGCGTTTGCGGGCGCGATGGCCTACGCGGAGCTCGCGACGCTGCGGCCGCATGCGGGCGGCGAATACGTCTACCTGCGCGAGGCGTTCGGCCCGCTCGCCGCGTTTCTCACCGGCTGGACGTCGTTCGTCGCGGGATTCTCCGGCGCGATTGCCGCGGGCACCGTCGCGCTCGCCGAGTACCTCGGCCGGTTCGTCCCCGCGGCCGCCGACAAGACGCCGCTCGCGACGCTGCCGCTTCCGTACCTGCCCCTGGTCGTGACGCCGCAGGCCCTCGTCGCGATTAGCGCGATCTTCACCCTCTCGCTCGTGCACCTGCACGGTTCGGGACGCTTCGTTCACAATGTCCTCGCGGCCGTGAAAGTCCTGGCGATCATGACGTTCATCGCGCTCGGACTGTCGATCGGCCACGGATCGTTCGCGCAGATCTCGACGGTGCATGCCGCCCACGAGCCGATCACCGGGTGGCTGCTCGCGCTGGTGCCGGTGATGTTCGCCTATTCAGGCTGGAACGCCGCGACGTACGTCGCCGAGGAGATTCGCGATCCCGGCCGCAACCTGCCGCGCTCGCTCGCGTTCGGCACGCTGGCGGTCGTCGTCGTGTATCTCGCGCTCAACGTGCTCTACCTGTACGCGCTGCCGATCGCCGAGCTGGCCGGGCTGCCCGACGGCCGGCTGACCGACGCCGTGGCCGAGCGGCTGTTCGGCTTCGCCGCGGGGAACCTGATCGCGATCTTCACGATCGTCGGCATCGCCGCGAGCGTGAGCGCGATGGTGCTGGCTGGCCCGCGCATCTACTACGCGATGGCGCGCGATGGCGCGTTTCTTCCCGCGGCCGGCCGCGTGCATCCGCGTTATCGCACGCCGATGCTCGCGACCGCCGCGCAGGCCGTGTGGAGCGCGGTGCTCGTGCTCTCCGGCACGCTGTCCCAGCTCGTCGCGTACACGGGCTTTTCCGTCGTGTTGTTCTCCGCGATTGCGGTGATGGCGCTCTTCGTCTTGCGCCGCCGCCACCCGGGCGCCGAACGCCCGTTCCGCGCGCTCGGCTATCCGCTGGCGCCCGCGCTCTTCGTGATCGCGAGCCTCGTGATCGTGGTCAACGAGATCTGGAACAATCCGGGCACGTCATTCGCCGGGCTCGCGGTGATCGCGGCCGGCTTGCCGCTCTATCGCGCGCTCGGCCGTCACCGCGCCGCGATCAAGGTGCTGCGGGTCGCGACGAGCAGCGCGGCCAGCGTCGCGACCGCCAACGTCCCGTCGCTCACCGCGAAGAGCAGGAACGACGCCGGCGAGACGTTGAGGTAGTGGTCCGCGACAAACGCCGCGGCCCCGGCGCCTTTGAGCAGCACGCCAAAAATCCACATGTAGGCGCGATGCGCCTCCGGCTGACGCAGTGGCTGGAGATAGCCAAGTCCGACCGCGAGTAGAAACAGGCCGTTGAGTTTGGCGAAGAGGATCGGGTCAGGGACCCGCGCGCCGAACCAGGACGCCATGCGGTCGGTCGCCGCGAGCAGCACCACGCCCGCGGTCACGTCGTAGACGAGCGAGATGCCCGCGACGACCGACAGCATCCGGCGGCCGCTCACTTCTTCTTGAGCGTCACCCGCTCGGTCAGGGTCTTGCCGAGGAGCACATTGATCGTTCCGGTGTACGTCTCGTACCCGTCCGCACGCAGCTCGAGCTCGTGCTGTCCCGCCGACAGATCGAGGTGATTGCTCAGGCCGTCGAAATCATCGACGATGCCCATGAGCGTGCCGTCGACGTAGACCTTGGCCTTCGACGGGCTCGCGCGCAGCCGGATCGATCCCATCGCGATCTCGGACGTATACGATTCGCCGGCGCCACCGCCCGTGTCCGCGTATCCGCCTCCGCCGCTGCCGTAGTAGCTGTAACCCATGTAGCCGCCGTACCACCACGGGTTGTAGCCGTAGTAGCCGTAGCCGAAGCCGCCGCCGTAATACGGATAGCCGTAGTACGGATAGATCGGATAGTACGGATAGACCGGGTAGTACCCGGGCGGGCGCCCAACGGCCTGGCCCTGCGTCGGCGCACCGTAGCGCGGACGCGCAGTGCCGGCGCTTCCCGGTGGCGGTGCGCCGCCTGTTGGATTCAGCGCGCGCGCCCCGCCGGAACCGGCTGGGGTCGATGCAGACGCACTGCCTGTCGGACGCGGCTGCGCGCCGCCACCGCTTCTGGAGCTGGGCTGCGAGCCCGAGGGCGCCACACGGCTGTGCTGCGCCTCGGGCGGCGCGGCATCATTCGATCCGCCCGACGTCCGATCGGCGCCGCTGTTCGAGTTCGATCCTGACGATCCGCCCGACGAGGGCGGTGACGAAGGCGCACTGGAGCGAGGCACTGCCTGCGCGGCAGCCCACCGGGGCGCCGCGAGCGTGAACGCGAGGACCGCACACAAAAGAAAGCGGGTCGGTCTGGCCATATACGCCTGCCCTTCCCAAGCCTCCCGATTGAGGCCTTCCCACTGCCTACACTGCAACTCTACTGCCAGTTTCAGGCCGCGTAAATGCCCGCGAGAGCGTCGGGCCGAGGCCGCGGCTGTCCTCCAGCCTTGCCCTCGGGGGCGGACGGCACTACGATGCAATTCCGGGTCGTCCTTCGCGCGCTTATGTTCCAGCCCCACGCCACAACCGTGCTCGGCCTTCGTCATCACGGAAAGGTCGTGATGGCGAGCGATGGTCAGGTCACGCTCGGACAGACCGTCGTGAAGCACCAGGCGCGCAAGGTGCGCCGCTTGTACCACGACAAGGTGCTGGCGGGATTTGCCGGCGCGGCGGCGGATGGCTTCGCGCTCTTCAGCCGTTTCGAGAGCAAGCTCGAAGAGCATCGCGGCAATCTCGAGCGCGCCGCCGTCGAGCTCGCGCGCGATTGGCGCACCGATCGCGCGCTTCGCCGGCTCGAGGCCATGCTGCTCGTCGCGGACGCGCGCGTGATGTATCTCGTCTCGGGCACCGGCGACCTCATCGAGCCCGACGACGGCGTGATGGGGATTGGATCGGGCGGCCCGTACGCGATGGCCGCCGCGCGCGCGCTCGTGCTGCACAGCGCGCTCGACGCCCGAGGCATCGCCGAGCAGGCGATGGCCATTGCCGCCGACATCTGCGTCTACACCAACAGCCGGGTGACGCTGGAAGAGCTGTCATGACGCCGATCCTGCTTCCCGAGAGCACACCGCTCCTCGCCGACTCGCTGACGCCGCGCGAGATCGTCGCCGAGCTCGACAAGTACGTCGTCGGTCAAGGCAAAGCCAAGCGCGCCGTGGCGATTGCGCTGCGCAACCGCTATCGCCGGCAGCGCCTGGCGCCCGACATGGCCGAGGAAGTCGCGCCCAAGAACATCCTCATGATCGGTCCGACGGGCGTCGGCAAGACCGAGATCGCCCGCCGGCTCGCGCGGCTCGCGCAATCGCCGTTCCTCAAGGTCGAGGCGTCGAAGTTCACCGAGGTCGGTTACGTCGGCCGCGACGTCGAATCGATGGTGCGTGATCTCGTCGAGATTGCGGTGACCCTCGTGCGCGAGGAGCGCCAGGTCGAAGTGCGCGAGAAGGCGCGGCAGGCCGCCGAAGAGCGGCTGCTCGATCTGCTGCTGCCGCCGGCGCCGCCCTCGACGTTCGGCGACACCTCGCACGAAGCGCAGACGACGGCCGATCATCAGACGACGACGCGCGAGAAGCTGCGGGAGCAGTTGCGCGCGGGCCGGCTCGACGCCAAGATCGTCGAGGTCGAGGTGCGCGACCGCGCGATGCCGTCGTTCGAGATCCTGTCCGGGTCGTCGGTGGAAGAAGTCGGGCTCAACCTGCGCGACATGCTGCCGGGGATGTTTCAAGGCAAGACGCGGCGCCGCCGCGTGCCGGTGCCCGAGGCACTCGAGTACCTCACGCAGGAGGAGTCGCAGAAGCTCATCGACATGGACACGGTCGCGCGCGCGGCGATTCAGCGCGTCGAGCAGGCCGGCATCATCTTCGTCGACGAGATCGACAAGATCGCCGGGCGAGAGGGCGGACACGGCCCGGATGTCAGCCGCGAGGGCGTCCAGCGCGACATCCTGCCGATCGTCGAAGGCACGACGGTCAACACGAAACACGGCATGGTGCGGACCGATCACATCCTCTTCATTGCCGCCGGCGCGTTTCACGTCTCGAAGCCGTCGGATCTAATCCCCGAGCTCCAGGGCCGGTTCCCGATTCGCGTCGAGCTCGACGCGCTCGGACGCGACGAGTTCGTGCGCATCCTGACGGAGCCGAGAAGCGCGCTCATCAAGCAGTACATCGCGCTGATGGACACCGAGGGCGTGACGCTCGAGTTCACGCCCGACGCAATCGCGCGCATCGCGGAGCTGGCGACGATCGTCAACGAGCGCACCGAGAACATCGGCGCGCGGCGGCTCCATACCGTGATGGAGCGCCTCCTGGATCAGATCTCGTTCGACGCGCCGGAGCTCGGGGGACGAACGGTCCAGATCGATGCCGCGTACGTCGATCGCATGCTGGTGGACATCGTCCAGAGCGACGATCTGTCGCGGTACATCCTGTGATCGCCGCGATCCGGGCGGGTGCGGCGGCCGCCGCGCTGCTGGTACTGGCTTGGTCGGCCGCCTGCGGAAAATCCGGCCCGCCGCTGCCGCCCTTGCGCCCGGTGCCTGGGCGCATCGCCGACGCTGCGCTTCAGAAAATCGACGACCGCGTCGAGATTCGGTTCACCGTGCCGGCCGCGAATGCCGACGGCACGACGCCGGCGGCGATCGAGCGCGTCGAGATCTACGGGCTCTCGCAGCCCGCGGCCACGCCGGCGCCGACGCTCGCACAGCTGACCGTGCCCAAGAACCTGAAGTCGCGCGTGAACGTGCGCCGGCCACCGAAAGAGCCGAAAGAAGGGGAGACACCGCCTCCGCCGCCTGCCGGAGCGACGGTCGATCCGCTGCCGGGCGACGTCCGCACCTTTCAGGACGCCGTCGCGGCGACCGAGCGTGGCGCAGACGCGCCGACGCGGTACTACGTCGTCGTCGGTGTGACCGGACGCGAACGGCGCGGGCCGTCGTCGCCCATCATGGCGGTGCCGCTCGCGACCGAGCCGGCCGCGCCGACGGACCTCGTGGTGACGAACGACGAGAAAGAGATCAAGGTGAGCTGGTCGCCGGGATCGGCCACCGCGTTCCGCGTCTACGACGCCGCGAGCCCCGAGGCGCCGCCGATCTCCGGCGCCGCGCCGGTTCAGGGCGCGGAGTTCGCCGCGCCGGTCGTGTTCGACAAGGAACGCTGCTTCATCGTGCGTGCGGTGACGGTCACCGGCGCGACGACGGTCGTCGGTCCGCCGAGCGCGCCGGCGTGCGCGACGCCGCTCGACACGTTTCCGCCGCCCGCGCCGGACGAGCTGCGCGCGATTCCCGAAGACGGCGCCGTCGCGCTGTCGTGGAACGCGGTGACGGCCGCCGATCTCGGCGGGTACCTCGTCTTGCGCGGCGACGGCAGCGGTGACACACTGCTGCCGCTCATGACGGCGGCGATCGACGCGACGAGCTACCGGGACACGACGGTGACGCGCGGTCAGACGTACACCTATGTCGTCGTCGCCGTGGATTCATCTCCAAAGCACAATGCCAGCGCGCATTCCAACAGACAGACGGTAACCGTCCGATGACACGTCTCTATCGCATTGAACACGGCGGCACGTCGCTCTACGCCGCTGAACGGGAAGGACGCTGGCGGCTGGTCGACGGCGACATCTTCGACAAATTCCGCGACGGTCCGGAGATCGCGCAGGACAGCCTGCGCCTGCTCGCACCCGTGACACCGTCCAAGGTCGTGTGCGTCGGGTTGAACTACAAGGATCACGCGGCCGAGCAGAACAAGCCGCTGCCCGAGGAGCCGCTCATCTTCATCAAGCCGTCGACCGCGGTGATCGGCCCCGGCGCGGCGATTGAAGTGCCGGAGTGGGCGGGCCGTGTCGATCACGAGGCCGAGCTGGGGCTCGTGATTAAGAAGACGGCCAGCAAGATCAAGGCCTCGCAAGCGGCGGAGTACATCCTGGGTCTCACGTGCGTGAACGACGTCACGGCGCGCGTGCTCCAGAACAAGGACGGGCAGTACACGCGCTCGAAGGGCTTCGATACGTTCTGCCCGGTGGGGCCGTGCATCGCCGTCGGCCTCGACGGCCGGGACCTGCAGGTCCGCGGCTACGTCAACGGCGGCCTGCGGCAGGACTCGCGGACGCGCGAGCTCATCTTCACGATTCCGGAGATGGTCGAGTTCATCACGTCCGTCATGACCCTGTTGCCTGGCGATATCATTTCCACAGGCACCCCGTCCGGGATCGGGCCCATCAAGCCCGGGGACTCCGTGACGATTCACGTGGAAGGCGTCGGCGCGCTCACCAATCCGGTCGTGGCGCGCGCTTGAGATGAGTTGGGGTCGGGTCTTGGTGGCGAAAGCCAGACCCGACCCCTTACCCAAGCTCGGTGCGACAGTTTCGAAGTGAGGCTCTTATGAAAATTTTCATCGATTCCGGCAGTCTGCGTGACATCGAGTCGATGGTGCCGCTCGGCATCATCGACGGCGTCACGACGAACCCGTCGCTCCTCGCGAAGGAGAGCGACGACCCGCGCGCGATCATCAAGAAGATTTGCCGCGCCGTGCAGGGGCCGGTGAGCGCGGAGGTCGTCGCGACCGACGCGGCCGGCATGATCGCCGAAGGCCGCGAGCTCGCGAAGATCGACGAGCACGTGGTGGTGAAGATTCCGTTCACGCGCGAAGGGATCAAGGCGATCAAGGCGCTGTCCTCAGAAGGGATCCGCATCAACACGACGCTGATCTTCACCGCGCCGCAGGCGTTGTTCGCCGCCAAGGCCGGCGCGTCGTACGTCAGCCCGTTCGTCGGCCGGCTCGACGACATCGCGACCGACGGCATGGACCTCATCCGTCAGATTTCGGAAATCTTCGGTCATTTCGATTTCCCGACGGAGATCCTCGTCGCGAGCGTGCGCAGTCCGATGCACATCGTCCAGGCGGCGCGCATGGGCGCGGACATCTGTACGTGCCCGGTCGCGGTCATCGAGCAGTGCTTCAAGCACCCGCTCACGGACATCGGCCTCGAGAAGTTCCTGAAGGACTGGGAAAAAGCCCAGGCCGCGAAGGTCTAGGGTTGCAGAATCCGACCGAGCGTCTTGCTGACCTCGAGCGCCTCGCCGAGCTGGGCGGCGGCGCGGACCGTCTGCGACGCCAGCACGAGGCCGGCAAGCTCACGGCGCGAGAGCGCGTCGACTTGCTCTTCGACGCCGGGACGTTCGAGGAACTCGACAAGCTCGTCACGCATCGCGGGCTCGACTTCGGCATGGACAAAGAGGTGGTGCCGGGCGACGGCGTGGTCGCCGGCCACGGCCGCGTCGAAGGGCGTCCCGTCTACGCGTTCGCGCAGGATTTCACGGTGTTCGGCGGCTCGCTCTCGGAGACGAACGCCGCGAAGATCGTGAAGGTCATGGACCTGGCGATGCGCATGGGCGCGCCGATCGTCGGGCTCAACGACTCGGGCGGCGCACGGATCCAGGAAGGCGTGCTGTCGCTCGCCGGCTACGCGGACATCTTTCTGCGCAACACGCTGTCGTCGGGCGTCATCCCGCAGATCTCCGCGATCATGGGGCCGTGCGCCGGCGGCGCCGTGTACTCGCCGGCGATCACCGACTTCACGATCATGGTCGAGGGCACGAGCTACATGTTCGTGACCGGCCCTGACGTCATCAAGACGGTGACGCACGAGGAAGTGACGAAAGAAGAGCTCGGCGGCGCGATGGCGCACAACGCCACGAGCGGCGTCGCCCACTTCGCGGTGCCGAACGATCGCGAGTGCCTGCGGCTGATCCGCGACCTGCTCGGCTACCTTCCGTCCAACAACCTCGACGATCCACCGCGCCGGCCGACGCTCGATCCGATCGATCGCGAAGACGACGCGCTCGACCGGCTCGTGCCCGATCAACCGAACCAGCCCTACAACATCCTCGATCTGATCCACGCCGTCGTCGACGACGGCGCGTTCCTCGAGGTGCACCGGCACTTCGCGCCGAACATCGTCGTCGGCTTCGCGCGGCTGGGCGGCCGGTCGGTCGGCGTCGTCGCCAATCAGCCGGCGGCGCTCGCCGGGTGCCTCGACATCGATGCGTCGGTGAAGGGCGCGCGCTTCGTGCGGTTCTGCGACGCGTTCAACGTGCCGCTCATCACGTTCGAGGACGTGCCCGGCTTCCTGCCGGGCGTGCGCCAGGAGCACGGCGGCATCATCCGCGCCGGCGCCAAGCTGCTCTACGCGTTTGCCGAGGCGACGGTGCCCAAGATCACCGTCATCACGCGCAAGGCGTACGGCGGCGCGTACTGCGTCATGGCGAGCAAGCACATCCGCACGGACTTCAACTACGCGTATCCGACGGCGGAGATCGCGGTGATGGGGCCGGAAGGGGCGGTCAACGTCCTCTATCGCCGCGAGCTCGCGGAGGCGGCGGATCCGGCCGCCATGCGCGCGAAGCTCGTCGCGGAGTTCCGCGCGAAGCTCGCGAACCCGTTCATCGCGGCCTCGCGCGGTTTCGTGGACGAGATCATCCAGCCGCGCGCGACGCGCACGAAGCTCATCGCCGCGCTCGCCAGCTGCGACAACAAGCGCGACAAGAATCCGCCCAAGAAGCACGGGAACATCCCGTTGTGAGTCCGCTGAAGGTCCTGATTGCGAATCGCGGAGAGATCGCCGTCCGCGTCATCCGGGCGTGTCGCGACCTCGGGCTCGGCGCGGTCGCGGTCTACTCGGACTGCGACCGCACGGCGCTCCACGTGCGGCTCGCCGACGAGGCGTACCATATCGGCCCGAGCCCGAGCGCCGAAAGCTACTTGCGGATCGACAAGATGGTGGACGTCGCGCGCCGCGCCGGCGCGACGCTCGTCCATCCCGGGTACGGGTTCCTCGCCGAGAACGAAGACTTCGCGCAGGCGTGCGTCGACGCCGGGCTGACGTTCGTGGGCCCGACGCCGGCGGCCATCGCGCGCATGGGCAGCAAGACCGCCGCGCGCGACGCGGCGGTCGAGGCCGGCGTGCCTGTCGTGCCGGGGACCGCGGCGCCGTTCGACGTGACCGCGCCGGCGGAAGCGATCGCGGTCGAGGCCGCGCGGATTGGGTTTCCGCTCCTCGTGAAAGCGGTCGCCGGCGGGGGCGGCAAGGGCATGCGCGACGTGAACGCGCCCGAGGATCTTGCGGCCGCCGTGCGCATGGCGCGATCGGAGGCGATGGCGGCGTTCGGCGACGCGGCGGTGTATCTCGAGCGCCGGCTCATCGCGCCGCGGCACATCGAAATCCAGCTGCTCGGCGATCATCACGGCACGATCCTGCCGTTCGTCGAGCGCGAGTGTTCGATCCAGCGCCGGCACCAGAAGGTCGTCGAGGAGTCGCCGTCGCTCGCGATCAGCGATCGGACGCGGCGCGAGATGGCGGCATGCGCCGCGCGCGTTGCGGCGCACGTCGGCTACACCAACGCCGGCACGATCGAGTTTCTCGTCGATCGCGACGAGAAGTTCTACTTCCTCGAGATGAACACGCGGCTGCAGGTCGAGCATCCGATCACCGAGATGGTGACGGGCGTCGACCTCGTCCAGTGGCAGCTGCGCATCGCGCAGGGCGAGAAGCTGACGCTCGATCCAGAGCGTGCGCTCACGCCGCGAGCGCACGCCATCGAGTGCCGGATCATCGCGGAAGATCCCGATCGCGGGTTCATGCCGGCGCCGGGGCTCGTCCGCGCACTCGGCGTGCCGAGCGGGCCGGGCGTGCGCGACGATCGCGGCGTGGTCGCGGGCTTCGAGATTCCGGTGTTCTACGACTCGCTCATCTCCAAGCTCGTCGTGTGGGGCGAGACGCGCGCGGACGCGATCGCCCGCCTCGGACGCGCGCTCGATGAATATCGCGTCGTCGGCGTCCAGACGACGGTGCCGTTCTTCCAGTGGCTGATTCGTCAGCCCGAGTTCCTCGAGCGCCGCTTCGACACGACGTATCTCGACGGCGTGCTGGCCGCGCGGCACGGGCAGGCGTTCAGCGCGCCCGCCCCGCGCGATCTGCAGGACGCGGCGATCGCCGCCGCGCTCGACGCGTGGCTGCGCGCCCATCGTGCCGGCGCCGAAGCCAGCACGACCGTTGGCGCGTGGCAGCGCGCCGGACGCCTCGAGGGCCTGCGATGACCTTCGAGGTGGAGATCAACGGCGAGATCAGGACGGTCGCGATCGAGCCCGTCGGCGCCGCCGGTCCGCACGGCGGCACCTTCCGCGTCGCGCTTTCCGGAGCGGGCGGCGCCGGCGCCCGAACGAGCCACGAGATCCAGGCCGCGCGGACCGACCTCGGCCTGTCGCTGCTGTTTGCCGCCGACCATCGCAGCGTCGACGTCGCGATGACCCCGCGCGCGGCGGGGGAGTGCCTCGTCCAGACGCCGCGTCTCACGGTCGCCGCGGTCGTCGATGGCCGCCGGTTCGAGCGCACCGGCCCGAGCGATGCGAGCGGTCACGGCGAGCAGCGGGTGAAGGCGCCGATGCCCGGCCGCGTCGTGCGCGTGCTCGTCAAGGCCGGCGACACCGTCGCCGCCCGCCAGGGGCTCGTCGTCGTCGAAGCCATGAAGATGGAGAACGAGCTCACGGTGCCGCGCGCGGGGCGCGTCAAAGAGGTCGCCGTGGCCGAAGGCGCGTCGGTCGAGGCGGGCCGGCTGCTCGTGATTGTCGAATGAGGAGCGCCAAGCGCTCGGGTAAGCTGGAACCGTGACGGACGAATCTCCCCCGCCGCAGGATCCGGCGCTGCCGGAGGCTCGCCCGCGCGGCACGCGCCGGCGCTTTGCCTGGCGATGGACGCGACGCCTGCTGGCCGTCGTGACCGCGGTCGTCGCCGCGACCTTCGTCACGTTCTTTTCCATCGACATCGGACAGTTCGGTCAGCTCAAGTCGATCGCCGAGCGTCAAGGCAGCAAGTACCTGGAGCGGCCGCTCACGATTGGCAAGCTCGTCGCGTTCGTCACGCCGGGGCGGTTCGCCGTCGAGGACGTCGTCATTCAGGGCGTCACGCCGACGGATCGGCCGTTCTTCCGCGCCAAGCGGATCACGTTCGAGTTGAGCTGGTGGGATCTCCTCTGGCGTCACGACCTGCCGGTGAGCGTGCGCCTGACCGGGTGGGACGTGTTCATCGAGTCGTGGGGCGGCGGCCGGCACAACCTGCCGAAGCTGAAGCCGAAGAGCGCCGGCGGCCAGCGGCCGTTCACGATCACCGTGGACGTCGAAGCGCTCAACGGCGCGTTCGCCTTCGAGGACCATTCGACGCCCTGGAGCGTGTCCGCGCCCAACCTCACGTTTTCCCTGACCCACTCGCGCCCGACCAACGAGTACGTCGGCACCGCGGCGTTCTCGAACGGCTCGGTCCAGATCCAGAAGTTCCTGCCGATGTCCGCCGCCCTGACGACGCGGTTCGTCCTGGCTGGCGGGCTCGTCGACCTGACGCACATCGATCTGGTGACCGATGGCGCCCGCACGCACGTGAGCGGCGCCGTCGACTTCTCGCACTGGCCGGAGCAGCGCTACAACGTCAGCTCGGAGTTGGATTTCCGCCGCATGCGCGAGCTCTTCTTCGCGAACGAGCCGTGGGACGTCGAGGGCCAGGGCGAATTCGCCGGCATCTTCCACGTCTACAACGGCGGCCAGGAGCTCGCCGGCGATTTCAAGAGCGATCGAGCGCGCATTCAGAGCCTCGAGTTTCCGGATCTGCACGGTTCGCTCCGGTGGCTGCCGGACCGATTCGAGGTCACGCACGCCGACGCGGATTTTTACGGCGGCCACACGCAGTTCACCTACGCGATTGAGCCGCTCGGGACACCAGCCGGCGCCACGCAGCGCTTCACGGCCGAGGTCGACGACGCGAGCGTGGCGTCGGTGGCGCGCCTGATGGATCTGAAGAACCTGGAGCCGACCGGCCGCATCAAGCACGCACACGCCACGATGGCCTGGCCGAGCGGGAGGTTCCGGACGGACGTGCAAGGCGCCATCGAGGCGGACGTGTCGCCGCCGGTCGAAGGTCAGCTCGCGACGATGGCCCTGCCGGCGATCGGTGCCGCGTCGCCCGAGCGTCTGCTGCCCATCCCGAAAAAGGGCGATCCCAACCCGTTCGATCCCATGAAGCCGCTCGGCCCGCTTCCCGTCGGCGGCCATCTGGCGATCACGTTCGACGGCACGGGCCTGACGTTCGCCGACAGCACGGTCGCGACGCCGACGACGTACTTCGCGTTCAGCGGGCAGACGGAGTACGGGGAGAACTCGAACATCCCGTTTCACGTGACGAGCCTGGATTGGCAGGAGAGCGACCGGTTGCTGAGCGCGATCATGACGGCCGCGGGATCCAAGACTGGTGCCGTCCAGCTCGGCGGGCGCGGCACGTTCGACGGCGTCATGACGAAGAGCTTCAAGGACCCGCGCATCGCCGGCCGGTTCAGCGGTGACGCGATTGAGGCGTTCTACACAACGTGGGGCCGCGTCTCGGGCGACGCCGTGATCGAAAACCGGTACATCGACGTGACCAACGGTGTGATCGGCGACGACCCGGAGAAGGCGTCGATTCGTACGACCGGGCGCTACTCGCTGGGTTATCCGCGGGCGGACGGCCTCGAGGAAGTGCGCGCGCACGTCGCGATCCGCAACTGGCCGCTTAAGGATCTCCGGCACGGCTTCGACCTGGACGACTGGCCGGTCGACGGGATGATCGCGGCGGCCGACATGGATATCCACGGGCCCTACACCGGGTTGTTCGGGTCGGGCCTCATGCAGCTGGTCGATGGCGTCGCGTGGAAGGAGCACTTCGACTCGGCCCAGGGCGCGCTCACGCTCACGGGCAACGGCATCAGCATCGATCGCATCGCGATGGTGAAGGGAACCGGCCGGATGACCGGCGCGGCCGTCGTCAAGTGGGACGGCACGTATTCGTTCGACGCGCGCGGCGATCAAATCAAAGTCGAGTCGCTCGACAACTTCAAGGTGGAGAAAGCGCCGCTCACCGGGTTGATGACGTTCAACGCCTCGGGCGCGGGCGCGTTCTCGGCGCCGCACTACGAGTTTGGCGGGACGATCAAGGATCTCTACGCCGCGGATGAGTTCGTCGGCGAGGTCACCGGACACCTGCGCGTCGACGACAACCGGCTGACGATCGATCAGTTCAACACCTCGTCATTCCGGCTCCAGCTGACGGGCTCGGGCCAGATCGTGCTCGACGACCAGTACGACGCCGAGCTCACGCTCAAGTTCCTCGACACGTCGATCGATCCGTATCTCAAGTTCTTCGCGCCGCGGATGTCGCCGTACACGCGCGCGATCGCGAGCGGGACCGTGCGCGTCAGCGGCCCGCTCGCCGACTACGAGCACCTCGGTGTGTTCGTGACGGGCGTCGAAGGCACGCTCACGCTCTTCGACTACCAGCTCAAGAACGACGGGCCGATCAGCCTGACGTTCCAGGACAACGCCGTCAGCATCGGCCGGTTCCGGCTGACGGGCGAGGGGACGAATCTCGAGCTCTCGGGCGGGATGTCGGTGACCGATTCGACGATCAACCTGCAGGCCAACGGCGACGCCAGCCTCGCGATTCTTCAGGGTCCGAACATGCACGGCGCCGGCCGCGCGGTGCTCCGCGCCAGCGCGACCGGATCGTTCAGCGACCCGTCGATCTCCGGCTACGCCGACATCGAAGGCGGCAGCTTCCGGTACCGGGCGCTGCCGCGAAGCTTCACCGACATCGTTGGGCGCGTGACGTTCGACGGGAACGCCGTGAGCCTCGACGGTCTCAGGGCGAAGTTCGGCGACGGCGACGTGAAGTTCTCGGGCAACATCTCGCTCAAGTCGTTCATGCCGGACCAGCTCAATCTCGGCGCCGTCGGCACGGCGATGCGCCTGCGGTATCCCGAGGGCTTTTCGTCCACGGTCAACGCGGACTTGTCGTTGACGGGTCCGGTGGCCGCGCCGCTGCTCTCCGGCCGCGTGGATGTGCTCTATGCGGCCTACACGCAGACCATCGACACCGACGCCGGCATCGTCATGTTCGCCGCCGGTGCGGCGGGCGCCGGAACCGGCGCAGCGGGCGAGGAGGGCGTCCTCGGAGAGATTCCGGAGAGTAGCTATCCGCTCACGTTCAATATCCAGATTCGCGCGAACCACACGCTGCACATCGATAACCGGAAAACCGCGACGCTGACCGGCAGCGCCGATCTCAGTTATCGCGGCACGCTCGATCGGCCGAGCCTGACCGGCCACATCGACATCGACAGCGGCGAGGTGTTCATCAACGGCAACCGGTTCAAGGTGCTGCCCGGGACGATCCAGTTCTCCAACCCGAACAAGTTCGATCCGTTTTTCGACATCACGGCCGAGACGCGGCCGCGCGCGCAGGGCCAGACCTTCAACATCAGCGTGCACCTGACCGGCACGAAGACCAGCCTGACGCCGACGTTCAACTCCGATCCGTGGCTGAGCACGGTGGACATCATCACGCTGATCTTCGGCGGCGTGCCGGACGTCAGCCGCACCCAGGAGCGCTCGATCCAATCGGAGCAGCAGGCGTATGCGACGCTCGCGCAGAGCGCGGCCGCGCAGTTCCTGCTGAGTCCGATTTCGTCGCGCGTGGGCAGCGTCTTCGAGCGCACGGGCGTCGACACCGTGCAGTTCACGACGATTCTGCCGAACGAGAGCTCGTTCAACCAGCTCAGCCCGTCAACGCGCGTGACCGTCGGCAAGCGGCTCTCGCGCAACCTCTACATGACCTATGCGCGCGACCTCAACTCGTCGCAGTACGAAGTGATTCTCGTCGAATACGAGCAGAGCGAGCGCATCTCCTGGATCCTCTCGCGCAACGAAGATCGCACGTTCGCGCTCGATTTCCGCGTGCGCCACGTGTTCTGATGCGCGGACGCTGGGAGCTCGCGGCAATCGTCGGTGTGCTGGTGTTGGCCGGCGCGAGGCCTGTCTCCGCCCAGCAGCCGGACCCGATCGAGCGGCTGATCGGCCAGCCCATCGCCGCGGTCCGGTTCGAGATCGACGGCCGGCCTGACACGACGGGTGCGCTGGTGTCGCTCGTGGACGTCAAAGCCGGAGATCCGCTCCGGCCCGCCGCCATTCGCACCAGCGTGCAGCGCCTGTCGAGCGTCGGCAGCTTCGACGACGTGTCCGTCGTCGCGGACGACGAGGCCGGCGGCGGCGTCGGCGTCCGGTTCGTGCTGTCGGCGCGGCGGCCGGTCGATAGCCTCAGTTTCACGGAGGACACCGGCCTCGATCCCAAGGAGCTGCAAAAGCGGGTGCGGGATCAGTACGGCGGGCTGCCGACCAACGTGCCGCCCGGCAAGCTCGCGCAGAGCGTGCGCGAGATCCTCAACGATGAGGGCTACCTCCGCGCCGACGTCTCGGTCAGCACGACGAAACGCTCGAATCCCGATCGCGCCACGCTGGTGTTCGCGGTGGCCGCGGGGGACCGCGCCCTGATCACGCAGGTCAACGTCAACAACGGGGCGGCGTCCGTGTTCAGCAGCGAGCAGCTGCGGCAGCGCACGGGCATCATGGCGGGCCGGCCGTACCGCCTCGGCGACATCAACATCGCGCTGGCGGCGATTCGTGACGAGCTGCAGGTCAAGCGCTACTACGCGGCCGTCGCGTCGATCGAGTCCGTCGTCTCGCCGGATCTCAAGTCGGTGATGGTGACGCTCACCGTCGACGCCGGGCCGAGGGTGAAGATCAACTGGACGGGCGATCCGCCTCCCCCCGGCCGCGAAGAGGACCTGGTGCCGATCGCGCGCGAGCGCGCCGCGGACGACGACCTGCTCGATGACTCCCGCGTGCGCGTCGAAGAGGCGCTCAAGGCCGACGGCCACGTGAACGCGCGTGTCACGATGACGAAGGACACGTCCACGCCAGGCGTGCTCATCGTCACCTACAACGTCACGCGCGGCCCGCGCTTTCGTATCGATCACCTCGTCATCCCTGCGGGACTGCACATGACGACGCCGACGCTCGAGGCGCTCCTGCCGATCAAGCCCGGCGACGTCTACAGCAGTGCCAAGATCGAGGGAGCGCTTGGCGCGATCCGCAGCGAATATCACCGGCGCGGCTTCTACCAAATGCAGGCCCGGGCGGACCGCGAAACGCTTCCGCGATCGAGCGAGGACGGCGAGGTCTGGGTCGCCGTGCCGCTGCAGATCACGGAGGGGCCGCAAGCGGTCGTCACCGCCATGCAGTTTGTGCGGGACACGACGCAGATTCCGGAGCCCGCCCTGCGATCCCGCATGCGATCGAGGGAGCACGAGCCGTACATCCAGGGACTGATGATCGCGGACCGGGACGCGATCTCGGCGTTCTATCTCGATCGCGGGTTTCGCGTGGCCGCCGTGGGCATCAAGCCGATCTTCTCGGCCGACGGCCAGCAGGTGACGCTCAGCGTCGAAATCAGCGAGGGCCCGCAAATCACCGTCGCGGACATTCAGGTGATCGGCAACACGAGCGTGTCCGCGTCCACCATCCTCGAGGAGATGACGCTCAAGGTCGGCGACCCATTTGGCGAGGAAGCGCGGCTCGAGAGCCAGCAGCGCGTCAACGCGCTCGGCCTGTTCCGCCGCGCGACCGTCGACGAGGCGCCGCGGCTGCCCGGCGAGACCAAGACGCACGTCATCGTCACCGTGGAGGAAGCGCCGGCGCGGACGATCAGCGCCGGCGGCGGCGTGGACGCGGGCCGCCTGACGCGCACGACCGATGACGGCAGTCAGGAAGACTACGTGGCGGTCTCGCCGCGGGCGTTCATCGCCTTCCAGCGGCGCAATCTGTTCGGCCGGAACACGTCCATCGATCTTTTCGCGCGCGCGGCTCTCAAGCCGACGAGCGACCCCAGCAACCCCGCGCGAGACGGACACGGATTCGGGTTCATCGAGTACCGGACACTGGCCGCCTATCATGAGCGACGGTTCCTCGGGACCAACGCCGATTTGCAGATCAGCGGCCAGGTGGAGCAGGGCCTCCGCCCGACCTTCAACTTCAAGCATGCGTCGGCGACGGCCGAGGCGCTGCGCAAGCTGCGTCCCCGCCTGCTGGTCTCCGCGCGCTACTCGCTGGATTTTTCGGACGTGTTCAACGCACGCATCCCCCCCGACCAGCAGCTCGTGATCGACCGGCTGTTCTCGCAAGTGCGGCTGTCGATCGTCTCGACCAGCCTCGTCTCCGACCGGCGGAACGATCCGGTGGCGCCGTCGCACGGCACTTACGCAACGGCGGACCTCGAGGTCGCCGGCCGGGCGATCGGATCGGAGATCGGCTACGCGAAGACGTTCCTGCAAGGATCGCTGTTCCAGTCGCTGACGAAGTCGCGGCGCTTCGTGTTTGCCGGCCGAGCGGAGCTTGGACTCGCGCAGGGCTTCGCGCGCCTCGCGACGGTCACTGACGCCAACGGCCAGCCGGTCCTTGGTCCCGACGGCAACCCGGTCGTCGTCAAGGTCGACGATCTGCCCGCGAGCCAGCGCTTCTTTGCCGGTGGCAGCACCACTGTGCGCGGCTTCCAGCTCGACCGCCTCGGCGTGTCCGAGGTGCTCGATGACGCCGGACTGTCGAACGGCGGCAACGGGCTCGTGATCTTCAACGCGGAGGTGCGTGCCCTTGTCGGCAAGCTCTTCGGCCGCAACTTCGGCGTCGCGGGCTTCACCGACGTCGGCAACATCTTCAAGAACGCGGCGGACGTCGATTTGAGCCGTCTGCGTGGGACCGGCGGATTCGGATTGCGCTACGACTCGCCGATCGGACCGATCCGCACCGACTTCGGCTACAAGTTCACGCGCGAGCTGTACCGCAACGGATCGCGCGAGCGCGGCTGGGAATTCCATTTCAACCTCGGGGAGGCCTTCTGATGCGCCATCGATACCCGGCAGCCCTCGCGATGTTGCTCGCATTCGGCGTGGTCGTGTCGGCGCAGACCGTGCTCGACAAGGTGCTCTCGAACGTCAACGGCGAGGTCATCACGCAGCTCGACGTGCGGCAGGCGCGCATGCTGAAGCTCCGGCTCGTCACCGCGACGGCCGAGAGCGACGCGGACGTGCTGCGCGGGCTCGAGAATCGCCGCCTCGCGCTGGCCGAGGTCAACCACGTGACGCTTCCGGCGCCGGCGGCCGGCGACCTCGCCGCGCGACGCCGGGACTGGGAGAGCACGGTCGGCGCGGGCGCCAACCTGCCGCAGTTGCTCGATCGCGCGGGCCTCAGCGAAAGCGGTCTGCAATCCTGGCTGCGCGACGACGTCCGCATCCAGCTCTATCTGGGGCAGCGCTTCGGCGGGGTCCCTGAAGGTGATCGCCCCGCGGAGATTTCGCGCTGGCTCGCCACCCTGCGCGAGCACGCGGGGCTGCCGAAGGGACCAGTAGGAAGTTCGAAGTATGAAGTCCGAAGTTCGAAGTTCGGAGATGCGTCACTCTGAAACTTCGAACTTCTGACTTCGAACTTCGAACTTGATCTCTATCTAACAATCCTCAGCACCTGCCACGTCGGCCCGGGCCGCTCGTCCTTGATCGGCGCGACCCTCGTCGCAAGTTGTGTCGACTGCAGCAGCGCCTTGTAGGCCGCGAGCTGGCCGGGGTATTGCGCGGGGTTGTTGAAGTACTTCTCCGTCTCGGTGGACGTCGTGACCAGATAGACGACGCCCTTGTCGCGGTAGGCCTCGACCGGCGCTGACACCAATCTGAGCGTGTTCTCCGCGCGGACGGTCGGCGGCAGCGTCATCGCCATCGACTCGATCACGACGAGCTCGCCGGGCTTGACGTTCTCGACGAGCCATTGCGCCGTGAGCTCCGTCGTGCTGATCTGACGCCGGTCGTAGTCGAACCGATAGGCCTGCAGCGCCGGCGGGAGGAGGGCGACGAACAAGGCGATCCGTGCGATGCGTCGGCTCCACGCCCCGAGCAGCCACACGGGCACGGCCTCCCACAGGAGCTCCACGCCGCGGCCGAACGCGATGCACATCGCGGGCAGCACCGGCATCGCGTACCGCGCGAACACCAGCGAGTGATTCGAGATGAACCAGAAGTACAACAGCGGGAAGAGCAGCAGGATCAGCGACTGCGCGAAGCGCGCGCTCGACACGGCGCGCCTCGCGACGCTGAACGCGCCGAGCGTGCACAGCACAACCGCCGGCCAGGCCGTGAATCGGTAGTGACGGCCGCCAGGCTCGCTCACGCTGAACCAGTCGGCGATGTGCTTGACGTAGACGCTCGCCGAGGACTCCGCGCCGAGCCGTTCCTGGTTGTAGTGCTGCATGAGCGAGGCAAACCCGTTCAGGAAGCCCGGCAGATCGAGCAGCGAGTACGGCGCCCCCGCGACAAAGGCGGTGACGGCGCCGAAAAGCACGCCGAGGAGCGCCAGCGAGCGCCCCCGTAGCGCGCCGACGTGCAGGATGGCCGCGAGCGGCATGACGATCGCCAGGCCGCCGTTGTATTTCGTGGCGGCGGCGAGCCCGGCGACCGCGCCGGCGAGAATGAACCACCGCAGGCGGCCCGTCTCGCACGCGCACAGCGACAGCAGCAGCGTCAGCGCGATGAAGAACGTGAGCGGCGTGTCGGTGAGCGCGTAGTGCGCCTCGCGCACGAGCTGCGGCTGCACGGCCATGGCGAGGGCGGCGACGATGGCCGTCAGGGTGCCCCAGCGCAGGCCCGCGCGGTAGACGACGTAAACGGTGAGGACGCTCATGAGCGCGGTGAGCCCGCGCGCCCAGAGATAGAAATCGCCTGGCCAGACGTGATCGAGGTTGGTCCACTCGCCGGCCATGGCGCCCGTGAGGAAGCGCGCGCTGGCGACGGCCACCTGCATGTAGAACGTGAGCGTCGGATAATCGAAAAAGCCGTGCGGGTCGAAATCGCCCTTCTGCATCATGTGCAGCACGCGCACCATGATGTCGGGCTCGTCCGCACCCACGAGGTAGGGGAGGCCGCTGCCAAGTGTCCAGAAGCGCAGGACGGCGGCGAGCGCCATGATCGCGGCGATCAGCAGCCCCGTATAGCGCAGCCGGGTCCGCGGCGGGTCGGGCACGTCGGTGATTCTACTATTGGGCTATTGGGCTATTGGGTCATTGGGTTATTGCGCGGTGCAGGAGCTGTTCGTACAGCGCGATCTGGCGGTCGACGAGTACTGACCACGCGAACTCCCGCTCGACGATCGCGCGGCTCTTGTCGCCCATGGCCGTGAGGCGCGCGCGATCGGCGAGGGCGTCTTCGAGCGCCGAGGCGAGCGCGGCAGCGTCGCCCGGCTCGACGAGCCAGCCGTTCTCGCCGGGCCGGACCTTGTCGGGCAAGCCGCCGGCGCGGCTGGCGACCACCGCCCGCCGACGCGCCATGGCTTCGAGCGTGACGAGGGAGCTGCCCTCGTAGCGCGTCGGATGCACGAAGAGCGTCGCCGTGCCGTACCACGCCTGAAGATCCGCGTCGCTCGCGCGGCCGGCAAAGAGCACGCGATCCGCGAGTGCGTTGGCGTGGACGGCCGCTTCGATCTCGCGCGCGAACGGCCCGGCGCCAATGAGCACCCACCGCCACGCGGACGCCGCGAGCGCCCGGCCCGATCGCGACGCGCGCGCCAGCGCATCGACCAGGACGTCGAAGCCTTTGTTCGCCTCGAGACGGCCGACGCTGACGAGCACCGTCTCGTCGGGCGCGATCCCGTGACGCGCGCGAACGCCCGCGCTCTCCGGCGCCGAGGCGAGGGCGTCGAGCGCGACGAGGTCGACGCCGTTCGGGATCACGTGCACCTGCCCGGGGCGCGGGTGGAGGTGACGCCCGATCGTCGGGACGATCGACCGGTCGGTGGCGATGATCGCGTCGGCGGCCCGCGCGGTCGTCCGCACCGCGCGTCGCAGCGGCCAGTAGCCGGCGTGCTTCAGCCACGGCGGTGGCGCGCCCGTTCCGCCGAACTCCTCGAGGCCCTGCGGGTTGAGCACGAGCGGCGCCGGCATCCGCGATCGCGCGAGGGCGTAGCCCAATCCGCTCGCGCCAAAGGCATGGACGACATCGATGCGCCCGCTCGACACCAGCGACGCCGCTTCCCGGCCCGCCCGCCTGCCGAATATCGGATACGCCGTGCTGCGATCGAGGATCGTCGTGCCGCGCCGGTTCGCGAAAGGGAACGTCACATACGGCACTGGCATGAGCGTGACCAGCGGCGACCCGAAGGGCTCCGCGCCGTCGGCCGGCGATTCCCACGCTGGGGGCGTGATGAGCGTGACGTGGACGCCCCGGCCCGCCAGATGCCGGACGAGGTCGTGGACGGACCGCTCGAGGCCGCCGACGCCGTGCAGCGGCGTGACCGCGCGAGCGACGACCGCGACGCGAAGGCGCGGGCTCATGCGCTACGCGGCGAGCGGCCGCAACAGCCCGCGGTAGACCTGCTCGACGCGCGAGACGACCGACGGCGTCGCGAACCGGTGATGCGCATCCGTCCGCGCGGCGGCGCCGAGCGCCTTGCGCAGCCGGTCGTCCGAGGCGAGCCGCGCCAGATCGCGGGAGAACGCCGCGGGATCCGTGGAGAGCAGTCCCGTCACGCCGGGATCGATGATGTCGCGCGTGCCGCCCGTGTCCATCGCGGCGATCGACACGCCAAGTCCGGACGCTTCGATCAGGACGCGGCTGAGCGACTCGGGTCCGAACGACGGAAACGCCAGCAGCGCGGCGTGCCGCATCCACGCGAGGACCTCGGATCGATCCCGCCAGCCCTCGAAGCGCGCGTCGATCTGGCGCGCCCTCGCCTCGGTCTCGAGCTGGCCCTTGAGCGGCCCGTCGCCAACGATGACGAGCGGCCAGCGGATGTTGGCATCGGCCACGGCCTTCATGAGGAACTGGACGCCCTTGTTGATCGCAAGCTTCCCGACGAAGAGCACGTACGGCTCGGCGAGCGGCCGCGGCGAGGCGAGCGCGGCCTCGTCGAGCGCGACCATGTCGACGGGATTGGGAATCGTGAAGAGCGGCGTCTGCGCGATTTCCGGCGCCCGGGCCACGAGATCGCGCGCGATGACCGAGCTCACGGCAATGACGGCGCCGGCGCGCGCGAGCGTCCGCCGCTTCGTGCGCAGGTTCGCGCGCATGTACGGAATCACCGACCACGCCGCGACCGACGCCACGCCCGCGCGCGGCAACACGCACCGCGTCATCATCGGCACCGTGCAGGCCGGACACAACGACGTCGCCTCCGGATCGAAAATGAGGTCGGACCAGTAGCACACCGGCCAGTAGTCGCGCACGGTCGCGACGACCGGCACGCCGGCCACCGCGCCCGCGCGAATCGCCGGCACCGTGGACTTGACGTGCTGAGCGTGAATCACGTCCACTGGCTCGCGCGCCAGCCGCTTGGACAGCAGCTGCGTCGAGAGCTCGGTCCACAGCCGCTCGTTCTGGGCGATGTTGCGCACGACCGGCAGCTGCGGCGCGTTCTTGCGGAATGTGGTGAGGCGCACGCCCTCGTACGTGCCTTCGAACGTGCCGCTCGGCTGGCCGATCTCGATCTTCACGACCTCGACGTGGTGCCCGCCCGTCGTCGTGAGCCCGCGGACGAGCTCCCACGTGCTCCACCCGCTCCCCCCGCAGATGGGCGGAAACGAGTCGGTGACGATCAGGACGCGAAGCGGAGCGCTCATCCGGTGACTAACGCGCGCAGTCGGACGTCGAGGGCCGCGCAGTGGCCGTCCCAGCTGAAGTCGCGGACGACCCGCGCCCGCGCGGCCGCGCCCAGGCGCCGCCGCAGCGCCGGATCGGCCAGTGCGACGAGCGTGCGATCGAGCGCGCGCGGATCGCTCGCATCGTACAGCAGTCCCTCCCGTCCATGCGCGACCAGCCGGTTGAGGCGATCGAGCGCGGGCGCGACCACCGGCAGGCCCGCCGCCATGTACTCGAAGATCTTGAGTGGCGACCAGTAGAACGCCAGCTGCAGCGGGCCGTGCTTCGTCGGGTCGAACGGCGCGACGCCGATGTCGGCCGCCGCGAGCGACGCGGGCAGCTCCGCGTGGGGCACCGCGCCGGTGAAGATCACGCCAGGCACGTCGCGGGCCGCGCGCTCGGCGGCCGCGCGCTCGGGGCCGTCGCCGATGAAGACCGCGCCGAACCGGTGGTCGCCGGCCTGGTGCAGCCGCGCGAGTGCCGCGGAGAGGTGCGCAACCCCGTGCCACGAGCGGAACGCGCCGGCAAACACGCAGTAGATCCGCGCCGGATCGGGCGTGAACGCGGGGCGGCCCGGAGCATGCGGCCGGAATTCGCCGACATCGGCGCCCCACTCGACCTCGAGCACCTGCCGGCGATCCACCCACGCCGGCAGAATCGCGGCCGTCGGCGTCACGAAGAGGCTCGTCATGCGGCAGAGGCGATCGCGCCAGCGCTGCATCGGCTGAACGATGAGCGCACGATCGATCGCGGCCTTCGTCGATCCCGGGTAGTCGACGATCGGCGCGTTCACTTCGAGCACGGCCGGCACGCCGAGGCGGTTTGCCGCGAGCACGCCTTCGCCGCCGAAGTTGTAGTAGCGCTCCATGACGATCTGCGCGCCGATGCGGCGGGCCAGCTTCGTGATCGCGCCGGCGCGCGCCCATCGAAGCGCCGGCTGTCCGGCGGGCGGGCCCATGGCGTGCCAGACGACCCCGCCGGGCGGCGGCGTGGCGCCGGGCTGCGTGGCCACGTGGACCTCGTGTCCCAGCTTCGCCAGGCCGACGGCGACCGCTTCGACGTGCACCGAGCCCCCGAGGGCGCCGGGGACCGTCTGGTCGAGCGCAACGTACAGCAGGCGCATCAGGGGACCTTCCGCAGAAGTGCGAAGAACGGCCCGGACTTGATTCGCCCGAACAGCACGAGATCGAGCTTCATGAGCGCCGTGAGCGCGACGAGCGCGCGATACGTCGCGCCTCGGCGAGTGACACGGGCCTGCGCCGACGCACGCGCGTCACGGACGGCGTCCTCGGTGGTGGCGCCCGGCGTGCGGGCGGCCGCGCGCTTCGTGAGCCACCGCTCCGCGATGCGGACGAGCACGTTCTCCACGAACGCGCCGATGACGGGCGAGTAGTAGACCACGCGCTCCAGTCGAAAGCCGCGCGATGCGACGACGCGCGCGAGCTCGTCGTGATCGGCAATCGGGTTCACGTGATCCGACTTGCGCAAGCGCTCCTGGCGCAGATCCAGCAGGCCGAGCCGCTCGCAGAACCGCGCCACGCGATTGACCAGCCGCACGCCGCCGGCCGGCCACCCGTTCTTGCGCACGTGCGTGTAGACGAACATCGCGCCGTGGTCGGCGAGCACGCGGTTGGCCTCGCCGAGGACGTCACCGAGCGCCTGCGGCGACAGGTGTTCGAGCACGTCGAGCGACCAGGCCTTGGTGAACGCGCTCGCGCGAATCGGCAGCCGCCGCAAATCCCCCAGCACGACGTCGCTCCGGTCGATCGCTTCGCGCGCGAAAAATGGGCTGACGTCCACGCCCACCAGCACGCCCGTCGCGCCGGCGTTCCACACGAGCGTGCGGCCGCTGCCGCACCCGAGGTCGATCGCGCGGTCGCTCCGATCGAGCGCCAGAAACCGCCGCAGCATGTCGTTGCGGATCTTCGATCCCAGAACCGGCGGCGAGACCGTCGCGTGACGCGCGTCGGCGTGGAGCTCGTGGTCGAGGTACTTCGTCTGCTCGGCAAACGTCTCGAGCGGCCGCAGATCGAGGTAGCCGCCCGCGTGATCGAAAACGCGCCCGCAGCCCGTGCACGACACGCGATCGCCGGTCCGCTCGAGACGCCGGCCGCAATCGGGACACTGGACGACTTCCAGGAGCGGCGCCGAGATCATCGCTTCGCGGCGTCCTCGAGCGCGCCTTCCAGCCGCTCGGCGCGCCGCGCCCAGGTGTATTCCGGCGCGAGGCCCTGAGCCGCCTTGCCCAGCGCGATCCCGAGCGCCGGGTCGGCGGCGATGCGCCGGAGGGCGGTCGCGAGCGCCGGCGGATCGCCCGGCGGCACCAGCAGCGCCGTCCGCCCGTCGGTGAGCACTTCACGAATGGCCGGCAGATCGGACGCGATGATCGGCCGGCCGAGCGTGAGGTACTCGAACAGCTTGAGGGGCGACGTGTAGCGCTCGGAAATCGCCGACGCCGTGTTCGGCAGCACGAGCACGTCGGCGGCGGTGAGGCGCGGCACGACTTCTTTCTGCGGGACCAGGCCGGTGATCGTGATCCGCGCGCCGAGTTGCAGGCTGTCGATCACCTTCTGCACGCGCAGGCGATCGGCTTCGCCCGGATGGCCGCCGATGATGAGACCGTGCATCTCCGGCACGAGCGCGAGCGCGCGGACGAAGATGTCGACGCCCTTCCAGGGGTACAGATGCCCCGCGTACGCAGCCGTTTTCGGGTCCGTCGATCGGCCCGAGCGCCGCTCCGGCGGCATCAGGGCCTCGTCCGCGCCCAGTGAGATCAGCACGCGCTCCGCGCCGTCAGGGACGACGAAAAAACGCTGCCGGGGGCCGTACCGTGCCTGCAGATCCCCGGCGAGCAACCGCGTGATCGTCACGTACGCGTCGGCGCGCGCCCACACGCGGCGCTCGCGCCGATCGAGCCGCTTCAGCTTCTGGATCGACGGCGTGAGGTTCGGGTTGCCGAGCAGCCGCGGCAGCTCCTCGGCCACGGCCACGGATAAACCGTGCGACTCGTAGACGACGGCTGGCCGCCGCGCTCGCGGCACCTGGAGCAACATCGACGCGCACCCGAGGTCGCGTGTGTAGATCGTGACGTCGCGATCGGCCAGCGCCATGCGGAGCGCCGTCAGCAGGAAGTGCGCGCGCTGGGCCTTGGCGCCCGTGATGGCCGGCACCGTGTGAATCTTGAGCCTGGCGATGTGCGGCAGCCCGTAGAACGCGAAGGGATCGCGCGCCGGCTGGGTCGTGTCCGGCCGCACGACGAGCGTGACGTCGTGCCCGCGCGTCGCCAGCGCGTGACACGTCGCCATCGTCTGCACCCCGTTGGCGCGTTCGATGGGAAACCGGGTGTCCGCGAGGACAAGCAGTCTCACTGATGTGGCAGCCCGTAGAACGACTCGCGGTTGGTGAGATAGCGCCACACGATGCCCGGGGCGTCGGCTGGCAGCACCACGAACGTCGTCCACATATTGTCCCTCAGCGTCAGGCGCTGGCGGTCCATGCGGTTCAGGCCGAACTGAATCATCAAACCGACGTTCCACCAGATGCCGGCCGCGACCACGAGCACGGCGACGGCATGGAGCCAGCGCTGGCGGACGAGGCGGGACCAGGCGACGGCGAGCGAGGCGAGGCCGGCGACGAGCAACGGGGTGATCGCGACGAACCGGCGCTGACCAAATGATCCGGCCACGGTCCACGACTCGACGCTGCCGTTGACGTAGACCTGGAGCGCGAACGAGACGAGCAGCAGGACGGCGAGCCAGCGTGATTCACGCGCGGCCATCGGCACGCGACCGAGCGCGAGCAGCACGAGGCCGGCAATCCCGAGGAGCGCGAGCGGCGTCCACGCAAACAGGCCGTGCTCCGGGCTGAAGAGCACCTGCAGGCTGTGCGGCGCCGTCCATGTCATCTTGCGCGTGACGTAGGTCGTCGGGCCCGGGTGACCGTTGAGGGCGTTGTAGGCCATGAGTTGCGGCGAGTACGCGATCAGGCACGACGCGGCGCCCACGGCCGCCACGAGCGCGTCACGAAGGACGAGACGGCGCCTAAATGCGAAACGGATGAAATCGATCGCCGGCACCGCGAGAAAGAAGACGTCCTGCTCGCGCACCATCGCCATCAGCGCGCCGGTGAGGCCCAGCACGACGACGCCGCGAAAGGTCCAGCGCTCGCGCACGTGGAGCCACGTCCAGAGAAACAGCGACACCGCGAACGCCGAGCACGCGTGCGACATCGGCGGTGCGACGTACATGTAGAACAACAACGGCGTGCCGATCCAGATCGCCAGGCTCGCCGCCAGGCCGTGGCCCACCAGCCGCCGCGCGATGCCAAGCGAGAGCACGACCGCGAGAAAGCCGTAGATCGCCGAGCCGTAGGCCACCGCCGCGACGTACGGCGCGCTGAAGCCGTCGGCGGGCGCGCCGGTCGCGATCGCGGCCAGATGACCCGCGCCGTAGAAGGGCAGCCACAGGATCGCGGTCCCGATCGGCATGAAGTTCAGCCGGCGTCCGGCCTCGTTTTCGCGCTCGAGGAATGTCTCGTGGAACGACGCGGTCTGGACCTGCTTGGAATCGTAGAAATGCTGGTACTCGTTCTCGAAGTTCACGTCGCGATCGAACACCCACGATCGGACCCACGCGAAGGACTCGACTTCGTCGGACGCGTAGATGCGCGTGGTGACCAGCGGCAACGACAGCACGAAGACGCAGACGAGCGCGAACGAGCCGAGCACGGCGGCTTCGGACCGGTGGACCATCAACGGGTCCCTATTCTAAGTTCGAAGTGCGAAGTTCGAAGTGCGAAGTTCGAAAACGGCGGTCGACCTAGACGCCGAGAGAGCGGGCGATGACGATCTGCAGGATCTGCGCGACGTCGAAGCTCGCGTGATTGACCATGCCCATCACGGCCGAGCGGCGCTTGATGTAGATCAGGCCCCAGAGCAGGCCGAGCAAGCCCACGGCAATCGAGGCGTCGAGGCCCTCGTTGATGTGGAACGCACCGAACGCGAGGCTGAAGAGCACGAGGCCGACGTAGATGCCGCCCAGCCGTTGCTCGAAGCGGTGCAGGATGAACGCGCGCTGCACTTCCTCGCGGATCCCGCCCGCCAGCACGACGACGACGATGAAGATCGTCGACTCGAGGGGCGAGCGCATGAAGCTCATGTAGGGGTTTTCCTGGACGGTGTGCAGGCCCGGGAACAGGGCGCGCAGGCCGAGCACGATCGCCGTGACGGCGACGAACACGACCGGCAGCAGCAGGAACCCGCGCAGAATCTCGCCCTTGACCGGCCGGGACCCGATGAAGACATCGCGCGTCTCTTCGCCGCTGAGGTAGAGGAACGTGCGGATCATCAGCGTGACGAGGGCGGTGTCGAGCAGGCTGAGCGTCGCGAAGAACTCGAGCGAGATGCCGTCGCTGTCGAACGGCCGCATGCCGACGTAGAAGACGAGGACGACGGCGACCATGAGCTGGGTCGGGATGCCGCAGACCAGAAAGGCCTGGACCATCGCGAACCAGGACGGCAGCGGCAGCGGGGCCATCGACAGCGCCGTCGTCGCCGGAGCCGTGGCGGGCACCGGAATCGGCGCGGACCCGAGCGGCATCACAACAGGAGAGTCGTCCACCCGGCCAGTGTAACGGGCGGGTGCCGCGCGTGTACCCCGGTTTCCGGCGGATTTCTCGCGCACATTTCTCGCCGATCGGCACGCCGCGCACAAAAAACGCGGCTCGCGCGCGGGATCACAAATCGACGACGTGACGTGTGCGTACGGCTGCCAGGAATGTTGGCTTTAGGTCGGGTGCAAGAACCTCAACACTGACGGGCCGAAACGTCAATATCTGGCGTTACATGGTCGAACACGACACAATAGGTGGTAGGTCGCGCTTGACAACGGAGTAAACGAGGCGCATATTCACTCGCCGGCAGCGCAACAGTCGAAGGCGGGACCCTCCCAGCGTATCGCCTGAGACTGATCGCCTACCGTAGTCGCCGGTAGGCATCGGTCCTGTTGCGGCGTCGCCGGAAAAAGAACGGCAACCGGATTGGCGGCCGTGGGGGGCAGCGCGTCGCCGTGTACCGGAGTCGATATGGACAGGTTGGGGGCAGGCATGCAGAGAGCGCACGAGACGGAGACCACGACGCAGACCACCGCACGGACATTTGGTCCGGGACGAGCCGTGGCGGGTCTGGAATTCGAGCGGTATTTCACCAAGGACAGCGGTGATCCGTTCGACGAAGTGGACTGGGAACTCCGCTCGGCGGTCATTGCGAACGAACGCGGCGAGCTCGTCTTCGAACAGCGTGACGTGGAATTCCCGCGCGGCTGGTCGCAGCAGGCCACCAACATCGTCGTCTCGAAATATTTCCGCGGGCAGATCGGCACCCCCGAGCGCGAGCGCTCCGTCAGGCAGCTCATCGGCCGGGTGGTCGAGACGATCACGAGCTGGGCGCGCGAGCAGGAGTACTTCGCCTCCGAAGACGATCTCCAGGCATTCAGCGACGAACTGAAGCACCTGCTGCTCTACCAGAAGGGCGCCTTCAACAGCCCGGTGTGGTTCAACTGCGGCTTCGAGAAGTCGCCGCAGTGCTCGGCCTGCTTCATCAACTCGGTCCAGGACACGATGGACTCGATCCTGACGCTGGCCCGGACCGAGGGCATGCTCTTCAAGTTCGGCTCCGGCACGGGCTCCAACCTCTCGGCGATCCGGTCGTCGAAGGAGCTCCTGGCGGGCGGCGGCACAGCCTCAGGGCCGGTGTCCTTCATGAAGGGGTTCGACGCGTTTGCGGGCGTCATCAAGTCGGGCGGCAAGACCCGCCGCGCGGCCAAGATGGTGATCCTCAACGCCGAGCACCCGGACGTCGTCGAGTTCATCAACTGCAAGGTCGAGGAAGAGAAGAAGGCGTGGGCGCTGATCGACGCCGGCTACGACGGCTCGTTCACCGGGCCGGCGTACGCGTCGGTGTTCTTCCAGAACTCGAACAACTCGGTGCGCGCGACCGACGAGTTCATGCGCGCCGTGCTCGACGATGGCGAGTGGCAGACGCGGGCGGTGCTCGCGCCAAACGCCGTGATGGACACGTATCGCGCGCGCGACCTCATGCGGCAGATCGCCGAGGCCACGTGGGTCTGCGGCGACCCGGGCATGCAGTTCGACACGACCGTCAACGACTGGCACACGTGCCCGAACACGGCGCGCATCAACGCGAGCAATCCGTGCTCGGAGTACATGTTCCTCGACGACTCGGCGTGCAACCTGGCGTCGATCAACCTCATGAAGTTCGTCGACGAGGAGGGCGAGTTCAACGTCGAGGCGTTCGAGCGCGCGTGCGCGACGTTCCTGACGGCGCAGGAAATCCTCGTCGACAACGCGAGCTATCCGACGAAGTCAATCGAGCGCAACAGCCACGACTACCGGCCGCTGGGCCTCGGCTACGCGAATCTCGGCGCCCTCTTGATGTCGCGCGGCCTGCCGTACGACAGCGATGCCGGCCGCGACTACGCGGCGACGATTACCGCCGTGATGCACGGCGCCGGGTACGCCCAGTCGGCGCGCATCGCCCGCGATCACGGCGGGCCCTTCCCCGGCTACGCGGGGAACCGCGAGCCGATGCTGCGCGTGATGCGCAAGCACCGCGCGGCGCTCAAGGACATCAACCGGACGCACGTGCCCAAGCCGCTCTTCGAGGCCGCCAAGCGGATCTGGGACGAGTGCATCGAGCTGGGCGAGCAGTACGGCTATCGCAACGCGCAGGCCACCGTGCTCGCGCCGACCGGCACGATCGGCTTCATGATGGACTGCGACACGACCGGCGTCGAGCCGGACATCGCGCTCGTCAAGTACAAGAAGCTCGTCGGCGGCGGGTTGATGAAGATCGTCAACAACACCGTGCCGATGGCCCTCGAGAAGCTCGGCTACACGCCCGTGCAGATCAAGGACATCGTCGGCTACATCGACGAGCACGAGACGATCGAAGGCGCGCCGCATCTCAAGGACAAGGACCTCGCGGTGTTCGACTGCGCGTTCAAGCCCGCGCAGGGCGTCCGCTCGATCCACTACATGGGCCACATCAAGATGATGGGCGGCGTGCAGCCGTTCATTTCGGGCGCGATCTCGAAGACCGTCAATGTCCCGAAGAACGCGACGGTCGAGGAGATCGAGCAGGCCTATATCGACGCGTGGCGCATGGGCGCGAAGGCCGTGTCGATCTACCGCGACGGCAGCAAGCGCACGCAGCCCCTCAACACGTCGAAGGACAAGCTGGCCACCGCGGCCGCGCCCGTCGCCGCCGAAGCCGCCCCGCGCCGGCACCGGTTGCCAGACGAGCGGCAGTCGATCACGCACAAGTTCGACATCGCCGGCCACGAGGGCTACATCACCGTCGGCCTCTACGAGGACGGCCAACCCGGCGAGCTGTTCCTGACGATGGCGAAGGAAGGCTCGACGATCTCGGGCTTCGCCGACGCGTTCGCGCAGGCCATCAGCTACGCGCTGCAGTACGGCGTGCCGCTCCAGGATCTCGTCGACAAGTTCAGCCACGTCCGCTTCGAGCCCTCGGGCATGACGCGCAATCCTGACGTGCGCTTCGCGAAGTCGATCGTCGACTACATCTTCCGGTGGCTGGCCGCCAAGTTCCTCTCGGCCGAAGCGCAGTATCACGCCGGCGTCAACAACCGCGAGGAAGCACCCACGACGCCCGAGCAACTCGTGCTCGACGTGACCCAGTCTGCCGCCGCGCAGGCGCCAAAGAGCCCCGACGCCGTCGTCGCAACTCACGCCAAGAAGGCGCAGTTTGCCGCGATTCAGAACCAGGAAGACGCGCCGCCGTGCTCGACCTGCGGCTCGATCATGGTCCGCTCGGGCGCGTGCTACAAGTGCTCGAATTGCGGAACAACGTCCGGCTGCGCGTAGGGAAGTTCAAAGTTCGAAGTTCGAAGTTCGAAGTTCGGAGAGCAGAGCGAACGTGTGATCCTCTGAAACTTCGAACTTTGAACTTCAAACTTCAGACTTGACCTGTTCTCCCCGTGATCACTCCGTCGTGGACCGTCGGCGCCATCTGGACGGTCCTGCTCGTCGTCTGGGTCGTAGCGGCCGTCACGACGAAGCGCACGGTGCGCCGCGAGACCGGGCCCGCGCGGCTGGCTCAGTTCGGCCTCAACCTCAGCGCGTGGCTGCTGATCACAAATCGCGTGCCGGTTCGCGGCGCGCTCCACGAGCGGTTCGTGCCGGACACGCCAACCGTGGCGTGGGCCGGCGTCGCGCTGGCGATCGCCGGCGCCGTGTTCGCGTTGTGGGCGCGGTTCACGATCGGCCGCAACTGGAGCGGCACGGTCACGCTCAAGAGCGAGCACGAGCTCATCACGCGCGGTCCGTACGCCTTCGTTCGCCATCCCATCTACACGGGCCTGCTCCTCACGCTCCTCGGCACCGCGCTTGTCATAGGGGAGTGGCGCGGCCTGGCCGCCGTCGCGCTCGCGTTCGTCGGGTGGCGGTGGAAGTCGCTCATCGAAGAGCGCGTAATGGTGGAGCAGTTCGGTCCGGCTTATGTGGACTACCGCCACCGAGTGAAGGCGCTCATTCCCTTCGTGCTGTAGTCATGAACCTAACCAACCCAACGAACCTGAGGAACTCCCTCCCACTCCCCGGTGTCTGAGGAAATACGCTGATGTCGAGCTGGCTTGCCGATGGTCGATCCGCGCTCCGCGCGCTTCGTGCATCCCCGTGGACGACGATCGCCGCCGTCGTCACGCTGGCGCTGGGCACCGGCGCCAACATGGCGGTGTTTACGGTCGCGTACGGCGTGCTGCTCCGGCCGTGGCCGTTTCCTCAGGCGGACCGTCTCGTTCGCATCACGACGGAGCGTCCCGAGGATCACTCCGACCTCGGCTTTCCGCTGACGGAATTCGACGACTGGCAACGGCGCCTGACGACGATTGACGGCCTGGCGGCGTTCACGCGCGGCGACTGGACGGTGCGCGGCGCGGGCGATCCGGAAGTCGTGCCGGCCGCGATCGTCACGAGCGATTTCTTCCGCGTGCTCGGGGTGCCGTTCGCGGCGGGACAGGCGTTCAGCGACGATCGCACCTCGGCATCGATCGTGATCGCCGATCGCTATGCGAAGCGCTTGAGCGAGACCGGCGCCACGGTCGGGCGCGTGGTGTCGGTTGGTGCGTTGAGCTTGAGCGTCGAGGGCGTGGTGTCATCGTCGTACGCGTTTCCCGACGATCAAGTCCGCTTGTGGCTGCCGGCGCGTGGCGTGCCGGCGCTGACCGTGCTCGATCAGACGCGCGATTTCCGGCGGTTCCGCTTCGTCGCGCGGCTCAAGCCAGGCGTCACGATCGAAGACGTGCGCCGCGAGGGTGAGCGCGTCCTGCACGAGATCAGCCCTGGCGTGTCCGGCCGTGCGGTCTCGGTCCGCCAGATCGGCGAGGACATCGTGGCGCCTGTGCGGCCTGTCCTCGTCGCGTTTCTGGCGGCGGGCGTGCTCGTGCTCGTCGTCGCCTGCGCCAACGTCGCGACGCTGCTCGTGAGCCGCGCGCTGTCGCGGCGCCGCGAGCTGGCCGTGCGGCTCGCGATTGGCGCGGACCGTCAGCGGCTCGTTCGTACCGCGCTCGTCGAGACGGCCGTGATTGCCGGAGCCGCGACGATCGCCGGGCTGGTCATCGCGCGCCTCACGCTCAATGTGCTGCTGCCGCTCGCCGGCGACAGCCTGCCGCGCGCGCACGTCATTGGCCTCGACGGCCCGGTGCTCGCCGCGAGCCTGGCGGTCGCCGTGCTGGTCGCGATCGCGTGCGGTCTCGCACCGGCACTCGCCGCAGGGCGGAGCGACGTGGGCGTTGTGCTTCGCCGGGAAGCCGGCACGACGACTGGCGGCGGACATCGGGTGCGGGCGCCGCTCGTCGTGGCGCAAATCGCCCTCGCGGTACTGTTGCTCACGAGCTCTGGCCTGTTCGCGCGGACGGTCTGGCGGCTCTGGAACACCGACATCGGCGCGTCGCGCGACCGCGTGCTCACCGCCCGCCTGGCGCTCACGGAAACGACGCGCTTCGACGCGTCGTCGCGTCAGCACTTCGTCGACGATCTGCTGCGCCGCGTGCGTGCGCTGCCGGGCGTCGAGGCGGCCGGGCTCGGCAGCAACCTGCCGCCGCGCTTCAATCAGCTCGAGATGACGATCCGCTTCGTCGACGAGGACCGCGGTCGCGACGAGACGCACGGGATGAACCTCGTCGGCGTCACGCCCGGGTACTTCCGCGCGCTCGGCATACCGATCCGGCGCGGGCGCGAGTTCGACGAGGTCGATGCCGGTGGTGACGTCACGGTGGCGGTGATCAGCGAGATGCTCGCGCGGCAGATCGCGTCCTCGCGCGACCTGCTCGGTACGCGGTTGACGATCTCGGTGCCGACGGCTGGCGGCAAGCGCGTGCGGCCGACCGTCGTCGGCATCTCGGCGGACGTGAAGTTCGTCGGACTCGAGCAGCCGACGGAGGGCAACACGTTCATCCCGTGGCGTCAGCTGCCGACGGGTGTCTCGTTTCTCGTGGTCCGTGCGACACGCGACACGGCGGCGCTCGGACCGGACATCCTCCGCACGATTCGCGAGCTGGATCCCACGTTGCCCCTGCCGGTCGTGCGGCCGCTCGGCGACGAGATCTCGCTCGCGATGGCGAGCCGCACGCTGCGGCTGCAGCTCATCGCGGCGTTTGCCGCACTGGCGCTCGTCGTGTCGATCGTCGGGCTGGCGAGCGCCCTCGCGCGATCGGTCACCGAACGCCAGCGCGAGCTCGCGATCCGGCTCGCGCTCGGCGCGACGCCCGGAGGCGCCGCCGGCCTCATCGTCGGCCAGGGCGCGCGGCTCATCGTCGTGGGACTGGTCGTCGGCGCCGGCGCGGCGATTGCCGCCGGCCGGGCGCTGTCGACGCTGCTGTTCGGCGTCAGCGCGTACGATCCGCTCACCTACGTGGCGGTCATCGTGAGCGTGCTCCTCGTGGGCCTTGCGGCGTGCTACCTACCGGCCCGACGGGCCGCCCTGGTCGATCCCATCACACTCCTCAAGAGCCAATAGGCGCGCCTGGTAGTTGCGAAAGACTCGAGAACATCCTTGTCCCACATGAAGCCATGAAGGTCACGAAGGTTCCATGAAGCCGGCGTCGATCCGACCCACGTCAGGCCGCCGAAGGCGACCGTCGGATCGACGCCGTTTCAGTCCGCTTCATCCGAGCTTCATGAGCTTCATGACTTCATGTGAGACAAGGGCGTTCAGTGGCGGCTCCTCCGAACTTCGAACTTCCAACTTGATCACGATCGCGCTATCGTTCCCGCATGCGTCCATCCCTGCGTCTTGCTGCGGTCGTCGCGCTTCTCGTTCCCGTGTGTTTGCTCGCGCAAGTCCAGGGTCGGGGCGGCGCCGGCCGGGTTGAGACTCACGTCGACCAGGGGCAGCAGGCTCCGGCGCAAGGCCAAGCGCAGGGCCAGGGCCGCGGGGGCGGCAGAATTACCATCCCCCAACAGGAGGAAGTCGGTCCGGCGCAGGCACTGCGCAGCCTCTTCACGCAGGACGCGTACACCGAGTATGAGATTCTCGAGCCGGGCAGCGAGTCGTTCCGCATCAAGTTCCTGCCTGAACAGAATCGCGCCGGCTCGACCGAGCTCATCAACGGGACGCGCGGCGGCAGCGAGGGATCGGGCGTCGAGGTCTACGACCCGCGCACGGGCAAGCCGCTGAAGTTCGTCTACGAGCCTTCACCGAGCAATCCGGCCGATCATCAGATCCGCGCGACGCTGGCAATGCCGGTGCCCGAGGGCGGCGTTGGACGGGTGTTGATCTACAAGACCTACAAGGACGAGCGCACGTACCGGATGGACGGTCAGGACATCGCGTGGGTACGCAGCCTGAGCGGGTACCGGCTCGGCGTCGTGCTGCCAAAAGGCTTCGCGTTCATTTCGTCGAACGTCGCCGCTCAGCTGTCGACGACGACGGCTGGGCAGCTGAAGATCGCGTTCGCGAATCCGAGCGGGCAGAGCAATCCGGTCACCGTGCGCGCGCGCAAGACGACGGCGGTGTTCACGCCGTCGAAGTTCAACGACATGTTCTTCGACGACATTAAGACGTTGTACGACCTCGACGCGAACGGCGCGGTCAAAGTCGAGCAGACCTACAGCGACTACCGCAAAGGCGACAGCGCGACGCTCGACTCGCTCGGCTACCTTCCGCTCGACGATCTCAAGGTGATCGATCTCGACACGGCGAAAGCCTTCACGCCCGTGAAGTCAGGCAAGGCCACGACGGTGAAGCTCGACGTGCCGATCACCGACGACAAGCAGAGTGCGCACCTCAGGATCACGGGAACGATCAAGGACGGCTACAAGGTGATGAACGGCGAGCTCGTCTTCGAGCGCACGCTGCACGGCCTGCGGAACACGATTCTGCTGCCCGCCGGCTGGGAGGTCTCCGCGTGCTCGCAGTCGGGCACGATCGGCATGTATCAGAACCGCGCGTTCGTCGCGCTCATCAACCTGAACAGCGAGAACGAATACAAGGTCACGGTCCGGGCGCACAAGAGCGCCGCGCAGTGACGACGGTTACGGCTTGATGTCGCCGTCCGGGTCGTAGTCGATGGTCTTCGTGCTGTCGACGACCTTGATCGAGTACGAGACGCAGTCTTCGTCGTCGGAGTTCAGGCGCCGGTAGTCAGGATCGACGCGCCCGTCGATGAACCCCTCCGCGCGAGGTTCCAGTGTCAGCGTGTCGGAGTTCAGCCAAAGGAAGGGCATGACGGGGACGCTTCCCTCGTCGTCGCTGCAATCGACCCGTCGAAGGAAATCACCCACGGTCACGGTGATCGGCTCGTTGCCCGCGTTGGTGAACGCCCAGGTCACGATGTCCCGCCCTTTCTGGCTCGCGTAGAACTTCTTGGGCTTCTTGCGGATCTCTCCGCCCGGGCCAATCGTGACTCGCACGATCGTCATGAACTTGAGTTCGGGAAGGGGGTCGGAGCGCAGATGCACCCGCTCGATCACGTCCGACGCCAGCGTCGCATTTTCAGGGACCATGTGTCCTCCCACTGCTCGCTCACCCTTGGAGTGGCGAGCGGTTGGAAACATCGGCGAGAGCCGCCGACTGTCTGAACGATACGATGCGAGCGGGCCGCGGGTCTTGAGGGTTCTCCGAGCTTTTCCTTCGTTTTGTCGCGCCGACGCGCTTACGGCTTGATGTCCCCGTCCGGGTCGTAGTCGAAGGCGAAGCTGTTGCCGACCACCTCGATCGTGTACGAGATGCCGTCGACGAGATCCCGGCGCTTGTAGTTGACCGTTCCAGCGATCACCCCTGATGCGCCATTGGCGAGCTGAAGGGTGTCGGAGACGAGCCAGACGAATGGCGTGACGGGATCGTGCGGATCGCCCTCCGGATCGCCGAGGTGCTTCTTTCGCAGGAACTCCTTGCACGTGACGGTAAGGCTTTCCCCGCTCGCGTTCGTGACTGCCCAGACCACGATCTCATCTTGCGCGGCCAGGAATTTTTCCGGCGGGTCCTTGATCGCGCCTTTAGCCCCGACCGTGATGTGCGAAACCGCTCCGAACCGAATCGAGGGGGACTTGGATTTCAGGTGCACTCGCTTGGGCGCCATGGTGCCTCCGCAGTCCGGCGACCCTTCCGGGCGCCGTGCCGTGTGACCGAGTTGTGCGACGAGCGCCAGAGCATACTCGAAGGTCAGCACTCGCTCAAGCGGTGTCGGTTATCGACCAATTTGGGCGATGAGGCCCTTGAATTGGGGGTGATTGGACAGTGAGCGCAGGTCGGGATCGTCGCGAACGAAGTACAGCGAGTATCCGTTGTCGACGGCGAGTTTCAGGTATTTCATCGCCGTATCGACATCGGGCTTGAGTGCGAAGACGACCGCCGCCTTGTACGCCACGTCCGGGTCGTTGCCAGCCGTGGACACCGCCGAGAGGGCGAGGCTCTCCGCCCTCGCGGCGTGCCCCAGCTTTGCCTCGCATTTTGCGGCAATGGCCGCCGTTGTCGCGTCGTCGAGGTTGGACGCGGCTTTCTCCACCGCGGTCACGTACGCTTGATGCGCCTCGGGGCGCCGCCCGAGGGCTCCGTAGGTGTCACCCAGGTTCATATACCGCTTGGCGTTGTCCGGCTCCCAGGATTGCGCTTTCAGATAGCTGCCGAGCGCGTCCCCATACCGTCGCTGCCAGTAGTACGCCGTGGCCAGATTCGTCACCGCAGAGCTGTCCTTCGGGCTTCGCTGGAGGGCCAGATTGGAGTTGCCGATGGCCTGATCCCAATTCCCGAGCGACAGGTGGGCGAAGCCGAGATTCACGTAGGTGCTTTCAAAGGCCGGGAGCAGATCCTTGGCCTTCGTGAGCGGTTCGATCGCCTCCTTGGTCCGGCGTGCGGTGAGCAGAGCCCAGCCGAGATAGTAGTGATTGCTCCAATGCCCGGGTCTGAGCCGCACGGCTGCCTGCAGCTCCGTAATCGCCGCGTCCCGTTCATCGTGGTCGAAGAGCGCGAGGCCAAGCACCCGATGGCCGTCGTCGCCGTCAGGCGTCAGATCCACGGCCCTCCGCGCCTCCAGCACGGCCTCGTTCTTCTTTTTGGCCGCGCGGAAGGCGAGCGCCGACGCGACGTGCGCTTGGTCAGCGCGGGAATCGATCTCCAGAGCGTCCCTGGCCGCGTTGGTTGCCTCATCGAGCCACTTGGCCTCGCGGGTGTGCTTGAACAGTGACGAATAGGCAAGACTCAGACCGGCCCGTGCGAACGCGAAGGACTCATCGCGTTTGATCGCGCTTTCAAAGAGGGCCGCGGCTTTCTGGTCCGTCTCGCCCTGGTCAGACGTGTCCAGCGCCGCCCGGCCCTGCAAGTAGTCGCGCAACGCCTCGCTGTCGGTCGTCGGCAAGGCTCGCACCTGAGCGCGGATCTCACTCATCGTCGTCTGGCCGCCTGCGTAGGTGCGCTCGAGTGCCGCCGCGACGTTGTCGGTGGCAAAGCGCAACAGACCCACTGCGTCGGCGACGTGGTGGTCCTGCCAGAGAGGACGCGCGTCGCCTTTCCGCATCAGGGCCGCGTCGACGAAAAATCCCGACACCGCCCGCCGCACCCGCACCGCGACGGTGTAGCTGGCGCCTGGTGTGGGTTGGCCTCCGCCCCGTGCTCCCGCGTTCGAGCTGGGCAGCGGGCCGGGCACGATCGTGACGTCGGGAAGCGCCGCAAGATTGCGTGAGAGGACGGATTGGAGGAGTGAGGCCAGCTCATCCAGCTCGGGTTGGCCGGTGCTGTCATTTGCCACCGGAGGGATCGCGATCGTCGCGGGCACCGGTATGGCCGCCAGCGAGCGCCGGAGCGTTGGCCACAGCAGCCAGGTGACCAGTGCGAGGCTCGCGACCGTCGCGAGGGTGATCACGACCCGTCGTCGCCACGCGGGTCCGGGTTCCGGTCTGGGGCGTCGTCCCGACCGCGTGTCGCGCACCCGAGCTAGAGCCTTGTGGAATTCGGCCGCCGACTGGATCCGCGTCTTGGGATCCTTCGCCATGGCCCGCGCGATGAGCTCGTCGAGCGCCGGCGGGACGTCCTTGCGCTTGGATGCCACCCGCGGTGTCGGCTGGCTCGCCACGTTCACCGCCAGGGTCATCAAGTCCGGGGCGAGGTAGGGCCGCACGCCGGTCAAGAGCTCGAAGAGCACGACCCCCGCGCTGTAGACGTCCGTGCGGGCGTCCGCGGGCTGACCGCCCAGCCGTTCCGGCGCCATGTAGGCCGGCGTGCCGGCTCGCGAGGGCACGACCTCGTTCGAGCTGCGCGTAGCGGCGCCCGGATCGCTCGATGCCACCCGCGCGACGCCGAGGTCGAGCAGCTTGACCTTGCCATCACGCGTGAGCATCACGTTCGCCGGCTTGACGTCGCGATGCACGATGCCCGCGTGGTGGGCGTAGCTCAGCGCTTCGGTGAGCTGCAGGCCAATCTCGAGCGCGCGTTCGATCGGGACCGGTTGGGATTTCACCAGCGAGGTGAGCGGTTCCCCGTCGACGTACTCCATGACGAGGAACGCCTCGTGTTCGTGCTCGAACACGTCGTAGACGGCGGCGATGTTGCTGTGGTTCAGGCGCGCGATCGCGCGCGCCTCCCGGTGCAGTCGCTCGTGGGCTTCGGCGCCGGACGCCTCCGTGAGAGCTTTGAGCGCGACCCGGCGCTCCAAGCGCTCGTCGTACGCGAGGTAGACGGCGCCCATGGCACCGGATCCGAGCGCGCGCTCGATCTTGTACGGGCCGAGCTGCGTGCCCGGCGTGAGCTGCATTGAAGAACCCGTCGCGGATTATAGCGCGCGGATTCGACAGTCCCGCCACCGCTGACATTCCTGTGGCGTACCAACCAAATCGGTAATCCGCCGCCGATCGCGGCCGCCGCGCGCTTGCGCGGAACGCCGTGTTTTGGGCCGTTTTCACGGGTTTCCCGCGATCCTAAAGTCCCGTCAGAGCGGACCGAAACGAACAAGGGGGCAACACCACCCGGGTTCCAACGCGGAGTCGCTGGAGGCCTGTGCAGCGGGGGAGTGTGACTGTGAACGTCGTCAAACAATTCGAGAAGGTGAACCGCGAGCTCTGGGTCGTCTTCTCGATGTTCATCATCGCGGCGGTCATGAACTTCGTCGTGTCGGGGCAGCGCATGGTGCTCGCCTTCTACACGCTGCCGACGGTGTTCTCGGCGTATCACTACGGCCGCCGCCACGCGACGCTCACGGCGTTTGCGAGCGTGCTGCTCGTGGTGCTGCTCGTGTGGGCCAACCCGATCATCGTGCAGAACGCCACGCGCTTTCAGGGCGAGCAGTGGCTGGACATCGTGGTGTGGGGCGGCATCCTGCTCGTGACCGGCTACACGATGGGGTCACTCTACGAGCACAAGGACAAGCAGGTGCACGAACTGCGCGAGACCTACCTGGGCATTCTGATGATCCTTCGCCAGTTCATCTCGAACGACAAGTACACGGAGAACCACTCGTATCGCGTGTCCGTGTACGCGACCAAGATTGCGGCGCAGCTCAACCTGGATCAGGAGCGGATCGAAGACATCCGCGCGGCGGCGCTGCTCCACGACATCGGCAAGCTCGACGTGAGCCGGCAGATTCTCTACAAGGCCGCTCGCTTGACCGAGAGCGAGGTCGTCCAGATGCAGGAGCACGTGAGCCGCGGCGCGGCGATTCTCGAGCCCGTCGGCGGATCGCTCCGGCGCGTGCTGCCGATCATCCTCTCGCACCACGACAAGTTCGACGGGTCGGGCTACACGCCGTCGCAGGGCGAGAACATTCCCATCGAGGCGCGAGTGATCATGGTCGCGGACGTTTTCGACTCGCTCACGAGCGACCGCCCGTACCGCAAGGCCATGGCGCCGCACGAGGCACGCGAGACCATCATGCAGGGCTCCGGCAAAGAGTTCGACCCGAAGGTCGTCGACGCGTTCGTCACGGCGTACCGCAAGGGCGAGCTCGAGATTCCCGCGTTCGTCGTCTGAGCCTGGGGCCTGATGTCTGTTGCCGCAGCGGATCGCGGCTGACGGAGCGTTTTCATGACGGCCGGCGCGGTAATGTCAGCGGCCAAGCGGCCGCACCGATCCGGGTCAACGGCGATTTTCTGGGCTGCGCGGTGCCGGCCGGCACGCACGACGTGACGTTCACGTGCGCGCCCTCGAGCGTGCGGCGAGGCGCGGCGCTGACCGTGATCGGACTGGTCCTGACGATCGGCGCCGCGCTCGTGATGGCCCGCGTGCGTTTGTGATTTACTGACCGCCGCCGCCACCGGGCGTGCGGTCGTTGTGCTTGGCGCGGTAGATTTCCTTGCTGGTCTTGTTCAGATCTTTCTCGAGGTCCTTCACTTCGCTCTTGCTCAGGCCGTCGCCGCTCTTGCGATAGACGCGCTCTTCCGCGCGAATCGCGGCTTCATCCGCGCGCAGCTTGTCGAGCTCGCCGCGCGTCAGATCTTTGTCCTTGACGCCGTTCTTGATGCGCGCGGTCTGACGATGCTCGCGCGCGTTGATGCCCGCCGGCCGCGACTTGGATCCGCTCGCGTTTGCCGCATAGGCCGCGGGAGCCGCCAGGCCGAGGCACAGCACGGCCATGAGTAGCGTTCGCTTCGACATGTCCCATCTCCTTGTGTGCAGGCGCATCGAACACCGCGGGAGTGTTCGTCTTCACGCTTAGACCGCGACACTCGGAGGGAGGTTACGTGCCGGCGAGGATCACACTTGTGTCAGGACGCATGGCCGAACCGCTTGAGCGCCTCCGCGCGCTTCCTCGCGGCGACGACCTCGCGATCGCGTGGCGGCGCTTCGGTCACGAGCGCGTCGATCAAGCGGCGCGCGACCACCGTGACCTCGTCCACAGCGCGATCGAAGGCCGCCGTGTTCGCTTTCGACGGATTGGTGAAGCCGCTGAGCTTGCGCACGAATTGCACCGACGCGGCCCGGATCTCTTCGTCGGTGGCGGGCGGGTCGAAGTTGAACAACGTTTTGATGTTGCGGCACATGGTGATCGGCTCGGGTGAAATGACGACTCGACCATAATATGCCGATGACCGATGTCAGTCGCGGGCCGGGGATCCCGTTTCCGCCGCCGTTCGTTTACGTTGTGGCGTACGCGATCGCGGCGCTCCTCAACACGCGGCTCGAATTTCTCATCGACGGCCAGGGCGCGGGCACGACGCAGTCGGTCATCGGCGCCGCGCTCATCGGCGCCGGTCTCGTGTGGATGGCCTACGGCATCGTGACGTTTCTGCGCGCGCGCACGTCGGTCGTGCCCGATCGGCCCGCGCGCCAGCTCGTGACCTGGGGACCGTATGGCCTGTCGCGGAACCCGATGTACCTCGGCATCACGTCGGCCTACCTGGGCATCGCCATCGCCAACAACCACGCGTGGCCGCTGGTCCTGCTGCCGTTTGCGCTGATCGCGATGACCGCCATCATCCGGCGCGAGGAGGCCTACCTGCACACCGCCTTTGGCGACGCGTACGACCAGTACTGCCGGCGAGTCCGCCGGTGGGTGTAGCGTCCGGCCGCGACGCGTGTACTCTATGACTCGGCGGACCGACGCATGAACGACGACATCGAGAATCTCGATCGGCTGGCGGACGAGCTGGAAGGACTGCGCGTCGACACGCCGGCGCCCGGGCTCTCACGGCTCGAGCCCTGGCTGCGCATGGTCGCCGACCGCGGCGCCAGCGACCTGTTGCTCGTCGCGGGCGAGCCGCCGGCGCTTCGCGTCAACGGCAGGATCGCGCGCACCGACTTCGCGCCGATCGACGGCGTGGATATCGAAGAGCTGGTCCTGCCCGAACTGCCGCCGTACGCGCAACGCGCCTACCGGGAGACGGGCCTGGCCGACGCGGCGCGCAAGGTGCCGGGGATCGGCCGGTTCCGCATCAACCTCCATCACGAGCGCGGGCGCGCCGCGGCGGCGATCCGCATGCTGCCCGCGAAGGTGCCGCTCCTTGCGAGCCTCGATCTGCCGGCCGGGACGGAAGCGCTCGCGCGCCTGCCGCGCGGTCTCGTCATCGTCGGTGGCGCCACCGGCGCCGGCAAGACCACGACGCTGGCCGCGCTGGTCGACGACATCAACCGGCGCGAGTCGAAGCACATCATCACGATCGAAGATCCCATCGAATACGAGCACGTCAACCACAAGAGCATCATCCAGCAGGTCGAGATCGGCGTGGACGCGCCGGATTTTCCGACGGCGCTGCGATCGGCGCTCCGCCAGAATCCCGACGTCATCGTCATCGGTGAGATGCGGGACCCGGAGACGATGCGCATCGCGCTGGCGGCGGGGGAGACCGGCCACCTCGTGCTGACCACCCTCCACACGACGGACATGCCGTCGACGCTCGCGCGGTTGACCGATTCGTTCCCGGCCGAGCGGCAGCCGACGATCCGGCAGGAGATCGCCGCGGCGCTCTCGGCGGTCTTCGTGCAGACGCTGCTGCCACGGCCAACGGGCGGACGCGTGCCTGCAGCGGAGTTGCTCGTGGTGAGCTACGGCGCGCGACAGCACATCCGGCGCAATCAACTGCAGCACCTGCACCAGGAGATCACGATCACGCGCAAGCTCGGGTCGTTCACCCTCGAGGATTGCCTTGCGCACCTGGTCAAGACCGGGCTCGTCGAGCGTGGCGACGCCGCGCTGCGCGCGAATCACCCCGACGAGTTCGAGCACGCGCTCGGACTGGCCTGATGCCGCAGGGGCCATCACGACGCGTGCCGAAGGCGCTCGTCCGCCTGCTCGTGTTGGGTCTCCTGTTCCTGGCCGAGTTCGCGGTCCTCGAGGCGACGCTGCGGTGGCGCGGCGGCACGGAGGCGTCCCCGGAATTTCAGTCGCTCTTCACCGACGACGAGCAAGTGGGACACCGGCTGCGGCCGAACGCGCAGGCGCGCTACACGACGCCGGAGTTCAGCACAGACCTCACGATCAACGCGCAGGGCGTGCGCGACGACCAGGACATCGGACCGAAGGCGCCGAACGAGCGGCGCGTGGTCGTGCTCGGCGACTCGCTCGTGCTTTCCGTACAGGTGCCGCTCGCCGAGACGTTCGGCAAGCGGCTCGAGGCGCGGCTCAACGCCGCGGGCGGCAGCGAGCACTGGCGCGTGATCAACGCCGGGATCCAGGGCTACAGCCCGGTGGAGGAGTGGCTGTTCTACGAGCACGTCGCGTCGGCCTTTCAGCCGGACGTCGTGCTCGTCGTCGCGTTCGTCGGCAACGACGCGATTGAGGCGTTCGATCGCGAGTCGTGGATCGACGCCGACCGTCCGCCTGAGCTGTCGACGAAAGATCGCGCGCGGACGCAGGTCGTCAGATTCGTTCGCGCGAGCATGGTGATGCAGTACGTCAGACTGCGTTGGGATCTCCTGCGAGCCAGGTTCGCGTCGCCCGTGGGGGTGCCCGAACGGCCTCTGGTGAGCTACGCCGCCGATCCGCCGCAAGAGGTGACGCACGGGCTCGAGGTCACGCGCCGTGCGTACGGCTTGGTCGCGAAGAAGGCCGCCGCTGACGGCGCGAGGACCGGGCTCGTGCTGATGCCTGCCCGGTTCCAGACGGATGATGCGGACTACGGGCACCTGACGGAGGCGGTGCGCGCGGCCGGCGGCGAGCTGGTGCGCAACGCGTCGAGCGAGCGGTTCGCGACGGCGCTCGCACCGCTCGGCCTGCCGATGATCGATCTGCAGCCGGTGCTCGCCGCGCAGCCGGATCGCGTCGGGCTGTTCTTTCAACGCAACGTGCACCTGACGGCGCGCGGACACGAGGTCGTCGCCGGCGCGCTGTACGACTTCATGAAGACCAGCGGGTTGACCTCGCCGCGCTGATGGTCTTCAACTCTCTTCAGTTCGTCGGGTTCTTCCTCGTCGTCTACGCGCTGTACCGCGTGCTGCCGCACCGGCCGCAGAACTGGATGCTCGTCGCGGCCAGCTACTACTTCTATGCGGCGTGGGACTGGCGGTTCCTGTTTCTCCTGGTCGGGACGACCGTCTTCGACTACGCGGTCGCGCGTTATCTCGGGCGGACGGAGAGTCCGGTCCGGCGCCGCACGGCGGTCGTCGCGAGCATGACGTTCAATCTCGCCGTCCTCGGTTTCTTCAAGTACTTCAACTTCTTCGCGTCGAGCCTGGTGGGCCTGTTCGCGTGGTTCGGCTGGCACCTCGATGCGGTGACGATCCACGTCGTGCTGCCGATTGGCATCTCGTTCTACACGTTCATGTCGATGAGCTACGTCATCGACGTGTACCGCCGGCAGATTCCGCCGGCGACGAACTTCGTCGAGTTCGCGCTGTTCGTCGCGTATTTTCCGCATCTGGTGGCCGGGCCGATTCTGCGCGCATCGCTGTTGCTCCCCCAGATCGCGCGGCCCCGGACGATCACGCGCGAGCAAATCGTCGAAGGCCTGTGGCTCATCGGGTGGGGCTATTTCCAGAAGATGTTCATCGCCGACAACCTCGCGGACCTGGTCGGCGCCGTGTTCAACCCGTCGGCGACGCCGAACGGGCTCGACGTGCTCGTCGCGATCTACGCGTTCGCGTTTCAGATCTACGGCGACTTCGCAGGCTACTCGAACATCGCGCGCGGGCTGTCGAAGTTGATGGGCATCGAGCTCAACGTCAACTTCCTGTTTCCGTACTTCGTCATCTCGCCCGCGGCGTTCTGGCGCAGCTGGCACATCAGCTTGTCGACGTGGCTGCGCGACTATCTCTACATCCCGCTCGGCGGCAACCGCGGTGGCGAGGCGCGCACGACCCGCAATCTCCTTATCACGATGATCCTCGGCGGCCTGTGGCACGGGGCGGCGTGGACCTTCGTGCTGTGGGGCGCGTATCAGGGCGTCGTGCTCGTGATCGGCAGAACGATCACTGCCTGGAGCGAGCGGCGCGGCGTGATCGTGCCGCCCGGCCTGAACTGGCGGCGACTCGCGCTCGGCGTCGTGATGTTCCACGTCACGTGCTACGGCTGGTTGATCTTCCGCGCGGAGTCGATCGGGCAGATCGCGCGGTTCACGCGCCTGCTCGTGACGGATCTACTGCCGTCGGCGAATACGGTGCAGTCGCTCGTCGTGCCGTGCGCGGCGACGATCCTGCCGCTCCTCGTCGTGCACATCTTCCAGGCGCGTCGCGGGTCGGAATCGGCGGTGCTGGGGTTGAGGTGGCCCGTCCGATACGCGCTGTACGTCGCGGTCTTCTACCTCGTCCTGGTGTTCGGAGACTTTCAGGGCGCTCAGTTCATCTACTTCCAGTTCTAAGGTGGCTTGACTTGGCCGGACCTTGGGATGCTACCGTTGCCTCATGACATCGAAACAGCTCCTCATACCTGTGCTCGCCGGCGTGCTCGCGCTGCCCGTCGCGCTCCGCGCCGATGACGAACGTTTGAAGACCGCGGAAACCGTGATGCGGGAAATGGCTGGAGCCAGCGACAAGGGCGTCGCCGAAGGCCTCATCCAGAAGGCGAAGTGCATCGTGATCATCCCCGGCGTCAAGAAGGGCGCGATCGGCGTCGGCGGGCAGTACGGCCGCGGCTACATCTCGTGCCGGAAAGATGCCGGGTCCGGCTGGTCCGCGCCCGGCGGGATCCGCATCGAGGGCGGGAGCATCGGCTTGCAGTTGGGCGGGACCGACACGGACGTGCTCATGCTCGTCATGAACGATCGCGGCGTCGACCGGATGCTCGCGAGCAAGTTCACGGTCGGCGCGGACGCGGCGGTCGCCGCCGGTCCGGTGGGCCGTCAAGCCAACGCCCAGACGGACGCCACGATGATGGCCGAGATCCTGGCGTGGTCGCGGGCGCGCGGTGTGTTTGCCGGCCTGTCGCTGCAGGGATCGACGCTGCGCGAGGACAACAGCGAGAACAAGGCGCTCTACGGCAAGGAAATGAGCAACAAGGACGTCGTCAAGGGCAACACGCCCGTGCCGAAGGCCGCCGAGAGTCTGATCGCGTTCCTGTCGAAGTACTGAAGAAGACGCCGGGAGTAGTTTTACGCAAAACGTAAGGCCCGCCTCATTCGCTTAAGGCCTTACGTTTTGCGTAAAACTACTCCCGGCGTCTTTTCTCTATCGGACTTCGAGCAGTTCGATGTCGAAGACGAGCATGCCGCCCGGGTTGCCGCCGCTGGGATTCTCACCGTACGCGAGCTTCGCCGGGATCCAGAGGCGCCGCTTTTCACCCTTGACCATCAGCTGCACGCCTTCGGTCCACCCGGGGATGACCTGGGTGAGCTTGAAGGTCGCTGGCCCGCCCGACAGCGCCGAGGCGTCGACCATCTTGCCCTCCGTCGTCCAGCCGATGTAGTTCACGGTGACCGTGGACTCGGGGTTCGGGTGGACCGTGCCGAGGCCGACGATCAGAACCTTCGAGGCGAGGCCGGACGCCGTCTTGAGCGCATCGGCTGGCGGCGCGGCCACGTCTCGCGGCGCCGCAATCGGGTCTTCCTTGATCGTGCAGGCCGTGACGAGCGCCAGGGTCAGCAAAGTGGCGAGAACGCGACGTGGCATCCGGTCATCCTAGCACTCCGCACTAAGATCGGGACGTGACCAGAGTCGCGCATCTCGCCGACCGCTCCGTGCGCTATCTCGAAGCCGGCAGCGGACAGGCCATCATCCTGCTGCACGCGTTTCCGCTCAACGCCGAGCAGTGGCTGCCGCAGCTCAGCCGCGTCCCACCGGGCTGCCGGATCGTCGCGCCGGATCTGCGCGGGTTTCGAGGCGTCGGGCCGGCGTTCGAGGACCTCGGGCTCGAGGGCGTGACGATGGACGGCTACGCGTCGGACGTGCTCGCCCTCATGACGCACCTCGAGATCGAGCGCGCCGTCGTCGGCGGCCTGTCGATGGGCGGCTACGTGGCGTTCGCGATGATGCGGCGCGCGCCAGCCCGGGTGGGCGGCCTGCTGCTGGCCAACACGCGCGCGGGGGCGGACTCGCCCGAGGGCCGCGCGAATCGCGATCGCCTGATCGCCCTCGTCGGACGCGAGGGTCCTGCCGCGATTGCGCGGGAGATGGTGCCGAAGCTGCTGGGCGCCACGACGCAGCGCGATCAGCCGGATCTCGTGGACGCGATCGATCGCATGATTCGGATGAACTCGTCCGAGGCGATTGCCGCCGCGCTCGCCGCCATGCGCGATCGCCCCGACTCGACGCCCCTGCTGCCGGCGATCACGTGCCCGACGACGATCGTGACCGGCGACGAAGACACGATCATCGCGCCTTCCGAGAGCGCCGCCATGCACGCGCTCATCCCCGGCTCTCGCCTCGTGATCATTCCGGGAGCCGGACATCTGACGAACGTAGAGGGGTCAGATCTCTTTTCCACAGTTCTGGCATCGGCGGTGCCAGGTCTCCCGAGGGCAAATGACCGAGGAAGAAATGACCGCGGAAGACCTGCCCCCAGAAGTGCCGATCCTGTGGAAGACTAGCCCGTCCCCATGCACTTGCACCTCGACAACCAAGTGGCGATCGTGACCGGGTCCAGCCGCGGACTCGGATTGGCGTCGGCGCAGGCGCTGGCGGAGGAGGGGTGCCGCGTCGTGCTCTGCGCGCGCGGCACGGACGCGCTCGCCACCGCTGCGGCCGCGCTGGTCGCGCGCGGCCGCCCGGCGGCCTCGATCCTGACGGTCACCGCTGATGTCGCGACCCCCGACGGCGCCGATCGCGTTGTCCGCTCGGCGCTGGACAAGTTCGGCCGCATCGACATCCTCGTCAACAACGTCGGCAAAGCCGGTGGCGGCGACATTGTGTCCACGCTCGATGCCGAGTGGCAGGGGGCGATCGATCAAACGCTCTTCCCGGCGATCCGCATGTCGCGCCTCGTCGTGCCGCACATGCGCAAACAGGGCGGCGGCGCGATTCTCATGATCGCGTCGATCTGGGGCCGCGAGTCCGGCGGCCGCATGACCTACAACGCCGTGAAGGCCGCTGAAATCAGCCTGGCAAAAGCGATGGCGCTGCAGCTGGCTGGCGACAAGATTCGCGTCAACAGCGTCGCGCCCGGCTCGATCCTCTTCGAAGGCGGATCGTGGTGGAAACGCCAGCAGGAGGATCCCGCGGGCATCGCCGACTTCGTCCGGCGGGAGCTTCCGTTCGGCCGATTCGGCACACCCGAGGAGGTCGCGGCGCTCGTCGCGTTTCTCGCCTCGCCCCGCGCAAGCTGGATCACCGGCGCCTGCGTGATCGTTGACGGCGGTCAATCGAGGTCCAACATCTGATGGCCGACGGCATCCAATCGCTCGCCGACCTGCTCTTCATGCCCTACGTCGTGGGCGTGCTGCTCTCGGTCGGTCTTTTCCTGACGTTGCGCCTCGGCGTCGTCCAGCTCCGCCGGCTTCCCGAGGCCTTGCGCACGATGCTGGCCGCACAATCCACCGGCGCGACCGGCGTCCTCTCGCCGTTCCAGGCGTTCATGACGGCGCTCGGCGCGTCGATCGGCACGGGGAACATCGCCGGCGTCGCGACGGCCATCATCTCGGGCGGCCCGGGCGCGCTCTTCTGGATCTGGGTCTACGGGTTCCTCGCGACGGCGATCAAGTTCTCCGAGGCCGTGCTCGGCGTCCGGTTCCGCCAGACGCAGGGCGCCACGGTCCAATCCGGCCCGATGTACTACCTGCGCGACGGGTTGAAGTCGCCCGCGCTCGCGTGGATCTACGCGCTCGTCGCCGGCGTCGCCGCGCTCACGACGACGCCCTTCACGCAGCCGAACTCGATCGCCGTCGCGCTCAACACCGTCTTCGGGATCCGCACGTGGGTCGCCGGCATCATCATCGCCGTGCTCACGTGGGCGGTCATCATCGGCGGCATCAAGTCGATCGGGCGCGCGGCCGAGAAGCTCGCGCCGCTGAAAGTTGCGTTGTACATCCTCGGCGGCCTGACGGTGATCATCTCGTTCGCGGATCGGCTGCCGCACGTGCTGTCGATGGTCGTGCACGAGGCGCTCACCACGCGCTCGGCGATGGGCTTCGGGATGTTCCTCGCGATGCGCTACGGCATCGCCCGCGGCATCTACGCGAACGAAGCCGGCTATGGCACCGCGGCCGTCGCCTACGGCACCGCGCGGACCACGCAGCCGACCCAACAGGGCCTGCAAGCGGTCATGGAAACGTTCATCGTCTCCTTCGTCACGGCGACGATCAGCGCGATGACGATCCTCGTGAGCGGCGTCGCCGAGCAATCGATCGCCGCGAAACACGCCGGCGGGGCCTTCGTCACCAGCACGGCCGCGGTTGCGAACGCGTTCAACGCCGCGGTCCCGACCTTTGGCGGGTGGACCGTCGCGTTCTGCGCGTTTCTGTTCGGCTACACCACGCTCATCGGCTGGGCGTACTACGGGGAGCAATTCCTCGAGTACATTCTCGGCCGCCGCGTGACGCTGCCGTATCGATGGATCTACTGCCTGCTCATTCCGTTCGGCGCCGTGCTCAAGCCGGACGTTGTCTGGGCGTGGGGCGATCTGATGAACGCGCTCCAGGTGTTTCCCAACGTGATCGGGCTGGTGGGCCTGAGTGGTCTGGCCGCGACGTACGCGCGGGCGCGGCTGGAGTCGCCGCGGACGTGACGCGCCAGCGGTAGCCGCCCGATTTGTCATGCCCCGCACGTCGCTCGTTCGCTTCGCGTGGCTCTCCATCGCGGCCGCGGTGGTCACGATGGCGCTCAAATCCGCCGCGTACGTGCTCACGGGATCCGTCGGCTTCATGTCGGACGCGATCGAGTCGCTCGTGAATCTCGTCGGCGCCGTGATGGCGCTCTCGATGCTCACCGTGGCGTCGCGTCCCGCAGACGAAGGCCACCGATACGGGCACGGGAAAGCCGAGTACTTTTCGAGCTTCTTCGAGGGATCGCTGATTTTCGCCGCCGCGGTCGGCATCGGCATCGCCGCCGTCGAACGCTTGTTTCAGCCGCGTCCGCTCGAGCAGATCGGACTCGGCATGGCCGTGTCAGCCGCGGCGTCCGTGATCAATCTCGCGGCGGCGCTGATCATTCTTCGGGCCGGCCGGCGGCATCAATCGATTTCGCTCGAGGCCAACGCGAAGCACCTGCTGACCGACGTATGGACGTCGGCGGGCGTCATCGGCGGTGTCGGCGCCGTCGCGCTGACCGGCTGGCACGTGCTCGATCCGGTCGTCGCGCTCGCGGTCGCCGCCAACATCGTCGCGACCGGCGTCGGCATCGTCCGCTCGTCGGTGTCGGGTCTGATGGACTCCGCGCTGCCCGAGGCCGACGAACGGCGCGTGCAGGCCGTGCTCGATCGCCACGCGACGGACGGCGTGCAGTTCCACGCGCTCCGCACGCGCCAGGCGGGCGCGCGGCGCTTCGTCTCCGTGCACGTGCTGGTGCCCGGGCAGTGGACCGTGCAGCGCGGCCACCACCTGCTCGAGCGGATCGAGGCGGACGTCCGCCAGGCCCTGCCAGGCGTGACGGTGTTCACGCACCTGGAGTCGCTTGACGATCCGGCGTCATGGGACGACGTCGCGCTGGACCGGGACAAGTTCTAGGACGGTCCAAGCTCGCCCAAGCGTTTCTCCAGAAATCGCCGCTCCGGCCCCTGCCGCGCGAGCGCGAGCGCGCGCGCGAACGCCGCGCGTGCCTCATCGCGCCGGCCCAGGCGCCGACAGAGCTCGCCTTTGGCGGAGTAGGCGAAGTGGTAGTCGGTGAGATCGCCGCGATCGAGAATCGCGTCGATGAGCCGCAGGCCAGCGCCGGGGCCGTCGAGCATCGCGATGGCGGCCGCGCGATTGAGCTCGATCACCGGCGACGATTCGATCCTCGCGAGGACGTCGTAGAGGCCGACGATCTGCCGCCAGTCGGTATCGGCGGCGCGCGTGGCCTCGGTGTGGACGGCGGCGATCGCGGCCTGCAGCGCGTACGGGCCGACGCGGTGCGACGACAGCGCGCGCGCGACGAGCGCCGCGCCCTCCTGGATCTGCGTGCGATTCCAGAGACCGCGATCCTGGTCGTCGAGCAGCACGAGCTCACCGTCTGGCGACGTTCGCGCCGCACGCCGTGCGTCGTGCAGCAGCATCAACGCCAGCAATCCGAGCGCCTCCGGCTCCGGCAGCAGATCGACGAGCAGGCGTCCCAGCCGGATGGCCTCGTCGCCGAGGTCGCGCCGCGTGAGCGAGTCGCCTGCCGACGCCGAGTAGCCTTCGTTGAACACGAGGTAGATGACGTGCAGGACGGCGTCGAGCCGATCGGGCAGCTCGGCGCGCGAGGGCACCTGATACGGAATGCGCGCGTCGCGGATCTTGGCTTTCGCGCGCACGATGCGCTGCGCGATCGTCGGCGGCGACGTCAGAAACGCGCGGGCGATCTCTTCGGTGGCGAGCCCGCACACTTCGCGCAGCGTCAGCGCGATGCGCGCATCCGCCGTGAGCGCCGGGTGACAGCACGTGAAGATCAGGCGGAGCCGATCGTCGTCGACGCTCTCGTCGAGATCCGGCTCGGGCGCGGCGGCCTCCAGCTGGTCGGCGAGCGAGCCCAGGACGGCGTCGAACCGCGCGCGGCGGCGCAGCCGATCGATCGCCTTGAACCGGCCGGTCGACACGAGCCAGGCGCGCGGCTGATCCGGCAGGCCGTCGACCGGCCACCGGTCGAGCGCCGCGGTAAACGCCTCGTGCAGCGCCTCCTCGGCGAGCTCGAAGTCACCGAGGAGGCGAATCAGCGTGGCGAGCACGCGCCGCGAGTCGGATCGATAGATCGTCTCGATCTCGGGCCGGACGCGTGCCGCCGGGTCTTCATCGATCACATTCACAGTCTGGCTGATCGGCCGCGCACTAGGGCCGGTCGAACTCCATGATCGGCCGGACTTCGATGGAGCCGAGCTTGGCGGACGGAATCTTCGAGGCGACCTGGATCGCGTCGTTCAAGTCCCGCGCGTTGATCAGGTAGTAACCGCCGAGCTGTTCCTTCGTTTCGGCAAACGGCCCGTCGGTGGAGGAGACCTTGCCGTTGCGCAGCCGCACGGTCGTCGCGGTCTGCGTCGGCTGGAGCGCCTCGCCGCCGATGTAGTGGCCGCTCTTCTTCACGCCTTCGGTGAAGGCGAAGTATTCGCCCATCATCGCGTCGGCTTCGGCCTTCGTCATCTTGGTCCACTTGCTCTCGTCGTCGTAAATCAAGCAGAGGTATCTCACGGTCGTGCTCCTTCGGTTCGACACGCGTTCGTGCGTGCACGAGTTAGTCGCCCGGCCCCGGCGAATTCGACACTACCACACGCTTTCGCCTCTTGATCGCCCGCGGGGCGAGCGGTACTATTCGGACCACTCATGCACTCGCTGCCGGCCCTGCCGTCTGACAAGGACCAGTCGCTCACGGTGGCCTTGTCGCCGCTCCTGGCCGAATACGAGGCGTCTCACCCTCACGTCACGGCCGTACGACGCCTGGAGGCCGTCGCCGCCCAATACGCGTCGTTTCCGGACGCGATGGACCAGCGGCTCGCCCGGGCGCTGCGGACGCGTGGCATCGAGCAGCTCTACACCCATCAGGCCGAGGCGATTGCGCACGCGCTTGCCGGGCGCCATGCGGTCATCGTCACGCCGACGGCATCGGGCAAGACGCTCTGCTACAACGCGCCGGTGCTCCAGAGCATCCTCGCGGACCCATCGTCGCGGGCGTTGTATCTGTTTCCGACGAAGGCCCTCGCACAGGATCAGCTCGCCGAGCTCCATCAACTGGCCGAGCTCGTGGGCGGGGAAGGCGGCGGCGACATCGGCGTCTTCACGTACGACGGCGACACGCCGCAGGACGCACGGCGTGCCGTTCGGGCGCGCGCGCACGTCGTGCTGAGCAATCCCGACATGGTGCACTCGGGGATCCTGCCGCACCATCCGCGCTGGGCGAAGCTCTTCGAGAATCTGAAATTCGTCGTCATCGACGAGCTGCACGCGTATCGCGGCGTGTTCGGCAGCCATCTCGGCAACATCGTGCGTCGGCTGCAACGTATCTGCCGGCACTACGGATCGAATCCGACGTTCATCTGCTCGTCGGCGACGATCGCGAATCCGCGCGAGCTCGCGGAGCGTCTGGTCGGCGCGCCGTTTTCGGAAGTGCGCCAGAGTGGGGCGCCGCGCGGCGAGAAATTCTTTCTGTTCGTCAATCCGCCTGTCGTCAATGCGCAGCTGGGCATCCGGCGGTCGTACCTCGCCGAGTCGCGGCGCGTGGCGATCGAGTTCCTGAAGCGCGGCCTGCAGGCGATCGTCTTCGCGCAGAGCCGTCTCGCGACGGAGCTGCTGACGACGTATCTGAAGGACGCGTTTGCGGGCCCGCCTGGGGCAGCCGACGTGATCCGCGGGTATCGCGGCGGCTACCTGCCGCTCAGACGCCGCGAGATCGAGCGCGGGCTGCGCAGCGGGGAGGTGCGCTGCGTCGTGTCCACCAACGCCCTCGAGCTCGGCATCGACATCGGCGCGCTCGACGTGGCCGTGATGGCCGGCTATCCCGGGTCGATCGCCGCGACGTGGCAACGCGCGGGGCGGGCGGGCCGTCGTTCCGGTCGATCGGCGGCCGTGCTCGTCGCCTCCAGCGCGCCCATCGATCAGTTCGTCGTGCGCAATCCCGAGTATTTCTTCGGCGCGTCGCCCGAGCACGCGCTCGTCAACCCGGACAACCTCCACATTCTGCTGGACCACGTGAAGTGCGCCGCGTTCGAGCTGCCCTTCACCGCGGCGGACACGTTTGGCTCGATCAATGTGCAGGAGATCCTCGCGGTGCTCGCCGAAGAGGGCTTCGTGCACCTGGTTGACGATACCTGGCAGTGGACGCAGGAATCCTATCCGGCCAACGCCGTCAGCCTGCGATCGGTCACGTCCGACAACTTCGTCGTCGTCGACATCACCGACGAGGAGCATGTGATCGGCGAGACGGATTTCACGAGCGGACCGTCCACGCTCCACGAGAAAGCCATCTACATCGTCGAGGGCCAGCTCTTCCAGGTCGAGCGACTGGACTTCGACGGGCGCAAAGCGTTCGTGCGCGCGGTCGAGTGCGACTACTACACGGACGCGATCACGCACACGAAGGTCACGATACTGGAGACGTTCAGTCAGGCATTAGGCACTGGGCACCCGGCACTGGCTACCGACACGCGTGCTTTGGCGAGTGCCGAAAGCCTAGTGCCTAGTGCCTACTGTAGTCACGGAGAGGTCCACGTCGTCTCCCGCGTCGTCGGGTTCAAGAAGATCAAGTTCTACACGAACGAAAACGTCGGATCGGGCGAGCTGGAGCTGCCCGAGCAGGAGATGCACACGACGTCGTACTGGCTGACGATTCCGCGGGAGGTGCTGGCGGCGCTGCCCGATGGCCTGGCGGACAAGCGCGATGGCGTCGTCGGGCTCGCCTACGCGATGCACAACATCGCGCCGATGCTGCTGATGTGCGATCGCCACGATCTCGGGCTGTCGGTGGACGGCGTGAATCTCGAGGGTGGGACGCGGCTGGGCGGGCAGAAGCGCGGCGGCAAGCCCGAGGCGCTCGCGGTCGAGCCGATCATCTTCCTGTTCGACAACTATCCCGGCGGGATCGGGCTCAGCGAGCCGCTGTTCGCGCTGCACGAGGACCTGGTCGCCCGCACGCGCGAGCTGATCGACACGTGTCCGTGCGTGTCCGGCTGCCCGTCGTGCGTCGGCCCGGAGGGCGCGACCGGGCCGCTGGCCAAGTCCGTGGCGTCGCGGCTGCTCAAGGCGCTCGTGGCGGCACGAGCGGCGGCGTGATCGACCATGCGTGATCTCGCCGCCCGGCTCCGCAGCATCGTCAAACAGGATGCCGCCCGCGCGCGCTCGACGCAGGAGCCCGCGCCGCTCCGCGAGCTCACGTACGTTCCCGAGCTCGACGGCGGACGCGACGTCGGTCGAACAGCCGCCGATCTCGGCGGCGTCGTCCACTCGCGGAAATCGAGCTCGTGCGTCGCGATTGACCGCGTGTATCCCGCTGACGCGTGGCACGGGCGCAAGCAGATTCTGACGTGCGCGCTCGACGCGGCGTCACCGATCTCGCTCTACGATCCGCGGCTGGCCGCGCATGCGGCCTGGGCCGATCGCGTGGTCTTCTTCGACGTGGAGACGACGGGGTTGAGCGGCGGCGCGGGCACGCTCGCGTTCGTCGCCGGCTGCGGCTGGTTCGAGGACGACGGGTTTCGTGTTCGACAGTTTTTCCTGAGCGGGCCCGCCGACGAGCGCGCGATGCTGGACGCGCTGGCGGATGTCTTTGGTGCCGCGTCGCTCCTCGTCACGTTCAACGGCCGATCATTCGACGTGCCCGTGATGGAGATGCGATGGGCGTTCCACCGCCTTGGCGCGCCGACCGACTCGTTGGCGCACTTCGACATGCTGCCGCCGGCGCGTCGGCTATGGGGCGGCGGCGAGGCTGATTGCAGCCTGTCGTCGCTCGAGCGTTCGCTCTTCGGCGTGCATCGGTACGGCGATGTGCCCGGCTTCGAGATTCCGACGCGATATTTCCAGTTCCTGCGGACGGGAGATGCGCGGGCGATTGAGGGCGTGCTGGAGCACAACCGTCAGGACGTCGTCTCGCTCGCGGCCGTCACCGCGCACGCGCTGGCGATTGCGCGCGACGGCGCGGAGGGCTGTGAGTCAGCGGGCGAGCAGTTAGGGCTCGGCCGGCTCTACGAACGAGTGGGGGATGCGGTGCGTGCCGCCGGCGCGTACGAGCTTGCGGCGCGCGCGAGCGATCGCGCGGTCCGCCGCCAGGCGCTCGCGGGCCTTGCCGTGTTGAGACGGCGCGAGCATCGGTACGACGAAGCGGCGGCCGCGTGGCAGGACGTGCTGGATCTCTCGATGCTCGAGCCCGCGTCGCCGCTCTCGCGAAGAGCGGCCGAGGCGCTCGCGATTCATCACGAGCATCGCGCGCGCGATCTGGAAACCGCGCGCCGCTACGCCGAGACGCTCGGCGAGCGCGCCACGGGTCGGCTGGCCTCGGAGGCACGTCACCGGCTGGATCGATTGGATCGAAAGCTGACGCGTCGCGCGAAGCGCGACGACACCGGTTTGAACTTCTAGCTGTTGGTTTGAACTTCGAACTTCAAACTTCGAACTTCAAACTTCGAACTTCCACTAGGCGTTCGCCTGCTTCTTCGCTGGCTTGGCCGCCTTGGCGGCCTTGACCGCCTTGGTCGCCTGCTTGCGGGCCTCGGCCGTCTGCGCGCCGAACCGCTTCGTGAACCGCTCGACGCGGCCCTCGGTATCGATCAGCTTCTGACGGCCCGTGAAGAACGGGTGGCACGCGTTGCAGATTTCGAGATGCAGCTCGGGCTTGGTCGAGCGCGTCTTGAACGTGTTGCCGCACGCGCAGCGGACTTCGACGTCGAAGTACTTGGGATGGATCGCAGGCTTCACGGTCAGCTCCTCACGAACACCGGCAAAAGATCAGTATAACAGTAGGCCCCCAGGGGATAGGCCCCAGGCCTCAGACCTCACCTTTGGACCCTGGGGCCTGAGGCCCATGGCCTTGGGCCTGACGTCTGTAAGTGCTTTCTACACAACCACATGCGTCCGCACCCAGCGGTGCCGTCTGAGCCGGGTGATGACATCAGGGGGAAGCGGTCTGCCGTCTGAGATGCTCAGGTTCGCGTCGACGTGTCGCGCTCGGCGCATGCCGGGAATGACCGTGGTCACGTCGGGGCTCGCGAGGATGAAGCGCAGCGCCAATTCCGGGAGCGTCATGCCGGGCGGAACGTCCTGTTTCAGCGCGTCGACACGGGCGAGCGTCGCTGCCAGTTGATCACGCGTGAAATACAGGTTGCGCCAGTCGCCTTCGGGCCAGCGGCTGTCGCGTGTGAGCGTGCCGGTCAAGCTGCCTTCGTCGAACGGCACGCGCGCGATGATCGACACGCCGAGATCCCGGCACACGGGGAAGAGCTCGTCCTCAGGATTCTGATCGAAGACGTTGTAGACGACTTGCACGCTGTCGACGAGCCCGGTGCGCAGTGCGCGGATGACATTGGCCGGCTGCCAGCGGTTGACGCTGATGCCGAACGCGCGAATCAGCCCTTCGCTCTTGAGGTGGGCGACGGCGCGCTGCCAGCGCGTGTCGCTGGCCCACGTGTCGGACCACACGTGGAACTGCTGCAGATCGACGGACGCGAGTCCAAGATTCTTCAAGCTCGTCTCCGTCGATCGCCGGATGTGATCGGCGGAGAAGACGTCGTCGAGCGCGTACTCGTCGAGCGCTGGCCACTTCAGATTTCCCGGCGGAATCTTGGTGGCGACGATGAGGCGCTTGTCGCGATGGCGTGCCAGCACGCGTCCGAGCAGTTGCTCGCTCTTGCCCTGGCCGTAGGCGAGCGCGGTGTCGAAAAAGGTGCAGCCGAGCTCGACCGCGCGCTCGAGCGCGGCCGTCGACTCGTCGTCGTTCGAGCCGGACCACCCGCCCATGCCCCAGAGGCCGAAGCCGACTTCGGAGACAGGGCCGAGAGAGCGAAACGGACGCGAGCGCATCCAGACATTAGAAGTCCGAAAGAGCCGAGAAGTCCAATGGTGAGCAGAGAGGTTCGGGTGAACTGAGAAGTCCGGGTTGCGCTGAGAAGTCCGGGTTGCGCTGAGAAGTCCGGGCGAACTGAGAAGTCCGGGTGAGACAGGAAGTCCGGGTGAGATGAGACCTCCGGGTGAGTTGGGAAGTCCTAGCTTGACACTATTACGTATAACGTAGTATTACGTATGGCGAAGTAGCCATGGGCCACCAGGCGAAGCGGGCTGCGCGGGTCGTGTTGCGGTGCCATCCGGCCGCGTGGCGCGCGCGGTATGAAGGCGAAGTCGCGGCGCTGCTCGACGACTCGGACGTTGGCGTGCGGGACGTGCTCGACCTCGGCGGCTCCGCGGCCCGCGAGTGGGGGCACGCGGCGTGGACTGCCATGTTCGGTGATCGCAGCCCGTTGCGTGAGCTGGCGTCGCTTCTCGCCCAGGCGGTCCTCGGATACTGGCTCCTCATTCGGTTGTTCGAAGGCGATGAGCCGAACACTGGCGCCGCGGCCTGGACCGCGCTCAATCTCTCCCGCGTCGCGTGGCTGACGCTTCGTGCCTACCTCGTCGTCAGTGTGGGCGCGGCGCTTCTAGATGCTGTCAATCGTCGCGCCGGTCGCGTGGCCGAGCGCTGGTGGTTTCAGGGGGCGGGCCGAATCGTGCTCCTGTTTCTTGCGATCGCGCTGGACGATCTCGGCTCGCGGAAACTCCATCTCTGGTCGTCCGCGGCAGATCTTGCCGCGGTGTACGGCGGGTTCGCTTCGATGATCCTCGTCTCAGCGTTCATTCAGTTCACCAACCGTGGAAGATCCACGTGGCTCGACGTCTGGCGCGGGGTGAAGAAATCCACCGCTCGCCCGCCGGATCCACGCTCAGGACAGACCTCATGAAGAGACTCCACGATTCGCTCGCCGACCTCGGCCGGTTCTCAGAGCCGGCGCTGCTCATTCTCATTTCACTCGCCGACGGCCCCAAGCACGGCTACGCGATGACGCGTGACATCGAGGTCGTGTCCGGTCAGAAGCTTGGGCCCGGGACGCTCTACGGCGCGATCACGCGGCTCGAGGCGCTCAAATGGATCGAGCCGCTGCCGGCCGACGACCGGCGTCGCCCCTACCGGCTGACCGGCGCCGGGCAGCGCGTGCTGCGCGCTCGGCTTGCGAGCCTCCAGGCAATGACGCGGGTGGGTCGGTCGAGGCTCGCGGAAGGGTAGTGCGGTGACCGTGCAGCAGCTGGTCCGCCTCTACCCGCGCGCCCTCGTCGCGATCGGCATCGCCGCGCGGCGGAACGGTTTCCTGATCGCGGGCGACATGCTCAAGTCCCTCGCGTCCCGGCCTCGATGACGCTCTCGACGCCGTTCTGGATCATGAAAGGGCAGCCCTGGAAGGCGCAGGCCGTGATCGTCGGTGGGACGACGGGGCTGCTTCTCGTGATCGGCTACATCTCGACGCTGATCTGACATGTCCTCGCGCCTTGTCCGCCGTCTCGTCCGTCTCTATCCGCGCGTCTGGCGCGCGCGGTACGAGGCAGAGTTCGTCGCGCTGCTCGAGGCGCGCGAATCTGGCTGGCGCGACGTCATGGACGTCGGCCGGGGCGCGGCGCGCGAGTGGCTGCGGCTGACACGGAGTGGTCGCGCTGTCGGGATCGCGTTCGAGGTCTGGACGGCGTCAGTCGTGTGGTCGCTCATTATCGCCTCCATCGGATCCCTCATCGTGGGCGTCGGACGGTTTGTGATGGGCTTCGAATCCACGCTGATCCTGCCGTTCCTGTCGATAGAGCTCGGCAGAAGCTTCATCATCGAGATGCCGGCGGCGATCGGTCTCGCCGCTCTGCTGGCCGCGCCATGGTTCGCGCTGTGTCGATGGACCGGCGCTGCCGAGCGCATCCCGATCCTCGTCCGGCTGGTCTCGCTTGTCTCGTCGTTCGCCATGTGCGCCTGGTTCGTGTTCAGCGCCGAGCAATTGACCGGCGTCGTCGCCGCGGGCTGGGTCTTGAGCGCGCACGTTCTCGGCGCGAGGACGAAGGCAGTCGCGTCGTGAACGCCGACGTCGCCCGCCGGCTCGTCCGCCTCTACCCACCCGCGTGGCGCGCGCGATACGAGCAGGAATTTCTTGCGCTGCTTGACGCACACGAGCCGCCGACGTGGCGCGATGGGATCGACATCCTTGGCGCGGCCGGGCGCGAGTGGGGACGGTTTCTGGTCGGGTTGCCCACAAGAGAGCCCGCCAGCGATCTCAAGGGCCTGCGACGGCAATGGTGGATCGATTTTCTGCTCGTGGGCATCTGCGCGGAGTTGATCGATCTTGCCGCCCGGTCGATCGCAGGTCTGATGCCTGCCGGAGTGTTTGCCGGCGCGCACGCGCCCCTTTTGTTCATTCAGGCGGCCGTCGGCTTCCGGTACGCTTTCGTCTTCCGCGATCCGCGTCGGCCGATCTCGCACGTCGGCCCGCGTGAACTCGCGACGTGGGCGGGCGTGATGCTGGTCGCCGCCGTGTTGGCGCATCTCGACCCTCAGCCGTCGTCGCTCGCGATCGACTCAGTGTGGTTGCGCTTTTCGTCGAGGCCGGCGTTCAGCCTCTACCTGTCGTGCCTGTTCCTGATGTATTCGACGCCATCTGCCACACTTCGGGCGCAGCGTCAGCAGGACCTTTTGAAGCGGCGCAGGCGCGACAGCGTGTCACCGAGCCCCTTGGGGCTTCGCTGACGTCTCGGACCTCCAGCGGAGGTGTCTCGGACCTCCTGCTAGTATTCCCGCATGAAACGCCTGACCCTCGCCCTTGCCGCCGCGTTCGCTGTCGCCGCCTTCGCCCAGACCTCCGAGACCGTTGACTCGGCCGCGTTCGCGAAGATCCGCGACGAAGGCCTGAATCGCTCGCAGATCATGGACACGATGTTCTGGCTCACCGATCGCTACGGCCCGCGCCTGATGGGATCGCCAGAGTTCGAAGAAGCGGGCGACTGGGCCGTGAAGCAGCTGCAGTCGTGGGGCGTCGCGAATGTCCACAAAGAGCGCTTCGCGTTCGGCAACGGCTGGTCGCTCGTGAACTTTCACGCAACGATGACGTCGCCGCGCGTGATGCCGATCATCGGCGTGCCGAAGTCATGGACGCCGGGCATCTCCGGCATCGTCACCGCCGACGTCGTGCGGCCGGTGATCGCGAGTGCGGCAGACTGCACGAAGCTTCGCGGCCAGCTGAAGGGCAAGATCGTTCTGACGCAGCCGGCCCGCCAGGTGCGCATGCTCGAGTACGGCGACGGCACGGTCGTCCGGTACACCGACAAGAACGCCAAGTGGCTGACCGAGGCGATGACAATGCCCCCGCCGCGAGCCGGAGGGGCGGGCGGCCGCGGTGGCGGGCGAGGCGGCGGGGCGGCAGGCAACGCGGTGCCGGCTGACGTGTGCGCGGCGATCGGAACGGCGGCCGCGGCGGGAGGAGCGGCGGCGAATCCGGACGATCCGACCGCGCCGGCCGCGGGCGGTGGTGGCGGCCGCGGCGGCGGCCTCCAGAATCTGATCACGCAGTTCTACAAAGCCGAAGGCGTGCTCGCGCTGTTCGATCGCGGCAGCGACAGCGACATGGCCGCCGGCGGCAGCGACCTGACCTGGCAGCAGCAACATCCCGACGGCGGGACGTTCGCCGTGCAATCCGGCGGACGCCAGGGCGACCCGCCCGGCACCGCGCTGCCGCAGGTGACGCTGGCCGTCGAGCACTACAACCGCATGGCGCGTCTGCTCGATCACAACGTGCCGGTGAAGGTCGAGCTCAACATTCAGACGAAAGATCGCGCCGAAGTCACCGCCACACCCAACGGCTTCAACATCGTCGGCGAGATTCCGGGAACCGACAAGGCCGGCGAGATCGTGCTCGTCGGCGCGCACTTCGATTCGTGGCAGGGCGCGACGGGCGCGACCGACAACGCCGCGGGATCGGCCGCGATGATGGAGGTGCTGCGCATCCTCAAAGCGACGGGCCTCGCGCCGAGGCGGACGGTTCGGATCGGGTTGTGGGGCGGCGAGGAAGAAGGGCTGCTCGGATCGCGCGAGTACGTCCGCGCGCATCTCGGCACGGCGCAGGCGCCGCTCCCCGAGCTGGCGAAGACCTCGGTGTACTTCAACCTCGACAATGGCACCGGTCCGATTCGCGGCATCTGGATGCAGGGCAACACCGGCGTCGAGCCGATCTTCAAAGCGTGGACCGCGCCGTTGAAGGATCTCGGCGTCGAGATCCTCTCGCCGCGGTCAGTGACCCAGACCGACCACGGCTCGTTCGACGCCGTTGGCGTGCCCGCGTTTCAGTTCGTGCAGGAGCGCTACGAGTACAACTCGCGCACGCACCACACGAACATGGACTTCCTCGACCGCGTACAGCCGAACGACATGAAGCAAGTCGCGACGGTCGCGGCGATGTTCGTGTGGCAGGCCGCCAATCGCGACGCACTGCTGCCAAGAAAACAATGAGATGAGTTGGGGTCGGGTCTCGCCTGGCGTCAGCCAGACCCGACCCCCTTCGCTCGCTCGAGGCTGAACGACTGATTAGGCGAATCGCCTACACTTCCACGCCGACGCGTTCGGTCGCCAAGGCCTTGACCCGCCGCAGATCGACCTTGCCAGTGCCGAGCGTCGGAATCGCCTCGATCGGCAGCAGGCACTCGCGCTTCGGGATCCAGAGCTTCGGCAGATCCGTCTGGCAGAGACGCTCCCATAGCGCCTCGGGCGTGATGTCCGCTTTCGTGTAGAAGGCGACGAGCCGCTCGCCGCGTGCGGCGTCCGGCACGGCGGCGACGACCGACGCGCTCTCACCGAGAATCGCGTTGATCGCCTCCTCGACCTTGATGTGCGGCACCATCTCGCCGCCTATTTTGCTGAATCGCGAGAGCCGATCCGTAATGAAGACGAACCCGTCCTCATCGACCATGCCGATATCGCCGGTGACGTACCAGCCGTCGCGCATGACCTCCGCCGTGCGCTCCGGCTGTTTCAGGTAGCCCGTCATGAGATTCGGGCCCGTCACGAGCAACAAGCCCTCCTTGCCGATGAGCGGGCCCTCGCCGGTGGTTTGATCGACGACCTTGACCGCCACGCCGGGAATCGGGTGCCCGACCGAGCCGGGCTTCCTACCGACCTGCTGGTCGTGCGGGTGCATGACGTTCGGCCGGCTGACGCACACGACAGGCCCCATCTCCGTGCAGCCGTAGCCCTCGAGCAGATCGACGCCGAACTGCTCCTTGAACGCCGCCGCGAGCGACGGGCGCAGCTTCTCGGCGCCGACGATCGCGTACCTCAAGTGCGCGAATTGCTCGCGCGTGCAGCGCCTGAGATACGCCTGACAGAACGTCGGCGTGCTGATGAGCATGCTGCCGCGGTGCTTCTCGAACATCTCGCCGATCGTCTTGGCGTCCATCGGGTTGGGATGGAACGCCATGCCACAGCCCTGGAGCAGCGGAAACCACAACGTGCCCGTGAAGCCAAACGAATGAAAGAACGGCAGCACGCCGACGAAGCAGTCGTCCTTCGTCATCGGAAAAATCTGCGCGAGGCCGTCGACGTTGGCGAGCAGGTTGGCGTGCGTGAGCATCACGCCCTTGGGCACGCCGGTGCTGCCGCTCGAAAAGATGATCGTCGCGAGCGCGTGGGTCTGATCGCGCGTCCCGCGGCGCCCCCCGAGCCACCGCGCGGGCGTCAGGACAGCCTCGAGTACACCGAGCAACTTGTCGCCGAGGCCGATCGTCTTGCGCAGATCCTCGAGAAACACCATCTCGGGCCGCGGCTCGATCGACGCCTTGCGGATAAACTGCGCGGACGTGAGGATCGTGCGGATCTCCGCCTGCGTGATCGCGGCGTCCAGCGCGTCCGGGCCGATCGTGAAGTTGAGGTTGACCGGCACCTTGCCGGCCATCAGCGTCGCGATGTTGGCCAGTGCGCCGCCGACCGAGGCCGGCAGCAGCAGCCCGACGTTCGCCTCGTCGCGCGTGCGCCGGCGAATCGCGCGCCCGACCACGACCGACGCGAGAAGCGCCTGCCCGTAGCTCAGCCGCTGGCCGGTGCTGTCGGCCATCGCGAAGCGCCAGAAGCGCCGGCGCGCGACGCGCGCGAACGCGACGTGCAGCTGATCGGACGGGGCTCGGCGGTGCCGCACCGCCTCCGTGCCGAGCTCCATGATGGCGAAGCGGGCGTCGCTGGCGGTCACGCTCGACGGCAGCGGCTCGCCGAACGCGACCGTGACGGGGTACGGCAGCCGCTCCGGCAGCTTCCAGAAGAACTTCTCGCGCTTGAAGCTGAAGATGCTGCCCCAGACGCGGTCGAGGTACACCGGCACGATGGGGACGTCGAGACCGTGCACGATCCGCTCGAAGCCGTGCCTGAACGGCAGCAGATTGCCGGTGCGGCTCACGGCGCCTTCCGCGAAGATGCACACGACGTGGCCGGCCGCCAGAGCGGCGCGCGCCTCCTCGATCGCCTGTGCGACCTCGTGGCGATTGCCTGCGGTGACGGGAATGGCGTGCATGCGCCGAAGAAACCCATGAACGAACGGCAGGCGGTAGTACGGGCCGTACACGAGGAACCGCACGAATCGCTGAATGCAGGCACCCACCAGGGCGCCGTCGATCATCGACACGTGATTCGCGATGATGAGCGCCGGGCCGCGCTGCGGGATGTTCGGCCGGCCCACGATCGTGATCCGGTAGATCGTGTGCGTGAGGAGCCACAGCGAAAACCGGATGAAGAAGTCGGGCAGCCTGGCGAGCACGTAGATGTTCGACACGAGCGTGAAGACGCCCGCGACGACGATGATCTGGGGCGCCGACAGGCCGGCGACGTCGCCGAGCAGCGTGAGCGTGGCTGACGCCAGCAGGATGCCCGCGGTGTTGAGAACGTTGTTCGCCGCCAGCACGCGGCCCTTCTCTTCAGCGCTCGGCTTCTGCTGCAGGAGCGCGTTGAGCGGCACGACGAACCACCCGCCGAAGAATCCAATCAGCACGAGCGCGATTCCCGACTGCGCGAACGAGGGCGGCGCCGCCGCGAGCCACAGGCTGAACACGCCCATCCCGATCGATCCAATCGGGACGAGGCCCAGCTCGACCTTGTCACCCGACAGCCGTCCGGCGACCAGGCTGCCGGCGCCGATGCCGACGGCGAGCGCCGTCAGGAGCCACGAGATCTCCGCGTCGGCGACGTGCAGCGCGTGCTGACCGAAGAGCGGCAGGGCCATCTGCAGCAGCGCGCCCAGCAGCCAGAAATACGAAATCCCGATCGTCGTCATCCACAGCGTGCGATCGGGCCACAGCCGGCGGACCGCGCGCCAGACTTCGCCGAACGGGTTGATCGCGATGCGGCCGGCCGGGCGAGCCGCGGGCACATCCGGAATGCGCAAGCTCGCGATGGTGCCGCCAATCGCGATCAGCGTGAGTCCGATGCCAATCCACCAGGGCCGGTCGCGCCACAGCACGAGCAGCGGGCCGCCGATCGCCGTGCCGAGGACGATCGCCAGGAACGTGCTCATTTCGAGCAGTCCGTTCGCGCGCGAGAGATCTTCGTCGGGCACGATCTCCGGGACAATGCCGTACTTGGCCGGACTGAAGAACGTCGCCTGCGCGCCCATCAGGAAGAGCACGGCCATGTGCAGCGCGAAGCGGCCGGACGCAAGCGCGAGGATCGCGAGCGCCATCGCCGCGATCTCGAAGATCTTCATCGCCACGATGACGCGGCGCTTGCCGAAGCGATCGGCGATGTCGCCGGCGTAGCCGGAGAAGAGCAGAAACGGCGCGATGAACACCGCGCCGGCCAGCGCGACATCGCGCGTCGCGTCACGGCCCGGCGCCGTCGCCGCCAGCAGAATGACGATGATCTTGAAGACGTTGTCGTTGAACGCGCCGAGAAACTGCGTCCAGAGAAACGCCCAGAGGCCGGGTCGCGTCAGCGTCGTGCGGTAGGTGCCTGCCGCCATGTGAGCGCTCCTTGGCCTCTGAAGATATTTCGACGCCAGCCGGCAAGTCCTGAAACGCGCCTGAGGAGGCCTGAGAAACGCTGATGTCGCATTTTCAGGCCTGAACTCGAGCTATTTCGCCTGGCCGGCCAGCCGCTCCAGGATCGTCGCGAAGCCCGGCAGTCCGTGCAGCGGACGGAAGAACGGCTCGATCGGCACGGTCCAGCCGACGTGACTTCCCGGCGCGGCAGCGAGCAACTGATCGAGCCGGCCGAGCGTGTTGCCGTAGTTGCCGTCCACCGCCGCCGCGCACGCCGCCACGTACAACGCGTCATGCGTCCGTCCGGTGCGCTCGAAGCGCTCCTGCGCGTGCCGCGCGTGACGCCGCGCCCGATCGGCGGCGGGCGCATCGCCGGTCTCGGCGAGCGTGAGCGCTTCGGCCACCCAGGCGCGCGGGTAATCTTCGATATAGAGACGCGCGGCCTGAAACGACGCGAGCGCTTGCGCCGCCTGACCGGTCGCAAGCTCGGCCTGGCCGCGCGCGACGAGCGCGACCGCGCCGTACTCGGGCCCGTAGAGCCGTCGGCGATCGATCTGCGCGAGCTCCTGGTTGAATTCGGCGATCGCGTACGCGTGCCGGCCGCGCGCCGACTCGAGCGCGCCCAGCAGCCAGTGAAAGCCGATCGACGGAAAGCGGTCGCCCGCGCGGACCTGTCGATCCTGTTCGACGACCCCGGTGCGGACGAGATCTTCGGCTTTACTGAGGTGCCCGCGCGCGACGTGCACCATCGCCATCTCGAACGTCGCGTACGCGAATTGCGGGTAGAGCATCAGCGCGCGCTCGAAGGCGCGCAGCCGCGCGTCGCCCCAGTGCGCATGGCCGAGGCGGTATTGATGGCGCCAGCTGTCGGGTTCGATCGAGACGGCGGTGTGCGCGGCGGTTCGTGCTTCGTCGAAGTTGCCGGCGCTCGAGAGCAGGAACGACCGCGTCGCGTGCGCTTCGGCCAGGCGCGGGTCGAGTTCGGCCGCGTGCGTCGCGTGGTCGATGCCCGAGGCGAGCGCCTGAGCGTTGGGCTCGGGCGCCATGCGCGTCATCTCGTAGGCGACGAACTCCGCGCTCGCGAGCCCGGCGTACGCGATCGCGTAGCGCGGGTCGCGCGCGATCGCGCGCGTGAAGTCCGCGATGGCGTCCGGGGCCAGGTCGGTGTCGAGGCTCTCGATCTTGAGCCAGCCCTCGATGTACGCGCGGTAGGCCTCGAGGTTGGAGGTCTCGCGCACGCCCAGCCGCGGCGGATGCGCGAAGCCAGGCACGTCGAGCTCGCGCGCGAACGCCGCGACGATCCCGTCCTGCAGCGTGAACACGTCTTCGAGTGGGCCGTCGACCTTAGCGTCGGCGATCGCCTCGCCGTTCGTGAGATCGACGAGCCGCGCCGTGATGCGCAGGAGGGGCCCGACGCGCTGATAGCTGCCCGTGACGAGGAGCGCGGCGTCGAGCGCCGCGGCCATCTCGTGCAGCGAGCCGTCGGTGCGCCGCGCGGCCTGCACCACGCGCCAGCGATCGATGACACGGAAATGGTCGAGCCGGCCGAGATCGCTCGTGACGGTCTCGGCAATGCCGGCGCGGAGCCACGCGATGTCCGGATCTTCTGTGACGTTCGCGAAGTCGAGGACGGCGACGGCCGCCAGGTGGCCAGGCGGAGGCGGCGCCGCCGACGCCGAGGCGGATGCGGGGGCGATGCGCGCGCGGCCGTCCTGGCTCATCTCGATTGGGGCGACGAAACGGTATCCGCGCCGGGCCACCGTGCGGATATAGGTCGGCGTGGCCGGCGAGTCGCCGAGGGCGTCGCGCAGGTCAGAGATGGCCTGAGCCAGCGCGTTGTCGGTGACGTTCGCGCCGGGCCAGACCGCGTCGAGCAGTTCCTCTTTGGTCACGAGCGTGGCGGGGCGATCGAGCAGGAAGAACAGCACGTCCAGCAGCTTGGGCGTGAGCTCGAGCGGCACCTCGCCGCGCGACACCCGGTAGGCCGTCCGATCGGCCACGAACGGGCCGAACCGGTAAGTCATGGCCAGATTCTAAGAGAACTAGGGCAAACTACCCCGCATGCGTTCCAGATTCATCGCACTCGTGTCGGCGGCGGGTTTGGTCCTGGCGGCCGCGTCGGCGCAGTCGCCCATGCAGGAATGGCCGGTGTACGCCGCGGACGCCGCGGCGACGCACTACTCGCCGCTCACCGACATCGACCGCTCGAACGTGTCGCGGCTAGCCGTGGCGTGGGAGTGGAAGACCGGCGACGACCAAATCACCGCGCCGGCCGGCGCGCGGCCCGGGTCCTTCGAAAACACGCCGCTGATGATCGACGATGTGCTGTACGTCTCGACGTCGTACAACCGGGTCGTTGCGCTCGACGCCGGAACGGGCCGCGAGCTGTGGACGTTCGATCCGAAGGCGTACGAGGACGGGCAGCCGCCCAACGGCACGGGCTTCGTGCACCGTGGGGTCGCGGCGTGGCACGACGGCACGGCGCTCCGGATCTTCCTGAACAGCCGCGCGAAGCTGTTCTGTCTCGACGCGAAGACCGGCGAGCCCGTCAACGGATTCGGCGACCACGGGATCGTCGATCTGACGAAGGGCCTGCGCTGGCCGGTCGATCCCAAGCGCTACACGAACACATCGCCGCCGATCGTCTACAAGAACCTCGTCATTCTCGGAAACGGCGTCGGCGACCGGCTGACGTACCGGCAGGATCCACCGGGTGATGTGCGCGCGTTCGACGCGAAGACCGGACGGCAAGTGTGGAGCTTCCACACCGTGCCCGACCAGGGCGAGCCTGGCGTCGACACGTGGGGCGCGGAGTCGTGGAAGTTCACGGGCCACACGAACGTGTGGGCGCCGATGAGCCTCGACGATCGGCGCGGGCTGGTCTATCTGCCGGTCGGCACGCCGAGCAACGACTTCTACGGCGCGCGGCGGCCCGGGCAGAACCTGTACGGCGATTCGATCGTGTGTCTCGATGCGGCGACCGGCACGCTGAAGTGGTATTTCCAGGTCGCGCATCATGGGCTGTGGGACTACGACCCCGCGTCGGCGCCGGCGATCGTCTCGATGAAGGTCGGCGGTCGCGAGATCGACGGGGTCGTCCAGTTGACGAAACAAGGATTTGTGTTCGTGTTCGATCGCGTGACGGGCACCCCCGTGTGGCCGATCGAGGAGCGGCCGGCGCCCGCGAGCGACGTCGAGGGCGAGCACGCCTGGCCGACGCAGCCGTTTCCGACGAGGCCCGCGCCGATCTCGCCGCAAGGCATGTCGCTCGAGGAAGCGTTCAATCTGACGCCAGCACTTGAAGCCGCGGCGAAAGAAGAGCTGAAGAAGTACCGGCTCGGACCGATCTACACGCCGCCGTCGATTCAAGGATCGTTTCAGCGGCCGGGCGTGATCGGCGGCGCGAACTGGGGCGGGTCCGCGTTCAACGCCGAGACCGGGATGCTGTTCGTCAAGACGAGTCACTCGCCGGCGATCATCCGGCTCGTGCCCGGCGCGCAGGCCAACGCGCGGCCGGGCGAGACGGACGCCGAGTTTGCGGGCGCGCAGGGGAGCACGTCGTTCACGCTGGCCGGAGAAGGCGGCGGACGAGGGGGCGGCCGCTTGCCGCTCGTGCGGCCGCCGTACGGCGAAGTGGTCGCGATCAATCTGAACACCGGCGACATCGCGTGGCGTGTGCCGTTCGGCGACATGCCGTCGCTCAGAAATCATCCGGCGCTCAAGGACGTCGCGCTGCCGCCCGCGCTTGGCTCCGCCGGCGCGCCGGGCGTCATCACGACGAAGAGCGGGCTGGTGATCGGCGGCACGAGCGATGACAGCGCCATGCACGCGCTCGACGCGGCGTCGGGTCAGGAACTCTGGCGCCTGACGCTCCCGCGCCAGCCCTCGGCGACACCGATGACGTACCGCACCAAGTCCGGTCGCCAGTTCATCGTGACCGCGACCGGCTCCGGCGCGAACGCGGGCCTGGTGGCGCTCGCGGTGAAATGACGCCGGGAGTAGTTTTTCCTTTTCGACCCGCGACTCGGCTTGGCAGAGGAATTGAATGACCGGGTCGCTGTGCCACGACGAGGCCTTCACGAGAGCGCGGGTGTCGTATTCCATGTGCTGAATCGCGGTGTGCGTCGAATGCCGGTCTTCGAGGACGCACACGCCTATCGATCATTCATGCAAGTGCTCCAGGAAGGACAGGAGCGAACGTCGATACGACTTCTGGCCTACTGTGTGATGCCCAACCACTTTCACCTCATCGTGTGGCCGGCGCGCGACGGCCAAATGGTGAAATTCATGCGGTGGTTTCAGATGGTGCACAGCAAACGCTGGCATCGATTCCGCCAGACTGAAGGCGCTGGCGCGCTCTATCAGGGACGGTACAAGGCATTTCCCGTGCAGGATGACGATCATTTTCTGACCGTGTGCCGCTACGTCGAAAGAAATCCGCTCCGGGCAGGTTTGGTGACGCGTGCCGAGGAATGGCCGTGGTCGAGCTTGGGACAGCGTTGCAGAAACTGCGAGGGTCCATGTCTTGACACATGGCCGATTCCGCCACCGTCGAATTGGCTGGCGATCGTGAACTCCGGCGAGATCCATGCGGAGTTGGAGACGGTTCGGTCGTCGCTCGCTCACGGCACCGCATTCGGCTCGTCGGTTTGGGCCGACGGGATGAGGGCACGAGGTTTGGCTGCGCAGCCTCGAGCAGGGCGTCATATCAAAGGCCGGCCGTTGCGAGGCGAAGCGCGGCCGACCCAGCCGGACTTACGTTTTGCGTAAAACTACTCCCGGCGTCATCTTCCTCGGCATCATTCTCATGGCCATTGCCGCGACTCTTGCGGCGTACGCCCACACGCTCGGGTTCGGGTTCCGCTACGACGACTATCACGTGCTGCGGCCGGCGAGCTCCGCCGAACTGGTGCAGGTCCTCCACGGGTCGTGGGATCCGACGCACATCGAGTCCGCGTTCTATCGGCCGATCACCGCATGGTGGTACGCGCTGCGCTTCGAGCTGTTCGGGCTGAACGCGGTGGCGCAGCACATGGTGAGTCTCGTGGGCATGATCGCGTGCGCCGTGCTCGTCGGGCTCTTCGTCTGGCGCGAGACCGAGTCGCGCCGCGCGGCCATGCTGGCGGCCGGCATCTACGGCGTCCATCCGTCGCTCGCGTACTCGCAGGCCGTTTGGCTCACCAACCAGATGCATCTGCTCGCGAGCCTTGTCGTCCTCCTCTCGCTGCTCGCCTGGCAGCGCGCGCGCACGAGGTCCGCGCGCGCGTGGTGGCCGCTGGCCGTGCTTCAGCTGGTGGGATTTGGCGTGAAAGAGGATCTCGTGATGGTGGCGCCGCTCCTGCTCGTCCTCACCGCGGTGCGGCGGCTGATGCGGCGCGATGTGCCGTGGCCGGCCTGGCCGGTGACCGCGATCGGCCTCGCGTTTCCGATCGGCCTGTTTGCGCTCCGGTACGAGATGCTCGGTCGGCTGGGCGGCTACGGACCCCTTCCGACCGCGGACCGCGCCTGGACGAACTTCTCGACCGGTCTTGTGCAGGTCTTCCGCCAGCTGCCGGCCAAGCGGCCGTGGGAGCCGTTTGTCAGCGCGTTCTGCCAGATGCTGATCGCGACCGGCACGGTGCTCGGCTTGTCAAGACGCCGCGAAGCGCACCTGCTCGTGACCGGTATCGTCCTGGCGGTCGCTTTCGACGCGCCGTTCGTGTTCATCTCGAAGGCCGAGCAATACCACCTCATCGCGCTCGGCGCGGTGCTGGCGCTCACGGGCGCGGTCGAGGTCATGATCTCGCTCGTGCCCGGGCGCGCGCCCAGGATTGCGCTCGCGTCGGCGCTCGCGCTCGCCTTCGTGCCGTTCGTGGCGCTCACGCGCAACATCGCGGACGACTTCGCGCCCTGCTCGGCCATCACGCTGCGCACCGACGACATCGTCGTGGACTGGTGGGTCGTCCCGCCCGAGATTCAGGCGTGGCTGCGCATGAAGGGTGCCGCCTGCCGCGCCGGGAGCCTCATCCCGCTGCCAGACGCGCTCACCAGCGCGACCTGGGCATACGGCGTGGAGCTCGACGAGCAAGGGCGCCGGTTCCAGTGGACGTCCGAGCACGCGCTGATGATGGTGGCGCCGGAGACCCGGTCCGTGCGCCTGGACGTCCGGCGTACGAATGCATCAGACCAGGCGCCGACGACGGTCCAACTGCGATCGGGTGGATCGGAGGTAACGCTGACGCTGACGTCGCCTGAGTGGCAGACCGCGGACGTGGCGATCCATGCAACGTCGGGAAGCTTGCTCCGGCGGATGCACCGCGTGGACATCGACGTGTCGCCGGCGTTTATCCCCAACGACGTCGATGCCAGCAATCCAGACCGTCGACAGCTGGGTGTGCAGATAAGACGCCGGCAGTAGTTTTACGTTTTGCGTAAAACTGCTCCCGGCGTCATTTTCCTCCCTCTTCAATTTCAATGCGCCTGTGCGGCGAGACCGGCCAGGGCTCGGGCATCGCCGCGACGAAGAACGTCGCGCCCAGCAGCCCGACGTTCTTCGCGAAATTCGCCAGGTCGGCCGCGCGCTCGGCCGGCGTGATGTCATTCCAGAACGCGTGCATGATTGGCGTCACGCCGATCAGGAAAATCGCGATAAGCAACGCGCCGATCTTGGGCGCGAGACCCGTGAGAATGCTGAGACCGCCGGTGACGAGCAGCGCGCCGGTGCCAATCACGGCCAGGTCCGGCTCCGGCACGCCATGCGCGGCCGTGTACACCGCCATCACGCTGTAGTGCATCCAGTGATTGAGTCCTGAGTACACCCAGTACCCGCCGAAGATCGCGCGGCCCATCATCAAGAGCGCCGCGTTGACATGCGTCTCCGTCACGAAGATCGTCGTGTTCGGAACGCCGACTGTCGGATGAATGCGCTGTGTGGCCATGAGTGCTGCTCCTTCTTGCTTGCCGGCCGAGCCGGACGCTGGCCTCGCCGAAGTTCGGGCGAAGGCGGGCGGGGAGTCATCAGAACACGGCAATTGCCACCGAATTGGACGTCTCGCCCGTCGGGTTCGTGACAGTAAGCGTGTAGGTACCGGTCTGCGGGAGCGACACGCCGATCTGGAACGACCCCGGCAGCACGGTCCCCACGATCGCGCCGTTGACGGCCAGCGGCTGACCGGACGGATCGAGCAGCGTGACGCTCAGCGCGGACGAGAAGTTGGCTCCGGCCACCGCGAACACCTGAATGCTCGCGCTGTGGATCACCGACGCCGGGCTGACGGAATCGATATGCGGCGGATTGCCACCGGCCTCCGCCTGCACGATGAACGAAAACGGGTCCGACTGATCGCCGGACGGATTCTTGATGCGGATCAAATACGCGCCGGCCATCGAGAGCGTCGCGATCATCTGAAACGAGGTGGGCTGCAACGCCTGAATCTCGGACCGCTCAACTGTCTTCGATCCGCCAGCCGGATCGGTCAGCTCGACCGTCAGTCCGGAGACGAAGTTGCGCCCGCTGATCGTCACCGTTTGCGGCGCGTCTTCGCGGAGGATCTGCGGCGGCGCCACGCTGCTGACTTGCGGGGATGAGCCCGACGGATTCGTCGGCGAACTCCTGCCGCATCCAGCCGCCAGCCCCACCAGGATCACTGCGATAACTGCGATCCGTGAGACGCGCATGCCGATAGAGATGGCAAGATCCGGGCCAGCGCCGCCGTTGCCGGAGTGCGATCGCGACGAGCGCGCGATGACCTGGGCCGCCGAATGTGGGAAGGGGACTACCCAGCCTAGCGATCGCGGCCGAACCGCGGACGCGCGGACGAGACGACGCGGCTGATACCGAGCGTCGCCAGATCGGGCACGTCGCGATCGATTACGCGGCAGTCGTCGTAGTTGGCGCCGACGCAGATCTCCCACGACTGTCCAGCCGGCACGCGCACGCTCATGGCGCGGTCGTTGAACTTGACGTCGCCCTTACTGAAGTCGGGTGTAGGTCCGTTCAGGATGAGGCGCTGGCCGGAGTATCGCGTGCCCGCGAAGAGCTCGATTCGCGCGACGCGGTTGCCCGCCCCGCCCGATCGGACCAGCCGCAACGACTGAATCTTGTCGTTCCAGTTGCGCCGGACGAGATCCGGAACCTCGCCCGAGAACGCTTCGCACCGTCCGCTGTAGTCGCGGCCGTCGCACACTTCCCACAGCTCGCCGGGGCCGACGACGATGCTCGAAATGCGCTTGTCGAAGCGCGACGGCCGCAGGTCAGGCGTGTCGCGCACGAACGTCGCGCGATTGCCGGCAAAGTTGACGTCCTCGAACACCGTGATGCCCGCCGACGTGTTGGGCGGGCGCTGCCCGGCGAGCGTCGCGGAGGCGATGCCCACGAGCGACAGAAGTATCGACGTGCGAATGACGCGCGGCGAAACGCGGCGGGGGAGGCTGCCGGGCACGGACTAGTGTCGCGTGCCCAGCTCCCCGGAGATTTCCGTGTCGGCTGCGGGGGGCGGCGCGGCCGGCAGTGGACCATCGAGTGCCGTTTTCAGGACTTCGTCCATCGTCTCGACGAGGTAGAGCTTGAGCACGTCGAGGACGTTCTTCGGGATGTCCGCGAGGTCCTTCTCGTTGTCCTTCGGCAGGATGATGTTCGTGAGTCCCGCGCGGTGGGCCGCGAGGACTTTTTCCTTCACGCCGCCGATCGGGAGCACCTTGCCGCGCAGCGTGATTTCACCGGTCATCGCGACATCGCGGCGCGTCGGCACCCCAGCGAGCGCGGAGACGAGCGCGGTCGCGAGCGTGATGCCCGCCGACGGGCCGTCCTTCGGAATCGCGCCTTCGGGGATGTGCACGTGCACGTCCGTGCGGCGGTAGAAATCGCGCGGGATGCCGAGCACTTCGGATTTCGATCTCACCCAGCTCATCGCAGCCTGCGCGGATTCCTGCATGACGTCGCCGAGCTTGCCGGTGAGCGTCAGCCGCCCGCGGCCGGACATGAGCGTCGCCTCGGTCACGAGCAGCTCGCCCCCGACTTCCGTCCAGGCGAGGCCGGTCGCAATGCCGACTTCGTTCTTCTCTTCCGCCATCGACGGCCGGAAGCGGGGCACGCCGAGGTACTCCGTGATCTTGGCGGCGTTGACGTCTTCCTTGAACGTCTTGCCTTCGACGACGACCTTGCGCGCGACCTTGCGGCAGATCGACGAGATCTCGCGCTCGAGATTGCGGACGCCGGCTTCGCGCGTGTAGCGCTGGATCATCGTCTGGAACGCGTCGTCGGCGATCGTCAGGTTGTCCGTCGTGAGCCCGGCGCCTTCGATGGCCTTGGGCGCGAGGAAGCGGCGCGCGATCTCGATCTTCTCCGCCTCGGTGTAGCCGGCCAGCTGCAGCACTTCCATGCGGTCGCGCAGCGCCTGCGGGATCGTGTGGAGCACGTTGGCGGTGCAGATGAACATCACGTGCGACAGGTCGTACTCGACGTCGAGGTAATGATCGAGGAACGTGTGGTTCTGCTCGGGGTCGAGCACTTCGAGCAGCGCCGCCGACGGGTCGCCGCGGAAGTCCATCGACATCTTGTCGACTTCGTCGAGCAGGAAGATCGGGTTCATCGTCCCGGCCTTCTTCATCATCTGGATGATCTGGCCGGGGAACGCGCCGATGTAGGTGCGGCGGTGGCCGCGGATTTCGGCCTCATCGCGCACGCCGCCGAGCGACAGCCGCACGAACTTGCGGTTCATCGCGCGGGCGATCGACTTGGCGAGCGAGGTCTTGCCGACGCCCGGGGGGCCGGCGAACGTGAGAATCGTCGCCTTCGGCTTCTTCACCAGCACGCGAACGGCCAGGAACTCGATGATCCGTTCCTTGATCTTGTCGAGGCCGAAGTGATCCTCGTGCAGGATGTGCTCGGCGCGCTTGAGGTCGCGGCTCTCCTTCGTCTTCTTGTGCCAGGGCACCGCGATCAGCCAGTCGAGGTAGTTGCGCGAGACGGTGGCTTCCGCCGACATCGGCGGCATCGATTCGAGGCGGCGCAGCTCTTCGATCGCCTTGCCCTCGACCTCCTTCGGCATCCGCGACTGCTCGATCTTCTTCTTCAGCTCGTCGACCTCGTTGCCCTTTTCGTCCTTGCGGCCCAGCTCGCGCTGAATCGCCTTCATTTTCTCGTTGAGGTAGTACTCCTTCTGCGCCTTCTCCATCTGCTTCTTCACGCGAGACTGGATGCGGCGGTCAACCTGGAGCTTGTCCACCTCAGCTTCGAGGACGGCGACGATGCGGGCGAGGCGCTCGACGGGGGCGACGATCTCGAGGAGGTTCTGCTTCTCCTCGACGCCCACCTGGAGGTGCGCGGCGATCGTGTCGGCGAGGCGCGACGGGTCGTCCACGCGCACGGCCGCGATCATCGCGTCGTACTGCAGGTTGTTCGACAGCTTGATGTACTGCTCGAAGAGGGAGACGACGCGGCTCATGACGCCTTCGGCGTCGCCGGCGGCCTCGGCCTTCTTCGGGATCATCTTGACGGTGACCCGGTAGAAGCCCTTGTCTTCCTTCCACTCGACGGCGCGCGCGCGCTCGACGCCCTCGACGAGGACCTTGATGTTCCCGTCGGGCAGCTTCAGCGACTGCACGATGTTGGCGACACAGCCCATCGTGTAGATGTCCGCCGGCTGCGGATCGTCAACCGCGGCATCGTGCTGCGCCGCGAGAAAGATTTTCTTGTCGGTCGCCAGCGCATGTTCGAGCGCGCGCGTGGACGAGGGCCGTCCGATCACGAACGGCATCATCATGTGCGGGAAGACGACGACGTCCCGCAAGGGGACGACCGGGAGCGTTTCGTATTGGTCCATTAGATCCTTGAAAGAGCGCCTATCCCGCCTTCTCGATGACGGTAATCGGCTTCTCCTTCGACTCTACCACCTCGCGCGTGATCACGCACTCCCGAATCTTCTTCTGACCGGGCAGCGTGTACATCAGGTCGAGCATGATGTCCTCGATGATCATCCGCAGCCCGCGCGCGCCGATCTTCCGGCGGAGCGCGGCTTCGGCGATCGCTTCGAGCGCGTCTTCCGTGAACCGCAGCTTGACGTTCTCGTACTCGAACAAGCGCTGGTACTGACGCGTGATCGCGTTTCTGGGTTGAGTGAGGATCTGGATGAGCGCGGCCTTGTCAAGTTCGTGCAGGGAGCCGACGACCGGCAGGCGCCCGACGAACTCGGGGATGAGGCCGTACTTGATCAGGTCTTCCGGCTCGAGCTGGTCGACGAGGACGGCCGGGTCCTTGACGGCCGACTTCACGTCGGCCCTGAACCCCATCGTCTTTTTCCCGAGGCGCCGGGAGATCTGCTTGTCGAGGCCGACGAACGCGCCGCCGCAGATGAAGAGGATGTTGGTCGTGTCGACCTGGAAGAATTCCTGATGTGGGTGCTTGCGTCCGCCCTGGGGCGGGACGTTGGCGACGGTGCCCTCGAGGATCTTGAGCAGCGCCTGCTGCACGCCCTCACCCGAGACGTCGCGCGTGATCGACGGGTTCTCGTCCTTGCGGCAGATCTTGTCGACCTCGTCGATGTAGATGATGCCCTGCTGGGCCTTCTCGATGTCGCCCCCTGCCGCCTGCAGCAGCTTGAGGATGATGTTCTCCACGTCCTCGCCGACGTAGCCGGCCTCGGTGAGGGTCGTCGCGTCGACGATCGTGAAGGGCACCGACAGCAGCCGGGCAAGCGTCTGCGCGAGCAGCGTCTTGCCGGTCCCGGTCGGGCCGATCAGCAGGATGTTGGATTTGGTGAGCTCGACGTCGTGGCGGCCGCGCGCCTGCTTCTGGATCTCGAGGCGCTTGTAGTGGTTGTAGACGGCGACGGCCAGCTTCTTCTTCGTCTGCTCCTGGCCGATCACGTATTCGTCGAGGAACTTCTTGATCTCGACCGGCATGGGCAGCGAGGCCCGCGTGCCGCGGTCGAACTTGTTGTCGTCCGCAATGATGTCGTTGCAGACCTCGACGCACTCATCGCAAATGAAGACCGTGGGGCCGGCGATGAGCTTGCGGACGTCGTTCTGATCCTTGTTACAGAACGAGCACCGGAGCACTTCGTTTTCGCCCGTCTTTCTTGTCGTCATTGATCCATCCCGCGATCCTGACTATCGGCGCCCGGGGGCCCGACCGTTAGCAGGATCAGCGCTTACGTTCGCCGGATGAGGACATCGTCAATGATACCGTAATCCTTCGCCTGACTCGCCCCCATGATGTAGTCGCGATCCGTATCCTCCGCGATACGCGTGATCGACTGGCCCGTGTGATGGGCCATGATTTCATTCAATCGCTCACGCGTGCGCAGGATTTCCCTGGCATGGATGTCGATGTCGCTGGCCTGCCCGCCGAGCCCCGACAGCCAGGGCTGGTGGATCAGGACCCGCGAGTTCGGCAGCGAGAAGCGTTTGCCCTTGGCGCCCGCCGCGAGCAGCATCGCGGCGAACGACGCCGCCTGGCCGATGCAGTACGTCTGCACGTCCGGCTTGATGAACTGCATCGTGTCGTAGATCGCAAAGCCCGCCGTGATCACACCACCCGGCGAGTTGATGTAGAGCAGGATGTCGCGCTCCGGATCCTCGGCCTCGAGGAAGAGCATCTGCGCGATCACCAGGTTTGCCACCTGGTCATCGATCGGCGTGCCGATGAAGATGATGCTGTCTTTGAGGAGGCGCGAGAAGATGTCATACGCGCGCTCGCCGCGGTTGGTCTGCTCGACCACCATCGGCACGAGCTGGGAGTGGGGCACGGACATAGGTCTCATGATATCTGCAATCGATAATCGGGGATCTGGCAATCGAAAAGCCAGCGATCATCGATTCATCGACATCGCACGAATCGGGCATCGACGACCGCCAAGTCTGACTCCCCGCGACTCAATCAACGACGGCGCTGAGATTGTCGATATATCGATATCGATCGACGTTCAGTCGATGCTCTTCGATTGCGAGATTCCCGATTGCCGATTGCCCGATGATCTTCAGCCGATGACGTTCGCCTTTTCCACCAGCCACGTCATCGTCTTCTCCCGCCGGATGCCTGAGCGAATCCGGTCCAGGGCGCCCTCCTTTTCGAGCCGGGCACGAACGGCCGTGGGTGTCCGGCCGGAACGCTCGGCGAACTTCGCGATCTCCTGGTCGAGATCCTCGTCGGTCGCATCGATCTGCTCGCGCCGAGCGATCTCGTCGACCACGAGCGTGCTGCGGACGGTGTCGGCCGCGGCCTGACGCTGCCGCTCCCGGAACTCCTGCCAGTCGATGTTGGCCTTGTTCGGGTCGACGCCCTGCTCCATGAGCCGGCGCACGAACTCCTCGAGGCGCCGATCGATCTCGCGATCGACCAGCACGTCCGGCGCCGTGCGCATGCGGCCGGCCAGCGTCTGGAGCAGGTCGTGCCGCAGCTTGTGCTCGGACTCGTGCTCCGCCTCGTGCTGCAGATCGTGCCGCACGCGGTCGCGCAACGCGTCGAGCGAGTCGAACTCGCCGAGTTCCTTCGCGAACTCGTCGTCGAGCGCGGGCAGCTCCTTGTGACGCACGGCCTTCACCGTGACGTCGTAGTCCATCGTCGCGCCCGCCAGCTCGGCCACCGCGTAGTTGGTCGGCATGGTGGACGTGAACGTGCGATGGTCGTCCGGGCTCGCCCCGATCAAGTGATCGTCGAATCCCGGCGGGTTGTTCTCGCTGCCCAACTCGATCGAGACACCCTGGAGCGTCTCCGGCTTGTCGTCGTCGACGTGGGCGGGCGGCGGCTCGGCTTCGCCGGGCATCGCGACGAGGCGGCGGCGCCGTGTTCGCGTGAGGTCGGCGAGGAGCGTGTCCCCCGCGGCCGCCGGGCGGCCTTCGACCGGATGCCAGCGCGCGGCCTGCTGCCGCAGGCGTTCAATCGCCTGGTCCACCGCGCCCACTTCCAGCACGGCCGGCTCCTTGCGCAGCGTGACGCCCGTGTATTCGCCAGGATCGATCGGCGGCAGCGTCTCGAAGTCCGCCACGAACGTCAGCGGCTGGCCTTCTTCAATCGACACGTCTTTGATGTCGGGCGTCGCGACGGGCTCGAGGCCGCGCTCGCGCAGCGCGTCGCCGACCAGACGCGGAATCAGGTCGTGCGCGACGTCGTACAGGATCTGGTCCTTGTAGCGCTGCCGCACGACGGCCGCGGGCACTTTGCCGGGCCGGAAGCCGGGCACGCGCGCCGTGCGCGAATAGCCTTTGGCCACGCGGTCGATCTCGGCCGCGACCACGTCAGGGGGAATCTCGAAGGAGAGGTGCTTGCGGGTTTCGCTGACTTCGGTGAATTCGGTCTTCACGAACTCATTATGTCTTAAGCGGTGCCTGCAGGTTCCCAGGACGAATCGTGATCCTGGCCGGGCGCGATGACGATGTCGCGGCCGGCCTGCTTGCCGAAGTACAGCCGCCGATCGGCGACGCGGATGAAGTCGCCCGGCGACTCGGGATCGCCGTCGGCCGGATAGGACGCGATGCCGATCGTCGTCGTGACGTAGCCCCACGGAAACGGCGGGCTCGCGGTGCGGCAGCGCTCGAAGAGCGACGCGCGGAAACGCTCGGCGAAACCAGCGGCGGCAGACGCATCGGCGCCAGACAGCAGCACGACGAATTCGTCGCCGCCGTAGCGGCACGGGGTATCCGACGGCCGCACCTGCGACTGAATGACATCCGCGATGAGCCGCAGCGCCGCATCGCCCTCCATGTGCGAGAGGTGATCGTTGATGCTCTTGAAGTTGTCCGTGTCGACGATGAGCAGGCTCAGCGATTCGTGGTGACGGCGCGCGTGCCCAAGCGCCTGCGGCAGCGCCTCGTCGAAGTAGCCGCGGTTGTAGAGGCCCGTCAGCCCGTCGCGCACCATCCGCTGGCGCGCCTGCTCGTACTTCTGGCGGTAGGTGAGCGTCTGGAAGACGTCGGCGACGTCGCCCGTGCCGACGGTCGCCGTGTGCGGCTCGCCGTACTTGAGATACAACCAGCACACGATGGCGTAGAACGTCACCGCGATCGTCTTGCCCACCATGCCGGTGTAGAGGGAGTGCATCATGCGCGGGTGGCCGCCCTGCACGATGAGCGTGAAGAGCGTCTGGTCGAAGACGACGATCGCGATCAACGACAGCAGCAGTCTCGGAAACAGCGCGCCGACGAAGCGGCTCACGAACTCATAGGTCAGGATCAGGCCGAGGACGTCGAGGAAGAGCAGCGATGTGCCCGCCATCGACACACGCGCGCTGTCGATCATCTGCGAGGAGTTCATCGTCGAGGCGCTGCGGGCCAGCGTCATGTGCCAGCCGATCATGAGCGACACGAGCGACACAGCGGCGTTGGCGAGCACCAGCCCGTACAACAACTTGCGCGCTTCGAACGCGTCGTCCTTGAGATAGACGAGGATGACGGTCGCGAGCGTCGCGGTAAACATCACGACCGAGGCCGGGTAGAGCGCGAAGTCCGGCGCGACGTCCCCCTTCAGGTTGAGCGTCGCCTCCAGGAACTGGAATCCGCCCAGGACAATGTAGAGCGGGGTCAAGCCGAGGATCGTACGCGCGCGAAACAGACCGAGGGTGATCGAGATCATCACCACTGCTTCCAGCGCGAACATCCCGATCTGTTGTGTGTACATCGCCCGACGAGCCGCCGGCTAGGGATCCGGCAGGTGCCAGTGATCAAATAGACCGACCGCGGAAAAATCGCAAGCGCGAAGTGGAGGGATTACAGAATTCGTATATATCGCTAGCCCATGTACCCGCGTCGCGCGCGCACGACGTACGGCTTGACTCCGCCTCGGACATTGACCGAAAGATCATGCCACCCTGCACGATCGACACCTGTCGCGGTGTAGGCGAGCACGTAGCTCTGCCGGAACTCTTCGATCGCGGTGAGAAACGCCGGCACGATGTCCAGGTCGCGGTTCGGCGAGATGATCCGCCCGCCGGTCATGCGCGTCAGCGTCGAGAGCCGCTCGTGCATCATCTTGTCTTCCTTGTCGTCGGTCGCGTGCCACGACGCGATTGGCAGCACCGCGTAGACGACGGCGTCCGTCCGCTTGACGATCTCCGTCATCGCTGCCTGGTCGAAGAAGCTCGAGTTGTCCTCCGCGTCGCTCATGACGATGGTCAGCTGCCGGCGGCCCAGGACGGGCGGCGTGATCAGCGCCAGGGTCACGGCGTCGAAAAACGACGTCGTGTCGCCCGCAACGCGTCGCGCGTCGATTTTCACGGGCGGTGGCTGCAGGGCTGCGGCCTCGACGATGCGCCGCGAGAAGGTCACGATGTCGCACCGGTCCTGCGGCTGCAGGCTCTGCGCAATGTGCCTCATTGCGCGCACGTACGTCTGCAGCTCGACGTCGTCGATGCTGCCGCTCGTATCGAAGACGAGCCGCAGATCGATCGGCAGGCGGCCGTAGGTGGCATCGGTCACGACCTGGCGCACGCCGCTGTCGTAGACCTCGAAATCCTCGGGCCGGAGGCCCGTCACAGGTCTTTTCCCGCTGTTGACGTTGACGTCCACGGTCACCAGATCGGTGCCGCCTCGAAAAACCAGGTTCTGCCCCTCAGGCTCGGCAAGCGCCACGAGGGGAACGGCGAGCATGACGGCAAGCAGGAGGCGTTTCATGGGTTGATTCGCGCCCGAAGACTGGCGCGCCATTCGGGGATGAAGCGAGCGTCCCCGCGAAGATACGTCCACCACGGATCGACGACGACGTCGCCGGACACCAGACGAACCGCGCGCGCGGCATTGACGGCCTCGTCCGGCCGACTCAACTTGAAGAGCGTCGCGGCCAACGCGACGCCCGCGGATTGCGCGTAGGGCTGCGCTTCGAGCGCCCGCCGGTACTCACGCTCGGCGTCGTCGAGACGGCCGAGGCTGTCGAGGATGCGGCCGCGAAACAGGTGCATCCAGTAGATCAGATCGGAATCGCCGACTGGGCACGCGCGATCGATCGACTCGAGCGCGAGGGCGTAGCTCTTGAGCTGATAGTGCGCCCAGGCCGCGCGGATGTTCGCCTCGTCGGCGGTCTCGGGCACGAGCGCGGCACCAGCGAATCGCGGGATGAGCGCGCGCAGACACGCGGGCGGGTTGCCGGCGAGCGCGCAGCGTTGCTCCTCGGCGATGCCATGCTCGAGGGCCAGCCGCGGATCGAGGCGCGGCGCGAACGACGTCGGGACGGATCCGTATCGCCGCTCGAGCGTGTCGAGGTAGGCCGCCTGCGCTTGCGGGTAGATTCCGTCCTGCAGCAGGCCGACGGCCATCCGGTGCCATGCCGCCTCGAACGCGTCGTCCCCCGCGTTCTGGCCGAGCGGCGCTGGCCGGCCCATGACGTACGCGCGGCCGGTGGCGATCGCCGTCATGTGGTGTGCGGAGAGCTCAGCCTCGGCGTCCGCGAGCTCGAGCAGGAACGCCGCTTTCGTTCGATCCCAGGGGCCCAGCCATCGGCGCAGCTTCTTGTCGTCCATCGGCGCCTGGAGCGCGCGCACGTCGCGGCCCGTCCGGAGCGTGCGCTTGACGACGTCGCGGTCACCGGCGGCGTACTCACGAAACAGCCGATCGAATGGAGCCTTCGAGACCGGCGCCTGCGCTCCCACGCCACCTGCCCCAGGCCCGGCCACGAGCACTGCGGAGGTGAGGACGAAGGCCCCGCTCCATCGGCTGAATCGCGTCACATCTGGCTCCACCCAGACCATACGGAGGAGCGCGGTGGGAACCTTGATGGATTTCCGATGTTTCTCTGAGGCTTGAACGGCCTTGCCTCACATGAAGCCATGAAGCTCACGAAGGTTCCATGAAGACCCGCGAGCCCGTCGGAGCCCGGCGGAGCCGGGCGTCAGATCGACGCCGGTTCAGTCAGGCTTCATCCGAACTTCGTGGTCTTCATGGCTCCATGTGAGAACGGGGCGTTCATCAACCGCCTTCGTACTCCCGGCGCGCCCGAATGCTGTAGTCGCCCGGCCGGTCGAGCTTGACCGAGAGTTTGTGGCGGCCCTTCGGATCGACGCCTTGCACGGTGTACTGAAGGATGTAGCTCGCGCGGAAGTCCTCGATGGCCTGCTTGAGGTCGCCGGGGATGTGATCGCGCGAGAAGATCTCGGACATCTCGCCGCCGGTGATGCGCGCGATGTCGCCCATGATTTGCGTCGGTGGGCCGCCCGCGACGATATCCAAAGCTTCCGGCCACCAGAACCTGCGCGTGTCGACTTGCTCGTGCGGCACCGGCAGTGCGCCGGGATCCTGGTGGACGATGAACAGGTGAAACACGTCTTCGGAACGCAGCGCGACCTCGCGGACCTGGTTCAGACTGTAGGTACTCGACGTGTCGTACCCGTCGGTGAGAAGCACGACCACCTGCCCCCGATCCGCCGGGCGCACGCGCATCAACGTCATCGCCATCGAGTCATAGAGCGGCGTCAGGGGGCCGGCGCGAAGATCGTCCAGCGGCAGATCGGCGTCGCCCGGAAGAAAGCCGAAGATGTCGACGATCTTGTCGGAGAACGTCACGAGCCGCAGGCGATCGTCGGGTCTCAAGAGCGCCGCGACTTCACGGACCTGACGCTTGAGCTGATCGAGCATGCCCTCGATGCTGCCGCTCAAGTCGAGGACGATCGTCAGGTCGAACGGTACCGCCTCACCGGGAATGGCGGTGACGGTCTGCCTCACGCCGTTGTCGGTAACGATGAAGTCCGAGCCCGTGAGGCCGGGCACCGTGAGATTGCCCTGGCGCACGAACGCGGTGAGCGTCACGACGTCGGTGCCGGCGCGGAACGTCGGGCGCTGGCGATTCTGCGGGGTGGACGCCACGCCCACCGTCGCGGCGAGTGCGAGAGCGAGGGCAGTGCGGACGCGCGTCATCGGATGGCCCTGCGCAGCTGCGTCATCAGCGCCGGGAAGCGATGGAAGTCGCCGTAGCCAAAGAGGCGCCACGGGTCGTCGACGTCTTTGTCGACCAGACTGCGTTCCACGACCGCGTCGGCCTCGGCGCGCTTGCCCTCGAGCAGCAGCCGGCCCGCCAGCCACAGCGCGCCGGTGCCCGCGGCCGGCAAGGCGTCGACGGCTTGCTGGTATTCCGTGGTGGTCTCCGCGGCCCGATCCATTCGCGAGAGCGTCCAGCCGCGGAACAAATGCGCGAGGTAGATCACGTCGCGATCGGCCGTGCCGGACTGCGCCGCTGCGAGGTGTGCGAGCGCGCTCTCGTGCTGGTCGGCGATGAGATCGTAGTAGGCGAGTCGCACGTGCGCCTCAGGTGCGATCGCCGGGTTCGACAGAGCCTTGGCGTACGCTCGGCTAACGGTGCCGTCCAGCTCGGCTATGCCACCCGGTTTGCCGCGAAGCGGTGCACTCGGCGCGACCGAGATCGTCGAGGGGCCGGTCATGCCGAGACGTGCCGGCGCGCGAACGGTGGCCCGCCAGGCGACGTTCGCGGTCAGCCAACCTTGCGTGAGTACCAAATACGGTTCGTCGGGGAAGCGGGAGTTGAGGCGACCGATTCTGGTTTCGAGCTCGTCGACGTCGAACGCACCCTGAAAAAGCGCAATCGCCGCCAGATGCCACAGACGCTCCGCGGGAAGGGGTGGTCGCTCCTTGCGCAACTGCGTCCAGCCCCAGTCGATGAGATCGACCGAGTTGGCCCATTCGTGATCGAGGCCCGCGCGCGCGGTCTCGAGCGCGAACGTCGCGGCCACCAACCGGCGCCGCGCGACTTCCTTCGGGCCGGCCTCCTCGATCCAGCGCTCGCCTTGCGCGTGGAGATCGTCTTTCACGCTCTCGACGTGGATGACACCCTTGAAGGCCTCCGCCGCTGTCGGAGTGCCGCGCTCGTATTGATCGAGCAGCTCCATCGCCGTGAGCGCGAAGCTCTGGGCGGCGACGCGCGGCCATTCGGTCACGGCCAGCGCGCAGCCCAGCACGCCGACGAGCACGAGGGCTGATCTCCTGGTCACGTGCGGTGATGGTAGGGTAGCCGGCCGATATACTCAAACAAGGCGAAAGTGGCGGAACTGGCAGACGCGCCGGACTTAGGATCCGGTGGCCGAAAGGCCTTGGGGGTTCGACTCCCCCCTTTCGCACCAGCCTTCGCTAGGCGCTCGCTTCGCTCGCAGCTTCGGCTCGGCGGGCCAGCGGCTGATCGCTCGCTTCGCTTGCAGCTTCGGCTCGGCGGGCCAGCGGCTAACGGTTCGCGTCGCTCGCAGCTTCGGTTGGCAGGCCAGCGGCGGATCCCTCGCGTCGCTCGCAGCTACGGCTCGGTGGGCCCACGACGACGTGCGGCTCAGTTGCAACGTCACCCGGACATGAGATCCGCATGACCTCCACGAGGCAGATCATCGCGATCGGAGGCGCCACAACGCAGGCGGATGTGGCGCTCTTCCCGTACGTCGTTGCGCAGGCGCGGAGATCGAGGCCGCGGGTCGGCTTCCTGCCGACAGCAAGCGGCGACTCGGACGCGTTTGTCGCGAAGTTCTACGCGTCCTTCTCCGGCCTTCCCTGCGAGCCCTCGCATCTGCCGCTGTTCGGTCGTGTGCCCAGCTTGGAGAAGTACATTCCCGAGCAGGACATCATCCTCGTGAGCGGCGGGAATACCAAGAGCATGCTGGCGCTGTGGCGGGAGTGGGGTCTCGACACGCTGCTGCGTCAGGCGTGGGAGGCGGGCACGGTTCTCGCGGGTTTCAGCGCGGGCGCCATTTGCTGGTTCTCGGAAGGCCTCTCCGATGCGTGGGCGGACTGTCTTCGGCCTGTTCCGGGCCTGAACCTGCTTGCCGGGAGTTGTTGCCCGCACTACAGCAACGAGCCGGAGCGACGACCGGCCTTTCATCGTCTCGTCGCGCGCGGGGAGATGGCGCCGGGCCTCGGGATCGATGACGGAGCTGCCGTGCATTTTGACGACTCGCGAGCGATTGCCCTCGTTACCGCCCGAGCTCAGGCCAATGCCTATCGCGTCGCATCGTCCAATGGAGTCGTTTCGGAAACGGCATTGGAAGTCGAAATGATCGTCATCGGTGAGGGTGATCGATGAAGAGAACCACGAGCGGAACGCGACTGAACCATGAGCCGCCGGCCGTGACCGCGAAGCTCGGATGGCGGTACCACCACATCGGGATTCCACACACGCAGCCTCGTGCCCAGGAGCATCATGTCGCGCACCTCGGCGTGTACGTCTGCGGATTTGAGACGAGCCCGTACGGGATCGAGTGGATCCGGTTCGAGCCGCATTGCCACGTGCCCGAGATCGTCAAGACGGTTCCGCACATCGCCTTTGCCGTCGACGATTTGGACGCAGCTCTCAAAGACCGGGAGATATTGATCGCACCTACCGAGCCATCGGCTGGCGTTCGTGTGGCGTTCATCCTTGACGATGGAGCGCCGGTTGAGCTGCTGGAGTTTTCCTGATGCTCCAGGGCCTGGCGCCTTGTCGCTGGGGCCTGATCTTCTCGCGCACTTCTTCTATCCACTTCGTCACGAATCGCGCGTCTGCGGCGAGATACGTCCACCACGGATCGACGACGTCCGGTGGCGCCTGGCGAATCGACGTAGCCAACGCGCGGGCCTCGTCCAGTCGCCGCTCTTTGAAGAGCGTCAGCGCGAGGCCGACGCTCGCGGCGTGCGCGGACGCGCGCACGTCGAGCGCCGCACGATATTCGCGCTCGGCATCTTCGTCGCGATTGAGCCCGGCGAGGATGCGCGCGCGAAACAGACGTCGCCAATACGTGACGACCTCGTCGTCCGTCGCGCCCGCGCGATCGATGAGCTCGAGCGCGTCCTTATATGAGCCGAGCTGCGCCTTGAGCCACGCAGCGCGCGTGAACGCTTCGGCGGCCAGCTCGGGTGCCGCGCCGCCGGCCGTGTAACGCTTTGCGCCGTCCGCCAGACACTCCTTGCGCGTGAGCGGTCGCGCCGCGGCGCTGGGAAACGCGGCCTGCGGATCCGTGTACACGAGTGCCGCCTTGCCGCTCAGGTCGACGTTCGAAGCCCCCGGTGGCAACGCCCCTTGGATCCCCTCGGGCGCGTGCCAGCATTGCTGCTCCGTCGCAACCGCGCGCTGGAAGAGCAGTCGCGGATCCAATGTCAGCTTCGGGCCGCCTGAGCGCGCCGTATACCGGCGGTCCAGCGTGTCGAGGTAAAGATTTTCGTAGGTCCACAAGACGGACCGCTCCAGCTGCGCGATCGCCGTCTTGTGCCACAGTAGCTCGAACTCGTCGTCCTGCAGCGACATGCCGATGGGCGTCGTCCGGCTGATCGCGTACAGGCGGCCCTCGGAGAGCAGCGCGATCTGCGCGGATCGCGAGATCGGTCCGGCGGCCACCGCGAGCTCGAGCAGGTACGCGGCTTTCGAGCGGTCCCACGTGCCCAGCCACTTTCGCAGGTCGTCGGGCTTCGGCGGGTTGAGCGCGTTGAGGTCCGCGACGGTCTTGATCTCGTTGGCGACCGCGTCGTAGTGGCCGTCGGCGTACGAGCGGTAGAGCGTGTCGAAGGGCGTCGTCGCGACCTCTTGCGCGCGCCCGGCAATCGGCGGCGCGACCGCGCCGATCGCGAGCGCGACGAGGGCCGCGCGCATGCGTGCCATCGCTACCCGATGTACCCCTGCTTGGCGCGCACGGTGTAGCCAGGCGACTTCGGCACCGTCACCTTCAGCTCGTGCCAGCCGCTGTGTTTGACACCGGTCGCGGTGTAGGCGACGACGTAGCTCTTGCGGAAATCCTCGAGCGCCCTGAGAAAGGCCGCCGTCACGTCCTTGTCCTCGGCCATCACTCGGCCGCCCGTGAGCGTCGCCAGCGCGCCGAGCCGGTCTTTCAACATCTTTTCCTGTGCCGGATAACGACGATGTCCCGTCGAGTCCGGCAGCACGGCGTACACGACCGCGTCCGTGCGCCGGCCCGTGTCGATGAGCGTCGCCTGATCGAAGAAGCTCGAATTGTCGTCGGCGTCACTCAACACGATCGTCAGCTGCCGCCGGCCCGCCACCGGCGCGGTAATGAGCGACAGGCTCACCGCGTCGTAGAACGACGTCGCGTTCGGCTCGGCGCGCTGGAGATCGATCTTGATCGGCGGCGATTGCAGCGATGCGGCGTCGACGATCCGCGCGGCGAATGAGACGATGTCGCAGCGGTCGCTGGGCTGCAGCGATCCCGTCACTTCCACCATCGTCTTCAAGTAGGCCCTGAGCTGATCGTCCGCGATGCTGCCGCTCGTGTCGAACACGAGCCGCAAGTCGATCGGCACGCGCGCGTAACTGACCTCCGTCACGACCTGGCGCACGCCGTTGTCACGCACGTCGAAATCGGCGGCGGTGAGTCCGCCGACCGGCTTCTTGCCGTCCATCACGTTGACGTCGAGGGTGACGACGTCCGTGCCGCCGCGGAAGACCTGGCCCTGCTGGGCGGCGAGCCACGCGGTAGGCGCCAGGGCGACGACGAGGAGCAGTGCGCGCATCATTTCTGTCCGATCGCCAGTCTGAGCTCGGCGCGCCACCGTGGAATGAAGCGCGCGTCGGCACCAAGATACGTCCACCAGGGATCGACCGTGTCGGGCGGCTGCTGGCGCGCGGCCATCGCTGCGGCTCGCGCGTCGGCGACCCGGTCGAGCTTGAAGAGTGTCAGCGCCAGTCCCACGCCGGCCGATTGCGCGGCCGGCCGGACGGCGAGCGCGGCCCGGTACGCGTGTTCGGCGTCAGTGAACCGCTCGAGGCCGTCCAGGATTCGCGCGCGGAACAACTGCGTCCAGTAGGTCAGCTCGGCGTCCTCGGTCGTTCCCGCGCGCTCGATGGTCCGGAGCGCATCCGGGTACGCGCCGAGTTGGTACTGCATCCAGGCGCCCCGCGTGAACGCCTCGATTGCGGTCGCGGGCGCGGCGGCCGCGAGGCCGTACCGTCGCACGCCCTCGGCGAGGCACATCCTGCGCGTCATGATTTCTGTCGGCGGCGTGCCGGGGAGCCGGAGCTGCCCCGGGTCCATGACCTGCGCGCTGCCTTGCACGGTCACGTTGCCCGCGCCGCTCCCGCTGGTGGCCGCCGGCAGCCCGGCGACGGCGCTGGGCGTCGTCATGATGTTCGACTGGTCGTTCCAGCACTTCTGTTCCTGCGCCACCGCGCGGTGGAGCGCGAAGCGCGGATCGAGCGCGACGGCTGGCGCGCCAGGCAGCGGAGTGTACCGGCGCTGGATCGTGTCGAGGTACAGCTCCTGGGTCGAGACGAACATGCGATCTTCCAGCATCGCCATGGCACCGTTGTGCCACGCGAGCTCGAAGGCGTCGTCCTCCGGCGACTGACCGAGCGGCGTCGGCCGGCTGATGATGAACAGCCGGCCTTCGGAGAGCGCGGTGATCGCGGCACCTGGAGCGAACTGGGCTTCCGCGCCGGCGAACTCCAGGATGAACACGGCCTTGGTCCGATCCCACTTGTTGCCGAGCCACTTCCGCAGCTTGCCCGAGTCTGACGGCGCCTGGAGCACCGCCAGGCTGCGTGCTGAGGGCAGCGCGCGCGTGATGGCGTCGTAGTCGCCGCCGGCATAGTCCTTGTAGAGCTGGTCGAACGGCGTCTTCGACGGTATGAGCTGCGCGTGCGGGTGGGGAGGCGCCAGGACATTGGCCAGCGCGACGAGCGCCACGGTTACCGCAAACCGTTTCGACATAGGGCTTCCGGCCGCGTCGGACCCCCAAGGTTCGAGTGTGAAGGCGCTAAGGTAGCACGGCCAGGTCACTTGGACTTCAAGAGCACCTGAGGTCCTGCACTTCAAGGGCACCGGAGGTCCTGGACCTCAAGGGAACGTGAAGTGCTGGACTTCTGGAGCCCTCGAAGTCCCGGCTTTTGAGTCTAACGGTTCGTGATATAACGTCACATTATGTCGAAGGCGCTGCCCGAAATCACGCACCTCCAGTTCCTGGTCCTCGAAGCGCTCGCCGAAAGCGATCAGCTCGGCCGAGACGTGCGCGCGCTGCTCGCCGCGCACGGCGTGCGGAACAGCGCGCCGGCGTTCTATCAAATGATGGGCCGCCTCGAGGACGCCGAGCTCGTCGACGGCTCGTACGACCAGCGCGTTGTGGGCGGCCAGCACGTGAAGGAGCGGCGCTACCACCTGACGAAGGCGGGCGCCCGCGCGGTCGCGGAAACCCGCAGCTTCTACCTCGATCGCCTGACCGCGACCCGGCTCGTCAGAAAGGGATCGCATGCCTAGCGTCCTCGTTCGCGCATGCCGGCGGCTGGTGCCGGAGCCGCTGCGCGCCCGGGTCTTCGATCCGACCGTGCACGATCTCGACGTGCGCCGCGCCGTCCGGCTGGAGACGCGGCCGCGCGCGGCCGGACGGCTGGCGGCCAATCTCGCCTGGGCGTCCAGTGTGCTACTGGCTGCCGCGCAGTGTCTCTTCCTCCGTCCCTCAGCGCACGCCATCGTCGCGCCCCCCGGATCGGCAGGCGACGCGATGCTGCGGACCTGGGCGCGCGATCTGCGCCTGTCGTTTCGCCGCATCTGGCGCGAGCCGGCGTTCGCGATCTTTGCCATCGCAACGCTCGCGCTTGGCATTGGCGCCAACGTCGCGGTCTTCAGCTTCGTCAACGCGTACCTCGTCGCGCCGCTCGACGTGCCGAACAGCGCTCGGCTCGTTCGCGTGTGCGGCTACACGCAGTCGTCGTCGTGCGATGTCGTGTCGTACCCCGACTACGCCGATTTGCGCGACGGCACGCCGGACCTCGACCTCGCGGCGCATATCGTGACGGACGTGATGGTCGGTCCGGACGACACGGGCGAGTCGCGGTACGTCGAGCTCGTCACGGGCAACTACTTTCGCGTGATGCAGGTGATGCCGATCGCCGGCCGCGTGCTCGACGCGGGCGACGATGTCCCTGAGCTTGCGCATCCGGTGGTCGTGCTCGGGGAGGCCTACTGGCGCGGCCGTGCGGGCGCGCGCACGGACATCGTCGGCCAGACGATTCTGTTGAACAACGTGCCGTATGAAGTGGTGGGCGTCGTGCCCTCGTCGTTCCGCGGTACGCAGAGCGGTGCGGCCGCGGATCTGTGGGCGCCGATCGCCCAGCAACAGCAGCTTCGCCCCAGAAACCAGACGCTGCAGGCGCGCGGCTGGGGCTGGCTGCGGCTGATCGGCCGCCTCTCGCCTCAGGCATCGCTCGTCACCGCGCAATCCTCGCTGGATCGCGCCGCGGCGGACCTGAAGCAGCGCTTTCCCTCGAGACGAGAGGGCGTCCGCTACGTCGCCAGCCGGGCCACGTCGCTCGAGGAAGGGGAGCGATCGACGCTCGTGCCGTACGCCTCGATGACCCTCGCGCTCACGGGCTTGTTGCTCATCGTCACGTGCGCGAACCTCGCGGGCTTGATGCAGTCGCGGGCGATTGGCCGCCGGCGCGATCTCGCGATTCGTCAATCGCTCGGGGCGTCGCGCGGCCGCCTGCTCGCCGAGTGGCTCACGGAGTGTCTGACGATCGCGCTGATGGGAGGGGCTGTGGGGCTGCTCGTGGCGCGGATCATGACCGCGGCGATCCAGCAGCTGCCGCGGGGGATTCTGCCTCGCACCGAGCCGGCGAGTCTGCTGCTCGACTGGCGCGTGGTGATCTTCGCGATGGCGATGTCGCTCCTCGCGGCGCTGCTGGTCGGGCTGCCGGCGGCTCGCCGCGCGACGGCGCTGGGCGTCGCCGATGTGTTGAAAGAGGAGACTGGCACGACGTCAGGCGGCCGGCGCGGCCTGCGACTGCGGCGGTTGACCGTGCTCGTGCAGGTCACCGTGGCGGCCGTGCTGCTCGTCGGATCGGGCTTGCTCGTCGCGAGCTTGCGCAACCTCCGCGGATTCGACCCCGGCTTCCGCGCGGATCATCTCGCCGGCATGCGGCTCGATCTCAAGCGCGCGCACATCCCCGCCCAGGGCGCCGAGGCGTTCACCGCGGCGATGCTCGAGCGTGTGCGCGTCGTTCCCGGTGTTGTCTCATCCGCGGTCGTCGCCAACGTGCCGCTCACGAACAATCGAGACGGCATCGGCTTCCGCATTCCTGGATACATATCCGATGACGGCAAGCCGATCGTCGCGATCGACGTCAACGTCGTCGGCGCCACGTATTTCTCCACGATGGAGATCGGGTTCGTGCGCGGCCGCGCCTGGGCGCCGGGTGAGCCGGGCCTCGTCGTCAACGAAACGGCGGCGAAACGCTTCTGGCCCGGGCAGGATCCGGTCGGGCAGCCGATGGAGGTCGTCGGACAGACGACGCTGCCGGTCGCGGGCGTCGTGCGCGACAGCGCCTACTATCAGGTGGGCGAGTCGCCGCGTCCGTTCGTCTTCTTACCCGCGGAGGTCGCGAAGCCGATGAGCTACTCGGTGCTCACGCGCACGTCGACCAACCCGGATAACGCGCTGGCAACTATCACGGAGGCCGTGCGGTCGGTCGATCGCCGCGTGCGGCCCGACGAGGTCAGCACGTTCGAAGCGATGCGCGACTCACAACTCGCGCCGCAGCGCATCCTCGCGTGGGCGACGTCGGCGTTCGGCCTCGTCGCGCTCACGCTGACGGCCGTCGGGTTGTTCGGCGTCGTCTCGACGTCGGTGGCGATGCGGACGCGCGAGATCGGCATCCGCATGGCGCTCGGCGCGCGGCCTGATCGCGTGCTCATCGCGGTCTTGCGCGAATCGGCCGGGCTCGTAGTGATCGGCGCGTCGATCGGCCTGGTCGCGGCCTACGCCGCCGCGGGACTGCTGCGACAGTGGCTCTTCGGCGTGTCGCGGTTCGACGCGGTGATCTATCTGATGGTGGCGGTCGTGCTGGCCGTGATGACCCTGATCGCCGCCGGTGTGCCCGCGCGGCGCGCTGCCAGCATCGATCCGGTCAAAGCGCTCAGGAGCTGACCACTACCCTCCTGAGTACCCCTTGCGTGCCCGCACTTCGTACGTCCCGGTCGTGACCCGGACGCTCAGGTCGTGCCAGCCGGCGCGCGTGACGCCCTTTGGGGTGAAGCGCAGGACGTAGCTCGTGCGGAAATCATCGATCGCGCTCTTGAACGCGTCGGTGATCGGCGCCGCGATGTTCATCGGGAACAACTGACCGCCAGTCCGCGCGGCGAGATCGCTCAAGAGCGCGGCGCCTGGCACCGTCTCTATGCCGGTTGACCGCGGGCCGCCCATCGTCGGCACGACGATCTGGACAACGGCGTCCGCGAAGCCCGCCACCTCGCGCACGGTGTCGATCGACAGGATGCTGATCGTGTCCTGGCCGTCCGTGTAGGCGACGATGAGCTGGCGTCGATCGGGCTCGGCCGCGCGCATCATCGCCGCCGCCAGCCCGTCGTAGAGCGACGTGCCCCCATACGCCTTCAAGCTCTCGACGTTCGGCTTCGATCCGCCCGGCTGGAACGGAAACACCTCGCGCAGCACGTGCTGCATGCCGATCACCCTGAAACGATCGTCGGCGTGCAGGAGCAGCGCCGTCTCGCCGACGCTGTACGTCAGTCGATCGAGGCGCGGGCCCTCGACGCTGCGTGAGAGATCGAGTAAAAGCGTGACGTCGATCGGCAGCGTCTCGACCGAGAACGATTCGATCGACTGCACGACACCGTTGTCTTTGAGCTCGAAGTCTGACGCCTTGAGGCCGGCGACGGCTTTCTGGACCGTGCGGACCGACACGGGGACGCTCACGGCCTCGGACTCGCTGCGGAAAACGGACCGCTGATCCTGCGCGGGGAGAAACGCGACGCTGGCGAGGATCGCGAACGTGACGGTGAAATGACCTCGGGAGTAGTTTCCCGAGAGCGCGGAAACTACTCCCGAGGTCATTTCATCGCCTCCCGCATCGCGCGCACCAGATCCGGTCCCAGCCGGAAGTCGCCGGGCCAGTACTCCCACCACGGGTCGTCGGGCGGCGCCATGCGGCTGAGCAGCTGCCGCACCCGCTGATCCGCGGCCGCTTTGTCGCCGCGACGGAACTCGAGCGCCGCCAGGGCCACCGACGCCGTCTGGGCGTCGGGCCGCACTTCGAGCGCGCGCGTGTACGACTGGCGCGCGTCATCAATCTTGCCGAGCCGCTCGAGCGCCTGGCCGCGGAACAAGCGCCCGAGGTAGATCACGTCCGGATCCTTCGCGCCCGGCTCGATGCTGTTGAGCGCCGTGAGCGCCTCGGCGTTTTTTCCCAGATCGAGGTTGACGCGTCCAAGCCGCAAGAGCGCTTCGGGCCGCACGGCCTCGACGCGCGCGGCGGCCGTGTAGGCCGTCACGGCGTCCTCGCGATGCTTCACGACGTCGGCCGGCGTTTCCTTGCCGGGCGCGTAGAACGGCGCGGCGCGCAGCTCCTGCGCGATGCCGCGCTCGAGCGCGAGCCGCGGCTCGGCCGGAAACTGGAACGTGACGTGCTTGACGTGGGATTCGAGGGCGTCCGGATCGACGGCGCCCGCAAGAATGGCGAAGATCGCCAGGTGCGCGCGGTGATCGAAGTCGTCGGGCTTGGTGTGGCGTCGCAGCTGCCGGCACGCCCACTCGGCCAGGTTGCTCGCCAGCGGGCCCTGCTCGATGCGCTCAAACGCTGCCTCGATCGCAAACGCGACGATTGCGCGCCGGTGCAGCTCCGCGTCGGCGCCCTTCACGTCGACGTACTTGGGTGCGATCTTGTCGAGGTCGTCCTGCAGCTGCCGCAGACTGCTCACCGTGCGAAACCGCGCGGCGACTTCTGCCTGCTTGCCCGAGGCGTACTCCTGCAGCCACTCGAGGACCCAGGAGGTCTGCGCGCCGACCGGCGCCGGCGCCAAGACCAGCCCGAGAGCCACGACGAGCGTCAGCGCCGCCCGGAGGCGCGGTGACTGCATTCATCAGACGTTAGTCCACCGGCGGGTTGAACGCCAGACGCACAGCCCCTATTGTTGCGACATGCGATTGACGCTCTCCCTGGCGGCCCTCACGCTCCTCTCAGCCGGAGTGGCCGGCCATTTCGACTCCGCGCAGACCCCGCCGACTCCGGCGGCGCCCAAGTACGCGTTCGGCGAGCCCGGCATCTCGCCCGACGGCCGCGAGATCGCGTTCACGTCCGGCGGCGACATCTGGACCGTTCCGGCCAGCGGCGGCGACGCGCGGCTGCTTGCGGCCGATCCGGCCTACGACCGGCGCCCGCTCTTCTCGCCCGACGGACGCGAGCTCGCGTTCGTCTCGTCACGGACCGGCGGCGGCGACATCTACGTCGTTACACTGGCGACGGGCACGCTCCGCCGAATCACGTGGGACGACGGGCTGGAACAGCTGGACGGCTGGTCGCGCGATTCGCGGTGGATCTACTTCAGCTCGACGAGCCACGACATCGCGGGCATGAACGACATCTTCCGCGTGCCCCGCGAGGGCGGCACGCCGACGGCCGTCACGGCCGATCGGTACGTCAACGAGTTTGGCGCGGCGGCATCGCCCGACGGCCACCGGCTGGCCTTCAGCGCGCGCGGCCTCGGATCGAATCAGTGGTGGCGCAGGGCCGGCAGCCACATCGACGAGTCGGAGCTGTGGGTCGTCGACATCGACAAGATCGCCAGCGACGGCGCCAGGGCGTACACCGAGATCACGAAGCGGGACGCGCGCCAGCTGTCGCCGATGTGGAACGCGGACGGGTCGTCGCTCCTCTACGTCGCCGATCGCAACGGCGTCGAGAACATCTGGGCGCGGCCGACGTCGCCCAGCGGCGCGGATCGCGCGGTGACGAGCTTCCACGACGGGCGGGTCTTGTGGCCATCGATCACGACCGACGGCAAGACAGTCGCCTTCGAGCGGAACTTCGGCATCTGGACCGTGGACACCGCCAGCGGGCAGGCGAAGGAGGTGCCGATCACGCGGCGCGGCGTCGCCTCGTCGCCCGCGCCTGAGCGCACGCGACAGACGAATCAGTTTTCTGACCTCGCGCTCTCGCCCGACGGCAAGAAGGTCGTGTTCGTCGCGCGCGGAGACGTGTTCGCGGCGTCGGCGAAGGACGGCGGTGATGCGGCACGCGTGACCGCCACACAGGACATCGAGTCGGACCCCGTCTGGGCGCCCGACAGCCGGCGGATCGCGTACGTCGCGGCGCGCGAGGGCACGCAGCAGCTTCGTCTCTACGATTTCGCGTCGTCCACCGAGACTCCGCTCACGTCGGTTGCCGCAACGGACCTCGGGCCGGTGTTCTCGCCCGACGGGCGGTCGATCGCGTTCTACCGCAACCGCAAGGAACTGCGGGTGCTGGACCTCGCGTCGAAGCAGGACCGCGTGATCGCGACCGGCACGTTCGCCGACACGCTCGACCGGCCACGGCCGGTGTGGTCACCGGACGGCAAGTGGATCGCGGTGTTCACGATTGGCGCGAAGGGCTTCACGAACGTCGCGCTGGTCTCGGCGCGCGGCGACGGCCCGCCGCGGCCCGTCAGCTTCATGGCCAACGTGTTCGCGAACACGATCGCGTGGAGCCGCGACGGGTCGTATCTTCTGTTCACCACCGGTCAGCGGACCGAGCAGGGCCAGCTCGCGCGCGTCGATCTCACGCCGCGAACGCCGAAGTTCAGGGAAGATCTGTTTCGGGATCTGTTCACCGAGCCAGTAAGAACCCCCGAACCCCCAGGAACCCCAGGGAACCCCAGGGAACCGCTGAGCCCCGCCGGGAACCCGAAGGAACCCCCACCCCCCGTTTTCGAAGACGTCCGTCAGCGCTTGAGCCTCCTTCCCATCGGCCTTGACGTGAACGACGTCGCGATCACGCCCGACGGCAAGAACGCCATCGTCATCGCCGGAGCGGCGGGACAATCCAATCTGTACGCGTACTCGCTCGATGAGCTCGCCGCCGATCGCCCGGTGGCGCGGCAGCTCTCGACGACGCCCGGCGGCAAGTCCAGTCCGCAAGTCACGCCCGACAACCGCGAGGTGTTCTACCTCGATGCGGGCCGAATCAGCATCGTCACGATCGACACGCGGCAGGCGCGGCCGCTGAACGTCACGGCGGAGTTCACGACGGACTTCGCCAGCGAGAAGATGCAGGTGTTTCAGCAGGGCTGGACGCTCCTCCGCGACAACTTCTTCGATCCGAATTTCAACGGCGTGAACTGGGAGCAATCGCGCGAGACATACGGCGAGCGCGCCGCGTCGACGACGATGCCCGATGAGCTGCGGCGGGTGATGAGCCTGATGATCGGCGACTTGAACGCGTCGCATCTCGGGATCTCCGGGCAGGCGCCGCCGCCGGCGATCGGCCGGCTCGGCCTCGAGTTCAACCGCACGGAGATTGAGACCCGCGGTGCGTTCCTCGTCACGAACGTCGTGCCGCTCGGGCCCGCGGCGGTCACGGGGAAGCTCCACACCGGCGATCGGCTCGTCTCGGTCGACGGGCGTCGGCTGGATCGCGGGGTGAACCTGGACGAGCTGCTCGCCAACACGATCGATCGACGCGTCGTGTTGTCCGTCATCCCGCGCGGCGCCGCGAATCCAATCGACGTCGTCGTGCGGCCGACGAACCAGGCCACCGAGAAGTCGCTGCTCTACCGGCAGTGGGTAGAGCAGAACCGCGAGTACGTGCTGAAGGTGAGCGGCGGCCGGCTCGGATACGTGCACATGCTTAGCATGAGTGCGGCAGCGCTCGATCAGCTCTATCTCGACCTCGACACCGAGAATCACGCGCGCGACGGGGTCGTCGTGGACATCCGCAACAACAACGGCGGGTTCGTCAACGCGTACGCGATCGACGTGTTCACGCGGCAGCCGTATCTGAAGATGGCGTCGCGCGGTTTGTCCGAGATGCCGGCGCGCACGCTGCTCGGCCAGCGCGCGCTCGAGCTGGCGACCGTGCTGGTGACCAATCAGCATTCGCTGTCGGACGCTGAAGATTTCACGGAGGGCTACCGTACGCTCAAGCTCGGCTCGGTCGTGGGCGAGCCGACGGCCGGATGGATCATCTACACGTCGGACGTGCGGCTCGTGGATGGATCGACACTACGCCTGCCGCACACGCGCATCCGCGCCGCTGACGGCAGCGACATGGAACGCCACCCGCGGCAGGTGGACTTTCCGGTCACTCGGCCGATTGGGGAAGCGTTGTCCGGGAAGGACGCCCAGCTTGACGAGGCTGTGCGGGTGTTGCTGAAGAAGTTAGGAAAGGCCGAGTAACACGACACGAGAAAGTCGAAGAAGTCGAAGAAGTCGAAGAAGTCGAAGAAGTCGAAAAAGTCGGTAAAGTCGAAAAAGTAGCGGACTCCGCCCAGTCACTTCCCGACTTTGTCGACTTCCTCGACTTTCCGACTTTCGCCATACGCTCGCTGCGCGAGCGCGAGCTCGTCGCGCACAGTCTTGACAAGCGCGGCGGGAGCGATCACGCGAGCCCGAGCGCCAAAGCTCAACACCCACGCCTGCAGCGCCCAGTCATTCGAGACGTTGAGCGTCAGCCGAATGCCGCCGTCCGCGAGCTCGGCGACCTGCTGAGACTCGTGCCAGACACGGCCGCCGACGTAGGGCGCGATGCGCGCGTCGAACTCGACTTCGATCCGCTCCGCCGGCCCTGAGAAGACGCCCATCGAGCTGCCGAAGACGTCCTCGGGCAGATCGCGCGTCTTGCGGAACGTGGTCTCGGACACCGAGAGGCGCTCGATGCGCTCGACCGCGAACGTGCGGAACTCGCCGTACGCGGGCACCCACGCGATGAGATAGACGCCGCCCTGGGCGAGCGTCAGGCGGTAGGGCTCGACCGTGTACGACTTCGCGCGATGGCTCTGCGCCGAGAAATACCGCATCTCGACGACCCGGCGGTCGCGAACGGCTTCGAGCAGGCGGCGCGTGACGTCGATCAGCCGGCCGGATTCCTGGCGCGCGCGCGGCGCGTTCTTCGTCGAGATCACCTGCGGCAGCGTCGAGAGGAACTCGCGCATGCGCGGGTTGAGCGCGCGCTCGATCTTGGCGAGCGCGGCGCCGAGCTCGTCCGCCAGCGGCCAGCCGGAGAGCGCCGTGACGATCGATCGGCTGAGGTACAGGGCGGCGACGTCCGCCACCGACAGTCCTTCCTGCACGGCGCGAAACGGCTGCGCGTCGAGACGCCAGCGCTTCGTCTCGTTTTCCTCGCCCTCGTCGTAGATCGAGAAGCCGGCTTCCTGGAGCGCCTGCAGGTCGCGGCGGATTGTGCGCGTCGAGACCTTGACGGACGTCGCGAGCTCGTGAATCGTCACGCCCACGCGGCGCGACTCGATCTCACGCAGGATCTGCCATTGCCGGATGACTTCAGCGTTGCGCATCGACGAGGCCGCGGCCGGTTCGCGTTCTGGGTGAGCCCGGGCCAGCGAGCACCTGGCCAGGCCGCGCGTTGGTCATGCGACCGTTCTCCACGACCGCACGGCCGTTCACGACCACCCACCGGATGCCGACCGAGTAGTGCGTCGGATCCTCGAACGTCGCGACGTCGCGAATCGTGGCCGGGTCGAAGATCGTGATGTCCGCGAACATGCCGGGCCGGAGCAGGCCGCGGTCCGTGAGACCCACACGAATGGCGGCGCGCGACGTCATCTTCCGAATCGCCTCTTCGAGCGTCAGCACGTGCTCGTCGCGAACGTAGTGGCCGAGGATGCGCGGGAACGAGCCCCACGCGCGCGGATGCGATCGCGACTCGGACAGCGGGCCGTCTTCGGCGCGCGCGCCCGCGTCCGTGCCGACGCTCACCAGTGGATCGGCCAGCGCCGCGCGCACGTCCTCCTCGGTCATGATCGAGATGATCACGCCCGACTGCGCGCGGTCCGCGATCACGAAGTCCATGACGACGTCGCGCGGATCCTTGTTGAGCAGGCGGCCGATCTCGCTCAGCGTCTTGCCCTCGTACTTGCGCAGCTCGGGAGCGATCGCCTCCGCCAGCATCACGCCGTCGCCGCCGCCGGACCCGTACCACTGGTTCTCCCAGGTGGTCGTGTTGGCGTCGGCCATGTCGTTCCGCGCCTTCTCGCGCTCGACGGGATCCTTCAGCCGCGCGATCATCTTGTCCACGCCGCCCTCGCGCACCCAGAGCGGCAGGCACGCGTCGAGGCCGTTCGCCGCGCGCGTGTACGGATACTGATTGGCGGTGATGTCGAGGCCGCGCGCCCGCGCCGCACGAATCCGCGCGAGCACCTCGGGCATCTTCCCGAAGTTCGCTTTGTAGGCCGTCTTGAGGTGAAAGATCTCGGCCGGGATCTTCGCGCGCTCGGCGATCGCGAACACTTCGTCGAGCGACTCGAAGATCTTGCCGCTCTCCGACCGCTGGTGCGTGATGTAGATGCCGCCGTAGCGCGCGGCGACCTTCGCGAGCTCGACCAGCTCGTCGGTCGAGGCAAACCGATCGGGCACGTACTGGAGCGACGAGCTCAGCCCGAGCGCGCCCTGGCCCATCGCGTCGGCGACGAGCTGCTTCATGCGCTCGAGCTCGGCAGCCGTCGCGGGCCGCTCGTCGCGGCCAATCACGTAGTCACGCACGCCGCCGGCGCCGACGAACGATCCGATGTTGATGGCCGGATGCGTCCTCGTCGTCAGTCGCGCGAAATACTCACCGAGCGTCCGCCAGTCCGCGACGACCTTGTAGCGCGCGAACGTCTCCTTCTGATCGGCAAGCATGCGATCGTTGACGGGCCCGATCGACGCGCCTTCGCCCGTGATCTCCGTCGTGACGCCCTGCATGATCTTGCTCGCCGCGCGATTGTCGACGAGCACGTTGAATTCCGACTGGCCCAGCATGTCGATGAAGCCCGGCGCGACGACGAGCCCGGTCGCGTCGATCCGCGTCCGGGCCGTGGCTGCGTGTAAGTCGCCCATGCCGACGATCCGGTCCCCGGTCACGCCAATGTCCCCGCGCCACCAGGGGGCGCCCGAGCCGTCCACGATTCGGCCGTTGGAAATCAGCAGGTCGTAGGTGGCAGACTGGTTTTGAGCGGCCAGGCTGGCCACGGCCAAGCCCAGGCCAATCAACGTCATACGAACAGGGCGAAACACGGTAGGCACGGCCCGAATCATAGCAAGCGGGGGTCAGACCGGGGTCAGAGCAGGGTCAGACCCACCTGGTGTGACCCGGATTGTCACACGGCCCCGTTACCTTCGACGTGTTGGAGGGACATGGATATGAGCCGCTTTGATGGCACGGCCGCTCGGCAGTTGGTCCTCGTCGAGGACGAAAACGCGCCCGTCCACTGGCGCGAAGCGCCACGCCGCCCGCAGCCCGCGCTGCGTGTGCTGCGCAAGGATGTCTACGCGGAGCTCGCGCGACGCCGCCGACGCGCGCAGATCGCCGCCAGACACCTGGTCGAGAAATAGGGTTCCGGAGTTCGGGGGGTTCGTTATCGGTGGGTCTGGTGGAGCCAGTTGATCACCCACAACACCGCGCGGCGCGGTGAGAAGCGCACGACCCACACGCCGACGCGGTTCATGAAACCCGGGACGACGACCGCGCGCCCGCGAAAGAGGCCGTTCACGCCGGCGCGTGCGACCACCGCTGCGTCCATCAGTCCAATGTCGAGCAGCCGCGCGCCTTCCTGGTGCGCGCGCGCTTGAAAGCCGGTCCTGGTCGGCCCCGGGCACAAACACGTCACGCCCACCCCTGACGGCTCGAGCTCGAACGCGAGCGCCTCGGAAAACGACAGCACGTACGCTTTCGTCGCGTAGTACACCGCCATCACGGGTCCAGGCTGGAAGGCCGCCGTCGACGCGACGTTCAGAATCCGGCCTTTCGCGGCCAGCACATCGGGAAGCATGCGCTTCGTCAGATCCGTGAGCGTTTCGACGTTGAGCCGGATCTCGTCGATCTCGACAGCGAGGTCGCTCGCCGCGAACGGTCCGAACGTCGCGAATCCGGCGTTGTTGACGAGCACGTCGACGCGACCGATCGCGCGCGCGGCTTCCGCGACGCGCGCCGCGGCGCCGGGCTGTGCGAGGTCGACCGCGACGACGTGCGTCGTGATGCGATGCGCGCGGGCGAGCTCGTCGGCCAGCGCCTGGAGCTTGTCCGCCGACCGCGCGACGAGGATCAGATCGCTCGGCCGCGCCGCGAGCTCTCGCGCCAGCGCCTCGCCGATGCCGCCCGATGCGCCCGTGATCAGCGTCAGCATTGGTGTGTGGCTCTCAATCAGCGTACTGCTTCGAACGTGCGAAGGGGGTCGGGTCTGCCTCACGCCACCAAGACCCGACCCAACTCATCCCTACGTCTTTGATCTCATACTCGTCAGCATCTTCTCAACCGCGTTTCTGAGCGCCTGCGTGCCGCCGGCGTAGTCGCCGCGCGAGACCCGGATCGGCGCGCCGAACTGCACGGTGACCGGGGCGACGCGCCACGGGAGCAGCCCGCGCCAGTTGAACGGCCGCCCGCGCGGCCAGAGATCGTACAGGCCGTCGAGCGCGACCGGCACGATCGGCGCGTCGAGGTGCGAGGAGAGGATCGCGGCGCCCTTGCGGAACGTCTTGAGATCGCCATCGATCGATCGTTCGCCCTCGGGAAAGAGCACCAGCACCTTCTTCATCCGGAGTCCCGCGGCGCCGACTTGCATCGCCGTGACGAGGTTCGCGTCGGGGTCGACCGGCACGATGTTGGCCAGGCGCGCGAGCCGCGCGGTGAACGGCGTCGCGAAGTACTCCGCGGCCCCCACGAGGAACACGTCCTTGAGCGTGCGGTAGGGCAGGGCCGCCGCGATCACGAAGCCGTCGAGGAACGCCTGATGGTTGGGGCTGATGATGAACGGGCCGGCCGGCGGCAAGTGCTCCTGCCCGCTGGTGCGGAAGCGCAACAGCACGCGCATCGCGAGTCCCGCCAGGCCGAGCACGACGAACGCCAGCATCGCGCGCCTCGTCCTGCCGCGATCGAGGTTGGCGATGAGCGCGGGATCCGGCGACTGCCGGAGCACGACGTCCCACGGCTGGCTCCCGCCGTCGTCGGCCGGACCGGCGTCGTCCGCGGACCGCTCCGCGGCCAGCACCGCGTCGATGAGCGCGCGCAGCGTGAAGATCGTCGCGCGCGTCTCGGGCGTGACGCGCGTCCCGCACTGCCGCTCGAGCGCCGTCAAGAGCTCCACCCGCTCCATCGAGTCGAGCCCGAGATCGAGCTCCAGATTGGCGTCGGGCAGGATCGCCGCGCGATCGAGGCGATCGAACCGCGCGCTCACCGTCGCCATCAGGCGCGCGCGTTCCGGCTCGGCCATCCACTGCCGCTCGGCGTCGGTGAGCGGCCGCGCGTCGGCGCGGGCGTCCGTCGCGCGCTCGCGCACCCGGCGCTCGATCTCCGGCCGCTTCAGTTTGCCCGTTGTCGTGCGGGGCAGCGGCTCGAGCCAGATGTCGTAGCTCAGAATCCGCTTGTGCGCGGGCAGTTGCACCGACAGGCCTTCGAGCTCGAAGCGAATGAGCTCGCGCACGTTCACGATGCCGCGCTCGCGCAGCACCTCGTCGTCCGGCACGATCACCGCGTGCAACCGCTCGGCGGCCGGCTCGTCCGGCCGGCTCAAGCCCAGCACGCACAGCTCCTTGATGAACGGCGACTGCCGGTAGTGCGCTTCGATCTCTTCCGGATAGAGATTCTTGCCCGAGGCGAGGACGATGATCTCTTTCGAGCGGCCGGTGATGTAGAGCCGGCCATTGGCATCGAGCCGGCCCAGGTCGCCGGTGTAGAGCCAGCCGTCCTTGAGTGACTCCGCGGTCGCCTCCGCGCGCCCGAAGTACTCGCGCATGACGACGGGGCCGCGGATCAGGATCTCGCCGTCGTCCTGTGAATCGTCGGCTAAACCGGCACTCCCCGTCGCCCGTTCGGCGATCTTGATCTCGACACCGGGCAGCGGCTGGCCGACCGATGTCGTGAAGCGATCGCCGGGGCGCATGAGCGTCGCCGCGCCGGACGTCTCGGTGAGTCCGTACGCATTGAGCAGCGTGAACCCCATCCCGTACAGATCGCGGCCGATCTTCGGATCGAACTTCGAGCCGCCAGTCACGAGGAAGCGCATCTTCGTCCCGAACACGCGGTGCACGCGCGCGAACACCCGCTTGCCGGGATTGGCGCCGGCGCGATCGCGCAGCCACACGTTGGCGCCGACGATCGCGCGCACCAGCCCACGCGCGATCCGGCCGCGTTTGGCGACCTCCGCGGTCGCGCGCTGGTGAATGAGATAGAAGAACTGCGGCACGCACGCGAAGATCGTGATGCCGCGCGTGTCCAACGCCTCGAGCAGCGTCGTCGAGCTCACCGGCGCGAGGAACACGACGCGTGCGCCGACCGAGAGGGGCAAGAGCAGATTCGCCATCTGCGCGAGCGCGTGGAAAAGGGGCAGGACGCCGAGCACCGCGTCCGTCTCATTGACCGAGACCACGGCGAACGCGGCGAGCCGCTCGGCATCGAGGTTGGCGTGCGTGAGCACGACGCCCTTTGGATCGGAGGTCGTGCCGGAGGTATAGAGGATGACCGCGGTGTCATTTGCCGCGACGTCCGCGATCGGCGGCGCGGCGCCGGCGCGAGCGAGGTCGGCCGTGCCGGCAACGCCGGGCGCGTCTCCCGAGAGCAGCACCAGCCGCGGCGCCACGCCGCCCGCTTGCGCGCACGCGGCCTTCGCGGTGTCGAGATACTTCGGCGTCGTGAACAGCACGCGCGCGCCGCTGTTGCCGAGGATCGTGCAGACCTGCGCGGGCTTGTACGCCGTGTCGAGCGGGACGGCGACCGCGCCAATCCAGAGCGTGCCCAGATACGCCGAGATCCAGCGCGCCTCGTTGTCGGCGAGGATGGCGACGCGGTCCCCGGCCCGTACGTCCACGCCGCCCAGCCAGGATGCGGCCCGCGCCGCGCCCTCCATCAGGCCCGCGTATGACGTTTCCGTGATCCGGCCCTCATGCAGCACCTCGATCGCGGTCCGGTCGGCAAACCGGCCGGCAGTATCCGCAATGCGGGCGCAGAAGTTCCACATGGACGGCGGTGCCTGCATGATGCCTTACAATGTGTCTCGAAGGAGTTTCTGATGCCCAAAATGCTGTTGGTCTCCGCCGTGTGCCTTGCGCTCACGGCTGGTGCCGCCGCCAGGGCACAGGCCCCCGTGGAACTGAAAGATGGCGACAAAGCGCCGGACTTCTCGCTGCCCGGCACGGACGGCAAGACCCACAAGCTGTCCGACTACAAAGGCAAGACCGTCGTCCTCGCCTGGTTCCCGAAGGCCTTTACTGGTGGTTGAACGGCCGAATGCAGGTCGCTCCGTGAGAGCGCCCCGATCATTCAGCAGTACGACTTGGCCTACTTCATGGTGAGCGTCGATACGCCTGAGGACAACAAGGCGTTCGCCGAGAAGGAACAGGCAAATTTCCCGATGCTCTCAGATCCGGGCAAGCAGGTCGCCGAAGCCTACGGTGTGCTTCCACCGGTGAATCCCGATCGTCCCGACGCGCCGCGGTACGCGCGCCGCTGGATGTTCTTCATCGGGCCTGACGGCAAGATCCTGCACATCGAGAAGGTTGGACACACGGTCGACGCGGGCGAGTACCTCGCGAAGACGCTCGCTGAATTGGGCGTCAAGAAGAAGTAGCAGTTCAACGCTGGGTGCAGGGCAGTCCCTGCACCCAGTACGCCTTCTGATACGCTGAGTACGTGTCCGATCCCATCGCGCGGTATCGCGAATGGTACGCGGCGGCCGCCGGGAAGAACGTCGGCGAACCCAAAGCCGCTTGTCTCTCCACAATCGATGCGGATGGCCGCCCGTCGGGGCGCATGGTGTTGATCCAGTACGCTGACGTGCGCGGCCTGACATTTTTCACGAACTTCGGCAGCCGCAAGGCGCGCGATCTCGACGCGCGTCCGGTCGCGTCGCTCACCGTCTTCTGGCCTGATCTCTACCAGCAGGTGCGCTTCGAGGGCCGCGTCGCGCGCGTGCCCGACGGGGAAGCGGACGAGTACTTCGCGACGCGCCCGCGCGAGAGTCAGATCGGCGCGTGGGCCTCGCGCCAGAGCGACGTCCTCGGGTCGCGCGCCGAGCTGGAACAGAGCGTCGCGGACGTCGAGCGGCGCTTTGCCGAGGCACCCGTGCCGCGTCCGGAGTTCTGGGGCGGCTACCGGCTCGTGCCCGATCGCGTCGAGTTCTGGTCGGGACGCGCGGGCCGGCTGCACGAACGGGAGCTCTTCGAGCGAGAGGGCGGCACGTGGCGCACGTGCCTGCTGTATCCATGATCCCGACGGATCCCGCGCCACCCAAGGTCCCACCCGATCGCCCGAGCCCGCCGGCGGCGCCCGACGCGGCGGCCATACCCGGCGAGCGGCCCAAGCCGGTCGAAGGCGGCCAGCACGATCGCATCCTGCTCGAAGGCCCGCACTCGAGGATTCAGGAGCTCGGGCTCCTCGCGCGGGCCGCGCGGGACTTCATTCGCGGCTTCCGCGTGCTCCACTTCGTCGGCCCATGCGTGACGATCTTCGGCTCGGCGCGTTTTGGCGAGACGCATCCCTACTACGCGATCGCGCGTGATATCGGCCGGCGTGTCAGCCTCATGGGGTTTACCGTCATGACCGGCGGCGGGCCGGGCCTGATGGAAGCCGCCAATCGCGGCGCGCGCGACGCCGGCGGCCTCTCGGTCGGCTGCAACATCGAGCTCGCGCACGAGCAGGATCCGAACCCGTACATGGACCGCTGGATCACCTGCCATTACTTCTTCGTGCGCAAGGTCCTGCTGTTCAAATACTCGTACGGCTTCATCGCGCTGCCGGGCGGCCTCGGCACGCTCGACGAGGTGTCCGAAGCGCTCACGCTCATCCAGAACTCGAAGATTCAGGAATATCCGGTCGTGCTCATCGGCGTCGCCTACTGGCAGCCGTTCATCACGCTGCTGCGCGAGATGATCAACCACGGCGCCGTCGCCGAGAGCGACCTCGATCTCCTGAAGGTCACCGACGACCTCGACGAGGCCATGCGGCACCTGCAGACGCACGCGGTCGACGCCTTCGGCCTCAAGCGAGTGCAACGGCCGGCGTGGTGGCTGGGCGAACGAGCCGCGAAAGTCGGCCGGTCGGTCAGTCGGCAAGTCGGGAGGTTAGCGCCATGACCCGACGGCCCGAGTTGTTCGACTCTTCCGACTTCCCGACATTCAAGAGTAGACTTGGATGTTGCGGCCTTGTGGTGGGCGTAGTTCAGTGGCAGAACGCCTGACTGTGGCTCAGGAGGTCGCGGGTTCGATACCCGTCGCCCACCCCAAACTCAAATTCTTCAGGACGAATCACTTACAGACAGCTGACGCCGAGTAGCCAGCGCGTTGCGTTCGACGAGACTGAGCACATTTACTTGAAGCTGCAGCTGTACTCCAAAAGCGAGGCCCTCGCCGAAGCGCTGCGCGGCTGATCCAGCCCTCGCTACGTATCTACGTAGCTAGTCGAGCCGCATCCGTGGTGCTACAACCGGCACCATGCGCAGACGAATCAGAAGGAGGTTCCTCATGCGTAAGCGCTCCCTGCTCGCGCTCGGTCTGTTGCTTATGGTCGTCGCCGGCTGCGGCTCGTCATACACCCAGCCCGCGCCGTTGTGGACCGGCAATTATTCGGGCTCGTATCAGATCACCAGTTGTAGTGATGGCTTGCTCGCCGGCTTCTGTGCGGGCGCGGGTTTCAATGTTGGCGCGCAGTTGCCGATCACGATGTCGCTCAGCCAAGACGGAACGTCCGTGAGTGGCAACGTCACGCTCGGCAATCTCACGGGCCTGTTTCAAGGCACGGTGTCAGGGAACATGTTGAGCGCCGCCTCGTCTCATGACCTGACGTCGCTCACGTGGAGCGGCGTCGAAGTGCCGCCCTCGATCACCAAGTGGCAGTCGAGCTTGAGCGGCAATAATGTGAACGGGACATTTACCGTGACGTTTTATAACGGTTATGACGATAGCATCGACGACGCCGCGCGCATAACGGCGACCGTTGTCACGCTGACGCGCTAGCGGCAGAGACTGGTCAGTCTGCCTTTCGGCAACCGCGATAGCCTTAGGACGACCAAGAAGCCATAGGCGGCGATCTGAGCCAAGCAGTCAGCGCGTCGCGTTCGTCGAAAAGTCACGGAGAAGTCACGTTTTGACGTGCGCTTGGTTGACGCTCAGCTCGTCTCAGAGCACTTGCCCACCCCGGACATGTCCCAGCTCAGCTCGACGACGCATCGTCGTTCTTGAGCAATCCTCGGCTGTTTCCTCTGTCACGAACTCGACCGTTTCGAGTTGCTCTGAATTGCCGTTACTTACCAATCATCCCCACCGGGGTCAAACTCATCGTCCCGCACGTCGAGCACCAACGCGAAGGCCGCGGCTGGCGCGAACTCCTCGCGGATGCGCAACCGTTGGCCTGGGAGGGCGCTCTCAAGCCGGTGCTCGACCAGATCTGCCAGCTCGGCCAACTTGGGTAATGGACCGTGGATCGCATGATCGTCTATGCCCGGTTCGGGCCAAGTCATGACTTCCAGTCCCCACGGCCCATAATGTTCGTGCTCTGACACCTGCTGATTTCGCGGGTCCCGAACATAGCTTCGAAGCAGCTCTACGAATTTCCTCAGTCCGGCGCTGGAGCCGACTAAGCGATACTCCCTCCGTTCCGAATCGTGATGGGTGTAGAACCCCAACTCCCTCCACTCGGCTGCGAGACTGTCGTCCATCTCTCACCCCAGAAATGACTTGCGGCCTATGTGTTCGGTACGATGTGCCCTGCGGATCGCCCGCCGCGCGTCATCCTGACGGGTGCTCGACAGCACGAAAGCTGACGGTGGCTCAGGAGGTCGCGGGTTCGATACCCGTCGCCCACCCCAATTAGTCAAACTCGCAGAACGCCGGAACCTATTCAGTCCACCCGTAGTTGAGCGCTGATCCACGACGCCAACAGGGCGGCGCTGACCCAGAGCACCAGCTGAAACCCGAAGCGCGCGAACGGGCCGAATCGGGCGCGCCATTCCTGTTCGACGACCATCACCCACACGCTGACGGCGACCGCCCACCCGATGATGCGCGTGATCTCGAACGGCATCCAGTGCTCGAGCTGATCGGGGACGACCACGAGGATGACCAGCATCAACACCCACACGAGGGCGTTGCGCAGCACGAAGCGCCGCGTGGTCAGTTGACGCATCAAGATTCGCCTCCCTTATAACAGACAACCCGTATAATCGGTCCCGTGCAGCCGCTAGCCTCCCTCGAGGCGCTGGCCGATCCGATTTACGAAGCCTTTTACGGCCTCAAAGAACAACCCTTCGCGATTTCGACCGACCCGAAGTTCCTGTTCATGAGCGCCTCGCACGAGCGCGCGCTCGAGGAGCTGGTGAGCGGTCTGCGGCGGCAGGAGAGCATGTTGTTGCTCACCGGCGAGACCGGCACGGGCAAGACGACGATCTGCCGCGCCGTGCTCGGCTCGCTCGGCCAGCGCACCTTCTCGGCGCTGATTCTCAACCCGTACATGTCGGGCGCCGAAATGCTGCGCGCGATCCTCCGCGACTTCGGCTTCGTCTCGAGAGACGACCTGCGTCGCGGCGCCTTCGCCCAGGCCGACGTGCCGCAGTTGTTAGACGCGCTCGAAGGGTTTTTGGCGTCCATCCGGTCGCTCGACTCCCACGCGGTGGTCGTCATCGACGAGGCGCAGAGCCTGCCGGCCGACGTGCTTGACCAAATCCGGCTGCTGACGGCGCACGAGCGCGACGGCCGCCGCCTGATCCAGGTGGTGCTGGTCGGACAGCCGCTGCTGCTCGAGACGCTCAAGACCGAGCCGATGTACGCGCTCAACGAGCGCGTGACGCGGCGCGTCACGTTGATGCCGTTGCCCCCCGCGGACGTCGCGGCCTACATCAAGCATCGCCTGGAGGTCGCCGGCGGAAAGGCGGTCACGTTCGCGCCGGAGGCCGCCGCGCTCGTGGCCGACCTGTCGCGCGGCCTGCCGCGGCGCGTCAACGTCCTGTGCGACCGGGCGCTCCAGGAAGGACGCATCAAGGGCGCATCGATCATCACGCCGGAGATGGTCAAGCAGGCGGCGCGGTCGCTCGTGAGCGCGCTCGATGAGCAGGCGTCCTCGGCGAGCGAGCCCGACGCGCCGAGCGCGAGGGACGCGCGCGAGATTCTGCACACGTTCTGGCAGTCGGGATCCGCGCGCTGGCAGCGTCGCGGCGCCGCCGCGGCGGCGTCGCTCGCGCTCGTGGGCGCGCTCGGCTACGGCTACTACGCGCGAGGCGTCGTGTCGGACGGCCCGGGCATTCCCGCGCAGCCGGCCGCCCCCAAGCGGGATCTCCGCCTGGCGACGACCATTCCCGTTCCCGCAGACGAAGCGATTGCCGCGGCTATTCAGTCCTTCGGCCGCGGATCAGGTCAGCTCCCAGACGATCGCCACGAGCTCGACTGAGACCCCGCCGCGTTTCGGCCCGAGGGTGACCGTTTCGGGCGGCTCCTGCTTGGTCGTGAATTCCGCTTTCTGCGTCCGCGCCAGCCAGCGATCGAAACTCTTGGCCCAGCGCGTGAACTTCAGCAGCTCCATCGCGCCCGAGGGCAGCGGCAGATAGCTGGCCGCGACCGGCGCGTCTTTCAACAAGCCGTCGGGCATCAGCGGCGTGGGCTGCGCTTGATCCCAGTCCACGGTCCGCGCCGAGGCGTCCAGCGGGGCGATGAACGCCGTGCGCCGCGTGTCCGCCAGGCGCCGCTTCCGATCGCCGAATTGAATGGTCGCCGCGCCGTACAGGCGGGGCGTATACACACCCTTGCCGGTGGCCGGGAGGTGGAACTGCGGGATATCCGGGGACCCCAGGGGGCGGGTGGGTCCGGCGAGCCTCGGTTTGTCGCTTGGCACCGGGACGATGCTAGTACGGCCGGGCCTTGGCTGTCACCCCCTGGCGGCGCGCTTTTTCTGCCCCCCGGCGGCGGCCATCCGCACGGTTTTGCCATCGGCGATCCTGGCGGTCTTCTTCTTGGTCGCGGACACGCGATCGAGGCTCTGGCGCAGCGCCTCCATGAGGTTGACGACCTTGGGCGGCTCCTCGTCCTTCGGCGCGACGATCTCTTCGCCGGCGATCTTCGCGTCGATCATCTTGCGCAGCTCGTCCTGGTAGTCGTCTTTGTACTGGGTGAGATCGCCGCCCGTCTCGAAGTTGCTGATGACCTGGCGCGCGAGCTTCACTTCGTCGGGCTTGATCTTGGCCGGCACGCTCTTGAGCTCGTCGATCGCGCTCATCGCCCGTACTTCGGCGGCGTGCCGCATCGTGTACATCACGAGGCCGTTCTCGCGCGGTTGGATCGCGACGAGGTACTCGCGGCCGGCCAGCGCGAGCTTGCCGATGGCCGCCTTGCCGACCATCCCCTCACGCATGACGGCAAACGCCTCGGCCGCGACGTTGCCGTCGGGCGCCAGGTAGTACGGCTTCTCGACGTAGACCGGATCGATCAGCTTCGCGTCGGCGAATTGCACGACGTTGATGACCCGCGTCGATTCGGGGCGCACCTTCGCGATGTCCTCCTCGTCAAGGACGACGTACTTGTCCTTTTCGAACTCGTAGCCCTTGACGAGGTCGGTGTTCGGCACCTCGACCTCGCAGGTGGGACACCAGCGCTTTTGCTTGATGCGCGTGCGGCATTCCCGGTGGAGCTGGTTGAAGCTCAGGGTCGCAGCCGCGTCCGTGGCTGGAAAGACTCGGACGGGGATGTTGACCAAACTGATCTTGAGGTAGCCCTTCCAGGTTGCCCGCGCGGCCATACAGACTCCTTAGGTTATCGGACCGGAGAGAAGAAGCTTACACCGTGCACAGGGATGCACATGATTGCGAGTCAGGCCCTAGGCGTGAGGCCCAAGGCCCCAGGGATTCGCGCACGCATGATCGCAAGGTCCTGACGTCTGGGGCCTAGAGCCTAGAGCCTGGGGCCTGCGCCCTGATCCTAGAATGTCCCGTGCCTTTGTGGCGTGAGTCCCCAGCCTCCGTCCGCCCGATGCTCGCGTCGCTCGATGAGCCGCCGGTGTTCCAGCACGGCCTGTTCTTCGAGCCGAAGTACGACGGAATCCGCGCGCTGGTGGATCTCGCGCCGCCGGCCAAACGCGGCGCGGCGGCGCACGTCGTCCTCTACTCGCGCAACGGCAACGACAAGACCCGGCAGTTCCCCGGCATCGTCGGCGCGCTCGGGGAGATCGCGAGGACGCTCGACGGGCCGGTGCTGCTCGACGGCGAGATCGTCGCGGTCGATCGGGCCGGGCGGCCGCTCGGGTTTCAGGACATCCAGGGGCGGATCCATCTGACGGGCGCGGGGGAGATCGCTCGCGCGGAGCAGGACGCGCCCACGGCGCTCATCGTCTTCGACCTCTTGCGCGACGGCGACGAGGATTTGCGCGGACAGCCGCTCGCCGCGCGCCGTCTGCGGCTGCAGGAGCGCGTGCGGCCACGCGCGTCGGCGGCCGGACTCGTCCGGCTGAGCGAGATGGTGGCCGACGATGGTCGCGGGTTGCTCGCACGGGCGCGCGCGGACGGATGGGAGGGGCTCATCGCGAAGGACGGCCGCTCGCTCTACCACAGCGGTCGCCGCACACCGGCGTGGCGCAAGCTCAAGCTGCTCAAGCAGCAGGAGTTCGTCGTGGGCGGCTGGACGGATCCGCGGCAGAGCCGCCCGCAATTTGGCGCCTTGCTGCTCGGCTACTTCGAGCGCGGCCTGCTGCACTTCGCGGGCAGCGTCGGCACGGGATTCGACGAGAAGGAGCTCGATCGCGTCGCGAAGATCCTGCGCACGCTCGCGGCGGCAGCGAAGCCATTTGCCGGCGCGGTGTCAGTGGCCGAGAAGCCGCACTGGGTCAAGCCCGAGCTCGTGGTGCAAGTCCGGTTCACGGAGTGGACGCAGGAGGGACTGCTCAGGCATCCGGTGTATCTGGGGACGAGAGAAGACAAGAAGGCGAGGGAAGTACGCAGGGAAGAGCGGAGAAGTCCGGGTGAGATGAGAAGTCCGGGTGAACGAAGAAGTCCGGCAGGACGGAGAAGTCCTGGTGAACCAAGAAGTCCTGGTGAACGAAGAAGTCCTGGTGAACGAAGAAGTCCGGGTGAGGCGAGAAGTTCGGGTGAGGCGAGAAGTTCGGGTGGACGGAAGAGTCCGGGTGAAGCGAGAGGTCCGGCCGCGAACCTTGAAGAAGTGATCGAGAAGCTGGCGGAGCTGGAGAAGGCGAGACGCGATGGCGATGTCGTGCTGCCGAACGGCGACAAACTGCGCGTGACGAATCTCGCGAAGGTGTTCTGGCCCGAGCTGAAGATCACGAAGGGCGAGCTGATGCGGTACTACGTGTCGGTGTCGCCGCTGCTGTTGCCGGCGGTCGAGGATCGGCCGCTCGTGATGAAGCGGTTTCCGAACGGCATCGTGAAATCGGCGTTCTATCAGCAGCGGCACCCGGAGGACGTTCCGCCGGGCGTGCGGCGCGAGGTGCTGCCTGACCACATCGAGCCGATCGACGAAGAAGGGCCGCGCGATCGACTGATCGGCGGATCGCTCACGACGCTCGTCTACATGACCCAGCTGGCGGCGATCTCGCAGGACCCGTGGTTTTCGCGCGTGAGCGACCCGCTCCACCAGGACTACACGGCGATCGACCTCGATCCCGGCGAGGGCACGGGCTTCGACACGATCCTTGACGTCGCGCGCTGGGTGAAGGACGAGCTCGACCGGCTGTCGATTCCCGCGGTGCCGAAGACGTCAGGCTCGCGCGGCTTGCACATCTACATTCCACTGCCCAAGAAGACGACGTACGAGACGGGCCAGCTCCTGAGCAACATGATCGCGACGTTCGTCTCGACGAAGCACCCGAAGGTCGCGACGATTGAGCGCTGGGTGAAGAAGCGCCCGCGCGGGACCGTCTACGTGGATTATCTGCAGAACATCCTGGGCAAGACGCTCGCGACCGCGTACTCGGCGCGCGCGACGGACTTCGCCGGCGTCTCGACACCGCTCACGTGGAAGGAAGTCGAAGACGGCGTGAACCCGCGCGACTTCACGATTCGCACGGTGCTGCCGCGCTTCGAGCGCGTGGGCGACTTGTGGGCGCGGCTGCGAACGGGAAAACCGGCGGACCTGCGGGCGATTCTCAGGAAGGTCAAGAACCGATCAAGTTAGAAGTTTGAAGTTCGAAGTCTGAAGTTTCGGAATGCCGGCGTGATCCTCTGCAACTTCGAACTTCGAACTCCGAACTTCGAACTTCGAAGTTGATCGATCTATTTCTTCGCCTCAGCCTGGATCGCGCTGAGGTCCGCCTTGGCTTCGTTGAGCGCGTCGCGCATCGTGCCCGTTGGCGCCGCGAGCGTGCCGGTGCGCGCGCCCGATCCGACGAATGCGTTGATGAGACCGGTGAGACGCTGACGCAGCGGCTGCGCGCCGCCGCCTCCGCGCCCGCCCCCCCCGCCGCGCCCACCGCCACCGCCGCCGATGAGACGCTGCTCGAGCGCCTGGAGCCGCGTCGCGGCTTCTCCGGATGCCGAGGCGCGTCGCGACGCGAGACTCGACGCGAGCGTCTCGACCGCCGCCTGCATGTCCAACACCTCGATGACGAACGCCTCGCGCGCCTTGTGCTGCGCGAGCGTCACGGCCGAGGTTGGATCCGCCCGGACCTCGAACGTCTTCGACTCGGTCGCCGCGCCGTTCACTTCGAGCGTGACCTTGAAGGTGCCGGGTGCGACGTGCGCGCCGCGCGTGCCGATGTCGTGCGCCGGAATCGGCAACTGCACGGCGCCGGGCCGCGTGAGCGACGAGCCGCCGCCTTCCTCGCCGCCCCCACCGCCGCCGCCGCGACCGCCGCCGGCCGGGGGCGCGAAGCGAAGATCCCAATTCACGCGATTCAGCACGCCCGCATCGACCGGTCCGCTCAGCTCACGCACGACGCGTCCGCCGGACGACGCAACGACGAGCCGCACTTTCTGCGCGGGCTGTGCCAGGGAATACGTGAACGTCGCGCCCTCTGCAGGGTTCTCCCCGGCGTAGAAGTAGTGCGCCATGTTCGAGACGTCTTCCCAATAGAGCATCAAAGTTGCGCGTGGCACGTCGAACAGATGCGCCGCCTTGGCGGCGATCGCCGGCGTCCACTCCGCGATTGGCGACGCGTCGTCGAGGATCCAGATCCCGCGTCCGTGCGTCCCGAGCACCAGGTCCTTCGTCCGCGGATGCACGACGAGGTCGTCGTACCGCGTGGTCGGCAGGTTGGCCTTGAGCCGGGTCCAGTGCGCGCCGCTGTCGTGGGTCACGAACACCGCGCGCTCGGTGCCGGCAAACAGCACGTTCGGGTGGCCGGGATATTCGACGAGGCTGCGGACGGACGCGTCGTCCTTCGGCAGTCCGGTCGTGACCGCCGTCCACGTCTTGCCGAAATCCGTCGTTCGAAAGATGTAGGGCGCGAAATCGCCGTCGCGGTGCGCGTCGAACGGCACGTACGCCGTGCCGCGCGACGCCTCGGACGCGACGATGCGGCTCACGAACGTGCCGTTCTTCACGCCCGTGATTGCAGTGCTCACTTCCGTCCAATTCGCGCCGCCGTCCGTCGTGACCTGCACGTTGCCGTCGTCGGTGCCGACCCAGAGGATCTTCGGGTCGAGCGGTGACTCGGCGATGTTCGAGATCTCGCTGATGGCGTCGCCGTCGTTGCGCGAGAGCCGGATGTCACGGTTCAGCACGCCCATCATCGGTAGCGTGTCGCGGTCGATCGAGCGCGTCAGGTCCTTCGTGCGCGTCCAGGTCGAGCCGAAGTCCTTGGAAATGAACAGGCGGTTGGCACCGAGGTACACCGTCCCCGACGTATGCCGCGATGCCAGGACTGGTGCGTCCCAGTCGTAGCGGTACGGCGGCTCGCCAGCCGGCACTCGCGGGTTGATGCCGATGGCGTCTCCCGTCAGCGGATCGACGCGCGAGAGGTTGCCGCCGCTCGACGACGAATACACCTTGCGCCAGTCCGTCTTGTCGACGGCCTTGCCCGTCCCGTCGCTGAAGCCGATTTCCTGCCAGTCCTGATTGAGGATGCCGAGCCAGTGGTGCGTCGCGCTCGGTCCCATCCACGAGTGGTTGTCCTGCAGACCCGCGTAGATCCAGTACGGATCGCGGTCGTCGACCGCGATGCGATAGATCTGCGCGACGGGAATGTTGGTCACCCGGATGTACGTCTTGCCCATGTCGAAGCTCTCGTGCAGCCCGCCGTCGCCGACGACGTAGATGTGGCTGGAGTTGGCGGGATCGACGCGAATGACATGGTGATCGGTCTTGAGGCCGACGTCATACGTCGGCGACGTCGGCTCTTCCTCGAACGTCGTCCCGCCGTCTTCGCTCTTGACGATGTAGGTGCCTGGCAGCCAGATGCGCTTGTCGTTGTTGGGATCGATCGTCGGCTTGCTGTAGTACATCGGCCGTGGATTGGTCGCGCTCATGCGCTTCCAGGTCGCGCCGGCGTCCTCGGTGCGATACGTGCCGCCCGCCGTCGCGTGCTCGATCGTCGCGATCAGCACGTCGGGCCTCGAGTGCGCGATCGCCAGCCCGATGCGGCCTTTGTCTCCCGTCGGAATGCCGTTCTCGAGCTTCGTCCACGTCTGGGCGGCGTCGGTCGTCTTGTAAATGGCGCTGCCGGGGCCGCCGCCGTTGAAACCAAACGCCTTGCGCAGCCGTTGGTAGGTCGCGGCGTACAGGACCTTCGAATCGCGCGGATCCATCACGAGGTCGGTGGCGCCCGTGAACGGATCGACGTAGAGCACTTTCGTCCAGGAGCGGCCGGCGTCGGTGGTCTTGAACACGCCGCGCTCGGGATTCTCCGCCCACAGGTTCCCGACCGCCGCGATGTACGCCACGTTCGGGTCGGCGGGATCGAGCACGACCCGTCCGATCGACCGCGTCTCGTGCAGGCCGAGGTAGGTCCACGTCGCGCCCGCGTCCGTCGATCGATAGACGCCGCCGCCCCACGACGAGCTCTGGCGGTTGTTGTTTTCGCCCGTGCCGGCCCAGACGATCTTCGAGTCGCCCTCGAACAGTGCCAGCGACCCGAACGTGTTGTCGGGCTGCTGCGCGAAGACGTCGGTCCACGTGAGGCCCTTGTTCGTGGATTTCCAGAGTCCGCCAGTCGCGGCCCCGGCGTACAGGACCGCCGGGTTCTTCGGATCGATCTGCAGATCGTGAATCCGGCCGCCCGTGGCGGCCGGGCCGATGTCGCGGAAATGCAGGGTGTCGAACGGGCTGCGCGTCTCCGCGTTCTGCAGGTGAGCCGGCGTCGCCGCAATCGCAATCGCGACGAGGATCAGCGCGACGCGACTGAGGGCCTGGCGCATCTATCGACCGGGAGCCGTCGATTTTGCGGGCACGACCTTACGGAAGCCGTCGCCGTTCCAGAGATAGAACACTTGATCGCCCGCGCACGATTGCGTGACGAGCGAGTTGTGACTCAGGTACTCGTCAGATTGCGTCACGGGATTGATGTACTTGGTGCCGCGCTTCAGATGCGTCAGATATCGCGTGGCCTTGTCGGCCTGCGCCGACTCGATTTCGTAGACGCGAAAGTCGGCGAGCCAGCCCATCACGGCGACGAGCTTGACGCTGTCACCCTGGTGGAGCTCGAGCGCCCAGTCGCCAAAGCCGTCGGTGTTGAAGTCGTCGTTGACCTGCGTCGGCGACGAGCCCGCACGCGTGCTGCACGCCGCGTCCCCGCCGGAGAACTCGGCGAGCGTCCAGCCCGGATATTTTTCATCAAGGGCCTTGGCCGCCTCTTTGGGCAGTACCCCGGGGAGGACCGGATCCTTGTGCCAGAAGCACGACGTCGCCGCGATCGAGAGAAGAAGGAGGAGGACCGTCTGAGATTTCACGGCCTGTATTAGACGTCAAACCGGCCCGGCGGTTCAAACTGCACATCGCGGCGTGCTCCACTCCGGTATCGTGCCCGCCCCGCGTGGCGGCGGCTGCATTCGCAGATAGACTGGCTCGATGACCCAGCCCGCAGCCAGGTCGCCGAGCGCTGATGTCCTCGCCGGGCTCACCACGGCCGCGGTCGTCATCCCCAAAACGCTGGCCTACGCTACCATCGCCGGCCTGCCGGTCGAGGCCGGGCTCTACACGGGCCTCGTCCCGCTCGTTGTCTACGCGCTGCTCGGCACCTCGCGTCCGCTCAGCGTGACGACCACCTCGACGATCGCGATTCTCGTCGCGGGCGAGCTGACGCTCGTCGCGCCGGGCGCGGACACCGCGCAGCTGCTGGCCGTCACCGCGACGCTGTCGCTGATGGTCGGCGGGTTCCTCGTCGCCGCGTCGCTCCTGCGCCTGGGTTTTCTGGCGTCGTTCATCTCGGCGCCCGTGCTCACCGGCTTCAAGGCCGGCATCGGCTTGGTCATCATCGTCGATCAGCTGCCGAAGCTCTTCGGGTTTCACATCCACAAGGTCGGGCTGCTTCGCGACGTGCTGTCGATCATCGAACATTTGCCGCAGACATCGATGCCGACGGTCATCCTGGCCGTCGTGATTCTGGCGATCATCCTGGGCCTCGAGCATTTCGCGCCGCACGTGCCGGCGCCGCTGGTCGGCGTCGCGGTCGGCATCGCGGCCGTCGCGACGCTGAAATTGGCCGTCGAAAGCGTTGGACAGATTCACGCGGGGCTGCCGACGCCAATCGTGCCCGACGTCTCGCTCTGGCGGAGCTTGTGGCCGGGGGCCGCCGGCATCGCGCTGATGAGCTTCGTCGAGACCGCCGCGGCGGGTCGCGCCTTTCTGGCGCCGGGCGAGCCCGCACCCAAGGCCAACCGCGAGCTGCTGGCGATCGGCGTGGGGAACGCGGCGGGCAGCCTGCTTCAGATGATGCCGGCGGGCGGCGGCACGTCACAGACCGCCGTGAATCGCGCTGCCGGCGCGCGGACCAAGCTTGCGGGCCTGGTGACCGCCGCGGTCGTCGTCGCGACGCTGCTGTTTCTGGCGCCGGTCGTGAGCCTCATGCCGCAAGCCGCGCTTGCCGCGGTCGTCATCGCGACGACGTTTCCGCTCGTGAGTCCGGCGGAATTCGCCGCGATTCAGTCCGTCCGCACCCGGGAGCTCTGGTGGGCCGTGGCGGCGTGCCTCGGCGTCATCTTCCTCGGCACGCTCAACGGGATCCTCATGGCGGTGGCGCTGTCGATCGTCGTGCTGTTGATTCAGTCGAATCGCCCGCCGGTCTACGAGCTCGCGCGCAAGCCGGGCACGACGATCTTTCGAGCGCGCACGGCGGAGCATCCGGAGGACGAGACGTTTCCGGGACTGTTGATGCTGAGAACCGAGGGGCGGCTGCATTTCGCAAATGCGAGCTACGTCGGCGATCAGGTCTGGGCCAGGGTTAACGAGCGGAAGCCGCGCGTCGTCGCCTTCGACATGCGCGCCGTGCCCGACATCGAGTACACGGCGTTGCGGGAACTGGTCGACGGAGAGCAGCGGCTGCGGGATGCGGGCGGGTCGTTGTGGCTGGTCGCGCTCAATCCCGCGGTGCTGCACGCGGTCAACCGGACGCCGCTCGCGGCGCGGCTCGGCCGGGAGCGGATGTTCATGTCGCTGAGTCAGGCCGTCGAGGCGTTCGAGAGGAGTACTCCATGAATCGGCAAGTTGGCGTGATGCTGTGTGTGGCCATGGCGCTCGGGGGCGCAGTCTTGTCGGCGCAGACGGCCAAATTGCGCACGAGCTGGGCCGCGCCCGGTGTGACCCTGGACTTCGCCGGCAAGAGAGTTGTCGCCATCGCGCTGACGTCGGACCAGAACGTCAAGATGTCCGCGGAGGAGGCGCTGGCGCGCGAGATCACCGCGCGTGGACCGGTCGGCGTCGCGTCGTACCGCGCGATCCCGAAGGAGGAGCTCGTTGACAAGGACCGCGTTCAGCAATGGCTCGTGCGCACCGGCACCGCCGGCGCCGTCGTCGTGCGCGTCGTCAACGTCGACACGACGAAGGAGTATTCGTCGGTGATGTTCGGCGCGGCGTACTATCAGTCATTCTCGGGGTTCTACGACTACGGCATGGCGACCATCGTGCCGATCGGCAGCCCCAAGGACAAGACCACGTACGCGATCGAGACGCTGCTGTTCGACGTCGCCAACGGCGGCAAGATGCTCTGGGCCGGCATGAGCGAGACGACCGATCCGAAGAACATCCAGAAGTTCGTCGGGGGATTGGCGAAGGCGGTGGGCGAGGATTTGGAGAAGAAAGGTTTGGTCAAAAGGCGCTAAAACGCGTCGCGAAATCCGATGTAGAGGCCGTGCGATCCGTCGCCGCCGAACGCGACGTCCACACACAAATTCGATCGCGAGTGCTTGTGCACGAGGACGCGTAGCCCCGCGCCGGCGCCGAAGGCCGTTGAATCGAACAACTGTTCGCCGGTCGCCTTGTTGCTGATGGTCGTCATGTTGACGAACGCCGTCATGCCGAGAAACCCGTTGCGCGTCACCAGGCTCCGGTACTCCGCTTCCGCGTAGATCTGCTGCTCGCCGCGAAAGCGTCCTTCCGGATACCCTCGCGTCGATCGCCCAAGCTCATCGCCGCCGCTGGCCGGCAGGACGAGGTAGGGTGCGGTGCCGGACGTGACGAAGTTGCCGATGGCCCAAAAAGCGAGCTTGTGGCGCTTGTCGGAGGTGATCGCCCGGTACGTGCGGACATCGGCGGTGATCTGCTGCCAGGATGAGTCGCCGCCGAGAAAGCCGTCGAAGTTGTGCCGGTAGCTCGCAAGCGCGTACCACCCGCGAATCGCGTCGTTCGGGTTGTCGCGATCGTCGAACAGCATCGCGATCCGCACGCCCGCGGACGTCTGCTTGCCCGGATCGAATCCATGTGCGGCGCTGTACTCGCGAAACGGCGACGCCTCCCAGTCCGGGCTGTCCGAGGGAAAGGGCTCGATGTCGGTTTGGCGCTGGAAGACCAGCCCCGCGCCGACATACAGGCTCGGCTGAAAGCGGAAGTAGTACGTGTCGATGAACTGGAGCGAGTAGTAGCGAATGTCCGGCGACACCTCGCCGATCGAACTGGTGCCGAGCGGGACATTGTCGGACGACTTGCCGTTGAAGTGGTTCTGGCCTTCGATCATCCAGCGGTTGTGCCCGCCGTAGAGCCGCAGGTTCTCGCTGACGCTCAGCTGCTTGTGCGTCGAGAAGGCCAGCGACGTCGTGAGCGTCGAGAACCGTGTGGTCGTCGGATCGCCCAGCTTGAACTCGACATCGGCGCCCGCCCCGAACTTCACACCCGAACTGGGCTTCGCGCTCAGGATCGGGACGAACGCCCAGGCCGACTCGTGCGCGGTGTCGCTCTTGGGCGGCTTCTTCCGCCACTGACGGATGAGATCGATCGCATCGGTCCTGCCCGCATCGTCGTCACCCGCCACGGCCACTTGCGTCGGCGCCGGCGATGAGGGCGCAGGCGTCTGCGCCGACGCGACCACGGTCGCGCACAGGCTCATCGCCGCGACGGAGTATGAGATGCTGACGCGACCCACGCCATGAAGAATACAGGCAGACATTCGGGAATGGTGCTGCTGATGGCGGCGCTCGCGTTCGCTGGCGCACGCCGGGCGGACGGGCAGGAGCTCAATCCCGGCGCGTACTCGGTGTCGCCCGTCGGCGCGAACTTCGTCGGCACCACGTTTCAGTTCAGCAGCGGCGACGTGACGTTCGATCCGTCGATTCCCATCCAGGAGGCTCATTCCCGGCTGAGCACGCTCGCGTTGAGCTACGGCCGCGCGCTCGATGTCGCCGGGCGATCGGGCACGCTGCTCGTCGTCGTGCCCGTCGTCGGCGGCCGGCAGCACGGGATCGTGCAGGGGCAATTCGCGGAAGCGGTGCGGCGAGGGATCGCCGACGTGCAATTGAGGATTGGCGTGAACGTGTACGGCGCGCCTGCGATGACGCGTCGCGAGCTCGCGCAATCAGGCCCGCGGACGACGCTTGGCGTCAGCCTGTCGATGACGTTTCCGGTCGGCCAGTACGATCCGGCCAAGCTGATCAACCTCGGCACGAATCGCTGGGCGTTCAAGCCGGAAGCCGGCTTCACGCACAACACCGGCCGCCGGTGGCTGTTCGAGGTGTACGGCGGCGTCTGGCTGTTCACCACCAACCACGAGTTTTTTGGCGGCTCCGTGCGGTCGCAGCAGCCGATCCTCTCCACGCAGTTTCACGTGCGCTACACCTTCAAGCCCGGCCTCTGGCTCTCCGGAAACTCCAACTTCTACTCCGGCGGGCGGACGACGGTTGACGACAAGATCAACCTCGACCTTCAGCGCAACTCGCGCGCCGGCGCGACGTTCAACCTGCCGTTGACGAGGTTCGATGCGCTGCGCTTCGCCGTCAGCCGCGGCGCCTACACGACGATTGGCGCGGACTATACGAGCGTCTCGGCTGGCTTCACCCACGCCTGGGGTGGCAGATGAACCTTGACGTCGTGCTGAAGTCGTTCGAGTCGCCTGACGAAGTCCGCCAGATGACCAAGGGCCGTTTCGAGATCGTGCGCGTTGGCGGCATGACGATCGGCCGCGCGACGTACGAGCCGGGCTGGCGCTGGTCGCTGCACGTGGGGCCGGACGTCGGTGCGACGCGGTGTCACGTCGAGCACGTCGGGCTGGTCGTTTCGGGCACGGCGACCGCGGCGTTCGACGACGGCCGCGTGTTCGAGCTGAAGACGGGGCAGCTCTTCTACATCCCGCCGGTGCCGCACGACAGCTGGGTGGTCGGCCGAGAGCCGTACGTATCGCTGCACTTTCTGGGCGCGCAGGAATACGCGAAAAAGTAGCCGCGCGATTAGTCCGCGCGCAACGCGCCCAGCGGATCGACACGAGCCGCCCGCCGCGCGGGCACGATCGCCGCGGCGAGACCGGTGAGCGTCAACACCGCGAGCGCGCCAACGTACACCACAACGTCGTGGGGCGGCGTCGCGAAGAGAAAGCTCTTCACCAGTCCGGCCAGACTCCACGCACCCGCCATGCCGGCCGCGAGGCCCACCGCGAGGTATAGCGACGCGCGGCCGAGCACCGACCAGAGAATGCCCGCCGGCACGGCGCCGAGCGCGATCCGGATGCCGATCTCCTGCGTGCGCTCGCTCACCACGTAGGCCATGACGCCGTAGATGCCGATCGCGGCAATGGCGCTGCCGACCAGGCCAAACAGTCCGAGCAGCAGCATGTTGAAGTGCCGCTGCGCGGTGAGCTGACGGAAGTACTCGTCGAGCGTGCTGATGTCCGGCAGCGGGATGTCCGGGAACTCCGACCAGATGGCTGTCTTGATGGCCGGAAGCATGCCTGACATCGCCGGCGTGGTTCGCAACACCAGCGTCGCGCCGATGACGCGGCTCTGGGCAAGCGGCACGAACGCCTGCGTGCGCCACCCGGTTTCGGGGCCGTCGTATCGCAGGTTGCCGACGACGCCGACGACTCTGCGCATGCCGTTGAGCTTCAAGTCGCCGTCGTTGAGCTGCACGTTCTGGCCGATCGGATCGACGCCTGCGAAGTACTTCCTAACGGCGGCTTCGTTGAGGATCGCGACCGCCTCGGCGTTCTGGCGATCGGCGTCCGTGAACACGCGCCCTTTCACGAGCGGGATCCTGAGCGCGCCGAAGTAGTCCGGCGAAATCTGGTTGAGGGCGATGTCGGCGTTGCGTGGCAGGTTCTGACCTGGGATGGCGAAGTTCACCGTCCGCAAATCGCCGCGCAGGGGCAGTCCGCCGCCGGCGAGCGAAGCCATCGTGACGCCGGGAATCGCGCGCACGCGCTCGAGGACGGCCTCCAGCCGTTCGGTGTTGTGGGCGATGGCGTCGGCAGCTTCCTTCTCACCCACGAGCGGACGAATCCGCGCGGTCAGGACGTCGTGACGATCGAGACCCAGATCGATCGTCGACACGCGCTCGAAGCTGGCGAGGAACAATCCCGCGCCGACGAGGAGCATGACTGCGAGCGCGACCTCGGCGACGACGAGCCCCGTGCGCAGCCACTGCGTGGCGGCGCCCGCCGTCGTCGCGCGCTCGCGCTGGGTGAGCGCGCCGGCCGCGCCCGGGCGGGCGAACTGCCAGACGGGCGCCAGACCAAACGCCAGGCCGGTCACCACCGCGACGATCGTCGTCGTGCCCAGGACGCGAAGGTTGACGGCAATCGTGCCGACGCGCGGGACGTCGGGCGGCATCGCTGAGCGGAGGAGTTCGACGCCGATCCACGCGACGAACACACCCAGCGTGGTCCCGACGAAGGACAGCACGAGACTCTCCGCGAGGAGCGTGCGTGACAGATCCCAGCGGGAGGCGCCGAGCGCCCCGCGAATCGCGAGCTCGCGCGTCCGCGTGGTCGCACGCACCAGCATCAGACTCGCGAGATTCACGCAGGCGATGAGCATGACGAAGGTGACCGCGCCCAGCAGCAGCCACATCCAGGTGCGCACGCCGCGCGTAAGGGACTCGCGCAGCGGCTCGACCTTGGCGACGCGATCGGTGAACCATCGCGGCGTCTCGGCGGCCAGGCCCGCCGTGATCTGATCCATCCGCGCTTGCGCCGCCGCGATCGTGACGCCCTCGCGCAACCGCCCGACCACCTGGAGGTTGTAGCCGAACAGGTTGCCGCGCACGCGCTCCCGCTCCGGCACGACGTAGGGCACCCACACTTCTGTGGGGGGCGTCGCGCCCACCGGATACGCGAACGTCGGCGGCATCACGCCCACGATCTCGAAATCCCCGAGCTGTCCGGGCAGGGGCTGCGTGAGCACGTCCGGCGACCCGCCAAACCGTCGCTGCCACAAGCTGTAACTGATGACCGCCACGCGGGCGCGGCCGTCCACCTCGTCGTCGATCGTGAAGGCCCGCCCGATCATGGGCGCGACGCGCAGCACGGAGAAGAAATCCGCGGTCACCATCTGCGAGCGGAGGATCTCCGGATCGGCCGGTCCCTGGCGATTCAGGCTGATCGATGCGTCGTTGATCGCCGCGAGGCCCGTGAGGACGTCCTGTTGCGCCCGCCAATCGAGGAAATTCTGGGGCGCGACCCGGTTCCTGGCGTCGGGAGCGGCGTCCTTGATGTTGAGCTCGCCGACCGACACGAGCTGATCGTCACGATCGAAGGGGAGGCCGCGCAGGATCACCGCGTCGATGACGGAGTAGATCGCCGTGGACGCGCCAATGCTCAGGATCAGGATCAGCAGCGCGACGGCAGAGAACCCGGGCGCGCCGGCCAGCGCCCGGACCGCGTGGCGGATATCGCGCCACGCCAGGTCCAGCCAGATCGTCCGCACGTCGCCCACGGCTTCACGCGTCTGTATCATGCCGCCCAGGTCGCGCAGTGCCGCACGCCTCGCTTCCGAGGGAGACATCCCGCGCGCGATGTTCGCCTCGACCTCCTGATCGACATGGAATCGCAGTTCATCGTCGACTTCGGCGGCGACCGCGCGCCGGCGCATCAGTCCGCGAACGTATGCGAGGAAGCGTGTGGCCACGTTGTCACTCCGCCTGGAGAATCCGCTTGATGGAGAGCGCGAAGTGCTCCCAGCTGGCGGTCTCGTCGCCGAGGCGCCGGCGCCCGGCGGCCGTGAGCTTGTACACGCGCGCCCGGCGATTGTTTGCGGACGTCGTCATTTCGGACACGATGTCGCCGCCAAGCTCGAGCCGATGCAGCGCGGGGTAGAGAGAGCCCTGACTCGCGTTCAGCCCCTCGCGCGAGATCTGCCGGATGCGGCTCGAAATGCCCCAGCCGTGATTCGGGCCGAGCGTCAGGATCTTGAGGATCAGCAAATCGAGCGTACCTTGCAACAGGTCGGTTTTCGGCACGGTCTCCTCTCGGAGGTTGAGAGGAGAGTATACCAGTGCTAGACTCGCCGACCGAGGCTCGATGGACATCGCGCGCGAAGTCATCCGCGTCGCCCGGCAGCTGCTGCACCAGCGCTCCTTCGCCCTGGCCGCGATCGGCACGCTCGCCCTCGGCATTGCCGCGCCGACCGCGCTCTTCACCATCGTCCACGCCACGCTCTTGCGCCCGCTGCCGTACCCGCGCGCCGGCGACATCTATACCGTTCGCACGACGATGACCGACGGCCGCTTCACGAGCGGCCTGGTCGCGACGGAAGAGCTCGGTGCGCTGACGCGCGCGACCGGTGCCATCGCCACCTCCGCCTACAGCGTGCGCTTCGACGACACGATCCTGACGACCGCCCGGTTGAAGCAGGTCGCGGGCTACGGCGTGTCTCAGGAGTTCTTCGATCTTTTCGGACTGCCGATGGCCGCCGGACGCGGATTCAACGCCGAGGACTTCGCCGCGACGGGCACTTCGGTCCCGGGCACCGTGCGGCGCGTGGTGCTGTCGCATCAGTTGTGGACGAGCATGTTCGGCGGCGATCCGGGCGTCGTCGGATCGACCATTCGACTGGCGACGATGGGGTCCGTGCTGGTCGTGGGCGTGGCGGGCCCGACGTTCGACATGCCGCACGGCGCCGAGTTGTGGTTCGGCTACCCGTTGCAGGAGAACATCGGTCACGGCCTCGTCGGCTACGTGCGGCTGCGGCCGGGAACGGTGCTCGCCTCGCTCGACGGCCCGATGGCGCGCGTCTTCGTGGACCTCACGAAGAAGTACCCGGACATGGAAGACCATCGGGCGTTCGTCATGAAGTCGCTCGTGACGGAGCTCGTCGGTGACCTCGGCCCGACAGTGGTCATCGCGTTCGGAGCGACGGGACTGCTTCTGCTGCTCGCGCTCTTCAACGTCGCCAACCTGCTAATCGCGCGCGGCGCGGCGCGTGCGCGCGACATGGCCGTGCGCACGGCGCTCGGCGCCAGCCGCTGGCAGCTGGTGCGGCAGCTCCTGATCGAGTCGCTCGTCATTTCGGCGGCGGCGTCCGCGATCGCGCTCGGGCTGGCGTGGGCGGCCGTGCGCGTGATCGTGGCCGTCGGCGGCTCGCGCTTGCCGCGCGTGGACGGCATGGCGCTCAACCCGGCGGTGTTCCTGTTCACCACGGGCGTGATGGTCGTGGCCGGACTGCTCGTCGGCCTCGTCCCCGCCGTGACGGTCGCCGATGGAGGGCTCGTCTCCTTGATGAACGAAGGCGGCCGCGCGGGCCTTCAGGGACGCACGACGCGGCGATGGCTCGACGTGATGGTCGTGGCCGAAGTCACGCTCGCGATTGCGCTCGTGGCCGGTGCGGGACGGTTGATCCTCAGCCTCGGCAACCTGCTCGGCGTCGATCCGGGATTTACGTCACAGGGACGCCTCGCCGTGGACGTGCAACTGCCCGTCGGGGCGTACCGCAGTCCGCAACGTCTGGCGGCCTGGTCGGCGGACGCCGACGCCGTGCTGCGATCGCTCGGCGCGACGCACGTCGGCGTCGCCTCGTCGCTGCCCATGCGGCGCGAGTGGGACAGCACGCTCTTCACGGACATCGTGGGACGGCCGACCGAGCCGCGGTACCGGCCGAACGCGCGCGAGCGCATCGTCAATCCTGATTTCTTCGACACGCTCGGGATCAAGACACTCGTCGGACGCACGTTCATGGCCGCCGACCAGTGGGACAGCGCGCCCGTCGTCGTGATTAACGACGCGTGGCGGCGCCGCTTCATACCCAATCTCGACCCGCTCCGCGAGCGAATCGCGACCGGACTCTTCGGCCGGCCGGGGCGCCCCGAAGGGCCCGACGGCGCCGAGATCATCGGCGTGGTCGCCGACGTGCAATTCACCGACGTGATGCAGCCGGCCGAGCCGACGCTGTACATCGTCGACGCACAGCTGCCGCTGTGGCGGCGCAGCATCGTCATCACGACCGCTGACGGTCATCCGGAACGGCTGACGTCCGAGGTTCGCGCCGCCTTGACGCGGCTCGATCCGAGCGTGCCCATCGACATCGCGTTGATGTCGAGCTCGGAGTCGCCGTCGCTGGTCTGGTCGAAGCTCGGCTTGTTTCTCATGGGCACGTGCGGATTCATCGCGATCTGTCTCGCCTGGGTCGGCGTCTTCGGCGTCGTCGCCTACGCGGTCACGCAGCGCACGGGCGAGATGGCCGTGCGGCTCGCGCTGGGCGCGACCCGGTCGAAGGTCTTCGCGCTCGTCATGGGACACGGCGCGCGGCTGGCGGCGATTGGTCTGGTCGCCGGCGTCGCGCTCGCGTGGTGGCTGGGACAACTGATGGCGCGTTACGTCTACCACGTCGGCGCGGCGAATCTCGCGGTACTTGGTGGCAGCGCCGCCCTCATCATGATGGTCACCGTCATCGCGATGCTTCCGCCCGCCAGGCGCGCGTCTGCAGTGAAGCCCGGGCGAGTGTTCCGGACCTAACCTCCCGGCGTTCCGACTTCTCGACTTCCCGACCTTCGCGAAGTACCATCGCCCCGTAGCCGTACGGGGCGGCCGACGGTCCGCGTAGAGGGTTCAACCCACCCCGCATCGCGTTGTTCACAACCTTCGTTCCTCGCCCAGCATGCGGACCACGGGCGGCCTGAGAGGGCGTGGCCTTCTCAAAGGAAGGAAGGTGCCGCATGCCGCTTCCCGAACACCCAGATCTCGATTGGCTCCGCAAGCAGGCCAAGCATCGTCTCGAAGAGATCCAGGAAACCAACCCCGGCGCGCAGCTCGCTGACGCGCAGTTTGCGTTGGCCGAGGAGCTCGGCTTTTCGAGCTGGCGCGCGCTCAAGACGCACATCGACGGACTCACGCTCGACGGCCAGGTCCTTGCCGCCGCACGCGACGGCGACGTCGCGAAGCTCACCGCGCTCCTCGAACAGCATCCCGAGAAGCTCCACCTTCGATCGAAGCCGTACGACTGGCCGCTGTTGCACGAGGCCGCGAAGGCCCGCCAGTTGGCGATGGTCGACTATCTCTTGACGCGCGGGCTCGACGTGAACGTGCGCGAGTCTGGTGACAACACGTACGCGATGCACTGGGCGGCGGCGAACGGCGACCTCGCCGTCGTCCGTCGCCTTGCCGACGCCGGCGGCGACGTCGTCGGTCACGGCGACGACCACCAGCTCGAGGTGATCGGCTGGGCGTCCTGCTGGGAGGGCACCGATGATGATGCCCATCGCGCGGTCGTGGATTTTCTGATCAGCCGCGGCGCGCGGCATCACATCTTCTCGGCGATCTCGCTGAACCTGGCGGACGAGATTCGACGGATGGTCGCGGAGCATCCCGGCGTGCTGAACAGCCGCCTGAGTCGCAACGAGAACCACGGGACGCCGGTGCACTTCGCGGTGTGGCGAAACCGCCCGGCGATGCTCGCGCTGCTGCTCGAGCTCGGCGCCGATCCGCTTGCCGTGGACGGCATGGGACAGCCGTCAGCGCTGCTCGCGACGACGTCCGGGCCGGATCGACCGGTCATGGAGCGGATCCGCGAGATGTTGCGCGGCGAGCTGGTCAGCGCCGAGCGAGGGCACCGGCCGCCGCGCGTCGGCATGATGGACGTGGTCGCGGTGCTGACGCTCGGAGACTACGACACGGCGGCGCGGCTGGTGCGGGAGAGCCCCGGGCTGCTCTCGACTCAAGGACCCGCGAACGGCGCGCTCCACCTCATGGCCAAGCGCAACGAAACGGCCGCGGCGGCGTGGCTGCTCGATCACGGTGCGGATCCCAACGCGCGCTGGCCGCACTGGGACGCAGACGTCACGCCGTTGCACCTGGCGGTGCTCGCGAATCATCCCGAGATGGTGCGGCTGCTGCTCGCGCGTGGTGCGGACCCGCGCATCCACGACAGCCAGCACGACAGCGACGCGATCGGCTGGGCCGAGTTCTTCAAGCGGCCGGACCTTGCGGCGATCATGAAAGATCACCTCGCGACAGGGTAGAGTGCTGACACCGCGATATGGTCATTGCCGCCGCGCTCGTTGAAATTGTCACCGGTCTCGCGTTGATCACGTTCCCCGGTGTCTTCGTACGCCTGGTCTTCGGCGCTGACGCGACCGGGGTCGTCATCACGCTTGGCCGGATGACCGGGTGTGCGCTCCTGGCGTTCGGCATCGGGTGTTGGCCCGAGCGCGGCGCGCGTCTGTCCGCGCCCGCGCTGCGGGGCCTGCTGACCTACAACGCCTTGATCGCCGCGATGTTCGCGTACCTGGCGATCAGCCGTGAGCCGGTCGGCTTCCTTTTCTGGCCGGCGCTCGCGCTGCATGTCGTGCTGACGTTCCTTCTCGTACGGCTGTGGCTCGCGAATCGCGTTTAGCCGACGACAACCAGCCGAGCCACCTCATGAAGCACGGCCGAGAGATAGAGCAGGCAGAGGACGCCGACGAGCGCCGCCTCGACGATCCGGCGCCCGGCCGATCCGCGAGCGGCGCGGTCGCGTCGTCGTCGGCCCCGCTCGAGCGCGGCGTGGCATCGCGCACGCACGCGTGACGCTCGCGCCTCGTCTGGCGCCGCGTCCGGCAAGTGCCGCAGCGCGCGCAGCGTCGGATCGTTCGCGTCACCGAAGGTCATGACGTCACCTCGCTCAACATGGTCGAATGAATGGCGCCGGTGGCGTCCAGATGCCGCGCGAGGAGCGCGCGAGCGCGACTCAGCCGCTGGCGCAGCGCCTCGGGCGTGATCCCGCAGACCTCGGCGGCTTCCGCCGGACGCAGACCTTCAACGGCGACGAGCAGCAGGACTTCGCGCGACGACGCGGGCAGCGCCGCGAGGGCGCATTCCAGGCGCCGTTCGAATTCCGTCGCCGCTGTTTCCTCGAACGGTGAGGATCGCGGCGTGCCGCCCGGCCAGAGCCCGAACAGATCGGCGAGGTGCGACTCTTCGAGCAGCCGCGAGCGGCAGTAACTCACGTGGAGATTTCGCGCGACCGTGTAGAGCCAGGGGCCCAGGCGCGTGTCCGGCCGGAGCCTCGACGCCTGGCTGACGAGCCGCAGCCAGGTTTCTTCGACTAGATCCTCGGCGACGTCCCGCCTGCGCGAAAGACGCGCAACGAACGTCACCAGCCGCGTGTGGAACGCCGCGTGGACGATGTCGAACGCGCCGGGATCGCCGGCCCGGAGACGGTCGACGAGCGCCAGCTCAGAGTCCCGGTCCATGCAAGTAAGAACGCTCACGACAGGCAATCGTGACGTGTCACGCCTGCTGACCTCACGCGTTCTATGAGGTGAACGAGCGCAGGAGGAGCCAGCCAGTGCAGACTCTGACACATGCCAGTGTGTTCGCGAAACTGACGTTGTTGATTGGCCTCGCCCCCATGGTAATGGCTGTCGCGTACGCGATTCGTCCGAGCGAGCAGCGACTTGCGCTGATGCGACCGCTCTCGCTCGCGAGCATCTTCGCGGCCTTGTCCGGATTGCTCGTAGGTGTCACGGCCGTCCTGGTTGGCGTCGGCGCGACCGACGACGCTTCGGCACAAGCATGGCGCCGCAGCGCCGTGGGACTCGCAGAAGCGTTGGTGCCGCCTTTCGTCACGTTCGCGTTCCTGGCCGTCGCCTGGATTGGCGTCGCGCTGGGCATGCGGCGGCAGAACTAGATCGGGTTCGAGCCGTCAATTGAGCACGTGGATTTCAGGATAGAGCGGCGAAGAGAGATTCAGCGGCAATTGCCCCGCGCCTCTGAGGTGAACGTTGAAGAATGTGCGGAGGCAGTAGGCCGTCACCGCCAGCTGACGCGGGCCGTCAATGCCGACGACACCCGTCAGACGAAGGGCGCCAAGCAGCACGCGGCTTTTCATCAGCGCGACGTCGTCGCCGAAGAGAAAGTGATTCGCCCCGCGGATCTCGACGCGCAGGCGGCTGTCGGTGGGGAGGCGATCGTAGATCGACTGGATGTTGGCCAGGATCTCCCGGCTCTCGGCGTCCTTCGGATCGCCGTGGCCGCTCAGCAGAAACATGCAGGGCTGTTTCAGACCGGACTGGATCACGCTGCCAAACGGCGCGCCGTCTACGTCGACTACCGCCTTGCATCTCGCGTCGTCGTGGCAGAACTGCGCGGCCTGCGCGCCGCCGAACGAATGGCCGAACACGCCGAGCCGCGTCATGTCGAGGCGTCCCGTGAACCGTCCCGAAGGATCCGACGCGTTCAGTCGCTCCAGGCGATCGACCACGAACGCGATGTCCGCGACCCACGCGGCGAAGATTTCGTTCAAGCGGGCCGTCTGCTTGTCGCCGACGTACAACTCCGGATTGTTCTCCGGCGTCTGGGCGATCACCCGCCCGTCCGGGAACACGGTCAGGCCCGTGCGGTACGGCGCGTCGATGCCGACGACGACGTAGCCGTGACTGGCAAGGTCTTCGGCGAGCGTCGTGTAGTTCATGACGCCGGCCGACGCGCCGCCTCTCAGGATGAGCACCGGGTACGAGGACTGCTGCGGCGACATGGCGGCGTTCTTCGTACCATGGCTATGGACCTTCGACAGGTCTCGCGTCAGCCATCGCATGATGGCGAAGCCGCCCGGAAGATCGCTCGGCGCCCGGACCTCGGCGGGGACGTAGTCGCTCGTGGTCTTGGATGCGGACGGGGGCGCTGGATACCAAATCCAGACAAGCACCTCGCGCTTTGTGCCCGGCACCGGCGCCAGCGCGTCGACTGCTCCGTCGTCGACCCAGTCCGCGATCACACGCCCGACGGCAGATTCGCCGGTCGGCGCCGGCAGAGTGAACTCGGTCCGGCGCTCGATCGAAATCGACGCGATGAGCACGACGATGCCGGCCACGATCAACAAAGCGAGCGTCTTGAGTATGCGACCCGATGATCTCAGCGCTGCGGCCGTCAGCACGATCGCGATGAACGCCCAGCTCACGGGAGGGACGAGCACGTATGGGACGGCGCTTCGTGCGGCGAGCGGCCGCACGGCGTCGGCGCCGTAGACCACGAGCGACGTGGCCGCGACGAACATCGTCACACCGTAGAGCGCCGCTCGCGTCGCACTCGCCCGGGCCGCGTAGCGATCGAGCACCGCCAGGATCGCATACGGCGACAACACCCAGCCCGCCATGATGAGAAGCAGGAACCGCGGCGTGCGCTGCCCCGCGTGGAGCAGGAAAGCGATCGTGCCCACGATGCCGGCGAGCGCGGCGAGCCGGGCCGCAGCGCGCAAGCGGGGCCAGTTGTCCGTCAAAACCCGAAGTACCACACGGGAAAGGCGGCCGCGACGGCCGCGCTGATTTGGAGCGCAAGGATCGGCAGCGCCCTTCGGGGCTCGGCCGGAAGCCACTTGATCACGAAGAACCCGATGATCGGCACCTGGCCGGCCATCAGGAGCTGCCAGAGGTGCGCGGCCGTGCCTTCGTCTTCCTGACGCGCGGTGCCAAACATGACGATGTAGCCGACGAGCAGGGCGAGCGCTGCGGCCGACATGGCGATGGGCAGGAACGCGCTCGGCCGCTGGAACAGGGCGGTGTTCATGGGACCTCCCGCGGCTCGCGGCGAGCCGTGTAGAGGTCTTTGTATCACAAAGTTGCCCTGCCCGGGGCCGCGCCTTTGATCAGCAGCCAGAACGCGAGTGCGATTTCAAAGACCAGGGCTGGCAGCCACACCAGCCAGGTCACCGACGACGACCAATTCACCGCGCCGGCAAAGAGCCCGGCGCGCTGTGCCAGGAGCACAACAACCAGCAGCGCCGAAGCCACCACGCCAAGCCAGGCGAGTGGCGCCGGAATCATGCGGCCGCGAAGGAGCAGCCAGCAGAACAGCGTGCTGCCCACGGCGAAGAAGATGGCCCCCATGCCCTGGCCGCTGCCCGGCATCGCTTCGATGACGCGACAGACCAGCGCGAGCAGCGCGAGGTCGGCATCCTGCTCGCGCGTGAGCGCGTAGAGCGTCACGCCCAGCACCAGGGCCGAGAGCGACGTGAACACTGACAGCACGTCCGTCGCGTGCGGTCGCGCCGCGAGGGCCAGGCTGGCGATGCCCGAGGCGATGTAGAAGAGAAAGGTGAAGCCGGCCACTCGTGCGTTCGTCGTTCGAGTCATCGGTGTCTCCCGGAGGACGTGCGGCGTTCCCGTGCATAGACGGAGTAGATCGGCCGTGTGTTCGCGACGGACGCTCGGGGTTACAAGATCCGCCGGCACCCCGGGCGGCACCGGCATGAGATCCTGGCCGCCCCCTCGGTGTTGTAGTCGTAGGTCAGCTCTTCGCCTTTGCTGATTCGGCGCGAGGCGACGATCCAGATCGTGCGCCCGTCGATCTCGACGTAGCAGTTCGGGCGGCACGCGTGGTTGATGTAGCGCGCGATGTTGCCGCCGAACGCGGCGTCACGCGCCCATCGCGTGTTGACGTTGAAGATCCAGATGCGCCGGCGGGGCAGGTACCGTTGCTCGCGCCGCCACGCCTCGGCCTGCGACACGAGCTGGCCCGTGTACTGGACGATGCGTGTCTCGCGCGCGATGGGCGCGGTCGCATAGACGCCCCATCCCGCAATGGGCGATCGTCGTCTCAGGAGGCGCGGCGGCGTGGGCACCGCTCACTATTCTGGTTCAGCTGGCGCGCATGTACACCGCGTCTTCGAAATCCGTGAGCTGCATGATCGCGTTGTCGTGCACGCTGAGCGTGTCCGCGACGAGCGTCGCGTCGGCGTGCCACGCTCCGGCGACGCTCTGGCCCAGACATTGGAGATCGACGCGGAGGTCAGCACGAGCGCGGCCAACACACGCCGCCAGGCGCGATGGAGCGCGTGAGCGATCCCGTGGCGACGACGGAGGTGACCGCATTGAGCGCAACGTCACCGCCGAGCGCCGCGCGCGCGTCCGCGAGCGCGATTGGCGGGACTCCCGCCTGCCGCAGCGCGAGCAGCGGCGTCGTCACGACCGTGAGCGCCGAGAGACATGCGAACAGCCGGAATCGCACGACGGAGGCGATCATGAGCACGCCATCTTAGCGCCTGAAGCGGACAAAGCGATCCTCGGGCGACGCGTCCTCGCCGGTGTACGTCACCGCGTCCACCTGCGCGCTGGTCTGATCCTGGAGGATCAGGTTGCCGCCCTGGTTGCCCAGCTGCACACCGTTGCCGTCGAGGACGATGCTGACGAACGATCCTGAGGCGAGCGTCGCATTGATCGGCGTTGCACGGCCGTTCTTGTCGATGAGTCGCCAGTTGCTGATCGTCTGCGACGTCGTTGCCAGGCTCGCGAGCACGACGATCTCTTTGCCTGGATCGGCGCCGGCCGGATTGATGAGCGCGTGCGCCATGTAGACCGTGCCGGTTACCGTGCCCGGCGGCGGTGGCGGTGGAGGCGGTCCGCCCGAGATCAGCTGGCCGATGCTGGTTGAGCCGGGGGCGGCGTTGCCCGCGGCGTCGGTCGGCACCTGCTGTGTCTGGAAGCCGAGGAACAGCCCGACGAACCGGTCGGGGAACTTGAGAATGATGCCGCCGTCGTGGAACACGGCGTTGTCGCCGGCGTGCTGGCCGACGTTGCCCTGATTCATGTGAATGTCGTGAATGCCGTGCAGGCCGTCGAGGTTGCCGAACTCGGTGTCGATGGGCTTGTGCAGGTTCTGATCGAACTTGGCGCCGAACGCGTACACCTCGCCACCGGCGGCTTTGCATTGATCGAGATAGAGCGACAGCAGATCCTGCAGGTCGTCGCTATTCGCGTGGCCGCTCGGAGGCAACACGCGGCCGAGCGTGAAGTCGAACAGTGGTGCCTTCACGTAGTCGAGCGCGTGGTCGGCTCCGGGCGCCGCGGGACTGAATCCGGAAGCGAGCCCGGGGAGCGACGCGAGCACCGGCTCTCCGATGAGCGGGTCCACGACCCAGAACGCGACGTTCGAGCCCGTGTCGGATTGCACGTTCACCGCAATCCGCCACGGCTGCCCCCCGTCTTCGAGCACGCGAATCTGCAAATGCGGTGTGGACACGTTGTCTTCGCGCTTGTAGCGGTCGGGGTGCCCGCGCAGCACACCGTAGAGAATCGCCATGTGACCTCCCGGAGCCCGGGACGGCTGGGGGCCGCGTCACCACGGTCGAGGCAGCGACCGTCGAAGGGCAGACGAGCGGTCAGTCTCTGCCGCAGCTCGCTGCGAGTCAAGGATCACCTTCGAATGATGAGGGTGATAGAGGCGTCGCTTGATCCGGACAGCGGGACCCAATCCGACTGGCGCACGCGCGGAGTGTCGCCGGACTTGCCGACCAGCTCGGCGTCGACGTCGTAGCGGTACCCGCTGAGCACGGCGAGTTCGAACCGGCCGTCCGGTCCCGTGACGGGAGCGTCACCGATGAGCTCGAACCCCGCGCCCGGAACTTTGAGACAGAACCCAGGAGATCTTGGCAGCGATTGCGTGAGGATGATCGGTGTGGGCCGCGGCAGCGTCCACGCCGCTACTGACTCACGGACGATGCGTGCAAATTTCCACCACTTGACGGGACATATCGACACGTCTATCTTAGACATATCGACAATGGACATATCTTCGCCGCTCAGACCCGCCCTCTTTCACATCCTGCTCGCGCTCGCTGAGGGCGACCTTCACGGCTACGGCATCATGCAGGCAATTCGCGCGCAATCTGACGGCCGGCTGATGCCGCGGACGGGGTCGTTCTACCCACAGCTCGCCCGCCTGATGGAGGCCGATCTCGTGAGTGAGGCGCCAAGCCGCCGACCCGGCGACGATCCGCGTCGCGGCGCCTATTACCGCCTCACGCCGAGGGGGCGGCGCGTGCTCGAAGCCGAGAAGCAGCGGCTCGCCGACCTGGTGGCCTCGCTCAGATTCTTTCCGGCGGGCGCGACCTCGCGTCGAGGGCGGGCATGAGTCATCCCGACGACCTCTCGCGCGCCGCGCGCGTGTACGGCCGCCTCTTGCGCGCCTATCCGCGCGCTTTTCGCGACCGGTTCGGCGACGCGATGCGAGAGTCATTTCTCGCGGATTACGCGGCTATCCGCCAGCGCTCACGATTCGCCCGAGCGACGTTCTGGTGCCGCACCGCGACTGACGCGGTCTGGTGCGGCGCGAAGGAGCGCCGTGCCGAACGCCGCCGGCCGCCTCACGGAGGACCGATGCCCTCGATGCTGACGGTGGATTGGCGGGACGCCTTCCGCTCACTGCGCGCCACGCCGATTGTCACCGCCGTGGCGGTGCTGTCGCTCGCGCTGGGCATCGGCGCAAACACCGCGTTGTTCTCGATCTTGAACAGTCTGATCCTGAAGACGCTTCCGGTCCGCGATCCTGGATCCCTCGTGTTGGTCGATGGCGGGCCGTGGACCAATCCGATCTGGCAACAGATTCACGATCGGCGGCAGCACCTCTTCGAAGATGCGTTCGCCTGGTCGAGCACTCGCTTCGATCTGTCGACGCACGGCGAAACCGAGTACATACCGGCGGCCTGGGCGAGCGGCGAGCTGTTCGACGTGCTCGGCGTCCACGCCGCGATCGGCCGCACGTTCGGCCCCGCCGACGACGCGCGTAACGGCGGACCGGACGGACCGGTGGCCGTCATCAGCTACGGCTTCTGGCAGCGGCGCTTCGGCGGAACGCCGGACGTCCTTGGCCGGAGGCTGACAGTCAATCGGCTTCCGGTGAGCATCGTCGGCGTCACACCGTCCACGTTCTTCGGTCTGGAGGTCGGTCGCACAACGGAGATCATCGTCCCCGTCAACGTGCGGGCCTTGATGCCTGGCGGCGTTGGGACGCTCGACGGGCGGTCCACGTGGTGGCTCGACATCATTGGCCGGCTGCGGCCGGGACAGACGATCGACCAGGCCCAGACGGCCCTCCAAGGCATCCAGCCTCAGATTCGCGAGGCGACCATCCCGCAGAATTGGAACGCTGCGGAGCAAGCTCACTACCTGACCGACAGCAAGGAATTCACGCTGGTCAACGCGGCGACGGGCGAGTCGGGTCTGCGCAAAAGTTATCGGGCACCGCTCACGACGATTCTGGTGGTCGTAGGCGCAGTGCTGCTCATTGCGTGCGCCAACATCGCCAACCTGCTGCTCGCGCGGGCCGCCGCTCGACGCCGCGAGCTCACCGTGCGGCTCGCTCTGGGCGCGTCGCGCTTCCGCCTGGCGCGGCAGCTTCTGGCGGAGAGTCTGATCCTGGCCGCAGCCGGGGCCGCGCTCGGCCTGTTCGTCGCCCGATGGGGCGGCGCGCTGCTCGTTCGGCAACTCGCCACGCCCACGACCGGGGTGGCGCTCGATCTCGCGCTCGACTGGCGGGTTTTGGCGTTCACCAGCGGCGTGGCGCTGCTCACGTCGCTGATCTTCGGGCTGGGGCCAGCCGTCGGCATCAGGGCGATCGCACCGGACGAAGCACTCAAGGCGGAGAGTCGCAGCGTCGCCGGCGATCGCCGCTTCTCGATCAGAAGCTTGCTCGTGATCGGTCAAGTGGCACTGTCGCTCTGCCTCGTCGTCGCCGCGGCCCTGTTTCTGAAGACTCTCACGTCATTGGTGTACGCGCCGATCGGCTTCGACGCCGACCGGCTCATCGTCGCCTCCATCAATGCGCCATCGACGATTGCCGCCGACGCGAGGGGCGCGTTCTTCGAACGTATGCAAGAGGCCACTGCAAGCGTGCCCGGCGTCGAGCGAGTGGCCGTCTCGAGCCTCACGCCATTGGGCAACTCGACCTGGAACACGGTCGTCGAGCGCGATGGGGACATGCCGCAGCTCTCCGACGACGACGCCTCGCCCTGGGTCAATGCGATCTCACCCGGCTGGTTCGCGACGTTGGGCATGCGGATCCTGCGCGGTCGGGACATCGACGCTCACGACGTGGCCGCCAGTCCAAACGTCCTTGTCGTGAACGAAGCCTTCGTCCGTCGGTTCTTTCCGGGCAAGGACGCCGTCGGCCGGCGCATTCGAGCCGCGATCGTCGGGCCGAACGCCGGCGAATATGAGATTGTCGGCGTCGTCACTGACTCGATCTACCGGTCCGCACGCAAGGGATTCGAGCCCACTATCTACGGGCCCCAGACGCAATTGGGCGCCGACAAGGCGTCCGCGCGTGTGCTGATTGCCCGGGCCGCCGCAGCGCAGCCGGAGACGTTGACACGCGGGCTGGCACAAGCGATCGCGAGGGTGGACGGCACGGCCGCTTACACGATTCAGCTCGTCAGCGCGCAACAGTACTCGTCCGTCCGGCAGGAACGGCTCGTGGCGATGCTGGCGGGCTTCTTCGGCGCGCTGGCATTGCTCTTGGCCGCGCTTGGCGTATACGGCGTGACCGCGCAGGCCGTGAATCGGCGCACGACCGAGATCGGCATTCGAATGGCGCTGGGCGCGACGGCTGCGGGAATCTCGAGGCTCGTGCTGGGCCGCGTCGGTTGGCTCCTGACTGCGGGTGTGGTGGCGGGCGCCGCGATTACCTGGTGGGCGTCGCGCTTCGTGACGACGCTGCTGTTCGGCACGACCGCGGGCGATCCGATCGCCTTCGCGTCAGCGGCCGCGCTGTTGTGTCTGGTCAGCGCCGTGGCCGGGTGGCTCCCGGCGCGCCGGGCCGCGCACATCGATCCAGCACGGACGCTGCGCCAAGGCTAGGGTCGCCGTCGCCAGGGCTCCGACACCATGCCAACGTGGAGTGTTGGCGTGTCGTCAAAAGTGGAACCGAACGCCGACGACCACCGGAAACGTCAGACGCGAACTGTTGTCATTGAGATCGGCGAGACCCGTACCCACGAGTTGATCCACTTGCGCCAGTCCGCTGACATGTCGCAGCCCGAACTGGGCGGTCAGATCGGTGCGGTCGGCCACCTTGAACAGGACGCCCACATTCACGCCAAACGTGAACGCCGCCGTGCTGTCGTAGAAATCGGTGTTCGAGAAAATCGTGTTCGACTGCGGTGCCGCGAGTTGAACGTCGATGGCGTCGATGAATCCAATGCCGATGGTCGCCTCACCGAAGACGCGTACGTTCGGGTTGTTAAGCGACAGGTAACGTCGATAGCCAAAATCGAGCGCGAGGCTCTTGTAATCGGAATACTGTCCGTAGAGACTCGAGAGTCCTAAATCGCCCAGGCGCACCAGATCGGCATCTGCCGTCTGCCAGACGAACATGCCTCGCAGCTCCGACGACGCGTTCAGCCGGTAACCGGCGCCGAATCGAAAATCGATTCCGGTCCCGTAGACGTTGCCGTACGACTGCGGCAGGATCGCCACCGTCTGCCCCTGGAGTGTGCCGATCGCCCCGGAGTTCACGTTGCCATTGATGGACGGCGCGACACCGAAGGCCAGATCCACGACCCAGCGCGATCCGGTGGGTTCGGTTTGTGATCCGGCGGGTGGCGTTTGCGCTCGCGCACCACGCGCGCTCACCAAACTCACAGTGATCACGATAACGACAGCACACAGACGGCCTGAACGGTGCAGTGGCATGGCGCGCTCCTTGCTGCGGGTCGACCCACGGTCCGACGTCACATCCTTGGGGAGCTTTGTTTGTCGCACGCGAGTTCCGCGTGACGTGCCGGGAAATGGAGCAAGAGGTGTGCCACTGCGTATCCACGGCATTCGGACTCAACTCTGCGGACGTCGTCGATATTGAGGACGCGACTTACCACGTGATGGTTCACCGCGGCACACGATGACCCTAACTGGGAAGCTGCGGAGTCGTTAGAGTCGGCGATCGCGGTGGAAATTCAATGAGGCCCTTCGAGTAGACAGACCTCGGATGCGCGCAGCGTGAGAAGGTTGGCGGCCGCTGGTACGGCCGCCAGGTTCCGCGAAGTCACTGGCCTACCTCGATGCGCACGACTTGCCCGAGCCCAACTGGCGGCACCCCAAAGCCGAAGTTCGACACATAGAGCGCACCATCCGGTCCGAAGGTCATCGCCGTCGGAAAGACCAGACCTGACGCGATCGTCGTGAACGACTGGTCCTCGTTGATGCGCAACACGGTGCCCGATCCGGCCGCGGGCGGCCCGGGGAATCCAGCGACGGTGTCGGTTTCAAGCACGTACAGGCGCCCTTTGGCGTCGAACGCTACGCCCACCACGGTGGTCAAGCCCGGAAGGACGTTCTTGATTCGGCCGCCAACGTTCATCCGCATCAGCTGCGACGACCCGGGCACCACCGGGAAGGTGCTGAGGTTGCCGATGAAGAAGTCTCCCTGGTAGAAGGCGAAAGCCGTCGGCACGATATGCCCTTGCAGCGCGGAGATGTCGGCCACGCGCAGAATCTGACCGTTGACGAGTATCCGGTCGAGCTCGCCGTGATTCGGTTCGATGGCATACAGCACGCCACCGATCGAGTCCATGCTGTACACGTGCCGTCCGGCTCGAAATCCCCGGGCCCTCCGGGATTCGCGACCGGGTTAGCGGTCTGGAACGCGCTCAGATCGGCGATCGTCGTGATGCTGCCGTCAGGATTCACGCGAAACACCGTGTTGCTCGTGCCGGCGAGTCCGTGCGAGCATCCGGCGCCCGCTTCGATTCCGTACAGCGTGTCGCCGATGAACGCGACGTCGGCCACGCCGCTGACAAGCCCGCCGGACAAAGGACTGGTCTGGCTCGACGGCAAGTGCTCGACGACCGGTGTGACAACGCCGGCTGCGTTGATCTTCGAAATGCGAGAGGTGAAGGCGCCCGTGTACGGTCCGATGGGAAACCCGACCTGATCGCACTGCTCGACGGTCGAGTCCGTTCCGCCCGTCCCGCCTTCGGCGACGTACAGATTCCCATCCGGCCCGAACTTGAGACCGCGCGGATTGTTCAAGCCGGTCGCCAGCGTCGTCATCGAGGGCGGCGACGCGGCCCGGGTGCGAGCTGGAGAGACCAGAAAGAGCCCGGTGATGACCACAAACGCCGTGGCGATGGCCGCAGCGATAGGTGCGATCGAGTACGAACGAGCGACGTCACGCATAGAGTCCTCCCTGACGAGCGCCGGCACAGCCGGACGCCTTCCATTGAGATCAGTTGTCGACCTATCTGATTAGGCGGAAACGAGGGCTAAGACCGTTAACGAGGCTTTCAGCGTGACTTGCTCTTCGAGGATTGGAGCCGCTTTGCTACTGCGTCGTCGATGACGTCGAGGAACGATTGACTCCGGGTTGGCGACTTGAGCACGTCCCCGTACGTCTTCTTCGCCTGACTCAGCTCCGCGTTGGTGGCGTTGAAAGCCACAGGGATCACAGCTGGCGCCTTCGCGGCCGGCAAGCGAGACCTTACGACGGAGCTATCCTTCAGGTCGATCAGCAAGACATCCCACGTCGCTTGCCCCAGCGCCCGATCGAGCTCCGCCGGACTCGCAACGACCGTCGGCCGGTACCCCGCCTTCTTGAGGACGGGATCGACAGACAGCTTCGTCAGCCTTGCGGGCAATTCCGTGGCGGGATTCGCATACAGAAGAATCGCGGCGTGCTGGCGCGCCACCGGAGTCAAGTCGAATCTCGTGCCCCGGCTCGGTGTCAGAAACTTATCGCCACACGCCTGAACATCCGACCAGGTACTGCCAGCCAACGCACATACACACAGGGCGGCAAGCCAGGACTTCATCGGAATCCTCTCTTCGAATTGTCACACAGCCTACCATCGTTCGAAGCCTTCGGGGTTATGGGAACATCATTCGCCGCACGGCGGCGGCGAACCGTGGCTCATGACGCACGCTCGTCCATGCCTTGTCGACGTTGAGAAACACGAGTCCAACCGATTCTTCGTCGACCGCTGCCTCGAGTTGATCGAGCGCTTGTTTCGTGTCGCCAATCCGGGCGTACACCCGGGCGAAGTCGAGCGGAGACACGTAGCTGCGCGTTTCGGCGCGCGCCTGAAGGTTCGCGAGTTCGATCTCGGCGGCCCGTTCTTCGATCCGCCGCCATCCTGTCTCGCCTCGCGCCGATTGCAGCACGCTCTCGAGCGCATCATTTGGGTGCAGCTCGTTTGCGCGGCGCCGGAGATCGATCGCTTCGTCGTAGCGTCCTTGCGCCTGGCGCAGATCCGCCAATCCAGCATAGTTCTCGGCATTCGGCGACCGGGCGATCAACTGCTCGTATCGCTCAGACGCGGCCGCCGCGTTGCCGGTCACGGCGAGGAGTTCGGCCTCGATGATGGCGACCCCCGGACTGAGCGGATCGAGCGCCCGCGCAGTTCGGGCGGCCTCGAGCGCGCCAATCGTGCGCCCGAGCGCCCACAGCTGCAAGGCGCGCACGTTCAACAGTTCTGGATCCACGTTCGCGCGGCGGGCGCCCAGGGCGAGGCCCCACTCGCGATCGGCGGCCGCCCAGCCGAACGCAAAGAAGAACTGGCCACTGGCCGCTTCCGCATGCGCACTGGCGAGATCCGGATCGCACTCGAGGGCGCGGGCAATGTATTCCTGCTGCTTTGGTCTCATATCGCTCGGAGGTGCGAAGCCATCCACAGCCAAGGCGGTGTACGTGGACGCGAGTGTCACAAGCGCCGGCGCAAATCTGGGGTCGAGCTCCACGGCTTGCGACAGCAGTTCGCGCGCGCGAACGTAGTCGCTTTCGGTGCTCAGGCGGATGTAATGGATGCCTTGCAGATAGAGCTCGTACGCCTCCGCGCTCCTCGTGGGCCGACGCGCGATGAGCTGTCGGTCCGCTTCGCTCACGCGAAGGCGGAGGCCTTCGTCGACGATCGCCGCGGCGATTTCATCCTGCACCGCCAAGACATCGCCTGCCAGTCGGTCGTAGTCGTTGCCCCACAGCCGGGCTCCCGAGGCGACATCGACAAGCTCGGCGTTGATGACGACGCGTAGTCCGCGGCGGGCGATGGCGCCCGTGAGGACCGTGTCGACGCCAAGGCTGCGGCCGGCCGCACGGGGATCGGTGATCTTGCCCTTGAGATTGAAGACCGTGCTGCTCGCCATCACGGATAGCGTGCTAAGCAGGCCGAGCCGGCGAATCAGATTGTCGGTGACGCCGTCGGTCAGATAATCGATGTCGCGATCATCTGCGGGATTACCGAACGGCAGCACGGCGATTCGCGGCCGCGTCCGGGACGGCCAGACGGCCCACGTCGCGGCGCCCATCACGGCGACCGCCACGCCGGACGCGGCGAGCCAGATCGCCTGTCGCCGCGTGATCCCGGTGCGGTGCTCGTGGACGCGTTTTCGAATTCGGCGCAGCTCGACGAGCAGCTCGCGCGTGTCCTCGTATCGTGCCGTGGGATCCTTCGACAGCGTGCGTGTCAGAACACGCCCCAGCGCTGTCGGCACCGATGGACTCAGGCGGTCGAGCGCGGTGGGCTCCGCATTGAGAACGGCCTGGCGAGAAGCTGTGCGCCCATCGGGGATGAAGGCCCGCCGGCCGCTGAGCATTTCGTAGAGGATTGCGCCGAACGCAAACTGATCGGATCGGTGGTCCACCGGACGACCAGCGGCCTGCTCGGGTGACATGTACCCGGCGGTGCCGAAGATCGTGCCGGCCTCGGTGAGAGAGGGTCGCGGCGGGCGCGCCACCCCTGTTAACGCTTCCGTCTCTGCATCGTCGGTGCGCTTCGCGATGCCGAAATCGAGCACTTTCACGAGACCTGTCGACGTGACCATCACGTTCTCGGGCTTCAGGTCGCGATGCACGATCCCGCGAGCATGAGCGACGGCGAGCGCTTCCGCGATTTGCGTGGCGAATTCAATGGCATCGTCGATCGAGATGCCGGCGCGCAGGATTTCGCGCAGCGTTGCGCCCTCCACCAGTTCCATCGCGATGTACGAGCTGTCCTCGCTTTCGCCGACGCCGTAGATCGTGACGATGTTCGGATGCGTCAGCACCGAAGCGGAGCGCGCTTCTTCTTCGAAGCGCCGCACATCCCGCTCGTCAGCCAGGCTGCGAACAAGCACTTTGAGCGCGATTTGGCGGCCCAGGCGCAGGTCGAGCGCCCGGTACACCTCTCCCATTCCGCCGGCGGCGATGAGGTCGAGCACCTCGTATTCGTCCAATCGCTTGTGGACGAGCGATGCGCGCGCGTCCTGGTCGATGGTGCGCGCCGCGTCTTTGATCGCCGGTTCCTCCAGGAACGTGCGCGACAATTCGTCAAGGCGCAGAAGAGATCCCACTTCGTCGCGGAGGACCCGGTCGTCTCCACATGAGTGATCGAGAAACGCCTCGCGCTCGTCGGTGCCCAGCTGGAGCGCGGCATGATACAGACGATCGACGTCTTGCCAGCGAGCGTCGGTCATCTCAGCGCCCGCCGTTGAGTTCCCGCAACAGCCACACCTTGGCGAGGCGCCAGTCGCGCATGACGGTCTCGGGCGAGACGTGCAGGGCTTCGGCCGTCTCTTCGACGGTCAAGCCGCCGAAGAATCGCATTTCGACGACCTGGCTCTTGCGCTTGTCGATCGTCGCCAGGGCGTCAAGCGCATCGTCGAGGGCGACGAGATCGACCGGACGATCGGCGGAGACACCGCGCGCATGACTGAGCGTAACCTTCTGCCACTCGCCCCCGCGTTTGCGCGACGCTCGTGCGCGAGCGTGGTCGACGAGGATGCGCCGCATCAAGCAGGCGGACATGCCGAAAAAATGGGCGCGGTCCTGCCAGCGCACGCGGCTCAGATCGATCAGGCGCAGGTAGGCTTCGTTGACGAGGGCCGTCGTCTGCAGCGTGTGTCCAGCGCGCTCGTGAGCCATCTGCCGGCGCGCCAACGAACGAAGCTCACGCTGCACGAGAGGCATCAAATGGCTCAACGCCTGCTCGTCGCCCTGTCCCCAGGCCATCAGGAGATCAGTGACCCGGACCGGGGCATCCGCCGCCGGTGCCTGTCGGGTGCTCATTGGAGCGACGATTATCTTACCGCGCTCGCCGCGCGATGCGACGGGTTCGCCGCCCGACTGATTGTTCACCTCGAATGACAGATTTCAAACGTGGTTTCCGCGTAGCGGATCGACAGCCGGCTCATAGGCGCGTGTCGCTGATTACAGAGGCAACGGCCAACGCACTGCCCGGGGTGCCGTCATCGTCGACGAACGAGATGACGATGCGAACGCGGGAGACAAGCACTGAGGAGCTGATTTCGAACGGCGGCCCATAAACGTCGTACGCGAACGTCAGCGTTCCCCCGGCGTCAACGTGGAGCGGCGGCGAGTAATAGGTGGGCGGCACGGCTCCTTCTGGCCCGCCATCGATCAGGTCGAAATGAACGCCCGTCACGGAGAATCCCTTCGTCCCGCCGACTTCAACGACCCGAAACGTTGGGACATAGATGTGGTACCCGCTCACGAGATTGGTACGGACGGTGACGTCCTCGAGACGGACGTCGGCCGCCGGCGCCTGGATCGTAAGCGCCACCGTGATTTCGCCCCGCGCGGATCCGGCATGTCCGTCATCGTCCTCGTATAGGACGGTAACGGTGACGACCACCGCTGCACCGGTGCCAAGTGACAGTTCGACTTCGGCGTGCGCGGGAAGAAGGTCGAGGACGCCGCCGGCCGGAACGATCCAGTTCGGCAGTAGCGTTCGGATGTCTTGGTCCAGTCGTCCGTCCACACTGAAACGGACCTCGCGGACACTCTTTCGGCTGACGCCGCTGGTCTCGCGCAAGCGCATGGTGGGTCGGCCAATGAACAGGTCGCCGACGCGATTGACGGCAACGTCGAGGCGTTCCACCTCCAGCGCCGCCAATGGAGATGGTTCCGTGGTACGCGGTCCTGAGCAGGCAACCGTGACCACCAGCGCGGCAACGAGCGCTGCCGCGTATAGCCACCTGGCGTCAGTTCGTGCGTCACGCAGGTCGACGAGGTTCATATCTGGTCTCCCTATTGAGATAGGCGTAGTCGAGGCCGCAGATCTTCAAACGCGCGGCACGGTCAGCAACCGTCGCGTTCTATGTGAACGGATCGTCGAGAAACGAACGGGCTCCCTCAGCGGCGCAGGCGGAAGGCTCGGCCGGCCGTGAAGGTATAGACGTGGATGTCGTGAGTGTTGCTTCCGCTGACGGCTCTCAGGAAGGCCGCGGAGAGATCCCATTCGCCCAAACGGTAGGACACGCCGGCTCCGGCCTGAAAGTAGTTGTCCTGGAGCAGGCGGTGGAACTCTGTGTAACGGTCGGGATACGGCTCCACGTCGACCGGGAATCGAAGCCCGCCATGGGTCCGCTGCCACGACAAGATCAACTGCGCGTTCCAGCGCGATCCGATGTCGAAACTGGGTTCGAGCTGGACGTTGCTTCGGTCATGATGAATATCCAGCGACTGTTCGACGAAGCTGTAGAGGTAGTGCCCGTCCAGTGAGAGGCCAGGCACTAGACGATCGAGCCGCTGTCCGGCGTCCACTCCGACGCCGAGTTCATTCAGGCCGAAGCCGACGGCCGCCTCCGCAGCGTACTCGTACGCGTGCGACGGTGTGCCGAACGAGACGGCTGTCGAGACGGACGTGGAATGTCCCGCCCTGAAGATGTTGTAATGCGCCGCGAAGCCGAAGTCCTGAAACGAGCTGTTCACGCAGTGGCACGCGTCTGCCGGCGGGTACGGTAGAAACGAGACGGGCCCAACAGGCGGCCCACCGCGGTATTTCGCGAAGATGTACGGGATGCCAGCGGAGATCGACAGCCGGTTCGTTAAGCCGTAGTCGAATTGGACGTACACGGCGATGTTGGTCGTGCCACAGCACGCCATTCGCGTGCCGTTGTCCAGGAGCCGCCCGACGTGATCGATCATCTGCGTGGCGAAGGTCACGCCGCCTTGACCTGCGCGAGGGATCCACGCCTGGCCTGCGGCCGCGCGAGCGCTTCCTGCGAGCATCACAAGGGCGAGAAGCACTGCCAAACACCATCGCTGTCGCCAGGCTGTGCGGGGGGTCATTGGGCGTAGGATTCTAGCGCGGCGCCACCTCGCAAGAGCGCAGGCGCTCACACCAAATCTTTCTGAGTGGCGGTGACAGCTCCAGGACGTAGTTTCCGCGTAGCTGAGGTCGGCTCTCGTTTTTCCGTCACGCGCAGGTGGACCCGTCGAGTCGGGAAGGTACCCGGAAGCGCTCGCTGAGGATCCGCGATCGCCATCACTTGTCCGGTGAACACCGCGTCGGTGTGGAACACGGCCGCGCAGGCCGGATTCGGCCCAATGCAGCTGCACTCTCCGCCGCTCTGGCTCCGGCCAGGACAATCAGGAGGCTGACGGCGACGGCGGTCCCAGCTGATCGGCGGGTCACGATCGCGATTATGAAGCACGCCTCACGGAATTCTCAGCCTTTCGTCACGACTTCGGTCGGCGCCACCGGGCATCATCCACTCGTGTGGCGGCGAGAGATCGCGAGAGGGCGAGGGTTGTCATGCAGAGGACAACTTCAACATCGGCCGGAGCGATGGCCGCCGTCATTGTGTGCCTGTCTACGCAGGCTCAGGCTCAGGAAATCAACCGAGAATCGGTCTGGAACGGCAATTCCAACGGGCACCGGGAGGAGCCGGCTCGACGCGGGCCACATCGCGGCGGATCTGCCTGGCGTTCAGCGTGCGCTTCTAGCGTCCTTAGCAATCGGGCGGCGAGATTTCGCTCGCTCCGCTCGAGCGATGGCACGCCTTGAAGGCGGCCGCCTGAACCCCTGCCAGATCGCGGTGCCAATGTCGGTGAGCCCTTTTCCTGCCGATACCCGAAGTGCTCGTTCTGGCAATTTGTCGCGGGCGTGTGGAGGGTAAGCACCATTGGCTCAGCATTTCGTGTCCGAAGGGCGTTGCCAGTTTTGTCACACCACAGCGGGGAACGTCGAACACATGATCGCCGGGGATTCCGGCTTCATCTGCAACGCTTGCGTCGTCGCATGTTCGGCGTTGCTTCAGCCCTCTACATCCCCGGCGGCAGCGGAGGAGCGTCCGGACCGTTACGCCTTTCAGCGGCTCGCTCGACACTTTGCACCCCATCGCCCACAAGAATTGCTCGCGACTTCGCGTTTGTTTGCGCTCCGGCAGCAGGCCGATCTTCAAGCCGCCCTCGATGAGCTGTTCGGTGAACGAGTCGTCCCACAGAATTTCGTTGGAATCAGGGCGCAGTACCGCCACGAAGTGACGGACTTCGCCAAGCTGCTGGAGCAAAGCCACTCCGCAGTCGAGGTCGCGCCAGCGCAGTTCGAAGACATCGACATCGGCGGCAGTGAAACCAAGCGGTGCCTGAAGAACGGACTGTGGCTATTACGAGACGACCGTGGCCCATATGCAATTGTGCTTTCGCAGCACGACAACTATGGACACGGCAGTTTCCTGAGCGTCGAGGTGGCGGCTCCGCCCGGCGATTTCGGTGCGGAGTTGGCGTCGCGTGTCTTCGACGGACTCGAACGGCATCTCTCGCGCGGCTCTTGCTATCGAGGCAGAGTCCTGTCGTTGGAAACAAGTCCGCAGTGGACCGGCCATGCGGCTCGTATTCGAGTTCACGATCTCGAGCCTGTCGAGCGTGACGAAGTGATCCTCCCAGAGGCGACGCTCCGTGCGCTCGAGCGAAACGTGTTGCGCTTCGCTGAACAACGGCCGGCCTTACGAGCGATGGGGCTGTCGACGCAAAAGGGGCTGCTCTTCCATGGGGCGCCAGGCACGGGCAAGACTCATTGCATCCGGTACCTCGCAGGCAAGCTTCCCGGCCACACGACGCTGCTGATCACAGCGGAGGAGATGGGCATACTGCCGGAGTACATGGCGCTCGCGCGCCTCCTCCAGCCTTCATTGGTCGTTATCGAGGATGCAGACTTGATTGCTCGCGATCGTACCGAGCGCGGCAGCGCCTGCGATGAAGTGATGTTGAATCGCCTTCTGAACGAACTGGATGGCTTGCGCGAGCGGGCAGACGTGTTCTTCATTCTCACGACGAATCGACCCGAGACGTTGGAGCCAGCGCTCGCGAGTCGTCCTGGTCGGATCGACCAAGCGATTGAATTCCCGCTTCCTGACGAGCGCCTTCGTCGGCGGCTGGTGGCGCTCTACGCCAGAAGTCTGGAGCTCTCGCCTGAGTTGATGGACGATCTGGCCCGCCGTACAGACGGCGCAAGTCCCGCATTCATCAAAGAATTCCTTCGTCGAATCGCACAGCATCACCTCGACTCGGACGGGCGCGGGAACGTGACCAAGGCGACCGCCGAGGCCGCCCTGCACGAGATATTGTTTTCCGGCGGCTCCCTGAACACGACACTCTTGGGAGGAGAAGCTATTTCCAACGAGGCGACGGGTCGCGCGACGTAGTCCGATCTACGAAGTGTGTCAGTTGGTGTCAAGCCGAAGTAAGGGCTCACATCGGCGGACGCCTTTCTCAGGTTCCTAGATGAGCCTCCGCCCGTCACCGGACCAACCGAACAACTGCGGCCGGCAACAAACAAAAAGCTAATCGGCGGTCACTTCATACGACTTAGCGCGTTTCTTGCCGCCGCGGCAACTAGTCGGTCGGGGCTCGTCGCCAGAGCCAGTACAGCGTCCCGCGCTTCCGGACCACCAATCCGAACGAGACCCTGGATTGCCTCAGATGGGTTGCCACCTGCTTCGACGGCAGCGCGCAAATACGGGACAGCGACTGAATCGTTCACGTATGCGAGTTGCTGGAGCGCCTGTATCCTTTCGCTCGCCGTCGTACCGTGGGCCACCAAGGCAGCAAGTGACTCGCACTTGCTTTTCAGCTGTTCCACGTCGCGAGGTAACACTGTGAGATTCGTCACAAACATGCGCCCGACGTCGAGAGTAGTATTCGTCGCTATGGCACGAACGGTTCCCAAGAATCGAATACGCAGTTCGTATGTGCCCGGTTGGTCGAACTGAAGCCATCGATTGAGAACCATCGGTTCGGCGTTCCGCTGACCCACCTCAATCGATACGATGGGGCCTGCGTACAGACCCTCTTCTGGCTGAGGGCGGGCCGAGACCGTGACACCGCGCGGCGACGTCAACATGAATGCGAACTGCTGCACATGATGGTTGCCCAGATCAACAGTGACGGTGCCTGACGATCGGTTTTCGATCGTGGCCGTAACCACAACGGGCTCACGCAGAGTGATCGAGGAGGGCAGCGAATATGAGAATTCGACCCCGCTAGATTGGACGCGGCCAATCGTCTGGGTTGTGCCAAAGCACAGCAGCGCCGCGATCGCGACCAAGGTGCCGGGAACTCGCGACTCCAATTTTCACCTCCGTGGCGCGACGCGGAGCAATGCGTCGTAATGCAGCGGATCTTAGTAAATCAGCGAGAACTCGTTGTTTTGTTTGAGCCTAGCGCATCCAGGCGGCTGCCGCAAAGAACCCAAATAAACGCACAAACCGCAGCCGACGGGATCACTTCGGGCTCAGGTGGTGGCAGCCGGGCGTGCCCGACTCGGCTGATTGGTAAACACGACACCGTTACTCGCGGCTAACCCGGATCCTGCGCCGCCGATCAACATGACTCGTGAAGATCCGGTGAACCCGAATGTCCTGTACGTGGCCAGCGACTTCGGCGTCTACGTGACAACCAACGGCGGCGCAAAGTGGGAGGTGCTCTGCGGCGAAACGGACGTCCCGCGCCGGCCGAGCGCCGCTACTCGTTTCGGAAGACTTCGAGCGCGTCGATGCGTGCAACTCGCCGCGCCGGCAGCCAGCTTGCCAGCGCGCCTGTCACGAGCAGCACGACTGCGACGGCGGCGAACGCCTTCGGATCGGTGGGACTCGTACCGTGGAGGCGGCTCGCGAGAATCGTCGATGCCTGCGACGCGCCCGCTAAACCGATCGCCAGGCCGATCGCCACGGGAAGGAATCCGTCGCGCGTCACTTGACGAATCACTCGGCGTGGCGGTGCGCCAAGCGCCAGCCGGATTCCGAGATCGCGGCGCCTGCTGCGCACCACGAGCGACACGACGCCATAGACTCCCATCGCTGTGATGGCCATCGTCACGCCGGCAAAAGTCATCATCAGGTTCGCCAGGAACTGATCGGCCGCGAGCCGGGCGCCGAGGCGGTCAGCGAGCGACTCGATGACGGGAACCGGTAGTCGCGCATCGGCTCGCGTGACGGCCGCGCGGATCTCGGCGGCGGACACACGCGCACCGGTGAGGATAAATGTGGAAGCACCCGCGCTTGGTTCGGCGGGCAGGTACATCGTGCGTCTGACAGGCAGAGCCGGCCCGCGTTCCCGGATATCGCCGACGACACCGATGATCTCGGACGCGACGGGCGGCCGTCCCGAGCTCACTTGCCCCTTGAAAGCACCGACAAGAATGCGCTGCCCGACCGGATTCGCATCGGGCCAGTACCGCCGGGCAAAGCTCTCGTTGACGATGACGACGTGGCGACCGGGTTGAGAATCGCTGTCATCGAACCTGCGGCCGCGCAGCACGGGAATGCCGAGAATGCCGAAGTAGTCGCCGGTGATCGTGCGGAAGTCCGCCGCGCCTTCAGTCAGGTCGGGCCGTCCTTCCACCGTCATCGGCATATTCCATCCGCGGCTCGCCAGTGGAAGGCTCGACGTCGTCGCGACGAGAGTCACGCCCGGCACCGCCTCGAGCGCCGACCGAAGGCGCAAATCGAGACCGGGCGCTCCCGACGGCCACCGTTGAAATGAAATAGCGGTAACGCGATCGATCGTGAACCCGAGATCCGTCCGCCACAGTGTGATGAGACTCGTCAGCAGCAGCGACGCGCCCGCCAGCAGCACGGTTACAAGAGCGGTCTGGACGACGATGGAGGCTTGACGGGCACGCGTGTGGGAAGGACCGCTCGATCCTCGAGACGCCGACCTGGTGCCGTCCGCGATGTTCCTCGGCCAGGATCCAACCAGGCCAAACGAAATGCCCGTGACGAGCGCCACCGCGATGACCCCTCCAGCCACTCGCCAGTCCACCGAAACCAGCGTCAGTCGATGCAGGCTGTCAGGCGCCAGGTGGATGAGCACCTTCACCGCCAGCATTCCCACGGCGACACCGACGACCGAACTGAGCCCGGTGAGCAACAGGCCCTCGCCGATGGCCTGACGCGTGAGGCGCAGCCGCGAGGCGCCGAGACTGGCACGGACCGCCATCTCCTTCCGGCGCGCCATGCCCCTGGCTAGAAGCAGGTTCGCCACGTTTGCGCACGTGACCAGCCACACGAGAGACACGGCGGCAGCCAGCATCCAGAGTGTCCGGGCGTTGTCACCAACGTACATCTCGCGGAAGTCGGCGATGCGCACTCGCTCGTCGGGGCCTTGAAACTGCGACGGCTCGTCCGCGCGAAGCTGGACCATCACGCGTTCGGCATCGGCGAGCGCGGCCTCGACGGTCAGGCCCTTTCGCACGCGCGCCAGCACCTGGCTGTTGGCGCCCAGGTCGCTGCGATCCGTCGATGCCGGCACCGGCACCAGGACCTGAGGCGGAGTGGACGTCTCGGCAAAGTCAAAGTCCGGTGGCAGCACACCGATGATGTCGCGCACGGTGCCGTCGAAGGGGATCGCAAGCGGCGAGCTACCAAAACGAAGGCCGTGACTGCGGAGAAACGCTTCGGTCACGATGGCCACGGCCGGCGCACCGCGTTCGTGATCACCCTCTGTGAACCCGCGTCCCCGCTGCGGTCCCCACCCGACCACCGCGAGGAAATCCGGCGACACCTGCAATACCGTGACCCGGCCCGCCGCAGCCTGAACGCCCACGTCCATCGTCCGTTCTGACCATGTCGTAATGGCGTCGAAGGCGCGATCGTGCGCTCGCAGATACTCGGCTTTGTACGGGGGCATCGCGGGTACGGTCAAACCGCGGCCTTCGAAATCCCAGCCAAGCCGGACGACACGTTCAGCATCAGGATACGGCGGCGGTTCGATGAGCACGCCGCTGACGACAGACCACACGGCGACGTTGGCGGCCATGCCGATACCGAGCGTGGCCACGGTCATCGCCAGAAACGCGGGGGCGCGGCGCACGGAGCGGATGCCGTCGAACAGGTCGGCCAGGACGCCTGTGGTCCAGTGTGCCCTGTCGTCCACCGCTGATGGTGCGTGGCGGCGCGACCGCTCCGCCCACGCGTGACGAAACGAACCCACCGCGAATGCGATCAGTTGACGGTGGGTGGCGCCACCTTGCCGCAGATGCCACAGTTCGGCGAGCCACTCTTCGCGCCACTCGGCTCGAAGCGCGGACGGAACCAGCCGAGCGGCTGCGGCGACAATGAGCCGAGGGGTCATCGGAGTCTGGCCGCGAGCGGTTTCGGCATGCGGCCGAGGGCCGTCAGTCCCTGCAGGGCGTCGGCCAGCGCGCGTAATCCAGCCGGCGTCAACTCATAGTAGCGGCGCCGCGGACGTCCTTCCCGCTCGGCCGTGCCTCTCGGCTCCCACACGCCACGCACATAGCCACGGGTTTCCATGCGGGTGAGCGTGGGATACACGGTCCCGCTGGGCAGGCCGGTGATGGTCATGATGTCGAGGCCGTACTTGGCGGAGGTGAGGGCCTTGAGGACGACGATCGTGCTGGCTCCGAGCGCCCGCGGCGGCATGTAAGTATGAATACTACAAAGGGTCCGATCGACGCAAAGGCGGTGGGTGCGAGTGTTACGAGTCAGACATTCCGCACGACCTGCGTCCTGCCGGCGAGGAACGCCGGCAACAGGCAGCGAGTGTGCGCGGCGGCGATGTCCACTCAGCGATGAAGTGAAAGACAAGATGCCCGCCGTGGCGAGTGCGCTGGGGGCGACCACGTTTGGAAGATCGGCTTGTGCCAGAAGCCGACCGCTGCAAGACCTCTAGGAGAACCAGCGAAGGCTGGTGAGCCCGGATGGAATCGAACCATCAACCAACAGATTAAGAGTCTGCTGCTCTACCAATTGAGCTACGGGCCCACACGCCGCTCGCGCGATGCGCGAGCGGAAGTTCAACGCTCGAAGTTGAAAGTTCGAAGTGAAGCAACGCTCGGTCCAACTTCGAACTTCAGACTTCGAACTTCCAACTTTCAATCTTGGCGCGCCCGACAGGGGTCGAACCTGTAGCCTTTGGCTCCGGAGGCCAACGCTCTATCCAATTGAGCTACGGGCGCGTTGGCGCGCCGGGCAACACCGCGCCGGCCATCACCCGGCGTGGTCCCCCGGCGGGCCGCCTAACCGAAGCAGTATATCGTGGCCGGGCGCTTCTCCCGTACGGTCGTCACGTCCGGCGGCCGTGATCGGGTTGGCCCCCGGACCACCAACAAGTTGCCGAAACGGCCACCGCGAAATCGGCGTAGCTGAAGAGTGGGACCAACCAGCGCGGTCACCCCTAAGGTGCGCTCATGAGACTGGCAAAGACGGTCGGTTTGGTCGTGGTCGGCATCGTCGTCGGGGCGTCGGGGATCAGCGCGATTCGGTCTTCACAGGCCCCACCATCGAAGGACACGCGACTCGTTGTTTCGTACACCGGCCAGTCCGTCGGTGACGACAACCTGGTGTTCGTGCAGGACGCAAAGACTGGCGCGTGTTGGCTGGCGGCCTATGGAGCATCCGGCGGCTCGCACTCGATTGCGTTGGCTGTGGCGCCCGCGGAATCCTGTCAGTGACGCAGGGATGACGCGATCCAGCCACGAGGCTCTAACAGTGCCGCGTGACTCGCGTCACATTGAAGGTCGGCGCCGCATTCGGGACCGGCAGGGTCACCATGACGACCGGACCGATGAGAGCCTGCTCGAAGTCGCATCCGGTGAACGTCACTTCGGTGACATCGACCACAATCGTGCTGGCCTGGCGCCGGACCGCCGTGATGTCGATGTTGCAGCAGCTCTCGCCACGCGCCCCGAGTGCGGCGACCGCCACCGAGCTTCGAGTGAAGTCGACGCTGGGCAGCGGCGCAGGGGGCATGCTCGAGGCCGTAAGGCGCCCCCACACATCTGTCCACGTTCCCTGATCGGTCACGGTCAGCATGGTCTCGACTGGAAACGCGCGACCACCTACGTTGAAGAACCTTTGGGTGTCGATCCGATCAAATGACAGGTCCGTCGAGGCCGGCGCAGTCGGCGAGCCGCCGCAGCCGGTGCAGAGCAGCATCAAGATCGTCGTGGTGTGGACGCGCCTCAGGATCGAGCCCATGTCTCGACGCTCCTGACTTCGCGATGAAAACAGCAGGGACACAGGTGCGTACCTGTCGGACCCGTCGTACCTGACGATTTTGGCGCGCCCGGAGGGACTTGAACCCCCGACCTACGGGTTCGAAGCCCGGCGCTCTATCCAACTGAGCTACGGGCGCGCAGTCGTCAACGCTATCACACCGATCCGGCGGGCTCAGGCTTGGGCGCGCTCGGGCGCGCCCCGTTTCCGGAGCCCTCGCCGCGCATCGCGCGGAACCCGCTGCCGATCGCGAGCGACCCGGCGAAGATGTGCCGCAACGGGAGCACGCCGCCGACTCGGTAGCGCGCCAGGGCGTCGAGGCCGACCGAGGCCAGGCAGCCGCACTGCGTGCAGTCAGGATCGCCGCCGTACTGGCAGGGCGTGATCGTCCGCTTCAAATCCGACGACAGACACGCCGTCGTCTTCGAGAACGTGCACTCGTCCGGATTCTGCGGCGGGCGGAGGTAGCCAGCGACCACCGTCGGGACCATGTCGTGCAGCTTCGGCTCGCGCGCGTGCAAGGCCGTGATCTCCGCCACGACCCGTTCGCGATCTTCCGGACGCAGCCGCTCGGGGGAGTCTTCACCCTTCTGCGGTGTGTACAGGCTGAACCAGATCCGCTTCACGTCCGCGATCGGCGCCCAGAACTTCGTGAACTCGGTCAGATAGCCGGCGCGCGATTGCTGGCGCGTGATCGTGCAGTGCACCGTGACGTGCTGTCCCTTGATGTGCTTGAGAATGCGATCGTAGGTCGCCGGCGCGCGGCGCACGTCGTGCTCAGGCTGCAAGCCGTCGATCGACACGCACACCTGCAGACCGGGCATGTCCGCCCAGGACGCCGGAATCGGTCGCACGGCACTCGTGACCACCTGCACGTGCACACCGTGACCGGTCAGAATTGGCAACAGCGTCTCGAGCTCGCGGAACCTGACGAGCGGCTCGCCCCCGACAATCGACAGGTGGACTGGCCGATAGCGTTCGACGACGTCCAGCACACCGTCGATGAGCTCCTGTCCCTTGAAGTCCGCGAGCTGTCGCAGGACGACGTCACCACCGAGATGGGTGTCGCCGTACGCGTAGCAGCCAGGGCAGCGCAGCGGACACTCGCGCGTGATCTCGATCGACAGGTTTGGCTGGTACCCGGTAAGGATCCGCCCCCAGGCCTGGAGGACTGCGCCCCTTTCCATCCTTAGAGCTTATCCGGTTCGGGCGCGTCCAGAAACAGGGGATTACAAGTGAGCACAGGCCCTCGACGATGCGGCGGCCTCAGGGGTGGTGCGTTCCTCGGGCGTCGGTGACGACCGGCAGTCCGTGCTTGACCCAATCGGACATGCCGCCGGGGAAGTTGCTGACGCGATCGAATCCTCGCGCGCGCAGGAGGCTCGCCGCGATCGCCGATCGCGATCCGGACTGGCACTGCACGACGAGCGTCTTCTCGCGCGGGATTTCCGCGAGTCGATCCGTAAGATAGCCGAGCGGGATGTGGCGCGCGCTGTCGATGTGGCCCGTGCCCCATTCGACCTCATTTCGCACGTCGATGAGCGTCACGCCATGATGCTCGAGCGACGCGGCCAGGTCCCGCGATTCGAGCTGGGGAATCGCGCCCAGCGGCCGGCCGGCGATCACCCAGGCGTCGAGCGCCACGGTGTCGAAGTACCCGGCAGCGCGATCGAGGCCAATCATCGCCAGGTCGCGCACGACGGCATCGACGGCGCCGGTGCGCCGCTCGTCGGCGAGGACGTAGAAGTCGACGCCGTAGGGCACGAGCCAGCCCGCCCACGTCGTGAACGCCGAGTTGAACGGGATGTTGATCGTGCCGGGCACGTGGCCCGTCGAGTACTCCGTCGCGCGCCGCGTGTCGATCACCAGCGCGCCCTCGCCGAGGAGTTTCGGCAGCATGCCTGCGTCCAGGTGATCGAGCTTCGGAAATCCGCCGAGACGCCGCGGACCTTCCTTGTTCACGCGCTTCATCTCGGCGAAGTACTTCGGCGGCTCCGGCTGACCGGCGAGCACACTCTTCACGAACTCGTCTTCCGACCGCGCCTTGAACGCCCAGTTGAAGCGCTGCTCGTAGCCCAGCGTGCTCTGCGGAATCGCGCTGATGCCTTTGCCGCACGCCGATCCCGCGCCGTGTCCCGGCCAAATCTGCAGCCAGTCCGGCCGCGTGCGGAACGCCTGCAGGCTCCGGTACAGCGCCCGCGCGCTCGTCTCCATCGTCCCCGCAACGTTGGCGGCGCGCTCGAGCAGATCGGGACGGCCGACGTCGCCGACGAAGATGAAGTCGCCGGTCACGGCGGCGATCGGCTCGCTCGCGCCCGCGCGATCGGTGACGATGAACGTCAGGTGCTCGGGCGTGTGGCCCGGCGTGTGGATCGCTTCGATCAGGACGTTGCCGATCTCGATCCGATGACCGTGCTTGATGCGGACGATGTTTTGATCGCCCGCGAAGACGTACGTCCAGTCCGGGCCGCCTTCGTCGGAGAGATAGAGCGTCGCGCCCGCGCGCGCCGCGAGCTCACGGCTGCCGGACACGAAGTCCGCGTGGATGTGCGTCTCCGTGACGTGCGCAATCCGCGCGCCTTCGGCCTGCGCTTCGCGGAGGTACTGGTCGATGTCCCGGTTGGGATCGATGACGATGGCCTCGCGGGCCTCGGCGCATCCGATGAGGTAGCTGGTCTGCGCGAGTGTGGGCTCGAAGAAGCGCTTGACGAACACCGAGCATATTGTAGAGCAGAGTGCTGGGTGCGCGCGTTGGGTGCGGGCGGGTGCTGGAGCGACATGCCTCGATACAAGTTGACGATTGAATACGCAGGAACCCGCTACAGCGGCTGGCAGATCCAGAAGAACGCCCGGACCGTCCAGGGCGAGCTCGAGCGCGCCGTCCGCGACGTCGTCCGGTCGGGGCACGTCGAGACCTACGGATCGGGCCGCACGGACGCAGGCGTGCACGCGTTGGCCCAGGTCGCGCACGTCGACCTGGCGGTGACGCTGCCGCCGGCCACGCTCGTCGAGCGGGTGAACGACGCCCTGCCGCACGACATCAACGTCCTCGCGGCCGAGCGGATGCCGGCGCGATTTCACGCCCGCCACAGCGCAGTCGCGCGGCGGTACCTTTATCAGATCGCGCTCCGCCGGACGGCGTTTGCCAAGCCGTTTGTCTGGTGGGTGAAGGAGCCGCTCGACCTCGAGAAGATGCGAACCGCAGCCGCGAGCCTCACGGGCTTCGGCGACTTCCGCGCCTTCACGGATGACGACCCGGACGACAAGTCGACGCAAGTCGCCGTCGAGGGTGTCTCAATCGAAGCCCGCGACGCGTTGCTCCTCGTGCGCGTCACGGGGTCGCACTTTCTTTGGAAGATGGTGCGCCGGCTGGTGGGCGTGCTCGTCGCGGTCGGCCGGGGAGACCTGCCGCCCGGACAGGTCGCCAGGCTGCTGACCAGCGAATCGGACATTCCCGCGAAGCTCACGGCACCGGCGTCGGGCTTGTTCCTGGAGCGAGTGTTCTACGACGGCGATCCGCGAGATATCGACGACGGCCCGGCCCCGTTCGTACTTCGATTACGAAACTGAAATCGCACCGGGTTCTTCGACGTGACCCGGGTGGCGATTGCCGAGCCTTTTGACGGGGCACATCCGGGCACAAGGCTTGCGAGTTTAGCTTGCAGATGGCTGCTCGCGCCCTGCCGTGGACCTGCCACTGGGAGCACATTTCAGGCTCGCCCTACGCCGCAAACCCCACGGCGTCAGCAGTTTGGATTTGCGAGTACCCCTACCGCACCCTCCGGGCCGCCGGACCCAACGAGGAGTGCGCCGGTTGCCCAGTTTGGGAAGAGTTGGTTCGAGCCCGCCGGCGGGCCGGGGCCGACCGGGTCAGCGCCCTGGAACGCGTTTCCGCCTTCAATCGCTAAGTTTTCGCCCCTGCGGACCGGCCACGGTACTTCGTGGACTCGACCGGCCTTCGGGTGTAAGCTACCGGCCGCTCCCAAGCAGCGGCACGTAACTTTCACAATCTTGCGTGGGTTTGCCGATGGCGTTCTACCACGGTCGAGGCGTCGCTTTCTGGAAACCGTCGTCCGAAAAAGACGTGCGGGCGTTGACGCACGCGGCTGACCCGCTCGCGCGCTTTCCGAGCGAGCCCCCGATGCCGCCCGGCGCCTACGAGGCCGACGAGCTCGTCGAGTCTCGCCATATCGTCGAGGCCGTCCACGGCGACTGGAACGAGCTCAACGGTCTGGCGGCGCACTTGTCTCAGACGTGCGAGCGCATCGAGGAGCTGGCCGCACGGACGGAGGGCCTGCTGCGACGCGTCGAGCACCTCGCGGCGGCGACCTCGTCGCAGCTCGAGCACACGGGCCTGCTGCCGACGCCGGTGCACGTGGCGCAGGTGCGAGCGCGCGTCGCGGAGGCGATGCGGCCGCGGCTCGCGCCTCGCGAGAACCGAGGGCGGCGGCGACTCCAGGTGGCCTACGTTCGTGTGCGCACTGAGCTGGTGACGCTGTGGCTCGTCGCGCGAGTGAAGGTCATCCGGTACGCCAGCATCCCCGCCAAGCGCGCGACCGCGACGCTGCGCAAGCGGCTAGTCCTGGCGCGCATGCTCGCGGCGATCCATTTGGAGCGCTGGCTTGAGCAGGCGCGCACGGCGTTCGCGCCGCGCGCGACGCCGGTGAAGGTCACGCTTTCCATTCACCCGCCCAGTTTCCCGCGCGTGCCGGTGCCCGGCATGATCAGCGCGACCAGTGCGGTGGCGCTGTCCGCGGTGGTCACCGTGCTGCTCACGGCGATCGGCGCGCCCCCGCCGGTGTTTCATCTCCCGCCGGTTCTGCAGCCGACCCTCGCGATGACTCTGCCCGGCCCGATGCTGTTCGATGCGTTGGTGTCACCGCCCATGCCCGCGCCAGGAGTCTTCGCTGCCGCGTCCGTGCCGCCCGCGACCCTGGTCGTCAAGAACGGACCGGTCGAGCCGTTTCGCGGCACGCTCGTGATCGAATCCGATCCGATAGGCGCGACGGTCTTCGTGAACCGCGAGCGTGTCGGCGAGACCCCGCTCACATTGCCCGACCTACGGGTCGGCTCCCGCGTCGTCTGGCTCGAAAGCGACGGCTACCAGCGCTGGAGCGCCGGCGTCCTCGTGTCGGCGGATCAGCGGACGCGGCTGAGCGTGAAGCTGACGAGAGATCCTGACAAGTAGAGCCCAGTCGTACGAGTCGTACCGTCGTACGACTATTTTCCTAACAACGCCAACACCCCCAACGGATCGACCCTCGCCCCGCCCACGCGCACCATCCAGTGCAGGTGCGGTCCGGTCACGCGTCCGGTCGCGCCGACTTTGCCGACCACGTCGCCGGTGGCGACGGCGACGCCCGTGCGGACATCGATCGCGGACAGATGCGCGAAGAGCGAGTAGAGCCCGAGGCCGTGATCGATGATGACGGTGTTGCCGGAGTAGTAGAGCTCCTCGGCGAGCACGACCTGTCCGGCGTTTGGCGCCTTGATGGGCGTGCCGGCCGGACTGAGAAAATCCGCGCCCGAGTGCGCGCTGCGCGGCTGCCCGTTGAAGATGCTGCGCGTGCCGAACGCGCTGTTTGCCTCCTGGGGCACCGGGCGCACGAACGGTCCGTTCCACAGCTTGGACGGCGTCGAGTGTTGCCACAGCTCCGCGAGCCGTGCCGACTCGCGCGAGATCCGCTCCTGCATGTTTGCCGGGGGATTGACGAAGTTCTCGTCCACCGTGAGCTTGCGCGTCGCGAACTTCTTGGGACCGACGACGAGCGAGTAGGTCTTGTGCACGGCCGTCGATGACGCTCCCGCGTCAATCGCCACGGGATACGTTCCCGGCGCCGTGTCGAGATCAATCCCCACCAGCACTCGCCACGTGGCCGGATCGATCTGGAAGGGCAGCGCGGCGCGGTCGAACGCTCGTACTCGCGGCGCGCCAAGCGACGCGGGCATCGTCAGCGTGAGGACGACCAGCTCGCCGGGTTGCTTCGCTCGCGCGCTGGCCGCGATCGTGATCTCCGCCGGCGCCGCGGCACGCTGCGCGATCGCGGAGGCCGCGAGCATGAGCACCAGCGTCGCTGCTTTCACAGTGCGACTGTAACCGAACCCGCAGGGTCTTCTGGCACTTGACAATATTTTAGTTTTAACTAAACTATACGCATGCTCGCCGCAGCCCCCGCGTTCGCGACCCTCGCCTCGCCCCGCCGGTGCGAGATCTTGCGGCTCGTCTGGGATGCGGAGCAGTCGGCCGGCGCCATCCACCGCGCGATGCCGGACGTGACGTTTGGCGCGGTGTCCCTCCAGCTCAAGGCACTCGCCGAGGCGGGGCTCATCTCCGTCCGGGCGGAGAGCCGGCACCGGTATTACCGCGCCCGGCGCGACTCGCTGGGCGCCATGGGCAAGGTGCTGGAGCGCATGTGGGACGACGCGTTGTGGCGACTGAAACTGCAAGCCGAACTCGACCAATCGCGCCGGGGCCCGCGGCCCGGCGTCCGACGCTCACGAAAGGGACCGAAGTCATGACACCGCTGCCGCATTCACTCACCCGCACCGTCGTCATTCGCGCGACGCCCGCCACCGTCTTTCGGTTTTTCACCGACAGCAGCCGCTGGGCGCAGTGGTGGGGCGCCGGCTCCACGATCGACGCGCGCCCCGGAGGCACCATGAAGATTCGCTATCCCAACGGCGTCGAAGCGTCGGGCGAAGTGCTCGACGTCGTCGCCCCGACCCACGTCGTCTTCACGATGGGCTACGCAAGCGGCACGCCAATGGCGCCGGGCGCGTCGCGCGTGTCGATCACGCTCGCGCCGCACGCCGACGGCACGCGTCTCGAGCTCGTGCACGAGTTCGCCGACGTTGCGGTGCGCGACGAGCACGTGCAGGGCTGGCGCTATCAGCTGTCGCTCTTCGCCAACGTCGTGGCCAACGAGGTCAATGCCGGCGTGGCCAAGGCGATCGACCGCTGGTTCGAGCTGTGGTCCGAGACCGACGCGAGCGCGCGCGAGCGCACGCTCCGTGACATCGCCACGAGCCGCGTGAAGTTCCGCGATCGGTTCAGCATGACCGACGGACTCGAGGATCTCGTCCCGCACATCGGCGCGGCGCAGCGGTTCATGCCGGGCTTCGCGCTCAAGCGCGACGGCGACGTCCGGCACTGCCAGGGCACGGCGCTAGCCGACTGGGTGGCTGCCGGGTCCGCTGGCAGGCCGCAGAGCACCGGCACCAACGTCTTCGTGCTCGCGCCGGATGGCAAGATTGAGCTCGTGACGGGACTGTGGCGCTAGAAACCGCGCTAGGTCCAGGTGCCCGGCGCGAGCATCGCCGTCACGCGCGCCGGGTTCTTGATCGTGTTGGTGGCCATCCACGCGTCAACCGCCGCGACGGCGGCGCGGCCGTCGGCGCCGCCAATCGCTTCTCCGCGCCGGCGCCGTGCGGCGGCCGCGCAGAGCCGCATGTCGACGCCGGAGAAGAGCGCGTCCGCTTCGCCGGCGAGCGCCGCGGCCCGATCGCGATCCCCGCGCGTCGCCGCGATGTTCGCGCGCACCAGGCGGGCGAGCGCCGTCGCCCATGCCATGCGCTCGCGCTCGAGCGCGGCCGCATCGCGCTCGGCTGACGCGAGCAGCGCGGCCGCCGTGCCTTTCACGTCCGGCGAGGCGGCCAGCGCGATTGCGCTGCGCGCCCGCAGATCGAGCCACTGGATCCACACCGACTGAATGCGATTGAGCAGCGATCGGCGGAACGCCGGCCAGACCGATCCGATACGATCCCACGCCGCGCCCGGCTTGTCGTCGTAGAAGTCGATCTCCTGCTTCGCGGCCAGATCCGAGAAATGCTGGATCTGGAAGCTTTGCCGCGACCAGCCCGAGATCCCGAGCGACTCCTGCTCGCGTGCTTTCGCCACGTTGTCGGCCGCGAGGTGAATGAGGTGCAGGCTGCGCAGCCGCATGTAGGCCGCGGCGTACTTGTCGCCGCGCTCTTCGATTTCGGCGAGGAGTCCCGGCAGCCGGCGCGCCATGCCGGCCCAATCGCCCATCCAGCTGAGGTTGAAGACCCAGAAGATGTACGTGGTGTCGAGCTCCCACATCACGCCCGTGCACTCGTTCTTGAAGATCCGCTCGGCCTCGGAGAGCGACTTGAGGCTCGCCGGATAGTCGCCCCAGAGAAACTCCGCGACCGCCTCGTTCAACTTCACGAGCGCGGTGATGTGGGGATTGCGGAGCCGATCGGCCAGGCCGCGCGCGTGCTGGATGAGCCGCTCGGTCGACGCACGATTGCGGCCGCCGCCGATCGCGCGGCTGCCGATGTCCATCGCGATCGCCCGGGCGACACGGTACGGTTCGCCGGCACGCAGCGCAAGCCGCACGTGGCGGGCTTGAAAATCGCTCGCCCGCGCGTTGTCCACCATGCCGAGGCCGACGGCCACCGACCAGCACGCGTCGATCTGCCGGACCTGCATCGGATCCAGCTCGCTCAGCCGGCGCTCATGAAACTTCAACCCGCGAACCGCGAGCGCGACGCGCTGCGCCACGAGCGAGACGATCGCCCGTCGCGGCGTCTCGGCGAGCTTCAGCCCGACGCTCTCGAGCACCGTGCGCAGCACCGCCAGCCCTTCGTCGATGTGCCCGCCGACCAGGAACTGCTCCGCGGCCCGCCGCGTGAGGTCGTAGGCGTCGTCGCGGGACGCGGAGGCGGCCGCTTCGAGGTACGCCGAGCCGGCGTCGGCGCCGCGGCCCGCGTTGGCGAGCGCCGTCGCTCGCCCCACGCGAAGCGCCTGCAGGTCCGCGCGTCCGGGCTCCGACTCGATCGCGAGCTGATAGAGGCGCGCCGCGCGGTCGAACGCCAGCGCGTCGGCGGCGCCGCCGGCCGCGACGGCGAAGTAGTGGCCGGCCTTGTCGATCTGGCCCGCGTGGCGGAAGTGCGTCGCGAGCCGCTCCGGGTCGGCGCCCGCACTGGCTTCGAGCGCCGTCGCGAGCCGGCGATGGTAGGCGGCGAGCGCGTCTTTCGAGAGCGCCGCGATCACCGTCTCACGGATGCGATCGTGATAGGTCTCGATGTCACCGGGACCGGCGCTGGCTCGCGTCCGCACGAGGCGGCGTCCGCGGAGCAGCTCGATGAGCGCCGGGTCGTCGGCCGGCAGGCCCGCCGCGGCGCCGGCGACGCGCGCGTTCAGCGGTCCGCCCGCGACCGCAATCACGTCGAGCAGGCGGCGCGCCTCGTCGGGCAGCTGCGCGACGCGCGCGCGAATCAGGTGCTCGATCGTCATCTCGCCGGGACTGGCCGCCGGCGCGACCGACGCGTAGCGCGCGAGCGCGTCGACGAAGAACGGACTGCCGCCGGCTTCGCGCGCGATGGCCTCGATCCGCGCCGACGTGGCCTCTCCGCCGCCGAGCAGCGTCGTCGCGAGCTCGCGCACGTCGGCGGGCTCCAGCTCGCCGACTTCCACCTCGCGCAGCGATCCCGCCGGATGCCCGCGCTGCATCGCGGTGACGAACGTCTGCAGCACGGGGTTGCGTTCCTCGTCGCTCCGGTAAGCCACGATGAGCATCAGCGCCGGCGGATCGGGCGGCTCCAGCAGGTCGACGAGCAGCGCGCAGCTGTCGAGATCGCCCCATTGCATGTCGTCGATGAACAGCACGAGGGGGTGTCGGTCCGACAACCGGTTCAGCAGCTCGCGCAGCGCGCCGAACGCGCGGCGGCGCAGCTCCTGCGCGTCGGGAATCTCGACGTGACGATGGCGGCCGCTGGCGACCGCCTCGACCTCGCGGAGCACGGGGAAGAGGCGCGCGAGCGCCATGACGTCGCGCGGCAGCACGGCGTCGGCTTCGCTGGCGCCGAGCTGCTTCAGGTGCTGCGCAACCGCATCGACGATCGTGTCGAGCGCCTTGTAGGGCACCGACTCACGCTCGTAGCAGCGGCCGACGAGCGTGACCGCATGCGCGTCTCGCTGGCGCACGTCGCGAAGGAAGCGGCGCACGAGCGCCGTCTTGCCCATGCCCGATCGGCCGCGGACGAAAACGACTTCGGCTTGCCCGCCCCGCGAGGCTTGAAACGCCTCGTCGAGCGCCGCCAGGTGCCGTCCGCGGCCAACCAGCGTCGGACCGCGGCGCGACGAGAGCGATGCCGCCGCCGCCGGCTGAGCGTCCCGGCCTCGACCGCCGAGACGCGCGAGCACATTGCGGCCGTTTGGCCGGCGCGCCGCTTCAGGCTGCAGCAGATCGTGGCAGAGCGCGTCGAGATCGCGCGGGACGCTGCGCGCGCGATCGCTCGGCCGCGGCGGAAACGGCTCGAGCTTGGCCTTGAGCACCTCGAGGTACGAGCCGCGGAACGGCGTCTGCCCGGTGACGGCTTCGAACAACATGACGCCCACCATGTACCAATCGCTCGCCTCCGACGTGCCGAGCCCGGACGCATGTTCCGGCGACATGTAGGCGGGCGTGCCCTGGACCGTCACCGATTGCGTCTCGTCCGGCCGCGATTCCTGCGCGAGGCCGAAGTCGAGAATGACGACGCGGCCCTCGTGCGTGACGAGCACGTTCGACGGCTTGAGATCGCGATGCAGCAGGCCGCCCTCGTGCAGCGCGTGCACGCCTTCGGCGAGCTGCGAGAACGCGTGCCGTACGCGCGCGTAGTCCACGCGCCCGCCCGGCGGCAGCGAGACCACGGGCAGCGCCGTGTGCTCGACATCCGGACTCGTCATCGTCGGCGCGTCGGAGGAGCTCGCGGGCGGCACGTCCGAGACGCTCTGGGACAGATCCGAGGGCGGATCGGGCGCGCCGACGCTCGGGTCCTCGCGCACGTAGCGCAGGATCGTCCGGCCCTCGAGCAGCTCCATCGTGAAAAACACGTCGTCGCCGGTGGCGACGAGCTCGTAGAGCGTGACGAGGTTCGGATGCGAGATGTCGGAGAGCGCGCGGAACTCCTTCTTGAAGCGGTAGAGACTATCGGGATCGAGCCGGCGCAGCGTCTTGAGCGCCACGGGCATCTGGCGCTCGCGATCGAACGCCTGGTAGACGACACCGAAGCCGCCGGTGCCGATCACCCTCTGGACGGCAAATCGCCCGGTGCCTCTGAAATCCATGCCAGACGACATAGTATTTCGCCTGGGGTCGCACACCGCCAGGAGTCGTGAAGATGGGTCAGGTCGCCCGAAGGGTCTACGTGATCTCCGATCTGCACATCGGAGGTGCGTACCCGGTTCCCGGCAGCGGCGACACGCGCGGGTTCCGTCTGAACACACACGTCGATGTCGCGACGCAGTTCGTCACGCGCCTGACGGCCGGCGCGACTGCCGGTGTGTCGCTCGAGCTCGTCATCAACGGCGACATCGTCGATTTCCTCGCGGAGCGCTCGTCGAGCGGTCCGGTCTGGGTGCCGTTCACGCCGGATCCCGACGATGCGTGTCAGAAGCTCGAGGCGATTGTCACGCGGGACCAGCCGTTCTTCGACGCGCTCGCACGGTTCCTCGCGGCCGGACATCGTCTGACGCTGCTGCTCGGCAATCACGACATCGAGCTCGACCTGCCGCCGGTGCGCGCGAAGTTCATGTCGCTGCTCGGGATCGGCGGCCACACCGACTACGCGTTCATCGCCAACGACGAGGCGTACGTCATCGGCGGCGCGCTCATCGAGCACGGCAACCGGTACGACGGGTTCAACATGGTCGACTACGACTCGCTGCGCCGGGTGTCGGCGCTCATGTCGCGGCGCCAGGAGGCCAGCACCCAGTACACGTTCGACGCGCCGCCGGGCAGCAAGATGGTGGCGTGGGTCATCAATCCGATCAAGGAGCAGTATCGATTCATCGATCTGCTGATGCCCGAGAACGGCGCGGTCGTGCCGCTGCTGCTCGCGCTCGAGCCGGGCGCGCGCGACCTGCTCGGCAAGGTGGCGGTGCTGGGGTTGGAGGCCGATCGCGACGCGAAGACCTTGCCGCCGCTGCCCTCGGGCGCCACGCCGGCGCCGGCGGGAGGCCAGGTGCTGCAGAGTCTCGTGCACACGAGTCTCGGCGCGCGGGCGTTTGGCTATCTGCGGGCACTCGAACACGACTTGGCGTCGATCGACGCGACGGTCGCCACCGCCGACGCGACCGCGCGCGTCGATTTCGATCGCGATCGCGGCCTGGCGTGCCTGCTGACCGCACACAAGCACGGCGACGTGCAGGCGCGGCTGCCCGCGCTGCTCGAAGCCGTGCGCGCGCTGCAGGGCGACAAGACGTTCGATCGATCCGTCGAGACGGGCACGGAGTATCTCAACTCCGCGCGGGCGCTCGCCCGTCAGGGCGGGTTTCAAATCGTCACGTACGGCCACACGCACCTGGCGAAGAAAGTGCCGCTCGACAACGGCGCGGTGTATTTCAATTCGGGCGCGTGGGTCGACTTCATGCAGTTCCCGCCCGAAATCATTTCCGGACCGAGCGACGCGGCCCAGCAGCAGCTGCAGTCGTTCGTCGACGCCGTCGGCACGGGCGGGCTCACGCCGTTCGTGATGTTCCAGCCGACGTATCTGCGATTCGATCTGGATGGGGCCGGTCAACTCGTGAATGCCGATCTGTACGACTACAGCGAGACGGGCTCGCTGTAGGGGCGCCAGGAGCCATGAGGCATGCCTGACAGACTCGAAGCCGTCGTGATCGGCACGGGCTTTGGCGGCGGCATCAACGCGTGCCGCCTGAGCAAGCGCTGGCCGGGCAAGGTGCTCGTGCTCGAGCGCGGCAAGCGCTACCCGATGGGCGCGTTTCCGCGGACGCCGCACGACTTCGCGCAGAACTTCTGGAATCTGCCCGACGAGCAGCACTCGCGGCCGGAGAGGATGCGCCAGACCGAGTCGCATGGCATGTTCGACGTCCGCAATTTCAAGAAGATGGACGCGGTGTTGTGCGCGGGGCTCGGCGGCGGATCCCTGATCTACGCGAACGTCTTCCTGCGGCCGCCCGACGAGGTCTTCGACAACCGCTGGCCGGCGTCCTGCAAGAAGGCGAATCTCGAGCCGTACTACGCCGTGGCCAAAGAGGTGCTCGGCGCGCGGCCGGTCCCGCAGGACGGCGACCCGCGGCGGCGCATGATCCGGACGGAACTCTTTCAGCAGGTGGCAAAAGCCAACGGCCGCACGTCGCACATGCTCGACATCAACGTCTTCTTCGGCAACGACTACGACCATCCGCTGCCGATCGGTCAGCAGGATCGCAACCGGTACGGCGCGCAGCAGACCTCGTGCGTGTACTGCGCGGAGTGCGATGCGGGCTGCAACTATCACTCGAAGAACACGATCGATCTCAACTACCTCTACGTCGCCGAGCACAGATATCAGGCCGACGTGCGCACCGAACACCTCGCGCAGCAGATCGTTCCGCTCAACGCCAGCGGCCAGGACGACGTGCAGGCGGACGGAGCGCACGGCTACCGCGTCGCGTTCGTCGACCTGAACTCTGGACGCACGGCCACCTCGGTGCTCGCCAACCGCGTCGTCGTCTCCGCCGGGACGCTGGGATCGACCGAGCTGCTGCTGCGGGGCCAGCGCACCACGTTGCCGCGGGTGAGCGCGCGCGTCGGCCACCGCTTTTCCGGCAACGGCGACTTTCTGGGCTTCGTCATCGGGACGAAGCAGCCCGCGGAGCCCAACTACGGACCGGTCATCACGCAAGGCATCGACTACAACCTGCTCGAGAAGTTCGACCCCGAACGGGCGTTCATCCTCGAGGACGCGAGCTACCCGGCGTTTCTCGCGTGGTTCGTCGAGGGCATCAAGCCCGGCGTGTTCCGGCTGGGCGCGATCGGCCGCACGATCCGCGCGGTGTTCGACCGGATTACCGGCGGCAGCGCGACCGGCAGCATCGGGTACGCGTTGAGCGATCTCCTGAGCGGCGACCTGTCGCATCGCACGGCGGTGCTGCTCTCGATGGGCATCGACAAGTCGAACGGCACGCTGACGCTCGATCGCAACGGCTGCATCGATCTCGACTGGCCGGGCGGGGACAGCCGCGCGCTCTACGACGCGATCAACGGCGCCGGCGAGGCCTTCAAGCGAGCCACGGGCGCGCCCGACTACATGCCGATCCCCACCTGGTTGTGGCCGATGCGCAAGAACGTCACCGTGCACTCGCTCGGCGGATGCGTGCTGGCCGACGACCCGTCGAACGGCGTCACCGACGCCAACCGTGCGACGTTCGGGCAAGTGTTCGGTTACAGGAATTTGTACGTGTCCGACGGCGCGATCGTGCCGACGGCCGTCGGTGCGAATCCCATCGCGACGATCTCGGCGTTGTCTGAGATGGTCGCGCAGGGAATCACCGGCCTTACTCCGGATGCGAATCTATGACACCCACGGCTGATCCCGTCTCCGTCCAGTTCACCGAAGACATGAAGGGTTTCGTCGCCTTTGGCGACGCAGGCGACTACCAGCAGGCGTTCGACGCGGGCCAGGCCGCCGGCACGGCGTTCATGTTCCATCTGACGATCAAGGTGCCGGACATCGAGTTCTTCACGCGCGATCCGATGAAGAGCGGGGTCGCCGAGGGCTGGATCGCGTGCGACCGCCTCGGCGGGCAGCGGCCGGTCGAGCGCGGCCTCTTCAATTGCTTCGTGGACGTCGGCGCGCCCCAGGCCAACACGCGCAACATGCGTTACCGTCTGTTCTTCCGCGACGGCACCGGCAAGCCGCTCACGCTCAGCGGCCACAAGGTCGTCGTCGACGACGGGATCCGCAACATCTGGCGCGACACGAGCACGCTCTTCAGCCGGATCTACGAAGGGCACGTCGATCAGGCGCAGGAAACCTCGGCGCCCGTCGTCGCGACCGGCATCCTGCACATCAAGCCGCTCGACTTCGCGCACCAGATGACGACGTTCAAGTCGGACGGCGGGACGTTCGAGGCGCGCCAGAAAGCCATCGCGACGTTCGGATCGGCATTTCTCGGCACACTGTGGGACGTCTACAAACCGCGCGTCGGGTCGATGCTCAAGCACGATGGCGCCGAGCGGCCGATCCCGCTGTTCAGTCTCGAAGGCGTGAAGGACGCGGACGTCGCGACCCACTACTTCAGCACGCCGGACAAGATCGGCCTCAGCCTGCTGCGCTTCTCGCGGGGGAAGTGCGACGACGTCGTGATGCTGATGCACGGGCTCACGACGTCCACCGACATGTTCATCATGCCGGAGCACGTCAACCTCGTCAGCTACCTGCTCGATCACGGGTTCACCGACGTGTGGTCGTTCGACTGGCGCGGCAGCATGCGCCACAGCTACGACTTGTTCCCCGGCAAGTTCAACCTGGACGACATCGCGCTCTACGACGTGCCCGGCGCGATTGCGAAGATCCGCGAGGTCGTGGGGCCCGGCCCACGCATCCACGTGATCTGCCACTGCGTCGGCTCGATCACGTTCATGATGAGCCTCTTCGCCGGGCTGGTCGACGGCATCACGAGCGTGATTTCGAACAGCGTGTCGCTCACGCCGAAGGTCTCGTCCTGGTCGAACACCAAGCTCGCGTTCTCGCCGTTTCTGATGAACTGGATTCTGCGATTTCCGAATCTCAACCCGCGCTGGAGCTACCTGCCGGGGCCGGGGATTCCGCAGGGCAAGATCCTCGCGAAGCTCGTCTCCCTCTTCCATCCCGAGTGCCACGTGCCGGCGTGCCACATGGTGAGCTTCATGTGGGGGGCGGGCCGGCCGGCCGTCTGGCGGCACGAGAACTTGAGCGACATCACGCACGAGCGGACGGGCGATCTCTTCGGCGCGGTCAACATCAACTACTACCTGCACATCCGCAAGATGGTGCAGCGCGGCGCGGCCGTGAAGTTGGACGAGGTCGATCCGCGTTACCGCCACTTGCCGAACAACTACCTCGATCGGGCCGCCGAGGTCGACACGCCGATTCTCTTCATCACCGGCGAGTACAACCGGGTGTTCTTCGACTCGAATCAGATCACGTTCAACACGCTCAAGCGGCTCAAGCCCGACAACAAACACGAGCTCAAGATCCTGCCAGGCTACGGACACCAGGATCCGTTCATGGGCGTCAAGAACCACGTCGACGTGTTTCCGATCCTCACGGAGTTCTTGGGAAGACACCGAGCCTAGACGCGGGCGCCGCGCGGGGCTGCGACCGCTCGAAATCCAGCGGCAAGGCCATCGTGATGGCGTCGTGCCTCAGCGGGTCGTACAGATACACCGCACCGCGGATTCCTGACGACTCCCACGCGACGGTCGGCGGAAAGCCGAGATCCGCGAGCGGGCTCGCGCCCCGGAACTGCGACGTGAAGAGCGGCGCTTCCCAGTCCTCGAGCAGGATGTACGGATGGCGGCCGCGCGCCTGCAGCCACGCGACGGCGCGATCGAGCCAGGCGGGATCGAGCACATCGAAGCGCAGCGTGACGCGGCCCGCGTAGTAACGCACGGTGCCCGAGTGCGCGGACGTCAGAATCACCGCCGAGGGCTCCGTATGTTCCTCGACGATCCGCGCAACCGTCACGTACCGGCGCTCGGTCGGGCCGATCTCGAACACGCCGCGCCGCTTGGCCGTCGCCACACCCCAGCCGCCGGCGGCCACGACGATGACGGCGACGATGACCGCGGCTGCGCGTCCGCGTTGGCGCCAGCCGGCCAGCACCATCGCCGTGCCCACGAACACCGCGGGCCACGCCGGCAGCAGAAACCTGAGGTACCACCAGGCGTCGTACGGCTCGTACACCAGATACAACGCGCACGCGCTCGCGGCGACGAACGTGAAGAGCAACGCGGCGCGCAGCCCCGACGGCCGCGGCCAGATCCCGGAGATCGGCACGACGAGCACCGCGACGCCAATCAGCGCGAGCGGCGACGTCTCGATCAGCCAGCGGCCGTACCGGACGATGTTGTCGGGAATCCGCGCGAGCGAAAACAACTCGGCGGCGGTGCCGTAGCCCGACGCGGCGACGCCACCGTACCACCGCGTGTTGAGCCACGCCATGAACAGGGCGCCGGGCAGCGCGCCCAACGCGTACAACGCCACGCGGCGCCATCGGCCTGGTCCGGAACGGAACGCGAGGCCCTCGACCATCAGCCACGCGCCGGCCGCGCCGGCAATGAGAAAGAAGTTCGGCCGGAGCAGGAGCCCGGCGGCCGCCGTGAGCCCCGCCGCAAACGCCGACGCCGGTGACCACGCGAGGAGCAGCCAGATCAGCAACGCGGCACACGCGGCCGCAGGCACATCCGTCATCGGCCACATCAACATGAAAAGCAGCGCCGGGCTGGTGGCGACGAGCCACGCGGCGAGCAGTCCGGTCGCGGGCGAGCGGACGCGCCGGCCGATCGCGAACGTGAGCCATACGAGCGCGCCGGCGGCGATGGGCGTGAGGAGAAATGCCGCCGCGTGCCCGCCGACTGATTGAACGGCGGCCATCGCGAGCGGGAGGCCGGGCGCGGTGACGGGCACGAGGGCGGGCCGTCCGTTCGGGGCGGGACGATAGCCGAACGGAGAGAAGGTCGCGATGGCGTTGGGCCAGGGCGCGTCGGCCGCAAGTGGCACGGCCGTCTCGAGTTGCCCGGCCCGCCACATCGCCGCCTGGCTGAGGTAGGCGAACGAATCCGCCCCGCTCGCCGTCCACGAGTTTCCGGCGAGACTGATCACGACCGTCGCCAGTGCGACCAGGAGCGCGGCTGCCGCCGGCGTCAGCCTTCGGGCGATCGTCGCGGCCATCGCCCGCGTCCCCTGCGCGCCGGCGAGACCGGCGGCCAGCGCGGCCGCGACGATCGCCACCGCAAGCGGCCGCCACACGTTCGACGAAGTGATCTTGAGTCCGCCGATCACGATCGCGCGGCCGCCAAAGATGGCGATCACGGCCGCCCACGCGACCGCCGCGACCGCGATGAGCGCGAGTGCACCGGCGAGCCGTCGGCGGGTCATCGTGATGAGCGAGGCGTCGACCGGCGGCAGCGAATCAGCACGCGAACCGCCAGCAATCCGTCGCGCCAGCCGATCTTCTTTCCGGCCGCTCGCGATCGCGGCGAGAACGTCACCGGTAGTTCGAGGATGCGATGGCCCGCGAGCAGGAGCTTCGCCGTGATCTCCGGCTCGATCTCGAAACGCTCGGCCGACAGATCGAGCGAGCGCGCGACCTCGCGCCGCATGATCTTGTAGCAGGTCTCCATGTCGGTGAGCGCCGATCCGTACAGCGCGTTCGTCAGCCACGTCAGCGCGAGGTTGGCGGCGATCGTGACGGCCGGCGCCGCCGGACGGCCGCCGAGGAAGCGCGATCCGTACACGACGTCGGTCTCGCGCGCGAGAATCGGCGCGACCAGTCCGGCCAGCTGCGCCGGATCGAGCTCGAGGTCCGCGTCCTGAATCGCGACGATGGTTCCTGCCGCCTGCGCGAAGCCGCGCCGCACCGCGTAACCCTTCCCGCGATTCACGTCCAGATGCACGATCGCGAGGTCCGCGCTGCGCCCGGCCAGCGCATCGAGCGCCTCGCGCGTGCCGTCGCGCGACCCGTCGTTGACGACGATGATCTCGCGCGGCGCGGGCAGCGCGATCGTCAGCAGCCGGTCGATCACCTGAGCAATTGTGGCGCGCTCGTTATAGACGGGGACGATGATCGAGATCCGTTCGGACACGCTGGCTCGCCGGCGACCGGATGATACGCGATCCCCGCGCCCTGTCCCGCTGGCCCGCAGTTTGCAAGATGTCCAGGGTAGAGCCGATAACAAGGGCTAGAGCCGATAACAAGGGCTCAAGAAGGGCTCAGGACATGCAGACCGGAGACTGGCTGGCGGTGACGCAAGCCCAGGCGCTGCGGTTTTTCTTCGAGCGCCTGAGGGACGTCGTGGACGAGGACGAGGTGCCTTCGTCCGAGCTCCTGTACAACGCGAGCGTGCTCGCGCATTTCGCGACCACGTCCGCGTCGGCCACCGGGCCGTTCCCCGTGTGTCCAACGAGCCTCACGACGGTTTTCGACCTGTTCGTGCTCGACAAGAGCCAGCACGTCGATCCCGAGATCATGGAAGCGGCCGCGTCGCAGTGCCTCTTCCTGACTGGGTTTTTCCAGGACCAGCTTCGCAGCCGCCACAACCTCGCCTGGTACGCGTCGCTCGGCGCCGGCTTCTACGACTCGGCCGCGGAGTACGGCAGCGATCGCGCGCGCTCACGCATGATGGAGCGAATGGCCGCGCGGTTCGAGTACTGGCGCCGTCAGCAGAACAAGCTCGCGCACGAGCTGCGCGACTGGCCGAAGCTCATCGGCAAAGTGCAATAGTCAGGCCCCAGGTATCAGGCCTTAGGCCCCAGGCCTAGCGTTTCACGCCCGTACGGCTTTGGCGCTGCCCACGTATTCGAGCCAGCCCGCGGACCGCGCGTGCCGTCCGTGCACGGCGTCCGCGTAGGCCTGCTGCAGGCGCGTCGTGATGGGGCCGGTGCGACCGATCCCCACGCGGCGGCCATCGACTTCGGCGATGCCCACGATCTCGGCGGCTGTGCCGCAGACGAAAAGCTCGTCCGCGACGTACAGATGATCGCGGCTGACGCGCGCGGTCACGGCCTCGAGCCCGAGGTCCCGCGCGAGCGCGAAGACCGTCGATCGCGTGATGCCCTCGAGAATCGCGTCGACCGGCGGCGTGATCAGCTGGCCGTCGCGCACGAGGAAGACGTTCGCGCCCGTGCACTCGGTGACGTAGCCCTCCGCGTCGAGCAGGATCGCCTCGTCGAACCCCTGGCGGTGCGCGTCGGTCTTGGCGAGATATGAGTTGACGTAGTTGCCGGCGATCTTGGCCTTCGTCATATTGGCCGCCGGGTGCGAGCGCATGAAGCTCGACACGCACGCGCGGACGCCGCGCGACGGCGCGCTCGATCCGAGGTACACGCTTTGTTCCCACACCGCGATCGCCACGAGGGGCTTGCCGGTGTCGAGCGTCAGGTTCCAGCCGCCCTCGCCGAGCCACACCATCGGCCGGATGTAGCACTCGTCGTAGCCACTCGCGCGGATGGTCTCCGCCGTGGCCTCCGTGAGCTCATCGACGCTGTACGGCAGCTCGCGGAAGCCAAGAATCTTCGCGGACGCCTCGAACCGGCGCAGGTGGTCGCGCAGCCGGAACACGGCCGGCCCCCGGTCCGTCGAATAGGCCCGGATGCCCTCGAAGACCGCGACGCCGTAGTGGAATCCCGCGGTGAGGAAGGGGACGGTCGCCTTGGCACTCTCGACCAGCGTGCCGTTCATCCAGACGTAGCGGCTGTTCATGCCCGGATCATAGCCCGAGCGTGCAGCGGCCGATAAGGACAGTTTGGTGCCGAGGCGAGCCGAGACATGGTTCGCGCCGCGCCGCCCATTCTCTCGAAGGAGCGTGAATGAGCCGTCGTGCGATCCCGTCGTCCGCCGTCCTGATCCTGGCCCTGCTGACGCTGTTCGTCCCCGGACAGGCGTCCGCCCAGATTGTGATCACCGCCGGCGCCAAAGGTGGCATCAACATCGCCAACGTCGACCTGAACCTGACCGGAGTGACGGTGTCAGCCAAGTCGCGCCCGGGCCTCGTCGTGGGTGGCTTCCTGGCCATAGACCAGAAATCGGCCGGGCTCGTCGTCGAGGGCCTGTTCAGCCAGAACGGCACCAAGCTCGAGTTCAGCGACACCAACGCAGGCGCGACATTGGCGCAGGACGTCCGGATCGACTACATTCTTCTCCCGGTCCTCGGCCGGGTGAACCTGAAGGCGTCACGGGATGTCCTGGTGCACCTGTACCTCGGCCCGCAGTTCGGGTTCAAAACGGGGTTTGAGTCGAAGGAAACGCTCACGGTTGGCGGCGTGTCGACCACCACGACGAACAACGACGACGGCAACATCAAGGGACACAACGTCGACCTCGCGTTTGGCGGACAGGTCGATTTCAGCCGATTTCTCGTAGATATCCGCTATAGCCTGGGCCTGACAAATGTGAACCCGGATACTGGGCCGGAGGAACCTGAGGTCAAGAACCGGACTTTCAGTATGATGTTCGGCGTCAGATTGAAGTAGTCGCGTCCACCCAATGGTCAAGGAGAGGTAATGAATCGACGTCAGATTGTTTCTACAGTAGCGGCCGCCCTGTTGGTCGCGGCACTCGTTCCAGCTTCGGCGTCCGCCCAGAGTTTTGAGGCCGGCGTCAAGGGCGGCATCAACGTCGCCAGCATCTCCTGGAGTAACTCGGACCCGAAGCCGGCGATCTCGTCCCGGAACGGCGGCATCATCGGCGGCTACGTCGCCAAGGACGGCAAGAAGATGGGGCTGGCGGTCGAGGTGCTCTACAGCCAGAAGGGCGCGCACCTCGACTTCAGCAGCACCGGCATCATCGACACCGTCGACTTGAAGCTCGACTACGTCGAGATCCCGGTCCTGGGCCGCTTCAACATCGCGAAGGACAAGACCCTCATCCACATCTACGCGGGACCGGTCTTTGCCTTCAGCGTGAAGGATGAGACAACCGAGACGTTCCGGACCACGACCCAGACCACGCCGGCGACCGTGGAGACGCAGGACGCGGGAGCCAAGAGCTCGGATATCGGCATTGCGATCGGCGCGCAGGTCGACGTGCACAAGTTCCTGGTCGACGTGCGGTACAACTGGGGCCTGAAGAACGTCAACGATTCGTCCGGCGCGGGCGAACCGGACGTCAAGAACAAGTGCTTCAGCGCGATGTTCGGTTTCCGCTTCAAGTAAACGGCACGTGTTCGTGCATTCGAGGCCGTGCGCCGGGCGAGTGAGTCCGGCGCGCGGTCTTTTTCTGTACGCCGTGACAGCGGCCGCGCGGCGTGCCAAGATGCTCCCCACCGCTCATGGCGCCGGCCGGCACGTTCAACGGCATTCAGATGGGCCCGCACACGATGCTCGACGAGGGCATCGAGCACACGCTCGATCTGATTGCTGAGACCGCGGGCATCACCGCTGTGATGCCCTACAGCCACGCCTACAACGCCGCGCTCGTCAAGCCGTTGCGCGATCGCGCAGACCATGGCGTGCCGCTCACCGACAACACCGGACGACGGTTTCCGCTGGTGTGGGTGCGGACGCACGACGAGTACTACCGCGAGACGACGCTTCGTCATCCGGCGCGCGATCCGCGGGATGCCCACGCCGATCGCGATCTGTTTCAGGAAATGATCGTGCCCTCGCGCCAGCGCAAGATGAAGGTCTACGCGCGTGTGCTCGAGTCGTCGGCGATGAGCCGCGTCGTCGCCAACTACAACACGGTCGTGACTCGGGACGTGAACGATCGCCCGACCACCGTCGCCTGCTGGAATCATCCGGAGTACGTCGCCTTCTGGGCCGCCACGATGGAGGACCTGTTCCGGAGCTACGACCTGGACGGGATTCAATGGGGCGCCGAGCGGCAGGGCCCGCTCATGAACGTGATTTCGCCCTGGAACAACGACCCGCCGACGTGTTTCTGCGAGCATTGCCAGGCGCGCGGCCGCGCGGCGGGCATCGATCCCGATCGCGCCCGTGAGGGGTTCCGCACGCTGCACGGCTACGTCCAGGGGCAGATGGCCGGCCAGCCGCGGCCGGCCGACGGTCAGTTTGTCGGCTTCGTGCGGATCCTGCTGCGCTATCCGGAGATCCTGGGTTGGGAGCGCGAGTATCGCCTGGGGCGCGAGGCGATTGGCGACGCGATGTACCGGCGCGTCAAGAGCGTCAAGCCGTCAGCCGAGGTCGGGTGGCACGTCGACCATCAGCCGTCGAGCTGGGACCTCGTCTATCGCGCCGAGATGAGCTACGCGGACATGGCGCCCCACGCCGATTTCATCAAGTTCATCGCGTATCACAATGTGCTCTCGCCGCGAATCCGCGACTGGTACCTGCCGCGCTTTCAGAAGACGATCCTTGGTGAGCTGCCGCTCGCCGAATCCCTCACGGTCTACTACGCGATGTTCGGCTACGACGCGTCCGCCGAACCGTCGCTCGCTGAACTGGGTCGCCGAGGATTCTCCCCCGAGTACGTCTTTCGCGAGACGCAGCACAGCGTGGCGAGCGCGGCCGGCAAGACGAAGATCTACACCGGCGTCGGTTTCGACGTGCCCGGCAGCCAGCCGGACGATCCCGAGGTCGTGTATCGCGCGACGCTCAAAGCCTTCGAAGCCGGCGCGCACGGCATCGTCGTCTCGCGTGAGTACGAAGAGATGAAGGTGTCAAATCTGCGCGCGGTCGGCCGCGCGTATCGTGAGGTCACGCGCTCGGCGAGCTCCGCAAGTACGCGCTGATCCCAGTGGCGGCGCGGCGGGCATCGCGCCCGATGTTGAAGATTGCGCCGCGTGTGTCGTACGTGTGCCCGACGAAATACAAGCCCGGGTGGTCGAGGCTCTCGACGCGATGCCGCCGGCACGCAAACCCGCACGGATCGATGTGGATCAGTTGGCCCAGCGGCGCGAGCGCGGCGCGGTAGCCGGTGGCCAGGATGACCTCGTCGAACGGCTCGTCGCCGCCGTCGGCGAAGCGCAGGCCCCTTGCGGTGAACGCCTCGACCGCGCCACGCACGCGAACGCGGCCGGCCTTGATGGCGTCCGCGAGATGCAGGCCGATGAGCGGAATCTTCGGGCAAGGCGACCGGGGTGGCGGCGGCAGCACCGCGCTGCCGCGAATCCGGCCCGCGACCGCGCCGAGCGACACGGCGATCGCCCGCTGCACGGCGCGCGGCAGCGGACTCAGCAGCAGGCTGACGTATTGAATCGGCAGGCCGAAGAGCTGGCGCGGCACGATCGCGGCGCCCGAGCGGACGGCGAGCGTGACATCGGCGCCTGCCTCTGCCAGCTCGGCGGCGATTTCTCCCGCCGAGTTGCCGGCCCCGACGATAGCCAGTTTCCGGCCGCGGGCGTCGCCCGGGCGCCGGTATTCGACGCTGTGGCTGACTCGGCCGCCGAAGGCGGAGCGATTGGGAAGCTCCGGCACGAACGGGTTCGCGACGACGCCCGTCGCGATGACGAGGGCGCGCGCGCGGCGGGTCGCGCCATCGGTCGTGCGCACGATCCATTCGCGCGCCTCGCGCTCGATGGCCGACACGTCTGCGCCCGTCTCGACAGGCACGTTGAACCTCGCCGCATAGGTTCGTAGGTACTCGATGAAGTCGACGCGGCTCGGGAAGAGGGGCGTGGCCTTCGGATAGGGCAGGCCCGGGAGGACGGACAGGTGTTTGCCCGTGTGGAGGACGAGGCTGTCATAGAGATGCGTCCAGGTGTGGCCGATGGCGTCACCGCGTTCGAGGACCGCGTGCGCAACGCCGGCGCGCGCGAGCTCGCGTGAGGTGGCAAGTCCCGCCGGTCCCGCGCCGATAACCAGCACGTCAGGACGCGCCATTGCCAGGGGGCCCGGGAGACAGGAGCGTCGTTTTTGTTAATAAATTACGATTTTCACAAACAATTCTTGATGGCGACGACGCGGCGCGGTACGATGGGGCCCGCCTGCATTCGACGCGTCTCCCTTTCACATAAGGTTGCATGAATGATCCGAGTCCTGCGTCTCCTGGTCTTGTTGTACCTCGCCATCGATCTTAGCGCGTGCAACCAGTCGCCGACTCAACCGAGCGGGTCGGGCACCGTGACGTCGCCGGCGCCGTCGTCGCCGGTCAACGGCGCGCAAATCGCGTTCGGCAGCCAGCCAATCGTCCTGACGGTGGTCAATGCCACGGGTGGTGCGGCCACGTACACGTTCGAGGTCGCGAGCGATGCGGGGTTCACGGCGAAAATCGCCACGAAGGATGCGCCGGCCGGCAGCAACGGATCGACATCCGTGACGCTGGAGCCGCTCGCGGCCGGACACGACTACTACTGGCACGCGCGCGGCAACGCCGGCGCCACCAACGGCGCGTTCTCCGCGGCAAGCAAGTTCACGGTCGGCGCGGACGTCGCCATTCAGGCGCCACAGCCGGTCAGCCCGCTCACCGGAGGATCTGGCACGACGCGGCCGACGTTCACGGTGACGAACGCGACGCACACCGGCTCGACGGGTGCGATCGTCTACCGCTTCGAGATCTCCGCCAACGCCGGGTTCAGTCCCATCCTCGCGTCGCAGACCGTGCCGGAAGGTGTGGGACAGACGTCGTTCACGCCGGCGACCGACCTGCCGGCGGGTACGCTCTTCTGGCACGCGCAGGCGTTCGATGCAACCAACAATGCGAGCAGCGCGTTCTCGGCGTCGCAGAGCTTCGTCACAGCGGTGACGATAGATCTGGCGACGGTCAACTTCCAAAGGTTCGTGAATGTGACGAACTGGAAGGTCACCGACCAGATTCTTTCCGTCACCCAGGACGGCCGCACCGGGGACATGTGCGTCAACCATACGAAGAGCGGCATCTGGCCGACGACCGACTTTCTCGGCGACCCGAACACGCAGGTCGAAGGTAACCAGTGGTACTTCGCCAACATCAACGGACAGTGGTACGCCGGGGCGGGCGAGTGGTTGCGGCCGGGGCAGACGTGCAAGGGCGGGCAGTACACCGAACAGATCGGGCCGGACGGCACATGGGATGGTCCGATGGACACATGGCAGCCGAAGCCCGGCGAGCTGGTCGGCTACATGGTGACGACCCCGGCGCGCGCGTATCCGGACTTCCGCACGCTGGACGAGCGGTCGAACATCCTGCTCCAGCCTTGGCACGATTCGCGGTTCAACACGCTGGGACGCCGTTGAATGAGGATCACGCCGGGAGTAGTTTTACGTTTTGCGTAAAACTACTCCCGGCGTGATTTGCTTGACCACGACGCCGACGGCCGCCAGTCCAACCGCGGCGAGCGCGTTCGTCGTATCGCCGACGAGCGTGCCCGCGAGAAACGCCACCGCACCGGCGAACACAATCGCCGCGGACCACGGATACCCCCACGCGCGAAACGGCCGCGGCGTGGCCGGCTCGCGGTGCCGGAGCGCGAACAGCGCCAGACAACAGATGCAGTAGTTGGCCGCGAGGAAGAACGACGCCATCGCGATGAGCCGCTGGAACGTTCCCGTCGCGATGAGGCCGACGGCCACGATCGTCGTGACGACGGCCGCGACGTCCGGCGTGCCGCCGGCATTGACCGACGCCGTCCGCGCGAAAAAGAGCCCGTCCCGCCCGAGCGCGTAGAGAATGCGCGTGCCGATCATCATGATCGCGTTGAGCAGCGGCGGGAGCGAGACGATCGAAATCACCGTCAGGACCTCGAGACCCGCCGGTCCCACGATCCGCTCGGCAGCCGCTGCGGCCGGCAGCGGCGAGACCGCGAGCTCCTCGATCGGCAGCAGGACGAGCAAGGCGATGTTGACGAGCGTGTAGATCACGATGACGGCCAGCACGCCGCCAATCATCGCGCGCGGCAGGTTGCGATTCGGGTCGCGATCCTCCTCGGTGAAGTACAGCGCGCTCTGCCATCCTCCGTAGGAGATGACGACTGCCTGGATGGCTGCGATCACCCCGGCAAGCGTCACCGGCGGCAGCGGTGCCGTTATCGTCACCGGCCGGACATGGCCGGAGAGCGCCAGCGCCGCAACGACCAGCGCGAGGAACGCGAGAAACTTCAGCGCGGTCGTGACCTCTTGAAAGCGGCTGCTCACGCGGATGCCCGCCCACTGCAGGGCCACGAACGCGATCAGGATGACGATCGCCGCCGGCCGGACCGCGCCTGCCAGCGCCGGCGACAGCATGCCGGCGAACTCCGCCATGCCGATCGACGCGTACCCGAGCACGGCGCAGTAGGTCAGCCAGTCCGTCCAGCCCACCGCGAAGCCGACGACATCGCCGAACGCCCGCCGGGCGTAGACGTAATATCCCCCGGCCTGCGGCGCCATCGTGCCGAGCTCCGTCAAGCAGATCGATCCGAGCAGCGTGTACAGTCCGCCGGCCAGCCAGACGATCAGCGTGGTTGACGGCGTCTGCAGGGCGCCGGCGACCATGCCGGGCGTGCGCAGAATCCCCACGCCGAGCGTGCTGCCGACGATGACCGCCAGGCCAAATCCCACCCCCAGCACGCGGCGCAGCCGTCGCGAGGCGGAATCCGTCGAAGAGTCTGTCATCCGAATGCGGCGTCATCTTACACTGCGCGTCATGCAGTACCGGCGACTCGGATCGACGGGACTTCAGATCTCCCGGCTCTGCCTCGGCTGCGGCAACTTCGGCGGCGTGGGATCAGCACCGGCGTTCTACGGAATGGGCGACACCGAGCAGCAGGCAGCCGAGCTGATGGACCGGGCGTGGGACGCGGGCATCACCGTGTTCGACACGGCCGATGCGTACGGCGGCGGGCGCAGCGAGGCGTATATCGGCGCCTGGCTCGCGCGGAAAGGCTCGAGCCTGCGCGATCGGCTCGTGTTGAGCTCGAAGGTCTTCAACCCCGTCGGGCCGAGCCCGAACGAGCGTGGCCTGTCGCGCGTGCACATCCTCCGGCAGATCGACGCGAGCCTGTCGCGGCTCCGCACAGATCGGCTGGACCTGTACCTCACGCACGACGTCGATCCGTACACGCCAATCGACGAGACGCTTCGCGCGCTCGACGATCTCCGGCACGCGGGCAAGGTCGTGTATTTCGGCGCCAGCAACATCACCGCATGGCGGCTCGCGCGCGCGCTCGGGACGAGCGCCGCCCACGAGCTCGGCCGCTTCGAGTGGGTGCAGAATTCGTACAGCCTGCTCGATCGCGCCGCCGAGCGCGAGCTCTTGCCGCTCTGCACCAACGCCGGCATTGGATTCACGGCCTACAGCCCGCTCGCCGGCGGCTGGCTGACCGGCAAATACCGGCGCGACGATCCGTATCCCGAGGGCTCGCGCATGACGCTGCGCCCGGAGCCGTATCAACATCTGCAGACCGACACGATTTTCGATGGCCTGCACGCGCTCTCGAGCCGAGCGCGCGAGCGCGGCATCACGCCGGGCGCGCTGGCGCTGGCCTGGGTGCTCGCGCAGCCGCGCGTCGATGCGGCCATCATCGGATCGCGCCGCCCGTCCCATCTCGACGAGGCGGTGTCCGCGCTGGACGTGCACGTCACTGATCCAGAGGCCGACGAGTTGGCGCAATTGTTCGTGCGATGATAGACGCCCTATGGCGATGATCCGGGCGCACCGCGCTGGCGAGCAGATCGAGGACTTCTGCCGCGCGTGCAAGCTCGACCGCATGCACACGATCGTCGTGGTCGATGCGGGTGGCCAGCCCGTGCGCGTCACGTGCGGCTACTGCCGCAGCGAGCACAACTACCGCGGCGGCCCGCGTGTCGAAGCGTTCAGCGGAGCCGCGGCGGCGGACCGCGACGCGACCGCTGCGCCAGGCAAGCCGTCTGACCGCGCTCGCCGGACGTCTGCGCACGAGGCGATGCCCCTGGTGGGGGAGCGCGAGCGCATCGGTGGGCTGGACACCGATCTGGAAGTCCTCTTGCGCCGGATCATTCGCGAGGAGACGGGCCTGACGCCGGTCGCGCCCGCGGAGAAATGGCGCGGCGGCCATCTCGTGCTCCGGCCAGGCACGCCAGGCCTTCAGGAAAAGAGCTGGCCGATCGAGACCTTCTTCCACAAGGTCGTCATGCTTCGCAATCGCCTGCGGACGCTCGAGCAGCAGATCAACGCTGCCGATCTTCCCGACGATGTGAAGGTCAAGCTGCAGTCCTACATCAGCGGCTGTTACGGATCGCTCACGAGCTTCAACGTGCTCTTTGCTGAGGAAAGCGATCAGTTCAAGGGCACGAGCAGCGACTGATCCGCTACTCGCTCCTCAACGCCTGCGCGGGATCGACGCCGAGTGCGCGCCGAGCCGGCTGCCACGAGGCGGCGGCCGCCACCAACATGATGAGCGCCGGCACGACGAGAAATGTCAGCGGATCCAGCGGCCGGATCCCGAAGAGCAGCGATCGCATCACGCCTGCCCCGAGCGCGGCCGCGCACAGCCCGGCGATCAGGCCGACGATCGACAGCAGCAGTCCCTGGCGCAGCACGAGCACGGCAATGTGATGCGCGTCGGCGCCGAGCGCGCGGCGCACGCCAAACTCGACCCGCCGCCGCTCGACTGAATGCGACAGCACGCCGAAGACACCGAGCACCGCGGTCGAGAGCGCAAGCAGCGCGAACATCGCGAGCGCGATCGTGAAGAAGCGCGGCTCGGCAAACGTCTCGTCGAGTCGATCCTCGAGCCGAATGACGTTCACCACCGGGAATCCGGGTTCGAGCTCCTGGACGGCCGATCGCGCCACGGCGGCGAGATCGAGCGGATCGCCGGTCGTTCGCACCACGACACCGCCCGCGGTATGGCCGTACGCCAGGAGGTCGGGTAACTGCAGCGCGGGAAGATACAGCGTCGGCTGCGGCGGCGACGTCATCAGGCCGTGATGCGACGCCTCGACGATCCCGACGACCTTCCACACACGACGCGCGCTCCACTCGATCATCTGGCCGAGCGGATCCTCGTTCGGAAAGTACCGCCGCGCGAGCGTGTCGTCGACGATCGCCACTTTCTCGGCGTCACCCGCGTCCGCCTCCGTGAAGTCGCGCCCGCGAATCACCCGCGTGCCGATCGCCCGAAGAAACCCGGGCGTGATCATCTCGTTGAGGGCGATCGGATTCTCCGCAGGATTGGTCGATCGCGGCCGTCCCTGGATGCCGAAGTTGCCGCGGTTGGCCGAGTGAAAGGGCAAAGCGCTCGAGGTGCCCGCAGCGACTACCGCCGGATGACGACGCAGCCGCTCGAGCAGGCCATCGAAGAGTCGGCGCTCGCGACCTTGCTCGCGCCACACGCCGTCGGGCAGGCCGAGCTGGAACGTCAGCACGCCTTCCGGGCGGTAGCCGGGATTGACTTCGAGCAGATGCACGAGGCTCCGGCCGATCAGCACGGCGCCGACGAGCAGCGCCGAGGCGAGCGCGATTTGCACGACGACGAGCCCCCGACGGACGAGCTCGGCGCTCGTCGCGCGCGCGCCGACCGTCATCCGGCCGGCAAACCAGCGAGCGCCCGAATCCGACGCGAGCTGGCGCGCGGGCCAAAGCCCCGCGCCGATGGCGGTGAGGAGTGACGCGCTGCTCGCGAAGGCGAGGGAGGTCACGTTGAAGCGCACGTCGGCGAGTCGGGGCAGATTGGCCGGGGCCATGAGCGGCAGGCTCCGCACGATCCACCAGCCGAGCAGGCCGCCCGCGATCGCGCCCGCCGCGCCGAGGACGAGTTGCTCGATGATGAGCGGACGGACGATGCGCCACCGGCTCGCGCCGAGCGCGAGCCGCACGGCGATCTCACGGTGGCGCGAGGCGTTGCGCGCCACGAGAAGATTCGCCAGATTGAGGCAGGCCGCCGCGAGCACGAGGCCCATACCGACGAGGAGCGTGACGAGCGCGCCGTGAATCGGCGCCGTGATGTCCTCCTGCAGGCGGCGCACACGCAGCGTCGAGGGCGGCACGAGATCGCCTGTCGTCGCGCTTGCCGCGTCGGCAATCCGCTGTGCAATGGCCGTGGCCTCTGTGCCGGCGTCGTCGATCGTCACGCCTGCACGCAGCCGCGCGATCGTGTCCATCGACATCCCGAAGTTGCGCCGCGCGCCCGGCGTCGGCCACGTCCACTGGCCGGCTTTCCAGATCTCCGCACCGGGCTCTGGGAACGCGATCCCGCCGGGCGCGACCCCGACGATCGTCGCCGCGTCCTGTTCGATCGTCAGCGTCGAGCCGACCACGTCCGCGCGGCCATTGAGTGCGCGGCGCCAGAAACCGTCGCTGATGACGACTGCGGGCGGAGCGCCGCGAACGCAGTCAGCGATCTGCAGTAACCGGCCCGCGATCGGCTGGACGCCGAGGACGTCGAAAAACGCGCCGCCGACGGTCGTCACATGCACCTGCTCGACGCCGTGGGCCGTCGTCACGTTCAGGTCGTCGCTCGAGATGGGCGTGACGAGCTCGAGTGCCTTCGAGGAAGACGACCAGGCGCCGATCGCCATGTCCGACGCGCCGACCTTGCGCGGCGAGTCGTCCATCTCGGCCAGACGAGCGAAGACGCCGGTCGGCGCCGCGGATTCCGAGAGCCGGACGATGCGATCGGCCTGCGGATAGGGCAGCGGCTTGAGCAGGATGCCGTCGACGAGCGAGAAGACGGCGGATGAGAGACCGATCCCGAACGTCATCGAGAGGACGGCGACGAGAAAGAACCCGCGCGACGCCCGAAGTGACCGCCACGCGTATCGCCAATCGGTCGCCGCGTTGCCCAGTGCCCAGCGTCCGCGGGTGCGCTCGTGCGTCGTCGAGACGACGTCGCGTCGCGAGATCGCGAAACGCCACGTCAGCGCCAGCGCCTGACGCCAGTACCAGCGGCGGGCCGCGCGTACGTCGGTGAGGGCGCGCCGGCGAAACTGCTCGGTGAGATCGCCGATGAGCTCGTCGCGCTCGTCGGGATGGAGGCAGCGCTCGAGCCAGCGCGTCGGCAGGCGCGGCGGCCCGATCACGGCCGCCCTCGCTCGATGCGCGGCTCGATCTGGTGCCACATCTTGACCAGCGCGGCCCGTGACACCTGCAACTGTCGCAGGCCGGCTCTCGTGATGCGGAAAAAGCGTTTGGCCCGCCCGCCGCGTTCCGGGGTGGACTCGCCCAGCCGCGACGTCAGCAGGCCTTTCGCCTGGAGGCGCCGCAGCGCGATGTACACGGCCGCCCGCGACACGGCGCGGCCGGTGCGGCCCGTGATCTCGTCGAGGATCGGGACGCCGTAGCTCTCGTCACCGAGGCGAACGAGGGCCAGGAGCACGAGATGTTCGAGGTCGCCGAGGGCTTCGCGGGTCATCGGTTCGTGCTGGGTTGAGACGCCAAAGGCGTGGATTTGGTTAGCATGATAAACAAAATCAGGGCTTCCCGCCAGACTCGGCCCAGTCTGACCCCGTAGAATGTGGGAATGGGTCGAATCGCTCGCGTCGCCGTCTGTGCCGCGGTGTTGTGCCTCGAGGGCACCATGCTCGCGCAAACGGTCATCAAGCCGCCGAAGAACAAGTTCACGCCGCAGCAGGACGTCGACTACGGCATGCAGGCGGCCGCCGAGATTCGCAAGCAGTACCCCGTGATCACCGACGAGGCGATCGCCGGCTACCTGTCGATGCTTGGCCACCGGCTGGTGGCCGTGGCGCCGCCGGAGCTCAACCACCCGGAGTTCAGGTACTCGTTCACGCCAGTCAACGTGAAGGAGATCAACGCGTTCGCGCTGCCCGGCGGCCCGATGTTCGTCCACCGCGGGATGTTCGACGCGGCCGCGACCGAAGGGGAGGTCGTCGGCGTCATGGCGCACGAGTTGTCGCATGTGCTTCTGCGTCACGGTACGGCGAACGAGACGAAAGCGCAGAACCCGTGGCTGCAGCTCGGGCAGATCGCGGGCGCGGTCGGCGGCGCGGTCGTTGGCGGCGGGTACGGATCGATGATCGCGCAAGGCAGCCAGTTCGGCCTCGGCACGATCATGCTGCGGTACAGCCGCGACTTCGAAAAGCAGGCGGACCTGCTGGGCGCGCAGCTGATGGCGAAGGCGGGCTACGACCCGCGTGAGCTCGCGCACATGTTCGAGACGATCGAGAGGGAGTCGAAAGGCGGCGCCAACCCGCAGTGGTTGAGCAGCCATCCGAATCCCGGCAACCGCACGGCCTACATCACGCAGGAGGCGGAAGCGCTGACGATTGCGCCCGCACCGGACACCAGTCAGTTTCAGCCCATCAAAGCGCGTTTCTCGACGCAGCCCAAGCCCAAGACCATGGCGGAAGTGGAAAGCGGCCACGCCCGAGGTACCTCTGGCGACGGGGCGCCGCGCTCGGTGGGTACTGTCGGACAACCGATTCCCGCGCCGTCCTCGCAATTCCGGGGTTTCTCGGCGGGGATCTTTCAAGCCAGTGTGCCGGACAACTGGACGGCGCTGCAGTCGACGAGCTCGGTCAAGGTCGTGCCGCAAAACGGCTACGGCGAGCTGAACGGCCAGTCCGTGTTCACGCACGGCGTCGAATTCGGCATCGCGAAGTCCTCGTCGCGTGACCTCGGCGAGGCGACGAAGGCGTTCATGCAGTCGGTCGCGCAGTCGAACCCCGAATTGCGGACGTCCGGCAACCAGCAATACGTTCAGATGTCGGGACGGACGGCGCTGGCGACGCCGCTGTCGAATCCGTCGCCGCTCGGCGGCGAGGAGCGCATCACGCTCGCGACGACGTTCCTCGTGGACGGCAGCTTGTTCTACTTCATCAGCGTGGCGCCCGAGGGCGACGCCAACGCGCTGCAAGCGACTTTTCGGCGAATCTTTCAGTCGATCAAGTTGACGGATGGCAGGTAACGCGGGCAAGCGGCCGAAGGCCGATGCCAGGAGGTCGACACCAGAACGCCGTCTTCCGATCTGGCCGGCCGTCGCCTTCGGCGTCGCGTTTTTCCTCAAGCTCGTCGTCGTCTTCCAACTGAAAGATCATCCGCTCCTGCAGCCGGATGCAGGACTCGACACGACCGCGTACGTCGATCTCGCGCGGCGCGTGATCGGTGGCGACGTGGGGCTCGGCCCCGGCCTCTATTACGTCTCGCCGCTGTACATCTACTTCCTGGCGATCGCGTTTGGATTGACGAAGTCGTTCACTGCGGTCCGCGTCATTCAGGCAGCGCTGGGCACGGTGGCGATCGCGTGCGTGTTCGTGACGGCGCGCGAGTGGTTCGGACGCCGGGCTGCCTGGGTTGCGGGGACGACGGCCGCGCTCTGCGGCGTGCTGACGTTCTACGAAGTGCTGCTGCTGCAGTCGGCTGTCGACGGCGTGCTGACGGCCGCGGGTCTCCTGGTGCTGACGTTCGCGCTGCGGGGCCGCGACGACGGATGGTACGTGACGGCGGGCGCGATCTTCGGCCTGCAGACGCTCAATCGCCCGAACGTCCTCGTGCCCGCCCTCGCGCTCGTGCTGATGCTGCTGCTCCTCCGGCGCGTGAAGGTCGCGACGTGGCTCGCAGCCGGCCTGGCGCTCGGACTCGCGCCCGCAACCGTCCGTAACATGGTCGTCGCGCATGAGTTGTCGCTCGTCTCATCGCACGGCGGCCTGAACTTCTACATTGGCAATCACGAGGGCGCGACGGGCCTCTACGAGATTGTGCCCGGCGTGCGGCCCGGCATCGAAGGGCAGCGCGACGACACTCGACGCGTTGCGGAAGCGGCTGTCGGACATCCGCTCAACGACGCCGAGGTCTCGGACTACTTCTTCGGCCTGGGCCGATCCTGGATCCTGACGAATCCTGCCAGCGCCCTCGCGCTCTTCGCCCGCAAGTTCCTGCTCGTGTTTCACGCGGACCACGTGCCGCTGCCCTCGAGCTACGTTTTCTTCGCCGACGACGCCCACACCCTGTTGCGCTGGCTCGTCGTCAATCCCTGGCTGATCGTGCCGCTCGGTCTCGTCGGGCTCGTCGCCGCGATGCCGCGCGAGCGGCGTACCGAGTTTCTCGTCTGGGCGTCGTTCGTGCCGTGCTATGCGGCTGCCGTTGCCGTGTTCTTCGTGGCCGAGCGCTATCGCGTGCCGATCTTCATTCCGCTCGCGGTCGGCACCGGCGCGTTGATCGATCGCGGGATCGCGGCCGCGTCGTCGCCCGACCGCGCGTCGAAGCGTTGGCTGGCGACGGCGGGCGCGGGCTCGGTGCTGCTATTGGCCCTCGTCCAGTGGCCCGTCGCGCTGTCCGACAGCCGTGAAGGCGACCGGGTGCGGATGGCGATGCGCGAAGCGGAAGCTGGCCGCTACGATGACGCCGAACGGTGGGGCGCGCTCGCCATTCAGGCGTCGACCTCACCGGATCGCGTGCAGGCGACGGTCGGTCACGGTCTGATCCGCGCCGGTGAGGCGGCGCGAGCGCTGCCGTACCTGCAGCAAGCCCGCTCGCGCGGCGTGCAAGATCCGCAACTGCTCGTCGATCTCGCCAGTGCGCTCAAGGGTACGGGCGACACCGCGGGCGCGCTGTCCGTCCTGCAGGCGGCACAGTTTCCCCCGGGTACCGACGTGACGGTGCAGCTGCAGGCCGGCCGCCTGGCGGCGACGCTCGGCGCGAACGATCTGGCCGAGCGGCAGTTCCAAGCCGTCGTGCGCGTCCGGCCGGATCTCGCCGAGGCCTGGGCCCAGCTGGGTTTCACGCGGCTCACCCGCGGCCAGGCGGCCGATGCCGCACAGGCGCTCTCCGAGGCCACGCGCCTCAATCCGCGCGACGCCGTGGCGCTCGGCGGCCTGGCCGTCTGTGAATTGCGCCTCGGCAAGCGTGACGAGGCGCTTGCGCACGCGGCCGCGGCGCTCGCGATCGATCCGCACGAGGTGCTCGCGAGCCAAGTGGTCGCGGCGCTCAAAAGCGGGCGCGAAGGCAGCGCCTCGCGGTAAGATCGTGGTGAACGCACGAACGCAAGGAGTACGACTCGCATGGGTGATGCCGGGGAAGGATTGATCGACGCGGACGCAAGGATCCAGGAGCGCCGCGACGAGATCGAGCAAGCCAGGAAGGAATCGCGGGCGCGTGAGACACGCAATCCCGCGGTCGTGCAACAGATCGAGTCGCTTCGACTCGCGCGCGCGGAGCTCGGGCGCCAGCTCGAGGTCACGACGCATGAACGGCGGCGCGCGATGCTGGTCGAAGCCGTCGCCGAGATCGATCGGCGAATGGCCGAAGCCGAAGCGCAACTCAAGTAACGCGGCCGTCCAAACGGGCACGGCGTCTCTCCGCCGCCTCGTGCTGCAGAAAAACTGTGGCGCCGGGCAGTCCTGACGGCGATTTTCTTGTCAACGGGGATGAGCCCGAAGACCGTCCTCGCGTCCGGACTACCTCGGCGCCGTCGAGTACTTCAATTTCGGTACCAGTGCGGTTCGATCGGATGTCCTCGAGAAGCGGGCGCCGGTCCGCGTCTCCTTTCGCTGTGATGCACAACCAGAGCAACCAATTGCTCCGCCTGCGCACGCCGATGCGTGGCGGTCACAACCTGGATCGGGCATTGCCGTTGCATGGTGAGGAGGAGAGATCAGGAGCGACGTGACATGATTCGCAAACTCAGCTCAGGCAAGTACCGGCTCTACTCGCGCAAGGCCAACCCGAAGACCGGCCGGCGCCGCAATCTGGGAACCTTCAGCTCACGCGCCTTGGCGATGAAGCACGAGCGCGCCGTGCAGTACTTCAAGCGGGGCTAGCCAAACGGCTCGTCACGCTTCGTTCATCGCCTGCGCGTTGAGCTCGGCCCAATCCAGCCGCTCCTCCAGCTGGTGAAACGCATCGTCACCGATCTCGTTCGCGTCGCGCAGCTCGACGAGCGCCTGCCGCTGGGCGGTCACAATCCTGGCGCGCAGAACGTCATGGGTCGTCGGCTGGTGCGCAAGTTCTTCGCGCGCCGACTGGTTGATCTGGGCCGTCAGCTCCCGCCTCAGCGCGCGCGCCTCTGACGAGTGGTCGCCCGAAAGCGCCTCCAGAGCGACGTGCGCGAGACGCTCACTCGCGTGCTGCACCTCCTGGTCGACCGAACGATCCGCCCGGATGTGGAGCGCGCTGATGAGCGGCCGCAGCGTCAGGCCCTGCAACACGAGCGTGCCGACCACTACGCCAAACGCGCAGAGGACGATGAGGTCACGATACGGGACGCCCGGCGAGCCGGCAGACGCCGTTGGCAACGCGTAGGCTGCCGCGAGGGTGACGATGCCTCGCATGCCGCACCAGATCACGATCGCCGCGCCCTTCCACGTTGGCAGAATCGGCCCGGGCCATCGGCCGCCGCCAAATCGCTTCGCCTTCCACAGTGCTGCTTGCATGTACGTCGCAATCCATCCCGCTCGGACGGCCACGACCACCAAGAGCACCGCCAGCGCGACGCGCAGGTAGACCAGCCGCTGCGCGGGTTCGAGTGCGGCAAGGATCGGACGCATCTGCAAGCCGATGAGAATGAACGCGAGCACGTTAAGAACGAAGACGACCGTCTCCCAGACGGCAAACGACGGCACGCGCAGCCGCGCGGGCGTCTCGCCGGCCGTGTAGCGGGACGCTGTGAGGCCGAAGACCACGATCGTGACGATCGGCGACAGCCCAAGATGATCGGCCAGCAGCCAAATCCCGAAGGTTCCCACGAACTGCAGGACGATCTGGCTCGGAGCATCGTTGATGCGTCCCACCGTCCGCGCGAACAACCGGGCCATCACGTGACCGAGCACCCCGCTGCCGGCGATCGCCAGGAGAAAGGTCGGCGCGAGGCGCCAGCCGTCGGTCTGCTGCGACATCAGTGACGCCACGGCAACGCGGTAGATCATCAGCGCGCTCGCGTCGTTGAGCAGGCTTTCGCCTTCGAGAATGACGACGAGACGATGGGGCAGGCGCAACGGCCGGAGGACGGCCGTGGCGGCCGCCGCATCAGGCGGAGCCACGATGGCGCCGAGCGCAATCGCCGCGGCCCAGGGAATGCCCGGCACCATCGCGTGCACGAGCGCGGCGACGGCGGCGGTCGTGATGACGACCGCAATCACCACGAGCGAGACGACCGGGATCCAGTTGGCGCGCAGGTCGCGCAGCGACGTGTCGTACGCCGCGTCGAGCAGGACCGGCGCGACGAACAGCGCGAGGACGAGCGAGGGATCGAGCTGGAAGGCCGGCGAGTAGTTCACGAGCGCCAGCGCGGTACCGCCGAGCGCCAGCAGCGCCGGATACGGCGCACCGATGCGGCGGGCGGTTGCGGTCAGCGCCACCGCCGCGGCCAGCAGGATCAGCGTCCACTCGAAGACGGCCACTCCGCCGATTGTATGGCGGCGGCCTCGGCGCGTGCTCGCGCACTCGCTACTTCAGGTGCTTGATGAGCAACACCTCGTTGCCTTGCTCGTTGTAGACGAGCTCGTCGGCGATCTGCTTGACGAGCAGCATGCCGAATCCGCCGGGGCGGCGGCCGGCCTTCTCGCGTTGAATGGTGACGTCGATGAGATCCTCGGGCAGGCGCGATTGCACGGCGAGGGCGAGATCCTGGCGATCGAAGCCGTTGCCGGGATCCCGAAAGTGGTAGACGATCGCGCGCTCGGTGCGGGCCGCCGTGACCTCGATCACTTTGTCGGGATCGAAGCCCGCGCCGTGTTCCATCGCGTTGATCAGCATCTCGCGAAATGCCGTCATCAACAGGTCGCGATCTTCGGCAGGCAGCGCATCCTCGCGCTCGGTCATGAAGCGCACCAGCCGGTCCGCGTTGAGCAGGTGGCACGAGACGCGCAGCGTCATCCAGTAGGGCAGGCCGGACACGACCTCGATCCCGCTCTTCCAGTCGATGGCCCAGAGCGCGGACACGGCCATTTCGGCCACCTCCGCGTACTCGAACGGCGGCGCGAAGCACGCGAACACCTGCGCGCGCAACGCCGCCACCACATCGTCATGCGTCGTGGCGGGCGCCATGACGATCAACCGCACGCCGGGCCGGATGGATCGCAGCTCGGCCGCGAGCGCCAGGTCTTCGCCGACGGACGTGTTGGGGTCGGTGATGACGACGTCGATCGCGAGATCGCGAACGCGCTGCAGGGCCTCGACGCTTCCGGCGCAGATGACGAGATCGTGCTCGCGGAGCGCCGGCGTCAGCGCCGCCACGAGCCCGACGTCCGGACCAATTGCCAGCAGTCGACCCATCTCGCTGGAATGTACTCCCGGTGTTCGATTCTATCTCTCCGCTCGCACCAGCGCGGCTCGAAAGAGTGCGCTCAGCCAGGTCCACGCGAGGAGCACCGCGAGATAGAAGGCGACGACGAGCGTCCGCGATTGGGCACCCGAGGCGATGCCGGCGAAGCCCGCGAAGAACAGCACGCCGGTCGCGACTGAGAACCACATCCACGACGATCGGTCTTCGCCGCGGAATCGCGCGGCGAGCACGAAGCACGCCGCGATGAGCCCGAGAAACCCGATGCCCCCGCTCACGAAGTGCAGCAGGCCGTGCGTGGTGATGACGGCCGGTGGTCCGTCCGATGTGCCGGGTGGGAAGCCCAGCGCGGGATCGGCGCTGAAGAATGCCGCGCCGATGGCGACCTGCACCCAGCCCCACGCGCCGTTGCTCATCAGACTCAGTGCGTGTCGCGTCCAGTCAAAGCCCTCGCGGGTCAGGATCTGCGCGAGACCGACGATGACGTACAGCGGCCCGGCGGCCGCCCCGAGGGCGAGCAAGGTTCGCGTGGTGGTGGGTGCTTCAGCCTGGCGGGCGGTCATGTTGCCTCCTGCCAGCACGACGAACGAGGCCGCCCGAAATCGACGCTACTGCACGACGAGCGTCACGGTCCCCGGACTGGTGGTCACCGCGTTTCGCACCAGCGTGTAGGTGAACGTGTCGCTGCCCGTGAAGCCGCGCTCGGGCGTGTAGACGAAGCTCCCGTCCGGCTTCAGCTCGAGCTTGCCGTGTGTGGGCGCGGCGGCAACCGCGACCGTTCCCGGCGGGGTCACGAGCGCGGTCGCGCCTGCGGTGACGCCGACCAGACCGGGCGCGGCCACCGTAAGCGCTTTGCCTTTCGGAACGAAAAACATGTGCGGCTCGGCGCCGGCCAGATTGCCCCGGCCCGGCCCGCCGCCGCGGCCCGCGGGCACCGCTGGCATCTCGGTCGGCCCGAAGCGCGGCATCATCTTGTCGCGATTGGCGATGCCGTAGACGACCGCCGCGCTCACCACCGCGTTCTTCATCACGTCATCGGCGACGATGCGCTCGTAGTTGTCGAGATCGGTGTGCCAGGTCGTGCTGTTGTACTCGATGGGATCTTGCTGCGCGCCGATGCCGGGCAGCCCGGCCACCGCGAAGGCGCCGTTGTCGCTGCCGCCCTCGACGCGCGCCGTCGATGACGACGCGCCGTAGATGCCCCACTCCTCGAACGGCTTGAGGAACTGCGCGAGGACGATCGCGGCCTCCGGCGGCCCGAAGATGTTGGCGCCGCGGACGCGTCCCGTCCCGTCGTCGATGTTCCAGTACGCGTCGAGCTTCGCGTAGTCGGGCTTGGGCTGCTCGGCCGATCCAAAGTGATTGGCGACGTAGGCGAACGATCCGAGGAGCCCTTCTTCTTCGCCGCTCCACAACGCGACTCGAATCGTGCGCCGCGGCTTGGCGCCAACGGATTCCAGAATGCGCGCGGCCTCGAGCATGATCGCGCACCCGATCGCGTTGTCAGTGGCCCCGGTCGCGCTCGTCCAGGAATCGAGATGGCCGCCGAGCATCACGACTTCATCGGCCTTGTCGGTGCCGGGAATCTCGCCCACGGTCACGTAGGATGTCGAGCCTTCGGGGAAGTACTGATTCTGTACGTTGAACTCGACCGACACCGGCGTGCCGTCGGCGATGATCCGCGAGATGCGTCCGTAGTCGTCGTTGCGCAGGATTACGCCCGGGCCGATCTGTGAGGCCTGCTCGTATGTCTGGCCGGCGCCGTTTTGCGCGACGATGACGCCGGGAATGCGGCCGCCGCCCTGCTGGGTGAGGCGCAGCGCCGGCGGATTGTCGCGAAGCAGCGCGGTGATGCGCTGCGTTACTTGCTGCGCGGAAATCCGGCCTTCCGGCGTCGGCGCGCCTGGACCGCCGCGTCCGCCGCCACCGCCTCGCCCGCCGCGTCCGCCGCGCGCCGGTGCATTCGGATCGGGCGGCAGGTAGCGCGCCTTCGCCTGCTCATCGGCGATGCGCTTCTGCGGCTCGTTGAAGTTGACCGGCGGCGTCACCGACGCCCCGACCATCACGATTCCGCCCTTGACCTTTGGCGCGAGCGCCGTGAGAAACGCCGTCAATTCCTCTTCGGTCGGGTTCTGCGGCGGAATGACCTGCACGACTTCGCCGCTCACCGTGCCGCTGGTGGACGGCGTCCAGGGAATCGCCTCGAATTTGAGGTTCGCCTTCACCGGCGACGTGATGAAGCCGCTTGCGCGGCCGGGCAGCCAACCCACGCCACGCCACGGGAACGGCTCGAGGTGCGCATTCTTCATCCCCCAGCTCGTCATCGTCTTCACCGCCCACTCGGCCGCGGCTTTGTGATTGGGCGATCCAATCGGACGCGGACCGTACACGTCCGTGAGGTTGTGCTCGATCCACATGATCTTCGAGTGTTCCATGCCCTCGGTGCGGATCTTGCCGACCATCTCCTCGTCGATCTTTTCGGCGGGCACCGTGTGGGGCGCCCACACGGTGACGGTCTGCGGTGGCGCGGGCGGGCCTTGCTGCGGCGCGGCCGACACCGCGACCACGAGACTCCCCGCCAGCACCGGACCGAGCATCTTCCGAATCATGAGGCACTCCTCCATCTAACCCTTCGGCTTCGCAAATCGTGCGTCGTCGATCTGCGCCCCAGGTTTCACGTCGACGATTGTGATCGTGTCGAGCGTGTTCCAGTTGGTGCGCTTGATGGTGAACGGCATCATCACGCCGGCGACCGGCTTGTAGTCGCTGTAGTCGATCGTTTCCGTCAGCGAGCCGTTGAGCGGCGTGCGCGTGATGATCTGGCGCCGCAGCAACACGCCCGACGATGCGTCGAAATACAAACGCTCGGTGACGTTGTCCGTGATGTTGCCCTGGATGAGGTCGACATCCACCGGCGTGCCTGCCGGCGTCGACGCCGGCAGACGCGTGGGCCGGCCGCTGGTCAGGTTGGTGTAGCGCGTCTTCAGCTGCACGGGCCGGCCGAGATCGCTGAGCTTCGTCGCCTGCCGCAGACGGAAGCCTGAGAGATCGGCGACGAGGCCGCCGCCTTGAACCCAGCCGTCGGTGCCGTCGAAACCCCACGTCGTCGCCTGCGGGCCGTCGGTGCTCTCGCGATACTTCAGGCCCTTCTGCTCGATCGTGACTCCCACGGACTGGTTGGCGCGATTGACGAGCGTGCCGGTCATCACGATGGACGTGAGCTTCTCGATCGCCGCCTGGCCGCCCATCGCCGTGACGTACTTGGCGATGACGTCATCGAGCGGCGGCGCGGCCGGAGCGTTGCCTCCTCCTCCGCCTCCCGGCGCACCTCGTCCGGCGCCGCCCGCACCGGCTCCGGCAGGCGGTCCGCCAGCGCGGGCCGCGAGCGCCGCGATCTGATCCGCGGTCAACGGCATCGCGGGCTGCAGGCCCGCCGGTTGATTCCGTCCCTGGTGACACGTCGCGCAGTTGATGCGCGCTCCGAAGTCGCCGGCGTTCACGGTCTTGACCAGCTGAATCATTCGACGCGCCGTCTGCTTCGACCGCTGCGTGTCGAGATCGTACGAGAACTGGCCGGTCGCTTGATCTCGCACGTGACAGCCGGCGCAGGAAATCCCGGTCGCCGCCATGAAGAACTGCATGGTGTCGTCGAGCTGCGCGGCGGGGACGTCGGTCAGGACCTGGATGTTCTTGTACTTCTCCGGGGCGAGGGGCCCGGCAGGCGCTGCGGGCTGTTGCGATGCCGGCTGTTGCGCGGCGGAGACGGCGACCGTGGCAAGCCAAAGAATGGCGGGACCGAGGATCCTCTTCATGGGGCGCTCCTTGACCGATCACAATACGCGATCATGCGTTCCAACGCTTATCGGCCCGCGCGGATCCATTTACGGAGCGAGGGCATGCGTCAGCGGGATACTACCCCTACCTTGCCAATCCCAAGGCCACCGGCGCATACTCTGCACCTGATTCTGGAGGAGCGACCGATGAGCGATCTTCTTGCGAGCCTCTTCAACGACTTCGATCGTGGCCGGCTGTCGCGTCGACAGTTGCTGCAGGCGCTCGGCATCGCCGTCGCCGTTCGTCCGGTGGCCGCGCTCGCGCAAGGGAGTTGTGGCGGCGCGCGCGCCGGCACGCCCGGCTGCGATCCGACGCCGGCCAAGCTGCCGTTCGAGCGCACGGGATGGAACACGGTTCTGCTCGATCACTTCACCATGCAGGTCGCCGACTACCAGAAGGAAGCGGCGTACTACGCCGCGCTGATGAACTGGAAGGTTCGGAGTGACGATGGCAAGCAGGCGGTGCTCGACATCGGTGATTGGGGTGCGGTCATCATTCGTGGTGGCTATGAGCCGCCGCCGGCCCCGACGCCCACAGCCACGCCGACACCGACGCCAGCGGCGGCAGGCGATGCCGGGGCCGCGGCGGCCGGACGCGGCGGTGGTCGTGGCGGCGGTGGTGGCCGAGGCACGCCGCGACTCGCCGTATGGGACTCCTTCTGCTGGGGCATCGAGCCATGGGACGCGAAGAAAGTTGAAGCCGAGCTCAAGAAGCGTGGCCTCAATCCGGTGGCCGACAACGATCCCAAGCAGGATTTCCAGAGCTTCCGGATCAAGGATCCGAACGGCTTCGATTTGCGCATCAGCAACGGCAACCGTAAGAACCGTCGCCAGAAGCCCGCGAGCGCCAAGCTCGCGGTGCCGGCGCCGTTCGAGGCGACGAACTGGAAGACGGTCTGGCTCGATCACCTCTCGTTCGAATGCACGGATTACAAAGAGGCCGTCGCCTTCTATGACGCGCTGCTCGGCTGGAAGCCGGGGACCGACGAGGGCAGCCAGAATCAAGTGCAGATTGGCGACATCGGCGATGCGATCATCCGCCGGGGTGGTGGGGGCGGACGCGGCGGCGGCGCGCCTGATCCCGCGGCGCCGGTCGTGCGGCGTGCGGGCCTTGGCCACATCGCCTTCGGCATCCAGCCCTGGGATGCGGACGCCGTGAAAGCCGAGCTCGACAAGCGTGGACTCTCGGGCCGCCCTGATACCGGCGGCAACGGCGACATTCACACGGCCAAATACCAGAGCTACCATACGACGACGCCGAACGGCTTCGACCTGCAGATCAGCGTGGTCACGAAGGCGACCCGCGGTAGCTAACGCGTACGACCCAAGGTAGGTAACGCGCGACACACGCGCGTTACCCCTCCCACCTCTTGTCAGCCGCATCGCCTGGCACCGGACTTGCTCTTATTGGGCAAAGTAGCGGTGTGACAGGTGCGTTCGAAGACTGCACCGCTGTAAAGGAGGCGCAGTGTTCGACGTGTCGACCGACCTCGACCTAGTCAAGCGTGCGTTGTGGATCCTGCCGGTGACGGCGGGACTCGGCGCGGCCATGGGATTCATCCGCCCCGTGCGGAAAGGGCTGATCCCGCGTCAGTCTCACGTCATTCAAACGCAAGTACTGCTGGCGGTTGTCGGCGCGATCATCATTCTGGTCGTTGCCGAAAGCCTGGCGCGTGCGTTCGCGATCGTCGGCGCCGCCGGACTCGTGCGGTACCGCGCCAGAATCGCGGACCCGAAGGACGCCGGCGTGCTGCTGATGTCACTGGCCATCGGGCTCATCATGGGCACGGGCGCGGTGATTCTCGCGCTGTTCGCGTGCGGCTTCGCGATCGCGGTCTTGTGGCTGCTCGAGTCGATCGAGCCCAACGACCGCACGCAGTTCGATCTCACCGTGGAGGCCAAGAACCCGCTGCGCGTGCGCCCGCACATCGAGCAGGCGCTCAGGCGCAAGAACGTGCGCTACGTCCTCGCGGAGTCGACGCCGTCCGAGCTTCGCTATCAAGTGTCGGTGCCGCTGAACCGGCGAATCGACAAGCTGGCCAAAGCCATCCGCACGCTCGACAAGCATGACGAGCTCGTCGTCGGCTGGCAGCTCAAGAAGCCGAAGATCGTGCAGACGTAGCCCGGGTCTCCCGCCATGACGCGCGCATTCACCCCCCAGCGGCTCCCGGGACGCCTGCTGGGTGTGGTCCTGGCGGCCGTCGCGGCGTGCACGCTGGCCGCGCAGGATCTGCGCCTGCCCAATCAAAGCGGGTCGGTGAAGTTTGCCGTGATTGGCGACTCGGGATCCGGCGACCCGGAACAGTTCCAAGTCGCCGACCAGATGGCGAAGTATCACGCGGCTTTCAAGTTCGATCGGGTCATCATGCTGGGCGACAACATCTACGGCGGGCAGAAACCCAAGGACCTCGACAAGAAGTTCGCCCAGCCGTACAAAGCGCTGCTCGATGACGGCGTGAAGTTCTACGCGACGCTCGGCAATCACGACAGCCAGGACAACAAGAACTACCCGCCGTTCAACATGGGCGGGCAGCGGTACTACTCGTACAACACCAAGAACGTCCGTTTCTTCGTGTTGGACACCGACTCGCTGGATCCACCGCAGGTGGCGTGGCTCGAGGGCGCGCTCAAGGACTCGAAAGACCAGTGGAAGATCGTGTACTTCCATCATCCGCTCTACTCGGATGGCGCGACGCACGGCTCGGACGTCAACCTGCGGGTCGTGCTCGAGCCGCTCTTCATCAAGTACGGTGTCAACGTCGTCTTTTCCGGCCACGATCACATCTACGAGCGCATCACGCCACAGAAGGGCATCTACTACTTCGTCAGCGGATCCGCCGGTCAACTGCGCACCGGCGACCTGCGCCGATCCGCGATGACTGCCGCCGGGTTCGACGCGGACTACAGCTTCATGCTGGTGGAGATCGCCGGCACGACGATGGCGTTTGAGGCGGTCAGCCGGGCCGGCACGGTCGTCGACGCCGGGACGCTCCCGCTCCAGACACGACAAGCCACCGCGAGCGGAGGAAGGCGCGCGTCATGATCCGGATCCGGCGCATCGGCCGGCTGCCGTGGCTCGTGGTGAACTCGACCGTCGCGCTGCCGCTGGGCTGCGTGGCGGCGATGGCCTGGGCCAACCTCGCTCCTGAGCCGTACTATCGCTTCTCGCACGCCGTGGATTTTGTCGTGAACAACATCGGACTGGCGCTGTTCCTGGGCGTCATGACGAAGCAGGTCGTCGAAGAGACGCTGCGCGGCGGCGTCCTGCACTCGTGGCGAAGCGCGCTGCTTCCAATCGTCGCGGCGATTGGCGGCATCCTGGTTCCCATCCCGATCTATTTCTGGTTCCTCGACTACGTCGCCGAGCCCATGTTGGTGTCCGCGTGGGCGGTCACGAGCGCTATCGATGTCGGCCTGTGCTTTCTCATCGGCCGCGTGGTCTTCGGTCGCCATCCCGCCGTGCCGGTGCTCGTCCTGATCTCGATGGTGGCCAATGCGATTGGCCTCGCGATCATCGCCGCGATGGATCCGCCCTCGACTCCGTACTGGGTCGTCGGCTTCGTCGTCGTGGCGATTTGCGCGGGGTTGGCCATCTGGTTGCGGCGCCGGCGGGTCCGCTCGTTCTGGCCGTACCTGCTGGGGCCGGGCGTGCTGTGCTGGGCCGGGCTGTACCTCGCCGGCGTGCACCCGGCGCTCGCCCTGGTGCCGGTGGTGCCGTTCATGCCGCACGCGCGCCGTGATCCGGGCCTTCTCGAAGAATCGCCCGCGAGCGACCACACGACGCTCTCGCGTTTCGAGCACGCATTCGGCCGGTCGATTCAGCCGGTGCTGTTCCTGTTTGGACTCGTCAACGCGGGTGTGCCGCTGCACGGCATCGAGCCGGGCATGTGGGCGCTGCCGGTCGCAACACTAATCGGCCGGCCGATCGGTGTCTTTGCCGGCGCCATCGTCGCCGCGCGCATCGGGCTCCGTCCAACGGTGCGTATCGGCCTGCGTGAGCTGGTCGTCATCGGCATCATCGCGTCCACCGGTCTCACCATGGCCTTGTTCTTCACGAGCGCGGTAATGGCCACCGGATCGCTGCAGCTGCAGATGCGCGTGGGCGCGCTCCTGACATCCATTGGCGCGCCGCTCGGCGTGGCCATGGCCTGGGCCCTGGGCGTCGGACGATTTCACCACCGCCGCCGCACCGTGCAGGCGGAGGCCACACTGTGAATCGACGGACGTTCCTTCGATCGCTGGCGGCAAGCGCCGTCGTGACGCTTCCGGCGTGTCGGGGCGGCGTTGAGGCGCGTGTGGCCGGTCCGGCTGACGTGGTGCTGATCCGTCACGGAGAGGAGCCGGATCACGGGCCGGACCTGAACGATCGCGGCCGCGATCGCTCGAAGGCGCTCGTCAGGCTGTTCCCGCAACGATTTCCGACGCCAACCGCGCTGTTTGCCGCGCGCACGACCAAGGAGAGCGCGCGATCCGTCCAGACGATCGAGCCGCTGGCTGCGGCGCTCGGCCTGCCGGTCGACGATCGGTTCGTGGACACACGTTATTCCGAGCTGGCGCTGACGCTCCTGAGCGACCGGAAATACGCGGGGGCGCACGTGCTGATCTGCTGGCATCGCGAGACGATGCCGGCGCTGGCTGCCGCGCTCGGCGTCGAGCAGCCGCCGAAGTGGCCCTCGTCCCGGTACGATCGCGTGTGGTTCATTCGCTTCGCCGGAACGAGGGCCAAACTTTCAGAGGAATCCCAGTGGCTCCTGGCCGACGATCGCTAACGCCGAGCGACCGGTGCCGGGCCAATCGTCGAGATGGTCATCTCGCTGCCGGCTCGCAGACTCAGGTGTTCCGGACCTTCGATGAGCAGCGTGCCGGCGCCGCCCGTGGCGCCGCCAATCGCCGCGCCCTTGCCGCCGCCGATGATCGCGCCAATGATCGCGCCGACTCCGGCGCCAATCGCGGCGTGCTCGGCGTTCGAGGCGTTGTAGCCGCTGCGATCCTCCACCGCGCCCTGCGTCACGCGGATGTCCTTGCCGTCCGGCGTGCGCACCGACCGGATCGTGCCTTCAAATGGCATCGATCGACCGTTCATCCGGATGTGATCGAAGTCGAAGACCAGGGCATCGCTGCCGTTCACATCCTGCCGGCGGATGACGGAGCCGTCGAGCGTCGCGTTGCGATACTCGCTCGGGCCAGTCACGGTCATCGTGAATCGATCGCCCTCGCGGGCGGTGCGACTGTCGAGATCGTTGTCCAGCCGTGCGGTGACCACGGTGCCGCCCCGCACCGATGTTGGATTGGCGCCGTATCGGCTGCGATCGTTGTACGGCGCGCGATCGTCATACGGCGTGCGGCCGTTGTACGACGCCCAGCTCGGCTCCGCCGATACGCGACGATAGAAGCTTTGCGACGACACCGAGGAGTTGCGCATGTCGCTGTCGAGCGTCCGCGTGACGCGCAAGCCGCCGGACACGGGCTCAAACCGGACGGTGTAGCTGTTGCCGCGATCGCCCGTGGTCGAGACGCTGAGGACCTGGCCGCGGACGTCGCTTCGCGTCGTGACGATCCGGCCATTCGGGCTCGTCTCGGTGCGGTTGCGGCCGTCGGCGACGAAATCCAGCCGGGGCGCGGCTGACGATGCGATCGCGACCGACCGGCCCTGCAGATCGATCGTGAGCTGGTCGGGCGCCTCGAGTCTCGCGCGGAGATTCTGATACGCGCGGTCGCGCTGTTCCGTCGGCAGCGAGCGCGTGGCCTGCTGCGCGACGCGGGTGGCATCGTCGCTCCTCGAGCGATCGAGCTCGTAGGTGCCAGACAAGCGATTCGCCGAGGACGAATATCCGCCCGTCTGCCCATTCAGTGTCGCCCAGCAGGTCGCCGCGAACATCGTGGCAATCGCCGCCGCGAAAGTGTGTCGTTTGCTGCTCATAGTCTCACCTCCTGTTGCGCTCAATCGAGCGCGATGCTTCTTCATTGATCCAGAGTGCAACCCGCATACCAGCCGATCCGCTTGGCAATGGGTTTGCAACGATCCCTGGTGGAGCGTGAGCTATGGCTGGTCGACGTCACGAGTACATCGCGGCGATCGGCGCGAGCATGCTCGCAGCCGTCGTCGTGTTCGGAGTGCGCAGTGCAGGCGCTCAGACGCCGAGTGTAGTTCTGCCCGAGCAAGACACACGGAATGGCGCGGACCTGGCGCACGTGAAATTATTCCCGGCGTCATTTTTGGTGGACGATCGCCAGGATCCCGCGCCGGAGCCGGAGAAGCCCACGCGCGGCTTCATCGCCGCGCTTGGACACAACCTCGTCGACGACATGAAACATCTGCCGCGACGCAATAGCGTGTACTGGCTCGTCGGGGGAGGCGTCGCGGCGCTTGCGGTGCATCCGCTCGATGACGACGTGAATCGCCGGCTGCTCGGGTCTGATATTTCGAACGCATTCTTTCCCGGCAAATACATCGGGTCGACCGAGGTGCAAGTGGGCGCGGCGCTGACGACCTACATCGTCGGGCGGAAGCGTCACCAGACCCGGGTGCAGCACATCGGCATGGACTTGCTGGAAGCGCAGCTGCTGACGGAGGGCATCGTGGAGCTGACGAAGGTCGCCGTGCGCCGCGAGCGGCCGGTCAACCCCGATGGGTCGCAGGCCTTCGGGTACTCGTTCCCGTCAGGCCACGCCGCCATTACGTTCGCCTCGGCGACGGTGCTGCAGCAGCATCTGGGCTGGAAGGCCGCGGTGCCGACATATGCGCTCGCGACGTACGTCGCGGCTTCGCGTCTGCACGACAATCGTCATTTCTTGAGCGACGTCGTCTTTGGCTCGACGGTTGGCATCATCGTCGGGCGCTCGGTGACGTGGCACGGCCGCAACACCTACACTCTCGCGCCGGTGGCGGTGCCGGGCGGCCTCGGCGCGGCGATTATCTGGTGACGCCTAGTTGTGACACGTCGTGTTGACGATGTCCGCTCGCTTGGTTTTGAAGAGGGTGATCCACTCGTCGACGTTCACGCCGGACGCCTGCGGGAATCGCGCGACCTCGAAGAGGTCACGCAGCTGCGCATCCGACAGCTGGCTCAAGAGATCCGCGAGGAACTTGCGGCCGGCCTCGTGGATCACCGGATCGCCGATCGTGCCGGTCAGTGACCGCGGGAGACTGCCGATGCAGTGTTCGCGGTCCTCCCAGATCTTGGCTTTCGTCCAGTTCTCAAAGCTCACGCTGCTCTTGCCCGCGGTGTTCAGGAGCGACGCCCTGCCGAACGTCAGGCCGACGTCGTGGAGGTACATGAATGGCGACGGACACGGTTCGACGGGGCCGCCGTCACGGCACACCAGCCGCTGCTGCTCGGGCTTGCTGTCGGTGTGCTGCATGAACACGGCCAGCAACTTCAACGCGTCGCGTTGTTGCACAGGGGCGCCGCCGCCGGCTTCTTTGACTAATTGGAGCTCCGACCATTCCCACCCTTGATCCGGCCGCGTCTCGATCTTTCTGCCGTCCATCGGCCGCTCGAGCGCGGCGACGTCGAACGTCACGTCGCGGTCGGTCGGCCGCGGATCCCGGTGGGGATCCTCCGGACACCGGTGGCAGGTGACGCTGACCGGATACCAGCGGTCGGCGCCGAATCCCAGCGTCCAGAGCAGCCGGCTTCCGGCGACTTCGCCGTACACCTCGTGGTTGTCGGCGCCGTACTTGATCTTGACGTCGTCGCGTTCGGACAACGCGCACGTGAACTTGGGTGACGCGCCGGTCATTTTCTTGTCGACGTAGTCGCAATCGATATGCGCGAACGGTGGAAGCGCGCCCTTGCCCGTCGGGCCGGTGCGCACGTTCGTTGCGGCGACGTCGGTGGCCGTCCAGATCTGCGCGCGCGAGATGTCGCTCACGCGCTGAGCCTTTGTCGGATGCTTCGCGCTCTGGGCAGGCAACTGCGCAGGCTGGCAGGCGCTGACGAAGCCGACCGTCAGGACGAAGACAAGCACGACGCGCGAGGCGACGAGGGAGTCCTGTTTCATGAGGGATCGCTCCGTACGTCGCGTAAATGCAGGCGCCGTGCCAGGAAGTTGTCATCGTGTGTGTTGAGGACGCGCTGGATCCGTGCTCAAGGTGAGCACTTCGCTTCCCCTTTCAGGCGCGACGCGACGTCCCGCCGTTGGAGCGAATAGACTAGGTCGGCGCGGAGCATGGGCGTCGAATCGGGCACCTCTCTCGGTCCCTACCAGATCCTGTCGTTGCTGGGCGCGGGTGGCATGGGCGAGGTGTATCGGGCCCACGACCCGCGGCTCGCACGCGACGTCGCGGTCAAGACCATTGCGGCCAGCCTCGCCGGCGACCCGGACGCGCTCGCGCGGTTTCAGCGCGAAGCGCGAGCGATCGCCGCGCTGTCCCACCCGAACATTCTCGCGATCTACGACATCGGGTCCCACAACGGCGTCTGGTACCTGGTCACCGAGTTGCTCCAAGGTGAGACGCTCGGGCGGCGGCTGACACGCGGGAAGCTGGCGTGGAAGCCGGCCGTCGAAATCGCGGCCCGCGTCGCCGACGGCCTGGCGGCCGCGCACGCGCACGGGGTCGTCCATCGCGACCTCAAGCCGGAGAACATCTTCATCACGGGCGACGACCGCATCAAGATTCTCGACTTTGGTCTGGCCAAGCAGACGTCCGCGGAGGAGGGCAGCGCGGACGCCGTCACGCGGTCGTATCCCACCGAGCCGGGATCGATCCTCGGCACCGTCGGATATATGTCGCCGGAGCAGGTGCAGGGTCTCGTGCCGGACGCGCGGTCGGACATCTTCGCGCTCGGATGCGTGCTGCACGAGATGCTTTCGGGACGCCGCCTGTTCCAGCGCAGCAGCACCGCCGAGACGATCGCCGCGATCCTGAAGGATCCCGCGCCCTCGTCGTCCGATTCGAGCGCCGGCGTGCCGGGCGAGCTGGACCGGGTCCTGATGCGTTGTCTCGAGAAGGACCGGGCGCGGCGCTTTCAATCGGCGCAGGATCTGGCATTTGCGCTCGCCTCGATCGCGACGGGCTCCGACGCGGTGAGGCCGGTGGCGCCCGCGAGCCGCCGGTCCGTCGCCGTGTTGCCGTTTCTCAATCTCAGCGCCGACCCGGACAACGAGTTCTTCGCCGACGGCATCACCGAGGACGTGATCGCGCACCTGTCCAAGGTCCGTTCGATCAAGGTGATCTCGCGCACCTCGGTGATGAAGTTCAAGAAGCGTGAGCAGAGCCTGCGCGACATCGGCGAGCAGTTGGGCGCGGCGACGCTGCTCGAGGGCAGCGTGCGGCGTGCCGGCAACCGCGTGCGCATCGTCGCGCAGCTCATCGATCGCGACAGCGACGAGCACGTGTGGGCGGAGACGTACGATCGCGATCTGACCGACATCTTCGCGATCCAGACCGACGTGGCGCTGCAGATCGCCGGCGCGCTGCGTGCGGAGCTGTCGGCCGATGAGCGCAGCCGGATCCGGCGGCAGCCGACGCACGACATCCACGCGTACGAGCTCTACCTGCATGGCCGGCATCAGCTGATTCAGTACACGGCCGAGTCCTATGTGGAGAGCGTCCGGTTCTTCGAGCAGGCCGTGGCGCAGGATCCCGGCTTCGCCCTGGCGTACGCGGACATGGCGATCGCCTACTCCGAGATGGGATCCGAAGCCGTCGGTTCGCTCGTGCCCATGGAGGCCTACGCGCGTGCCCGCGCGGCCGCGCAGAAAGCGTTGGCGATCGACGACACGCTCGGCGAAGCGCACGGCGCGATGGGACTCATCCTGTTCACGGCGGAATTCGATTGGAAGGGCGCCGAGCGTGAGCTCCTGCGTGCGCTCGAGCTGAACCCTGGCGACACGCACGCGCATGACCACTACGGGTGGTGGTGCTCGGCGCAATGCCGCTTCGAGGAGTCACTGCGCTCGGTACGGCGCGCGCGCGAGCTCGATCCGCTGGCGCATCCCACGGATGTCGCGACCGAGCTGCTGCGCGCCGGCCGCCTCGCCGAGGCCCTCGACGAGGCCCAGCACATCGTCGAGGCGAATCCGGCGTTTCCTCGCTCGCACTCCCTGCTCGGTTGGGCGCTGATCAAGTCCGGGCGTTCAGCAGAAGGACTCGCGGCGCTCGAGCGCGCCGCCGCGCTGGCGCCGGGACGCACGATCTTCCTCGGACAGCTCGGTCAGGCGTATGCCATGACGGGCGCGACGGAGAAGGCCCGTGAGATTCTTCGGCAGCTCGGCGACCGCGCGACACGCGAGCGCGTGCCGCCTTATCACTTCGCCTATATCCACACGGGCCTGGGCGAGCAGGATGCCGCGATCGACTGGCTGGAGCGCGGCTACGAAGAGCGCGCCGGCGGCATCTACGGCGTGAAGGGATCGTTTCTGTTCACGACGTTGCACGGGCATCCGCGATTCAAGGCGCTGCTCGGCAAGATGCACCTGGAATAACTCGCCCGGTCGTAATGCCGGCCGGTGGCGCACCCGATAAGTCGAGGCGATGACCTCTCCGGCCGAGCCGTCGCCAACACCAGCCTCCTCTTCCGCCACCGCTACCGCCCGGTCCCGGCTCGGGGAGATCCTGCTCGCGGACGGCCGAATCACCCAAAGCCAGCTCGATACGGCCCTCGCCCTGCAGAAGGAGCAGCGGCTCCCGCTCGGCCAGGTCCTGACGAAGTTGCACTACGTTTCTGATGAGGTCATGCGGCAGGCTCTCGGTCGTCAGCTCAACATTCCGTACGTCGACCTCGAGAACATCCTGATCGATCGTGACCTGGCCCGCACGATCAACCGCGGCTACGCCAAGAAGCATGCGCTGGTGCCGGTCGCCCGGAACGGGAGCCTGCTCACCGTCGTGATGGACGACCCGACGGCCAGCTCGGTCATCGACGACCTGGCGCGTATGACGCACTACACGATTACCGTGGTCACCGCGTCGAGCCGATCGATCCAGCGGGCGTTCCGGCGGCTCTATGAGGACGCGACCGATCAGACCGAGACGGCCGCCACGGTCATCGACACTCCCGAGAGCAGCGACGAAAACGCGACGATCGACGAGGCGGCCAGCCGCCGCGCCGACGAGTTGTTTCGCTTCCTGCTGGCGCGGGCGATCGACGTGGGGTGCAGCGACATCCATCTCGAGACGCTGCCCTCGGGCCTGCACATCCGCTTTCGCGTCGACGGCGTGTTGCGCCGGCCGCAGTTCGGTGACGTGCAATTCGCGTTCGATCAGATCCGGCGGGAAGTAGCGTCGCGCATCAAAATCCTCGCCAAGCTCGACATCGCCGAACGACGCCGTCCGCAGGACGGCAGCTTCCAGGCGTCCGTCGATCGGCACGGCAGCAAGATCCCGATCGACCTGCGGGTGTCGGTCCTGCCGACGTACTTCGGCGAGAGCATCGTTATCCGCATCCTCAACCGGTCGCGCGCCGGTCGGGCGCTCTCGGATCTCGATCTCTCGCCCGCGGTCCTGGCACGATTGAGCGACATCCTGAAACGGACCGCCGGCATCTTCCTCGTGACGGGCCCGACCGGGTCGGGCAAGAGCACGACGCTCTACTCCTGCCTGATGAAGCTGCAGCGGCCGGAAATCCGGATCCTCACGGCCGAGGACCCGGTCGAGTACGTGTACGACGAGGTGAGCCAGTCTGAAGTCGACGATCAGATCGGCAACACGTTCGCCAGTTATCTGCGATCGTTCCTGCGGCACGATCCGGAAGTGATCATGGTCGGCGAAATCCGCGATGAGGCCACCGCGGAGATGGCGTTTCGCGCCGCGCAGACCGGCCATTTGCTGCTGAGCACGCTGCACACCGAAAATGCACTGGCGGCGCTGCCGCGTCTGCTCGACCTCGAGATCGAGTCGTCATTGATCGGATCGTCACTGATCGGCGTGATGTCCCAGCGGCTGGTGCGGCGTGTCTGCGACGCGTGCCGCCAGCCGTGCACGCCGCCCAAGGAGCTCGTCGCCGAGTTCTTTACGGCCGTGCCGTCCGACCTCACGTTCACGCACGGCGCCGGGTGCGCCGCGTGCGGGCACAGCGGCTACAAGGGCCGCACGCTGATCGTCGACTTGTGGGTGCCAGACGAACACGATCTGCGCCTCATCACCAAGCGTGCGCCGTTCGACGAGATTGCCGCGAGCGCCACGCGCACGATCTTCACGATGGCGCAGAACGCCAACGAGCGATTGCGCGCGGGCCGTACGACCCTCGAGGAACTGCTGCGCGTCCTGCCGTACGCCGCCGTCGCCGAGCACCGGCGGAGATTTTCCGCGACGAGCTGATCAGCGGACGACTAACGCGCCTCTGGCTGCGCCCAGTCGCGGCAGCCAGGCCGCTGGTCGATCGGGATCGTCGGCACTGGAAACGTCGCGGCGGTCGCGGTGAGCAAACGCGCGGGATCGGAGAGATCGTAGAGCTCGACACCCACGGTGCTCGACGTGAGCGAGGTGAAGTACGCGGAATCCGTCTTCACGCCAATGGTGCTCAGATACTTGCGAACCGTCACGTGAACGGGCGTGAAGGGCCGGCCCGAGCCCGCGACCAGCCAGAGTCGCTTCGCGCCCCGATAGCGATCGACGTCCCGGATGAACGCGCGAACGTCGCTCCTATCGCAGATGCTCGTGTTCCAGTCATCCGGCAGCAAGCCGTAGCGTGGGCCGTAAAACCGCGTGCCGATTTGCTGCAACTGGAGGACGTGGACGGCGTCGCCAGGGCGACGGTGTTGCTGGAGGTACCGAAGGACGTCCCAGTGGTGCTCGATCTCGTACGGCGGCGGCGCGGTCGCGAGAGCGATCACCGGTGACACCAGCGCACCGACGACCACCGCTGCCGCCAGCCACGGGTGAAGGCGTCGGACCTGTTGACGCAGCCAGTCGACTCCGCCGGCCACGCCGATCAGGAGAAAGGGAAGCAGCCACACGGCGAGCCGTCCGCGTAGTGGGTACTGCTGCGCCGCGGCCGCAACCGTGGCCATGACGAGCGGGCCAGCCAGCAGGCACGCCTGCGAACGGTTTCGCTTCCACACTGCCACGAGGCCCGCAATTGCGATAAGCGTGAACGTCGCGGGCCAGCGGTAGCGCAACAGCGTCGCGTCCGAGAACAGCGACGTCCACTGATCCCAGAACCAGCGGAGATCCGCGGCCGATCGCCACGGCCACGGGGCGAAGCCAGCCATCCAGAATTCGTGCATGTACGTTTGCGTCGCGGCGGTCATGCTGTGAAGGCCGGCGACGAGGGCGAGGGCGCAGCCGCCGGCCCAGATCGGCATTGTGACCGCGAGCCCTCGCGCGGCGCGAGCGTCACGTCTGATCAGCCAGTCCAGTCCAAGGCCGAGGCCGAGTCCCGCCATCACCAGGACGGACGCTTGCGAAAACCAGACCACGACGACGCCGACGAGGCCGTACTGGACCAGTCGCGTCGCCGGCAGATCGCGCGTCCGCAGGTCGAGCGCGAGCAGCGTGAGTCCCACGGCCGCCAGCACGTCGCCCGAGTACGGCTTGACGTCCGCGCCAAAGCGGAGGAACGGCACGGCGATCGCGAAGAGCAGCAGGGCCAGCATTGCCGCGGGCTCGGGGAGGAATCGTTCGGCGAGACGACGAAAGAGCAGCAGGCCCCCAACCGCACAGGCAAACGGGAACAGTCTGAGCGCAAGCTCGTTGTGGCCCAGCATCGCCACCCATACGCGTTCGACGAGCAGAAAGCCGCGAGGGGCCACCTGGTCGAAGAGGAGCGGCTGCGTCAACAGGTGCGAGAGGGGGAGATCGAAGATGTTCCGGGTGAGCAGGATTTCATCGAGATACAGAGACGTGGGCCATGCGTAGGCCCAGAGACGCAGCGCCACGCCGAGCGCCAAAAGGGCGGTCATGAGCACTGGACGCCGGAGCCAGCGGTCGAGCATGTCAGATCGTCGCTATGGCACAGTGCTCTTCGCGACTTCGCGCCCGATCCGCGCGATCAGGGGCGGCAGCCCCTCGATGTCCTCGAGCGACGTGCGGAAGTTCACGATGCACGCGCGCAGCGCGAACTTGCCGTCAACGACCGCGTTCGATAGGAAGGCGTCGCCGCCTTGCTCGAGACGCGTCAGGACCTCGCGGTTGATCTCGTCGAGGCGTGGCTCGACGTCGGGCGATCCGACGCCGGATTTGAGCGACGGCGGGACGTACCGGAACGTCGCGATGCTCAGTTCCTGCGACAGCGCCTCGAACTCGTCGTGCGCGCGCGCGAGCGCGTCGAGGTGGCGCGACAACCGCATGTCGTCCGCGATCATGCCGATCGCGCCGGCGCGCCCGACTTGCCGCAGTCCGAGCCAGACCTTGAGCGCGCGGAAGCCGCGCGAGTTCTGCGGGCCGCGCTCGACGAAGTTGATGATGTCCTCGCCGCCAAAGTGGTAATACGGCGGGTGGTAGGAAAATGCACGCGTGAGATCGTCGGGCCGGCGCACCAGCGAGCAGCCGGCCTCGAGCGGCGAGTACAGCCATTTGTGCGGATCGACCGCCACGGAGTCGGCGAGCGAGAGCGCGCGCAGGCTCTCCGGCGCGCCAGGCGCCTGGGCGGCGAACCCGCCGTACGCGCCGTCAACGTGAAACCAGAGATTGCGGGCGCGGCAGATCGCCGCCAGCTCGGGCAGCGGATCGACCGCGCCCGTGCTCACCGATCCCGCGGTGCCGACGACGAGAAAGGGAAGCTCGCCGCGCGCAACGTCCCGATCGATCTGTGCTTCGAGCGCCGCGACGTTCATGCGCTGCCGGCCATCCACTGGAATCCAGCCGATCGCGTCCGTGCCGAGGCCGGCCATGTCGGCCGCCTTCTGGAGCCACGTATGCGTCTCGGTCGAGGCGTAGGCGCGGAGACGCGGCTGGTTGGTGAGCCCAAGGGTGCGCACGTCCCACGTCGCCTTGGCGGCGCGCGCGGCCAGAAAACAGACGACGTTCGCCATGTTGCCGCCGCTGACGAGCAGGCCGTCGCCGCCGGCGGGGTAGCCGATGAGCTCCGCGATCCAGCGTACCGTCTGCGCTTCGATTTCCGTCGCGAGCGGCGAGAGCGTGAACGGCCCCATGTTCTGGTTGATGGCGCCCGCCAGCAGATCGCCCAGCGCGCCGATTGGCGCCGGGCTCGACGTGACGTAGCCGAAGAAGCGCGGGTGCCCGTTGAACAGCGAGTGCTCGAAGAGCAGCGTTGCGGCGTCCGCGAGCACAGCGGCGGCCGGCTCGCCTGATTCCGGGAGCGTGCGATGGCTGTCGAGCACGCGCCTGATGTCGGCGACCGACTCGGCCGAGGTGACGCGACCTTTCGGCATCGTCGTGAGCCAGTCGGCGATCGAATCGACGAGCTGACGGCCGAGCGCGCGGAACTCGTCCGGCGCGAGATCGATCGGCGCCGTGCGGTGGGTGAGTGAATCAGTTCTGGCCGTCATGACCGTCAACGCAATCCTTCGAAGAGATCGGTTTCCCGGGCGCGGCCGCCATTCACGAGGCTGAACGCACGATAGAACTCCTGCGTGCCCCAGATGGCGGTGTGGTGGTCATCCGAGAGGTGCTCGAGATTCTTGTAGATGCTCATCTGCGTCGTGTGGCAGGAAACGGCGCGCCACACCGTCGGCCACACCTGGCTCGTGTCGATAATCGTCGTCAACGCCCAGTCCGGCCAGGGCGACACGCGACGCTCGACCTCGTCGACCGTGAATGAGAGGTGTTTGAGCGCCGCCTGATAGGCTGCCCACTTCTGCTGGCTCCACTCGAGGTAGTAGAACTTCGACACGCAATGCGCCGGCGCCGCGGCGACGACGGCTGCGGTGGCCAGCTGCGAGATGGCGATGTGATCCGTGTGGCCGTACGCGCCTTCGGGGCCAAACGTGATGACGACGTGCGGTTTCACGCGTGCCACGTGGCCGGCGATCTTCCGCGTGGCGTCGGTGGCGTCGACCGTGTCGAGCGCCGCGTCGGGGTAGTCGAGGAACGACACCTCACGCAACCCCAACACTGTGGCGGCGTCGCGCAACTCCGCTTCGCGGGTGCGGCCGACCACCTCGGGTGGCGGTTTCTCCGTCGCGTCACCAAAGCGGCCGCGCTCGCCGCGCGTCGCCGTGACGAGGTACGTCTCCACGCCTTCGGCGGCGTACTTCGCCAGCGTGCCGCCGAAGCCGAGGGATTCGTCGTCTGGATGCGCGAGGACGGCCATCAGTCTCAATGGCCCCGGCAGGGCAGGGGCGGCTGTCATCGACGAACGATCGCATCACGATCGTCCGGCCGATGCAAATGCCGGCCTGCACGGATCACACCCGTCACGTCATCGCGTACGTGACGTGCGGTCGCGCCCTGTCGAACCCGCGGCGGCCGTCAGGCCGTCAGGCCGGGTTGACCTTCTCGGCGCGCGGTCCTTTGGGACCCTGGCCCGGCTCGAACGTCACGGCCTGTCCCTCGCGAAGCGAGGTGAATGACGCGCACGCCGACTGATGGAAGAAGTACTCGCGGCCGCTGTCGTCAGCCACGAATCCAAATCCCTTTTCGAGCACCAACCGCTTGATCGTTCCCTTCACTGTTGCCATCTGCTGCCCTCGTGTCGACTTTATCGTCGTACTGTTTTTCTAGCTTCGCGCCGATCGATTCGGACCCCGGTTGCTCGCGGGCCGCTGATGGGGTCTCGAATCAGCGTGAACCGGACCACCAGGGACACCTCGATCTCATGGAAACTTGCGTCGAGCAGATCGCTCGAGTGGAAAAACACGTCCTGACCGTCGGCGGCCCGGATGAACCCGCAGGCGCGGCCGCGCACGACCTGGGCGATTCGCCCGGTCATCGCGAGGCCCCCGCGATGCGAGGGTCGAGTCCCAATCGGCCGCTGGAACTATACGTGAATGAGGACATCAGACTCCTAGGGCCGGGAAAAGTTGTGCCCATCGGAGGGCCCGCAACGGGCGGGCCAAGCAACGTGGTCGGGGCAGCTTCAGAGCGGCGGCTAAGGCCATGAGTATGACACTGATCCGGGGCGACGTGCGCGACGGAGTTCTGACGTGTAAACCGACCGCTCCGGCGGTATGGTTGAAGGGTGCCCGACGCTGGTTCGTCCCCGACCGATCCCATCTACGCCGCGGGCGACATCCTGGTTGAGGAAGCCGATGGCGGCAGCTACCAGGTGTCCCGCGTCTCGGCCAACGGCCGCACGAGTCACGTCCTGGGCTTCCAGCGGAACCAGCCGGCCGCGCTGCTCATGGCCGCGCGCGCGACGAGCGGGTATCAGCGCGTCTTCCTGCGGATTGACTCCGGTTCGGATCAATATCGCCTGGTGGTCACGACCTAGGAGTACGTGCGCATCCTCGGGCCGCTCGTCTCGTTCGTTGCGTTGATCGCCGCCGTACCCCTTCAGACCTCGCAGACGTCGGACGCGTACGTGCGGACGTGGCTGCGCGACGCGATGGGGTTCAGCGCCGGCGATGTTCGCGACGTCATCGAGGGCCGCGCCGTCGCGCGCCAGCTGAAGCTCGCTGGTCCCGAGGAAGTCTCGATCTTCGGCGCGGTCCGCATCGCGGTGGCGCCTGGCGCGTTCATCGATCAACTCCGCGATATCGCGGCCTTCGAACGCCGGCTGGGCGTACTGCAAGTGGGAAAGTTTCACGAGCCGCCGCGGCTGGAGGACCTCGATGAGCTCACCATCGATCGCGACGACCTGCTGGCGATCGAGAGCTGCCGGCCGGCGGACTGCGAGGTCCAACTGCCGGAGGCCATGATCAAGCGCTTCGCCGGCGAGGTGCGGTGGAAGGAGCCCGACGCGGCCGCGCAAGCCAATCGATTGTTCCGCCAGATGCTGTTCGACCGTCTGCTGCGCTATCGCGCGGGTGGTCTCTGGGCCATCGATCCGTACAACGATGGGGCCGTGCCGATGCCAGCCGCCGAGGAGTTTCAGCGCCTGCAGGTCACGAAGGATCTGCTGCCGGCCTTGCCGGCCCTCGTCCCGTACGTCACGGGCTTTCCGGCGCCGGCGCCGCCCGGCGTCGAGGACTTCTACTACTGGAACAAAGGCGAGTTCGGCATGAAGCCGACGACCCGCGTCAATCACGTCTCGGTGTCTTCCATCGCCGAGGCCGGCGCCCGGCCGGATGGCATTCGCTACGCGGTCACGACGACGCAGATCTACTCGACGCACTACTTCAGCGCGACATTCGAGTTGCGAACCGTCGTGGACGACGCCGCGAAGCCGGGGCAGGGGTTTTATCTCTTTTACGCCAGCCGGTCGCGAATCAACGGCCTGACCGGGTTCCTCGGCACGCTGATCCGCCCGATCGTGAAGAGTCGAGCGCGGTCCGGGATGGAACGGTACCTGGCGAACACGAAGGCCGCGGTCGAGGCCGCCGCGCTCAAGAAGGCACCGGGGCTACCTGCACGATGATCGCCATCCAAGGCCTGACCAAGCAGTACGGCAAGCAGCTGCTCTTCGTCGACGCGTCCTTCCAACTCAATCCCGGCGAGAAAGTCGGGCTGGTCGGGCCGAACGGCTCGGGCAAGACGACGCTCTTCAGAATCATCGCCGGCGAGGAGACGGCCGACGACGGCGTCGTGTCGCTGCCGCGCCGCATGACCATCGGCTATTTCCGGCAGGACGTCGAGGAGATGGCGGGGCGCAGCGTGCTCGATGAGGCGATCGCCGGCAGCGGCCGGCTTGGCGCGCTGCATCACGAGCTCGAGGAGCTGCAGCACGCGATGTCCGACCCGGCGAAAGCGGACGCGATGGACGCCATCCTCGCGCGCTTCGGCGAGGTGCAGGAAGAGTACGAACACCTCGGCGGCTACGGGCTCGAGAGCCAGGCGCGCGAAGTGCTCGCGGGGCTCGGCTTCGACGACGCCTGGATCGACGGCGATGTCGGCGCGCTCTCTGGGGGGTGGAAGATGCGCGTGGCGATGGCGCGCGTGCTGCTCGGCAAGCCCGACGTCCTGCTGATGGACGAGCCGACCAACCACCTCGACATCGAGTCCATCGTCTGGCTCGAGACGTTTCTCAAGACGATGCCCGGCGCGCTGCTCATGACGTCGCACGACCGGGACTTCATGAATCGCGTCGTCACGCGCGTCGCCGATATCGACGACGGCGAGATCACGAGCTACTCCGGCAACTACGAGTTCTACGAGCGCGAGCGCGCGCTGCGCGCCGCCAATCGCGAGGCCGCGTTCGCGCGCCAGCAGGCGATGCTCGCCAAGGAGCAGCGCTTCATCGACCGATTTGCCGCCAACGCCGCGAAAGCCGGCCAGGTGCAGAGCCGCGTCAAGGCGCTCGAGAAAATCGAGAAGATCGAGCTGCCGAAACGGCGGCCGGTCGTCAAGTTCGACTTCAAGCCGCCGCCCCGATCGGGCGACGACGTCGTCGCCGTGCGCGATGTGCACAAGGCGTACGGCACGCGCGTGCTCTACGACGGATTCGATCTGACGGTGCGGCGCGGCGAGCGATGGGCGGTGATGGGCCGGAACGGCGCGGGCAAGACGACGCTGCTGAAGATGATTGCCGGCGTGCTCACGCCGGATGCCGGCGAGGTCAAGCTCGGCGCCAGCCTCAAGCTCGGGTACTTCGCGCAGCAGGCCTTGCAGGTCCTCGACGCGAATCTGACGGTGTGGGAGCAGATGCAGCAGGACTTTCCACACGAGACCGTCGGCGTGCTGCGCAATCTGCTCGGCGCGTTTCAGTTCTCCGGCGACGAGATCGACAAGCCGGTGCGCGCGTTGTCTGGCGGCGAGCGGACGCGGCTCGTGATTGCGCGCATGCTCTTCGACCCGCCGAACTTCCTCGTGCTCGACGAGCCGACGAATCACCTCGACCTGACGACCAAGGACATGCTGATCGAGGCCCTCCACGAGTTCGAAGGCACGATGATCTTCGTCTCGCACGATCGATCGTTCCTGCGCGGTCTCAGCAACCGCGTCCTCGAATTGGGCGGCGAGAGCGGCACGGACGCGGCGCCGCTCGTCTATCCCGGCTCGTACGTCGAGTACGTGACCCGTACCGGTCACGAAGCGCCCGGCGTGCATTCCTGAGATGCCGCTGATTACGCTCGACCACGTCCGCATGGCGTTCGGGCACCTGCCGCTGCTCGACGACGCGAGCATGCTCGTCGACGCCGGCGAGCGGGTGGCGATGATCGGGCGGAACGGCACGGGCAAGTCGACGCTGCTGCGGATCCTCTCAGGGGAGCTCGAGCCGGATGCCGGCGCGATCTGGCGCGCGCCCGGGCTCGTGACCGCGCGCCTCGGCCAGGACGTGTCGCTTTCCGCCGAACGCGCGGTCTTCGACGTCGTCGCCGAGGGCCTGGGGGATCTCGGCGAGCTCGTGAAGGCGTATCACCACGCGGCGGTCGCGGTCGCCGAGGGCCACGATCCGTCGGCGCTCGCCACGCTGGGCCGGCTCCAGCACGAGCTCGAAGAGCGCCACGGATGGACGCTGGAAGAGCGTGTCGAGCGTGTGCTCACGAGACTGAGCCTGCCTGCCGACGCGATCGTGACGACGCTGTCGGGCGGATGGCGGCGGCGCGTGCTGCTCGCGCGTGCGCTCGTCGCCGAGCCGTCGTTGCTTTTGCTCGACGAGCCGACGAACCATCTGGATCTCGAATCCATCGAGTGGCTCGAGGAGCATCTCCACGATTACCCGGGCGCCATCGTGTTCGTCACGCACGACCGCGCGTTCCTCCAGCGCCTCGCGACGCGCATCGTTGAAATCGACCGTGGGCGGCTGACGTCGTGGCCCGGCGACTACCGCACGTTTCTCGAGAAGAAGGAGGCGTGGCTCGCGAACGAGGCGCTGGCCGACGCGAAGTTCGACAAGAAGCTGGCGCAGGAGGAAGTCTGGATCCGGCGCGGGGTCAAGGCGCGGCGGACCCGCGATGAGGGGCGCGTGAAGGCGTTGATGCGGATGCGCGAGGAGCGTGCCGGGCGGCGCGCGCAGATCGGATCCGTCCGACTGGCCGTCGACGTGGCTGAGCGCACGGGCAAGGTCGTGTTCGAAGCGGACGGGATCACGAAGTCCTACGCGGACGTGCCGGTCGTGAGCGATCTCTCGATACGCATCATGCGCGGTGATCGCATCGGGCTCATCGGGCCGAACGGGGCCGGCAAGACGACGCTGCTGCGGATGCTGGTGGGCGAGCTGCCGCCCGACAGCGGCGAGGTTCGGCGAGGCAGCGGCGTGCAGATCGCGTACTTCGATCAGGAACGCGCCCAGCTCGATCCGGAACGAACGGTCGTGGATTCGGTGGCCGACGGCAACGACACCGTGACGATCGGCGGCGTCGTGCGGCACGTGCATGGATACCTGGAGGATTTTCTCTTTCCCTCCGAGCGCGCGCGATCGCCGGTGAAGGCGCTGTCGGGCGGCGAGCGCAACCGGCTGTTGCTGGCGCGGCTGCTGACGCAGCCCGCCAACGTCCTCGTGCTGGATGAGCCGACCAACGATCTCGACATCGAGACGCTCGAGCTCGTCGAATCACTCCTCGTCGAGTTTCCTGGCACGATCCTCATCGTCAGTCACGACCGGACGTTTCTCGACAACGTCGTGACGAGCACGCTGGTGTTCGAAGGCGCAGGGCGAGTCGCCGAATACGTCGGCGGGTACGAGGATTGGCAGCGACTGAAGGCGTTGCAGCGTGCCGCGACGGTCGAGGCCGAGCGCGCGCCGGGGCCGTCGGTGCCACGGAAGCCGATGTCGATCGCGGCACCTGGCGCCAAACCGAAGCTCTCGTTCAAGGAGCGGCGCGAATTCGAGGCGCTGCCGGGCCGGATCGCCACGCTCGAAGAAGAAGACGCGCGTCTCACGACCGCGATCGCGCACCCGGACTTCTACAAAGAGGGTACCGCGGCGATTGAAGCCACGCTGGCCCGGGTCGAAGCCGTGAGAAGCGAGCTGCACGCTGCGTACGCCCGCTGGGATGAGCTCGACTCGCGCGAGCGTTCAGCTGGCGCATAATCGACACAGATGCGCAGCGTCATCACCCGACGCGCGTTCCTTGGCAGCGGTGTGGCGGTGCTCGTGGCGGCGTGCGCGAAGGCGCGTCAGACCGCCGCGGCACAGTCGTTCGAGGTCACTCACACCGACGACGAGTGGCGCAAGCTGCTGACGCCCGATCAGTACGCCGTGCTCCGCGAGGAGTCGACCGAACCCTCGTTCAGCAGCCCGCTGTTGCACGAGTCGAGGGTCGGCGCGTTCGCTTGCGCCGGCTGCGCGCTCGATCTCTTTTCGTCCACGACGAAGTACGACAGCGGAACGGGCTGGCCGAGTTTCTGGGCGCCACTCGACGACGCCGTCGGGACGACCGACGACACCTCGCTCGGCATGATCCGCACGGCCGTCCACTGCCGGCGATGCGACGGTCACCTTGGCCATGTCTTCGACGACGGTCCGAAGCCGACCGGCCTGCGCTACTGCATCAACGGCCTCGCGCTGACGTTTCGTGCATTCGCCTGATCTCCGCGATGATGAGCTCGGGTTCGTCCAGCGGAATCCAGTGACCGCTATGTGACGCGACGAGGTGCCGGCCGCGCGTCGAGAGGCGCGCGAACTCGTCCTGATGTCGCAGTTGGTGGTCGCCCGGGTCTGTCATCGAAATCGTGACGAGCGGCACATCCCCGTAGCCTTCTCTCGCGGCCTCGAGCGCCTCGCGCGCGCTCTCCGAGATCGTCCCGATCTGACTGCCGAGCGCTTCGTAGAACTTTGGCCGCGTCCAGAATCCGCGGAGCGGCTTTCTGACGGCCGGCGGGAGCTTCCAGAGCGGCGCCAACAGCCAGTCCGTGTCGGCGCCAAGGTCGCCGCGCGAAATCGCGTCGACCAGCCGTCGCGCGGGGCCGACGGCGCCCAGCCCGACGAGCTCCGACACGACGCGCGCCAGGCCGAGCCGCGAGGCAATCGCGCCGTGCCGGCAGAGGCGCACGCCGCGATCGATCTTCGCCTGCTCCTTGGGCGCGGGCGTCAGCCAGTCCTCGGGGCGCGCGGGGTCGACCAGCACGATGCCCGCAACGTCCGCGCGGTACCGCGCGGCGAAGATCCGCACGACCAGCCCGCCGAACGAGTGGCCGACGACGATGAACGGCGGGCGCTCGCCCGCCCGGTCGAGCAAAACGCGCAGCTCATCCGCGGCGCGGCCTGCCGTGCGCGGCATCGGCCCGGCGTCGCTCCAGCCGAAACCGGCGCGATCGTACGCGACGGCGCGCGCGAACGCGCCGACCGGCGGGTGCACGAACGTCCAGCTGATCGACGAGCCGCCAAGCGCCGCGTCGAAGACCACGGTGGGTCCACGCTCGCCGAGCGCATGCACGTGCAGCCTGAACCCGCCGACGTCGACGAGACGGCCCGGGGGCGGCAGCATGGAGGGATCATGATCAACTTCGAAGTTGGAAGCCAGAAGTTAGAAGTTGTCCTTGCGCACATTCCTGTCATACGAGCATCCTTGAAAAGTGGGCTTCCCGCTGTGATCCGACTGGCATGTGAGTTGGATCGTTCCAGGCCAGGTCACCCATGCAGCGGTCAACAACAGGATCGTATTCAGCGCGATTCGTTTGTGCAGCGGCCGTCCTTCTCATCGTCGCGTGCTCGCAGGGATCGCCGACGAAACCGGAGCGCATTGCGATCGGCATCTCGACGCAACCGCAAGGTCAGACGGTGGCGTACGGTGCCTCCGCCGCGCTGACCGTCACGGCAACCGGCACGCCGCCGCTGACCTACCAGTGGTATGTCGGAGAGAGTGGCAACAGGTCGAAAGCGGCCGACAACGGCGCCGCGGCGAGCTACACGACGCCCGCCATGACTGCCACCACGAGCTACTGGGTCCGCGTGTCCGACGCAGCCGGCAGCCTGAACTCGTCGACCGCGACCATCACCGTGACGCCTTCCGATCCGCCGGCGATCACGAAACAACCCGAAGACGTCACGATCGCGGCCGGCGACAAGGCGACGCTCACGGTCGAAGCCGCGGGATCGCCTCCGCTGAGCTATCAGTGGTACGAGTGGTCGCACGACATTTTGCACGGGATTGACGGCGCGACGGCAGCGACGTTCGTCACACCGGCGCAGACAGACAGCGTGATCTACGTCGTCCGCGTGACGAATCCCCGCGCGTCCGTCGACTCGAACCGCGTGACGGTGTCGATCGCGTCGTCGGCCTCGCAGACGCCCGCGCCGCCGCCGATCCAGCCGCCGGCGCCCACGCCGACGCCGCCGACGCCGCCGCCGAACACGCCCGCGCCGCCGTCGCCCACGCCAACGCCGCCGCCCGCGCCGACGCCGGCTCCGCCATCCTCCCAGGTGACGCTCGAGGATGCGCTCGGCTGCCGGCAGCTGTACCCGTCATCGAACTGGTGGAATGAGGACATCAGCAACGCGCCGGTGGATCCGAACTCCGCCGCGTTCATCAACTTCATCGGCGCCACGCGATCGTTGCACCCGGACTTCGGGCCGCCGCCGTACGGCATTCCGTACGTCGGCGTCGGCGGCACGCAGACGCGCGTGCCGATCACGTTCGTCGCCTACGGCAGCGAAAGCGACGCGGGATACGCCGGCGTTCCCGGGTATCCCGTGCCGGAGGAAGCGAAGACACAGGCGAACTACATCGAGGGGGGCGTGCCCGGCGGGGGAGGCAGCGGCGACCGCCATATGCTGATCGTCGATCGCGATCGCTTCGTGTTGTACGAGCTCTTCGCGACGCGATGGAACGCGGGCGCCGGGCGGTGGGAAGCCGGCTCGGGCGCGATCTTCGACTTGAACCGCAACGATCGCCGCCCTGAAGGCTGGACCTCGGCCGACGCCGCAGGACTGGCGATCCTTCCCGGTCTCGTCCGCTACGACGACGTGAGCTGCGGCGAGATCAACCACGCCTTCCGCGTCACCATGCGCAGCACTAACGGCTACGTCTGGCCGGCGTCGCACAGCGCGGGGGCGACCGGTGGCGCGCTACCGATGGGCGCGCGGCTGCGCCTCAAGGCCTCGAAGGACATCTCCGGATTTCCGCCCGACGTGCAACGCATCTTCCGCGCGATGAAAACCTACGGGCTCATCGTCGCCGACAACGGCTCGGACATGTACATCACGGGCACGATGGACGCGCGCTGGAACAACGGCGTCCTGAATCCCGGGTTCGGCGCGTTGAGAGCCAGCGACTTCGAGGTCGTGCAGCTCGGCTGGCGCTAGAACTAGCGCTTCATTTTCGCCGCCGTCACTGGGTCGCCCAGCTCCAGCCGATCGACGACGTCCATGCCGCGCACAACGCGGCCGAGCGCAGTGAAGTCGCCTTCGTTGTGCGGTTGCGGGGTGGTGCCGAGCGTGTAGCCCGGCCGCCCGGTATCGAGTCCGGCCGACGCCCAGCTCAAATTGCCGCTCGTCAAGCCGTGACGGTTCACTTCGTCGCGCTGTGTGATCGCGTTCTTGATCCCGTCCTGCTGCGCGACGAAATTCGGGACGACGCGTCCGAACTCGGTACCGACGATGTCGCCGGATTCGACTTCGTGCAGGAAGTACTCGACGGCGAGCGGTGCGTCGCCGGGATACAGCTCGATCTCGATCTCGCCTCTGGGCGTCGTCCAGATCGCATGCGGCCTGGGCGCGCCGTTGTAGTCGGCAACCACCCAGCGTTCGACGATGCGGCGGTAGTCGGCCTCGGTGAGCTTCGGCGGATCGGCACGCGGGCCGCGTCCGGCCCCGGCGGGCGCGCCGCCACCGCGGGCGCCTGGAGTCGCATTCGGATCCGAGGCGGCCGCCAGGCGCTGAAGCGTGCGATCGGCCGTCGTGCGCGCGGCCTGACTCGTGCTGTCACGGAGCGACGTCGCGACGTCCCTGGCCGCGTCGGGCGCGAGCGTGACGAGCGGCGTCAGCGCGGTCAGCCGCAGCGCCGTGGGGCGGCTCGGTCCCGCGGCGGCAAGGAGCTTCGGCACGATCGTGTCCTTCCTGGCTGGATAGCGTCCCATCGCTTCGGCGGCCGACACCGAGAGCCACGTGTCCGGCGACTCGAGCGCGGCCAGCACGACGTTAAACGAGGCGTCATCCTGATAAGTCGCGAGGGCTCGAAGTGCTTCAGTGCGCACCCGGCGGTCGGGGTCCTTCATCGCCGCACGCAGCCGCTCGGACTGCCGCGTCTTCATCTCGGCCGGCGTGGTGTCTATCGACGCCAGGCCGCGCACGGCCCAGTACCGCACGTCAGCGGACGGGTCCTCGCTGAGATGCAGCAACGTCTCGGCCGCCGCCGGATCGCGCAAGCGGAAGAGCGCCCACGTCGCGCGCCAGCGGACCTCGCCGTCTTTCGCCGTCGACCATTTCACGATGGGCGCGATGTCGCCCGGGCCGGTGAATCGGCCGGATGAGAGCAGCGCTTCGCCGACGATGGCCGGCGCTGCGGTGGAGGGCGCGTCGGCGAGATATTTCGAGAGGACGGTCCGCGCCTCGGGCGATCGGATCTTGCCGAGCGAGCACGCGGCTTCGCCTGCGACGGCGGCGGGCGTCCCCGGCGCGGAGAGCAGCTCGCCGAGCCAGGGCACGGCGTCGTTGTCCTTCAGCTGTCCGGTGGAGAAGACCACCGTGCCCGCGACCTCGACGTCCGCGTCCCCGCGCGCGCTCGCGAGGAGCGTCCGGGCCTGCGCGGTGACCGCAGTCTGCGCGTCTGTCGCGCGTTGTCTTGGATAGCCGATGCGTCCGATCGCGAGTGCGGCGCGCCGCCGCACCTCGGGATGCGATGACTTCAGCAGTCCGGCGAGCCCCTCCTGATCGAACGTCCGCGTGTCCTCGAGCATCACGAGCTTCGTGATGGCGTCGATGTCCGCCGGCGCGAGGGGTGGCCGGCGCGGGGCCTGTGAGAGCAGCGAGGCCGTCGCGAGGACGACGAAAGCCAACGGCAAGATGGCGCGTTTCATGGGCCGGATGATATCGCGGGCCGCCCGCCTGAGCTGCTCGCGAAGCGAGCGTCTAGCGAAGGCGGAGCCTGCCTCGCCGTAGCTGCTCGCGAAGCGAGCGCTTAGCGAAGGCGGAGCCTGCCTCGCCGTAGCTGCTCGCGAAGCGAGCGCTTAGCGAAGGCGGGAACAGGCTATAGACGTTCTACGTCTAAGGCTATAGACTCTCTATACCTTATGACGCTGCGCGCTTCCGCCGTCCGCCCTGATTTGGTCCACGGCACGCTGGACATGCTGATTCTGCGGACCCTGCAATGGGGGCCCCAGCACGGCTACGCGATCGGCCAGACGATCCGCGCGCAGTCATCGGACGTCCTGCAGGTGGAGGCGGGGTCGCTCTACCCGGCGCTCCAGCGGCTGGCCAAGAAGGGTTGGGTGACCTCGAAATGGGGCCAGACGGAGGCCAACCAGCGCGCGAAGTTCTATCGCCTGACACCGGAAGGGAAGCAGCAGCTCCTTCGTGAAACGTCGCGATGGACTGAGCTCGTGAGCGCGATCGGTCGCATCATGCAACCGGCCGTGGGACCGCAGAACCCCGAGGACTAGCATGAGGATGCCGGCCTGGCTCAAGCGGCTGACGACGCGACGCCTGGACGAAGACGATTTTCAGGACGAGATCCGCGCGCACCTCGCGATCGCGGCCGACGAGCGCGTCGCTGAGGGCGCCGATCGTCAGACCGCGCGCTACGGGGCGCTGAAAGATTTCGGCAACGTCACGCTCACGACCGAGGCCGCGCGCCGGGTCTGGACGCCGTCGTGGCTCGATGCGGCGCGCGACTTCGCCAACGATGTCCGGTACGCGATCCGCTCGCTCGCGAAAAACCCGGCCTTTTCGTTCACCGTCATGGGCGTGCTCACGCTGGGTATCGGGCTGAACGCGACGGCGTTCACGATGCTGAAGAGCTTCTCGCTGTCGCCGCTCGCCGGCGTCGACAAGTCCGCCGAGCTCATGGTCCTCCTGGGCGAGACAAGCACCGGGCGCCAGCTTGCTGTCTCCTATCCCGACTATCAGTACCTTCGCGATCACGATGAAGCATTTGCCACGCTGTTCGGATCGAGGCTGATGACGGCCGGGCTCGGTCGCGGTCGGGGTGCGCGCTCCATCTGGACTGAGCTTGTCACGGGCAACTTCTTTCAGTCGCTCGGCGTACGCGCGCAACTCGGCCGCACGCTGCTCCCGTCCGACGAAGCCGCGCCCGGCCAGCCACCGATTGTCGTGCTCAGCGACGGCTTGTGGCGACGCGACTTCAGCGCCGATCCCGGCATCGTCGGCAAGAGCGTCGAGATCAACCATCGTCCGCTCACCGTCGTGGGCGTCGCCGATCCGTCGTTCCACGGCACGATCGTGAGCTACGACGTCGAGGCGTTCATCCCCCTCATGATGGGACCCGACCTCGGGGCCACGTTCGGCAGCCAGGAAACGACGCCGGCCGGAATCTTTGCCGACCGGGAAGCGGCCGTCGTCTTTCCGCACGGCCGCCTTCGATCGGGGACGACGCTCGCGAATGCGGCTGCCGAAACCGATGCGATCTGGGCGACCCATGCGAGCGATCGGCCGCTGAGTGATGCCACACAGCGCTTGAGGGTCGTCCGGTTCTGGCAATCGCCGACCGGCGGCCAGACCTACATGCTGCCGACGCTGCTCGTCCTGAGCGTCATGGGCCTGCTGGTGCTGATCATTGCCTGCGCGAACATCGCCGGGCTCGTTCTGGTGCGGGGCGTGTCGCGGCGCGGCGAACTCGGCCTCCGCCTGGCACTCGGCGCGTCGCGCGCGAGGATCGTCCGGTTGCTCGTGGCGGAGACGCTGGTGCTGGCCTTGCCAAGCGCGGCCCTGGGGGTCGTGCTCGCCCGCCGAGGCATTCCGATCCTCGTGAGCTACGCCGCCGCGCTCGCGGCGCCGTCGCGGCTCTTCTTCAACGTCGACATCGACGCTTTCGTCCTGGCGTTTTCCGCGTCCGTGACGTGCGTCTGCGCGCTCGTCTTCGGCTTCATGCCCGCGCTTCGCAGCTCACGTATCGACCTGCTGTCAGTCATGAAGGAGGACCTGTCGCAGCGCGGCGCGGGTCGAAGCGGTGTGCGATCGAGCCTGGTCGTGGCGCAGGTTGCCGTTTCGGTGCTGCTCCTGGTCGGCGCCGGTCTCGTCTCGCGCAGCGCGCAGGCGGCGCGGGCCGCCTACCCGGGTTTCGAATCGAGTGACGTGACCGCCACCGCGATGGATGTCACGCAGAGTGCCTACGACGAGGCGCGCGGCCGCGTGTTCTATCGCCGGCTGCTCGAGGCGGCGCGGGCTGATGGCGGTGTCGAGGCGGCGACGCTCGCGACGTTCGAACCGATGGCGCTGATCCAGACGCCTGGCCAGGAGATCGAAGTCGAAGGCCATGAGCGTCGCCGCGGAGAAGATGCGGCGCTGATGTTCAATGTCGTCGCGTCCGACTACTTCAGGACTTTGCGCATCGCGCTCGCTCGCGGCCGCGCGTTCGACGACCATGACGACGAGACCGCGGCGCCGGTGGCCATCGTGAACAAGACGATGGCCGAGCGGTTCTGGGGCGGCGCGGAGAATGCGGTCGGCAAGAGAATTCGCGTCGGCGCGGGTGACTGGCGCACCGTCGTCGGCGTCGCGTCGGATATCAAGTACCTGCGGCTGACCGAGCCGCCGCGTCCGTACGTCTACTTGCCGTACTTGCAGTTCTACCGCTCGAAGATGGTTCTACACACGCGCGGGACGGCGCCGATGGATGTGCTCGTCGATCTCGCGCGCGGCCATGTCTCGGCGCTCGACGTCGATCTCCCGGTCCTCTATTCCCGGCCGCTCAAAGATCGCGTGCAGGCGTCGTTTGTCTTCTTCGAATTTGCGTCTGTCATGCTGCTGACGTTCGGCGTGGCCGGCATCGCGCTGGCCGCGATGGGCACCTACGGCCTCGTGTCGTATATGGTCAGGCAGCACACGCACGAGATTGGCATTCGCCTGGCGCTCGGCGCATCCGGCGCCGAGGTCGTGCGCGCGTTTCTGAGCCGGGGGCTGCGACTCGGCGCGATCGGCGCCGTCATCGGCGTCGTCCTCGCGTTCGGTCTCAGCCGGCTCTTGCGGAGTGTGCTGTACGGCGTGAGCGCCACCGACGCCGTCTCCTTCACCCGCGCGCTCGTCATCGTGCTGGGCGTCGTCATCCTGGCCACGTTCGTGCCCGCGTGGCGCGCGTCGCGGACGGATCCGCTGCGCGCGCTGAGACACCAGTAGATCGCCGGCCGCACCGGCGAGATCGCCGCTTCTATCGGCTCCGAATCTGACTCACGTCGATCGCCCACACGCCGCGGCCGTGCGTTCCGATGACGAGCATGCGGTCGCGCGGGTGCACGATGAAGTCCATGACGGCGACCGACGGCAGATTGCCGCCGAGCACGTCCCACCGCGTGCCGCCGTCGGTCGTCACGTACACGCCGAAGTCGTTTGCCGCGTAGAGGACGTTCGCGCTCACCGGGTCCTCGCGAATCATGTTGATCGGTCCGCCCGGCAGGTTGCCCGCGATGCTCTTGAACGTCTTGCCGTAGTCGGTGGACTTGTAGAGCCGAACGGCGAAGTCCTCGTCATAGCGCCCTTGCTGCGCGACGTAGACGGTGGCCTCGTCGTACTTCGACGCGAGCACTGTTCCGATCCACTCCTTCTTCGACGAGCTGCCGAGGTTCAGCTCTCGCCACTCCTTGCCGTCGTCGATCGACGCGTACAGCCGTCCATCATCGGTCCCGGTGTAGACGAGGCCCTTCTTTTTTGGCGACTCCGAGATGGTGATGACCAGCTGATGTGGAATGTCGCCCCGACGCGTCTTGTCGTTGTAGCTCAGATCGTCCGTCAGCTTCTCCCAGGTATCGCCGCGATTCTTCGACCGGAAGAGATACTGCGCGCCGAAGTAAATTGTATCGGCATCGTGCGGCGAGATCAGAATTGGCGCGAGCACCTGCATGCGCAGGGGATCGTCTGGAGTCACGTTCGCCGGACGGATGTTGGTATCGCGCTGTGGTCCGGTCGGCGCCGGCTGCGCGGCGCGTCCACCCGCACCGCCGCCCCCGCCGCCACCGCCTCCGCGTGGCGCGGCGGGAATGCTGAAATCGGTTCGGTCCAGCTTGCCGGAGTACACGATATTCGGATTCCGCGGATCAATCGCGTGCTCGCAGTACTCGCCGCCCGGCGCGCTCTCGAAGGCAATGGGCTGCAGATTCTCGCGGCCCTTGCTGATGTCGACGACGCCGCGATAACTGCCGTGATCCTGGAACGAGCCGTACACGCGGAACGGCGTGTCCATGTCGAACGCCATGCTGAACGCCGTCTCCGTGGGCAGATTCGCCCTGCGCCACGTTTGACCCTTGTCGGTCGAGAGGCGGAACCCGCCGTCGTTGCCGACGAGCATGAAGTCGGTGTTCTTCGGATCGATCCACATCGCGTGGTTGTCGCCGCCGACATTGGCGCCGCGCCCGCCACCCTGCGGCGGCGCGCCCGTGGGCGGCGGTGCGCCCGGAACCGGCGGCCCACCAGCCACTGCGCCTGGCGGCGGCGCACCAATGCGTCCGAACGTCTTGCCGCCGTCGTGCGACACGCTGACGCCGAGCGCCATGGTGTAAATGGTGTTTTCATCCGTGGGATCGACGCGGATGTTCCCGAACACCCACGCGTAGGTGTTCGACATCCCCTTCATGTACGTGCGTTGTTCGTCGGTCTGACCGCTCACGAGTGTCCAGTTCGCGCCCTTGTCGTTCGATCGATAGACCTCGTTGCCCTTGATGGCACATCTCGAGGCGCTGCCGCCCGGATTCTGGCCGCGTCCCTGTGCGTTCGCCGCCGGCGCCTGCGTGTCGCATTCGTAGTTGTCGTAGAAGGCGTAGACGACGCTCGGATTCGACCGGGCGATCGCGATGCCGATCCGGCCCGATGCGTTCGACGGCGGCAGACCCTTCGTCAGCTTCGTCCACGTCTTGCCGGCGTCGGTCGTCTTGTAGATGAGGCTCTCGTTGAAGCCCTCTTCGACGCGCGGGTCGTTCCACTTGCGGCGCTGACGCTGCCACGCCGCGGCGTAGAGCGTGTTCGGATCGCTCGGATCCATCGCCAGATCGTTCACGCCGGTTTTCGCGCTGATCTTGAGCGACGTCGTCCACGTCCGACCGCCGTCGGTCGTCTTGAAGACGCCGCGCATCTCGTTTTCCATCCACTCCTGGCCCGCGGACGCGACGTAGACGGTGTTCGCATCCGTCGGATGAATGACGATACGGCCGATCGTGCCGGTGTCCGTCAGACCCATGTGCTGAAACGTCTTCGCGTTGTCGGTCGACTTGTAGACGCCGACCCCCGTGTAGGAGCTGCGGAAGATGTTGGACTCGCCAGTCCCGATCCACAGGATGTCGGGATTCGACGGCGCGACCGCGAGCGCGCCCGTGCTCGTCGAGGCGGCCTTGTCGAAGATCGGTTGCCAGGTCTGGCCGAGATCGTCCGACGCCCACACGCCGCCGCAGCAGCTGCCCGCGTAGAGCCTCCGCGACGTGCCGTGGTCGGCGACGGCGACATCGGTCGTGCGCCCGCTGATGTTCGTCGGCCCGAGGTACGACCAGTTCATACCGCGGTACGGTGACGACTGCGTCATCGTCTGGTGGGCATCCCACGCCTTCAGATGTGCGGTGTGATCGCCAGCCGCCGGCGCCTGCGCGCCGATGACCGACGGGCCCAACAACAGCGCAGCAGCGGACAGTGCGACGCCCGCGACCAGCAGCGAGGTTCGACGGCTCATAGGTCTGTCCTCCCGGGATTGTGCCGATGTTACATCAGCCGGACGCGCTTGGAGACGAGCCGCTCCGCGGCCTTACTTGAAGACGCCCGCAAGGACGTCGACCACGACGCCGCCCTTCGTCGCCACGACGACTTCACCGACGATGGCGAACGAGACGCCTTCCACCTTGGGGCCGAGGGCCAACAGGTCCGGCGGTACTGCGCGCTTCGCGATTCCGGGAGGCAGGGGCTTGCCGCGTGCCACGTTCTTTGCGATGCCTGGCGGCAGAGCCTCCGCCGAAATCTGGTGGGTCACAAAGTAGTTATGAAACGTCGCGCGGTCGCTGTCGCGAAAGACAACGACAACCGATGTCGAGCTCTTGGACTCTCCGTTGCCGCGTCCCCGGCCTTGAGACTGGCCTTGAGCGCGGGCGTCACCGGCGAGCAGCCCAACCGCCAGAGCGGCCGCGAGCACTGTCCATCCCTTCGTGAGCATCATGATGAGGACCTCGAATCCATCTTACCCAGCCAGCCTGTCACGTTTCGACGCACAACGTGCCGTGATCTCGTTCAGGGTCCCGTCCAGCCGTGTTCTCGATAGCGCTCGTCACACGCCCATGATGAAGCTCAGGATGTCCGGCAGATCCACACGCTGCGAGTAGGTCACGCCCGCGCAGTTCGTGTTGAGGACGAAGGTGTTCACCGCCAGCACGGTGTGCGAGCCCTCCAGCAGATCCGGGCCGCCGGAGTCGCCGAAGCAGATACCGCCTTTGCCTTGCGCGGGGTTGGCGGTCAGCTTGATGAACTCGCCGCCCAGCCGGTCATTGCCATCAATCAACAGGCTCGGCGCGAAGTAGCGCGTGAACAGGAACACCTGCTGCGGATTCCCTCCGCCGTGAATGAATCCCTGCACGCCGTACCCGACGATCTCCACCGGCGTATTCGAAAGCAGCGTGTCAACGAGACCCGCGGAGGGCAGCGCGGCAAACGCGCCCGGATTGCGAGGGGAGTTCAGCGAAACGACTGCGACGTCGTGCGCGTCGGCGCCCGGCAGGCCGTGACCGCAGCCCGGGCACCAGTTCGGATTCGGATGGAACGTGCCCTGCGTGAAGTCCGTGGCGAGTGAGAACGGGGGCGCCGATTTGTAGGTGACGAACACCGGTAGGTTCGGATCGGCGCAGTGGGCGGCCGTCAGGAACCGCGTCGGCGAGATCGCCGAGCCCGAGCAGACCGAGATGAGGTCGGTGTTGGGGATGAACTGAATCACCGTGCCCACGAACGGATGAGTATTGCCGTCGGGCTGGCCGTTGGTCACGGTCAGCACGGGCGCCACCGCGGCAGCGCTTGCGGCGATGGTCACTGCGGCGAGGATCCTGATTCGCATCTTCCCCTCCAAGTCAGCGCGTCTGCAATTGGGGGAGCTGGGCCGAGACCGACATCCTACACCTGGCGCGGATGCCTGAGTCGGACTATCCTCCCATGCCGACCAAGGAGCGCCAGACGATGATCCGTGCGATGACGTATGTGTGCCTCGTTCTTGCGGCGTCGAGTGCGGTCGCCGCCCAGACGCCTCGGGCCGATCCCGAGCACGCGCGACTGACGGCGCTCGCGGGCACCTGGGACGTCGAGATGTCGTTCAAGTTCCGGCCCGATGGCCCGGGCATCCCGACCAAGGGCACGTCGATCATTCGGTCGCTGCTCGGCGGGCAGTTCATCGAAGAAAAAATCGACGGCGTGCTGGCTGGCACGCCGTTCACGACGCTCGCGTGGACCGGCTACAACACGGGCACGAAGCAGTACGAAGCGACGCGCATCGCGAGCACCAACACCGCTCGCATCGCCGAGACTGGCAGCTACGATGAGGCCACCCGTCAGTTCGAGCTCAAGGCGGACTACGCCCTGGCCGGCGACACGTGGCATCAGCGCACGGTCATTCAGTTGCTCTCACCGAACACGATGGTCGCGACGAGCTACTTGAGCTTTGGCACCGTGCCGGAATGGAAAGCCGTGGAGATCAAATACACGAGAAAACAATGAGGCGCTGCGACAGCGGCTACACCATCACGCCCGCGATGTGGACCGTGTTGCCCCTCAGCGTGATGGACGCACCGTGTCCGTTGTCGATCACGATGCCCGCGTCGCTGACGGTGATGCGCGCGCCTCCAGGAATGACGAGCGTGATCTGATTCGCCCCCGGCTGCAGCGCTGAGGCGGGCAGCTCCCCGGCCGCGCCCCACCAGCCTCCGCTCCAGATCGGGAAGTCCGAATCGCCCTGCTCGAACTCGATCCACACGCCGGCGCCGACCGGCGGGAGCGCGATGAATCCAGCGCCGGGTCCAGCATAGGGCGCCGCTGGCATCGCCCATGTCGTCGGTTGCGTGCCGAAGACGTCTGGCACGATCGCCTGCAAGCGCCCTCGAAGCTCCGGATCGATCGTGGTGGCGACCGTGCCACGGTACTTCCCGAAATAGCGTGTCCGCTTGTTCCTCATGGCGGTCCCCCGGTCGCGCCGATCCCGGCGCGCACCAATTCGAATGTCTGGCTGTGGCTGCTCGGCGTGATGGTGTCGCGCACGCGGCTCACTTCGTAGACGCCGTCGAAGGGCTTCGCCGCGCCATGAATTTCGACGATCGCGCCTGCGCGCAGTCGCATGCGAGCGCGCGCGACGTTCACGGTTCCGTGGCCGGTCATCGCTTCCGCCGAGCGGGCGGCGTTCGCGAGCAGCGCGCCCGCGGCTTCCGCGGCCGTGAGCTTGGCGGTGTCCCGCAGGCGGAGGTGCCGATGTGCGGGCGGGACAACCGCGCCAAGCGGCGGTGCGATCACGGCGAGGTCTGGGACCGGGATCGGCACGACCGTCTTCGATGCGGGTTCGAGCACGAATGCCTCCGGCAGGGCTCGCTGGTTCGCATCGAAGCTCAATTGCAGCGTCTCGACGTTGGCGGACCGGCCGAAGTCGATCGACAAGGCCGGGCGCGAGCGATCGGCGCGAGGCTCGGGTCCCCAATAGGCGAGTGACGCCGTCGGCGCCGGGCCCGGATCCAACGTGAACCGAAACCCGACAGCGTCCGCGAGCGATCGGATGTACGCGTAGTCGGTCCCGCGTTGATGCGGGATTCGCTCTGCTGGGATGGGCGTGGACGGCAGCGGCGGCGGAATGATGAGCGGTACGATGCCGAACACGCCGTAGGTCGCGAGCAGCAGTTGCACGCGCGCGTTGACCGGCATCGCGGGGAACGACCGGTCGACCTCGATGAGATCCATCAGCAGCGTCAGGTCCTCACCGCTGACGCTGAGCACGGGCGTGCCCCCGGCGCTGGTGGAGAGCGTGTGGACGACCATGACGCCGTCCATGACCACTGTGGCGCCGGGTCCCTCATCGAGCACGAGAACGACGCGCAGCAGGTCGCCGGAGTCGAGCAGGAACCGTTCGGGCAGCGCCCGATCATCGGCGCGGAACGTGAGGCGGAACACTCCACGCTCGCCGATCGCCGAGTCGATCTCGACGCGTTCGAGCGCGTTCGACACCTCGCGTGGTACCGGCGTGGGCACCTGAGCGCCGACGAGAAGCGTGAGTGTGTGGATGCTCACGGCGCGCTCGCGTAGCCTAGCACGTGGTCCGAGCAGGTGTATCCTCGCCAGAGATGCGTCACGCGCTTCGGCTCACCACGGCGCCACTCGTGGTCGCCGTTCTGCTGGCTGTCGGGCTGGTGGCGGCTGGCGACCCCCGGCAGACCGGCGCCGCCGCCAAATCAGCGCGCGTCGTAGAGCTGCACATCGACGGCGAGGTCGACCCCGTGATGGCCGAGTATGTCGACGAGGGCATCGATCAGGCCAATGCCAGCGGTGCGTCGTTGATCCTCATCACGATCGACACACCCGGCGGTCTCGACGTGTCGATGCGTGAGATCATCCAGCACATCATCGACTCGCGGGCGCCGGTGGCGGTGTACGTCGCACCGGCTGGCGCACGCGCCGCGTCCGCGGGCTTCTTCATCCTGCTCGCTGCCGACGTCGCGGCGATGGCGCCGGGCACCCACACAGGCGCCGCCTCGCCTCTGCTGGCGATCGGCGGCTATCCGGTCAGCGTCGACGAGACGATGGAGAAGAAAATTCTCAACGATGCCACCGCCTATCTGCGAAGCTACGCCGGGCGTCGCGGCCGCGACGTGGCCCTGGCGGAGACGGCCATTACTGACGCGAAGGCGTTTACCGAGCGGGAAGCGCTCGACGGCCGGCTGTGCGATCTCATCGCGACCTCCCGTGAAGGGCTGCTCGCGCAACTCGACGGCCGCACGATCGCGCGCTTCGACGGCAGGACCAACCAGCTCGCGCTGACGGATCCGGCGATGAGCGCCGTCGAGATGTCCGCGCGGCAGCGCTTCCTTGCGCGTATTGTCCAGCCCGACATGATGTTCATCCTGCTGCTCGTCGGCGTGCTCGGCCTCTACACCGAGTTCACGCATCCGGGTATGGTCGCGCCGGGCGTGCTCGGCGGCATCGCGCTGGTCCTGGCCTTGTTCGCGATGCACATCCTGCCGATCAATTCGACGGGGCTACTGCTGCTGGCTCTCGCGATCGGGCTGTTCGTCCTCGAGGTCAAGTACACGAGCCACGGCATTCTCGGCGCGGGCGCTGTGGCCGCCATGCTGCTGGGCGCGCTGATGCTGGTGCGGTCCCCGATCACCGGCGACGGTGTCAGCCTTGGCGTGGCGGTTGGGTCGACGCTGCCGTTCGCGCTCATCACCCTCGTCCTGATGCGGCTGGTGCTCAAGTCCCGGGCGCTGTTGCCGCAGACCGGCGTCGACCGCATGGTGCAGGAGGTGGGCGAAGTCGCCGAACCCATTGGCGGCGGCGCGGCCACCGACGGCACGCACGGCATGGTGTTGGTGCGCGGGGAGCTGTGGCGCGCGGCCGCCACGACGGCGATTGCCAAGGGGGCGCGCGTACGGATCGTACGTGTGGACGGTTTGACGCTCTACGTGGAACCGGCTGACGCCGCGCTCGCGTTGTCTACTTCAGCGCGGTCGCCGGGCTGACGCGGCTCGCGCGTCGCGCCGGCCAGAGGCTGGCCAGGAGCGCCGCGCCCGCCAGCACCGGCACCATCATCGACACCGCCGCTGCGCCGCCCGGCTGGATGCCCTGCACCAGGCGCGCCAGCACCCGTTCGGCGCCATACGCGCCGACGAGGCCCGCGGCGATGCCCGCCGCGATCATCGTGAGGCTCTGCCGCAGCACCAGCCACACCACGCTCTGCGTCGTCGCGCCGAGCGCCATTCGCACGGCCATTTCCGGCAGGCGCTGTCCGGTGAGATACGCCAACACCCCGTAGATCCCGATGCACGCGAGCGTCAGCGCGAGGCCCGCGAAGACGGCGAACAGCACCAGCAGGAATCGCTGCTCGTCGAGCGATGACGCCGCCAGCTCGTCGAGCCGCCGGACCTCGTACAGCACCTGATCGTTCGTGTCGCCGCGGACCGCTCGCCGAAGCGAGGGCAGGACATCGTTTGGATCGAGCGTCGTGCGGACCGCGATCGACATCAGCTGCGTCCACCGAAACACGAGCGGGTCGGGCACTTGAGCCCACGGGTAATAGAGCTGCGCCCGCACGGTGGCCTGATCGTCGCCCGCGAGTCCCCAATGCCGGACGTGACCGACCACGCCGACGACGGTCGCGGGGTCGTGGCCGAGGTTGATCCAGATCGCCTTGCCGAGCGGGTCCTGCCCAGGAAACGCCTGCGCCGCCATCACCTCGTCGATGACGACCACGCTTTCGCTCTCGAGCCGATCCTGATCCGCGACGAATCGTCCGCGCTTGAGCGGCAGGCCCATGACCCTCAGATAGTCCGGCGTGACGCTGGTCGCGAGCGCGATCGGCTGCTGGTTCTCGGGCACCGGCGCGGCCGAGAGCCGGTAGCCGATCTGGTTGTTGCCGCTGCGCAATGGCACGGTATCCACCATCGCGACGGCTTCGACGCCTGGCACTTGCCGCACGTGATCGAGGAGTTCGCTCCAGGCCGCGCGCGTGCCGCCCGGATCGGCCAGCCGCGCCGGCGAGAGCGCCGTCCGCGCGGTGATGACGTTGCGGACGTTCACGCCGGGATCGAGCGACACGGCGTGCCACAACGTGCGTCCGAGCGTGCCCGCGCAGGCGAGCAGTACCATCGCGAGCGCGATCTCCGCGATGACGAACGCGCCGTGCAGCCGGCGGGATGTGCCGACGAGCGTGCGTCCGCCGTCACGAAGCGCGCGCTCGAAATCCGCGAGCGGCGCGCCGAGCGCCGGGGCCAGGCCGAACAACAGGCCGCTCGCGAGCGACACCAGCACTGTGAAGGCGAGGACACGCCAATCGACATGAACCTCCGCGGCGCGCGGCAGGTCGCCCGGCCAGAGCACGACGAACGGCTTCAGACTGATCCAGGCGAACAGCACACCGAGCGCGCCGCCGCCGAGTCCGAGCACGGCGCTCTCGGTCAGGCACTGGCGGACGAGTCGCGCGCGGCTTGCGCCGATCGCGGCGCGCATCGCCAGTTCGCGCCCGCGCGATATCGCGCGCGCGAGCAGCAGGCTGGCGACATTCGCGCACGCGATCAGAAGCACGAGCGTCACGGCGCCGAAGAGCAGCCACAGCGTGGCGCCGACGTTGCCGACATCGGGCTTGAGCGGCGCGACCGCGAACGTGCGGTCTTTGTTCGAGTCGGGGTACTGCGCCGCGAGATGGCTGGCGATGACGCCGAGCTCCGTGCGCGCTTGCTCCAGCGTCGCGCCCTGGCGCAGCCGCGCAACGACGCCAATCGGATGCGGGCCGCGTCGCTGCAGGAACGGCGCCGTGTTTTGTCCGAGCGGCGTGAAGACGTCCACGTCGGCGCCGACTTCGATCTCGAAGCGGGGCGGCATCACGCCGACGACGGAGTAGCGTCGCGTGTCGAGCACCAGGCCCGAACCGACCGCGGCCGGCGACGCGCCGAATTTCTCGCGCCAGATCCGGTCGCTGATGACGGCCACCGGTGCGCCGCCCGGCCGGTCGTCGTCCGCGACGAAGCCGCGGCCGAGTGCGACCGGGACGCCCAGCACTGGAAACAGATTTGCCGACACACCCGCTGTACTGAGATGGTCGGCGTCGCCCGGCTCGCTGAGCGTGGCCGTGTCCCAGAGCCAGCCTCCGAGGTCGAGCGTGCGGCTCTGCGTCTGGCAGTCGCGGAAGTCGAGGTACGCCAGCCGCTGCTGACCGTAGAGCGCGGTGTTCCAGGTGGCCGTCTGACCGGATACCGCGACCAGTTCGTGCGGCGCCGCGAAGGGCAGCGGCTTCAGCAGCACACCGTCGATCACGGTGAACATCACCGTCGTCGCGCCCGTGCCGAGCGCCAACGTGATGAGCGTCACCAGGGCGAAGCCAGGCGTGTGGCGCAACAAGCGCAGGGCGTACCGTGTGTCCTGCACGATGTCGCTCAGCCACCGCGTGCTCCGCTCGTCGCGGCAGTCCTCTTTGACTTGATCGACGCCGCCGATGGCGATTAACGCCTGCCGGCGCGCTTCGGCTGGATCGACGCCGCGTGCGATGAGATCGCTCGCGTGCTGCTCGATGTGGAAGCGCAGCTCGCGATCGAGCTTGTCGTCGGTTGGCGCGGGTCTCCACCAGCTCATTGGCCGCCTCCTTCAGAGAGCTTGAGGATCTGCCCGACCGCGATTGAAAGGCGCTGCCAACTCGCGGTTTCGGCGTCCAGATGCGCCCGGCCCGCGCGCGTGAGCCGATAGAACTTCGCCTCGCGGCCGGTCTCGGTCTCCTGCCAGTCCGCAGTCAACAGATGACGCTTCTCGAGCCGGTGCAGGGCGGGGTAGAGCGATCCCTGCGGCACCTGAACGACATCGCGCGACACCTGCTGCAGGCGCTGCGCGACGGCGTAGCCGTGCACCGGCCCGAGCGCGACGACTTTCAAGATGAGCAGGTCGAGCGTTCCTTGCGGAAGATCCGATTTCGAGCCCATGGCCTCACACCTCGCGCTTCTACACGTTAGCGCGATACGTGTAGAAGCGCAAGGGGTCGCCGCCGCGATGTCACCGGACAGGGGCGAAGCGTCTATCTTGGGGCTTCGCCGTGAGGGCCAGCACCGCGTACGCGGTGGCGGCATCGCTCATGAACTTCCCGGGGTCGGACTCCGGATCGCGACGCTTGTTCAACGAGGTCGCCGCCCAGCGACCAGTCGCACGGTCCTGGTGGCCGCGAAGCCACTCGAGCCCTTTCGCCAGACGCGGATCGGTCGCACCAATGCCGCCGCTCTGAAGCGCGAGCACGTTGACGGCGGTCGCATAGCCGTCCGTCCCGGTGTCGTTGGGTGTGTTGTCGACGTGCGTGAACGGTCCGAGCGACGACGAACTCCACCCGCCATCTGGCTGCTGCAGCGCGAACGCCTGATCGATCGTGGCTTGCCGCTGTTCGGCGGTCAGGAGGTCCGGCACGCCGCTGGAGGCCCACAGGGCGACGAGCCGATTGTGCAGCGATTCGTGCTCGAACTGTTTCTGGAAGTAGCCGCGCAGCTGACCGAGGCTGTCCTGGATCTCCGGCGCGCTGGCGTAGCGATCCGGCGCGGACCCGACGGCCAACGCGGCCATCGACGCGCCGAAGTACGGCGAGTTCGGAGACTCCCACGGCTCGTAGCCGAAGTTGAGCCACGTCCACGCGCCCGATTGCGGACCGGTTCTCATCTGCAGCGCCCACATATTCGCGAGGGCGGTCTTGCCATCGTCACTGAGGTGGCCCAGCTCGGCGTCACGCCGCGCGAGCACCAGCGCGTTCATCACGGACTCGATCGCACGCGATTCGCTGGTCTTCGGAACACCGCGCGTCTGGTCGGGATAGAACGGCTCGATGTCGCGCCACGTGCGCGCGCGCACGAGCAGGTTGCTGAGGATTTTCGCTTCAGTCGGGGCGGGCTCGGGTTCGGCGAGCACGCGTCGCAGTGCGGGGCGCGCCAGGGCATACGGCAGCGTCGTGTGGCACGACATGCAGAACGTGCCGTGATCGCGCTTGGCGCTCGGCCACGTCGTCCACCAGTCTGCTCGACTGTCCAAGTACGACGCGGCGGCCTTGGCGTCTCATCCAAGGGGCTCCGCTTGAGATTCGCTCCTGGCGATCGGCGAGGACGCGGCGGGCTGGAACTCCCGATGCCCGGTCTGCCAGAGCAGGAACGCATACTGGCCCGCGAAGTTTCTGAACGTGACGGTCTTCTCTTCCGTGAAGTGGCCGTCGTCGTAGTTCACTTTGAGCAGGACGGGTTTGCCAGACGTACTCGCGGCCTGCAGGGCGGCGACGAACTTGCCGGGCAACCAAGGTGCGACGCGCGGATCGTTCCATCCGGCGACGCCGAGCACCGCCGGATATTTCACCCCGGGCTGGACGTGGAGCAGGCCGTCCATTTCGGCCAGGGCCTTCACGTCGACCGGGTCCTTCACCGTGCCGAATTCCGGAACATTGACGGGACCGTTGGCGCTGAACTCCCCGCGCAGAGCGTTGGCCACGCAGACATTGCAGACGGCCGCGGCAAAGAGGTCCGGCCGCTCGGTGATCGCGCGGCTGATGAGAATCCCGCCGGCGCTCGTGCCGGAGCCGGCGAGCCTGGCCGGGCTCGTGTAGCCCTTCTTCGTCAGGTACTCGGCGCACGCGATGAAATCCTTCCACGTGTTGGGCTTGGTCGCCTTGTAGCCGGCTTTGTACCAGTCCTCGCCCTTCTCGCCGCCGCCGCGGACGTGGCAGTAGCCGAGCACGACGCCGTGCAGCGCGACCGACGAGCGAACATCGAACGCCGGTGGGTGACTGAGGCCGTACGAACCGTAGCCGTCGAGGATCGCGGGCGTGCTGCCGTCGAGCGTGAGATCCTTGCGGTGGATGATCGACAGCGGCACCATCGTGCCGTCGTAACTCGGCGCCTCCACTTCGTCCGACACGAGGTTCTCGAACCCGGGATAGGTGACGGGCGTGTTGAAGGCGCTCTTGGCGAAGAGGTCGTTGTCGCCGTCAAAATCCCACAGCGTCTCCGGCTGAGTCCACGATGTCGTGACGACGATGCACCGGTTGCTGTGCACATCCGGACAGAAGATCCCGGCGGTACCCGACGCCGGCAACTCGAGCTGCGCCGTCTTTCCGGTCTGAAGGCTGTACTTGACGATGCGGCTGAGGATTCCGTCGGAGTAGGCGACGAACAAGTAACTCTTGCTCCTGCTGATGTACTGAATCGAGTCGCTCGCCTCAGGGATGACGGTCTCGGCCTTCTGCCAGTCAGGGTGGGTCACGCTCGTCCGAACGAGCTTGTACTTCGGCGCGCCCGTGTAGGTCACCGCGTAGACGAAGTCCTTGTCGAACTCCAGACCGCGCACCAGGTGGTCGGTCGTGTTGCACAGCACGCGCCACGTGACCTTCGGCCCCGTCTTCATCTGGGCTGCAGGCGCATAGAAGATCCGCATCTCGTTCTGCACCGTCGCGAGCGAGCCGATGACGTAGTCCGGGTACGACTCGTCGATCGAGGCCTGCGGAAATTCCCTCGCCGTGATGCCCAGCGCTGGGTAGCTCTTATTGCTGAAGAAGTCGGTGTCCGCTGACACTGGCGTACCGATCTTGTGGAGGCGTGTCTGGCGGTTCAGCTCGATGTCCTGACTCTTGATGTCCGTGACCGTGCCCATGTCGTAGAAGATCGCCTTGCTGTCCATCGTCCAGCCAAGGGGTCCGTACGAGGGATACATGCTGTCCGGCAGCAGGGCGCCGCGGTCGACGTCGAGCACGCGAATCTCCGAGAACTCCGCGCCCGCGGCCGAGAAACCGACAGCCATGAAGCGGCCGTCTGGCGACGGCAGGGCCGTCTCCAATGTCGTCACGTCTCCCGGCTTGGCGACTTTCGGTCTGAACTTCGCGGGGTCGAAGAGCAGTCGCTCGGCGCCGTCCCAGCCGTCACGGACGTACAGCTTGCCGACGTTCTCGATGCCGAGCGTCTTCTTGTAGAAGAGCCGGCCGTGCGCGTACTCGAACTCGCTGTAGCGTGCCGGCTTGAGCTTGTCGAGGCGCGTCCACTCGTCGGCCAGCGCGTCGCGGGCCGGAATCTTCGCGAGCAGGCTGTCGGTGAGGGCGGCCTGGGACTTGAACCAGGCGCCGACCGCCGGGTCCTTGTCATTCTCCAACCAGCGATAGGGATCTTTGTAAGTCGTGCCGAAGTAGGTGTCCGTCGCGTCAACGGTCTTGGCCGGCGGGTAGGGAAGTTGCGCGAGCGCGACGCTCGCGAGCGCCAGCGCGACCACGACGACGAATTTCATGGGCCAGCCGCGAAGTTGGATGGCCCAGTCTATCGCGGCGTCGGGCGGGCTGCCAGTCGGGTTCGTTCAGCCCCGCCAGAGCGCGTGCACCACATTCGGGTTCGCCGCTCGCCAGGCCGGAATGCCGTTCGCCAGGAGCGCGACGGCGCCGAACGTCCCGCCGACAGCAATGAAGATCCGAGCATCCAGAGGTGCGACGGCGTACAACAAACTCGACAATGTGTGCGACAACAATCCGGCCACAACGAGCCCAAGCGCAAGCCCAGCCGCCGCCTGACGCATGCCGCCACCCACGATGAGCCACAGGACGTCGGTGCGGCGTGCGCCAAGGGCCATGCGCACGCCGATTTCGCGCCCGCGCTGCTCCACGCCATAGGACGTGACGCTGTAGATCCCAACAACGGCGAGCGTCAACGCCACCGCGGCAAACACGACAAGCAGGACGAATGCCACGCGCCGGGAAGAGATCGTGTCTGCCAGGATGTCGGTCACGCGCCTGACGTTGAACAGCGGCTGCATCGGGTCAACGGTCCAAATCGCGCGCTTCATGAGCGGCACGATCGCACCCGCGTCCATCTTCGTTCGCACCACGAGGCTCATGGTTTGGGCAGGCGCCTGCGGGTAGGGAATGTAGATCGTCGATCTTGGCGCTTTGTCGAGGCCCTCATCGAGCACACTCCCCACGACGCCGACGATCTCCCGCGCTGGATGCGACGGATCTCCGAGATTGAGATGACGGCCGATCGGGTCCGCGGAACCGAAGCACGTTCGCGCCAAGGTCTCGTCGATGATCGCGACGCGCTGGACGTCCGCGGTGTCGAATGCCGTGAAGACACGACCCGCTCGCAGGGGGATGGCCATCGTTTCGAAGTACCCGGCGGTGACGATGCGGAAATCACCGGTGAACTGATCGGATGGCGTGAACCCTCGCTCTGCGACGAAGAACCCGCCGGTATGCTGGTCGTCCTGACTCATTGGCAGGATCTCGGTGAACGCGGCCGATTGGACGGATGGAATCGCGCGGACGCGGTCCAGAAACTGACCGACGGCTGCCGCGCGCGCCGCCGGCTGCCGGTACTTCGAATCCGGCGCATCGTCCGGAAACTTGATCTGCACGGTGACCAGATCCTGGGGGCTGAACCCGGGCCGAACGGTCATCAGATTCCAGAAGCTCGTCATCATCAAGCCGGAGCCGATGAGCAGCACGATCGCCAGGGCGGATTCCGTCACGATCAGCGCGGCCCGCTGGCGACCCGTGCCGGCTGTCGGACCGGTCAGCCGCGCACCATCGCCGAGAGCGTCGGCTGGCCGGCTCCGCAGACAAATCAGCACCGGTCCCAGGCCGAAGATGACGCTGACCGCGATCGAGACGAGCAGGGCAAACCCAAGGACCGCCAGGTCGATGTGGCTCTGCGGCAGCGGCACCTTCGACGCGGCGGCCGGCACCGGGATCGACGCCGGCATCACGACGCGCAGCAGAGCGTCGCCCCACGTGGCGGCGAGCAGGCCCACGGCGCCCCCAGCGAGCCCGAGCAGACCGCTCTCTACGAACATCTGCTGAACGAGCCGGCCGCGACTCGCGCCGAGCGCGGTCCGGATGGCGATCTCCTTCAGGCGCCCAATCGTCCGAACCAAAAGAAGACCGGCCACATTGGCGCAGGCAATCAGGAGGACCAACGCCACGGCGCCGAGCAGGACCAGGAGCGCCGGCCGGATGTACTGCACCGCGACATCTCGAATCGGCACGACGACGATGCCCCAGCCTGTGCGATCGCCGGGTCTCGCCGAGGCGACTCGCGCGGCGACGATATTCATCTCTGCCTGGGCGCTGCCGAAAGTTGCCGATGGCTTCAGCCGACCGAAGACCCCAAGCTCCGAGTCCGCCTGTCGGAGACGAGCGATCGGCCACGGCACCACGACGTCCGCCGGGTACCAAAAGCACGCGTCCGCTGGAAGCACGCCGATCACCGTGTAGACCTCGCCGTTGAGCGTCAGGCCACGGCCGACGACAGCCGGATCCGCGTTGAAGCGCCGCTGCCAATACGGTGCTGTGAGCAGGATGGTATTTTGCGTGCTGTCCGCGGGTTCGAACGCGCGTCCGAGAATCGGGCGAACGCCGACAAACTCCGCGAAATTCGTGGTGACGCGCAGGCCTCTCACCTGATCGGGCTCGCCTCCGCCGGTGATCGTCCCGCTCCCGTGCTCGAAGAGAAACAGCTCCTCGAACGGAGTGTTCTGTTCAGTCCAGTCCAGATAGTCCAGCCCGCTCGGACCGACACGGCTGCGTCCAAGCGACTGGTTGTCGATCCAAATCACCGCAACACGGCCATCGTCCCGGATCGGCAACGGACGCAGCAGGCTGGCGCGGACCACGCTGAATATGGCGGTATTGACGCCAACGCCGAGCGCCAGGACCAGCGTTGCTCCGACAGTGAAGCCGGGCGTCTTTCGCAGTGACCGCGCCCCGTAGCGCAGGTCGCGCGCGATCGCCCGGAGCCACGGCAAGCCGGCGCGATCGCGGTAGTCTTCTTTAACCGCCTCGAGCGAGCCGAGCGCGAGCCGCGCCGCGCGCCGTGCATCCTCCGGCGTCATGCCGGACCGCAGGTAGTCGTCGATGTGGAGTTGGAGATGGCTCTCGAGCTCGTCCGCTAAGTCACGATCGCGGCGGCGCTCGGTGAATGGCGCGGTGAGGCGCAACATCCAGGCTCGTATGGCTCGAAGTCTGGTGGGCGTTGGACCCATCGACGTATGAGACGGTCGCCGGCCGCCCGATGTTCCTATTAGATTCCCATAGGAAGCAGCCGGCGCCGTAGACGTCGCGCTATTCGGCCCGCAACGCGACGACCGGATTCTCAGGCCGGATCGCCCCGCTCGAACTCGACCCAGACGCCTTCACGGAACTGCCTCGGTTGGCGTGGTGTCTAACGTGCACCGTTCGCACGAGGTTTCAGCATGCGGCGTTGGACGATACGCCTCGTCGTTGTTCTGTGCAGTTTGATCGTCGTTGCTGCGCTCACGGGAACCGCGTACCAATGGCTTGCGACTCGAAAAGACCTGGCGCGAACTCCGCCTCCCGGACACCTCGTCGACATCGGCGGCTATAGGCTGCACCTGTGGTGCACCGGCACCGGCGCGCCTGCCGTGATCCTCGACAGCGGCCTGGGCGGCTCGAGCGCTGATTGGGGCTTCGTCCAGCCTGACGTGGCTCGGTTTACGCGGGTGTGCTCGTACGACCGCGGAGGCATGGGCTTCAGCGATCCTGGCCCGTCGCCGAGAACAGCGCGCCGCAACGCGAGCGAGCTGGCCGAACTCCTCAACCGTAGCGGGATGGTCGGACCGGTGGTGCTCGTCGGCGCCTCCATCGGGGGGTTCGATGTCCGCGTGTTCGCGTCCGATCACCCCGAACGCGCCGCGGGTCTCGTGCTGGTCGATGCTTCCCACGAAGGGGACGCTCATCAAGTGCCGCACATCGCACGGTTTGTTCCCGTGCTGTCAAGGATCGGCGTCCTCCGACTGCTCGGCATGTCGTTCGGCCTGAGGGTCGAATCGCTGGCTCCTTCAGTGCAACAAGTCGCGCGCGCGACGAGATTCCGCACAGAGGGATACCAGGCGGCGGCCGACGAGATCATTCACATTCAGGAAAGCGCCGAAGAAGTCAGGAGCTCACGCCGACGGCTGACCATCCCCGTCCTCGTCGTCACTGGTGCGCGAGGAGCAGACGAGAGTTGGCGACGCTGGCAACACGATCTGGCGTCGCTGTCAGTACGAGGATGTGTGATCGTCGCTCAACGATCCGGTCACGTTGTCGCGCTCGACCAACCAGAGATCGTGGAAAACGCGATCCGGACGGTCGTGGAGACAGCCAGGGGCCACGATGTGCCCCTGTGCGTCACGTCCGCAGCATCCCCGGCTGATGGCGGCCGACCTCGGCAATGACCGACGAGGCGCGGCTCATCCTCGCTACTTCAGCTCCGCGTTACGCTTCTGAATTGTCGCCACACAAGCGCGGATCCGCGCCGCGGCGATCGCCGGCGCGGTCGCGGCATCCTTCGCGAGATCGGCGGCCAGGCTCTCGAGCTTCGTCTTCGCCGCGCTACGGGCCGAGCCGCTCGATTCCTCGACTTGCTTCATCGCCGCGCTGAGCGCGTCCGCGCGTTCTTGCGGCAGCGACTTGGCGCGCGTGAGCTGATCCAGATACGCACGGGCGACGACGAAGCTGGCCGGCCACACGTAATGCGGCTGGCACTGCGGGTTGAGATCGCTCGGCGCGCCACACCCCTCGCGCGTCGCCAGCTTGGCGGCGTCGATTTCGTTCTGCGAGAGATACTCGCTCGGCGTCAACTCGAACACGTCCAGCCCGCGCGCGATTTCCGAGCCGTAGAGGTAGCCGTTGTAGTAGTAGACCCCCCAGTAGCCGCCGATGATCAGTTGATTCGCGTCGATCGGCCCGCGATCGAAGTATGCGATCTCCTGGATGTGGGCCGGGTCGGTGAAATCGAACACCGTCGCGCCGCCCTGGTAAAAGGCCTGCGACATGATGTCGCGTCCGGGCACCGGCACGAGGCCGCCGTTGTGTGCCACGCAGTTCTCGGTCGCGGTCTGCCACGCCGGCATCTTGTAGTAGCCACCGAAGTGCAGATGGCGGCCGTCGCCCGTGCCCTGGATGTCGTACACCGCGTCGCCGCCCCACATCGGCGGATCGGTCGCCTGGCACATCGGGTTCGTGCCGCCGCCCCACTCGTCGGAGAACAGCAGTTTCGTCGCGTCGTTGTTGAACGTCGCGGAGTGCCAGAACGCGAATGCCGCGTCGGCGACGTCATCCAAGCGCTTCGGGTGTGTCACGTCCTTGATGTCGAGCAACAGGCCGTTGCCGGAACAGGCGCCGCCGAGCAGTTTCGCGAACGGATAGCTGGTGACGTCATGGCAACCCGCGGTGGGATTCGGGCTGGGTTCGCCCGTGCCCTGTCGCCGGCCGTGGAGGCTCGCGAGCTCGCCGGTGTTGGCGTCCGCGAAGATGTACGCGTGATTGACCACCGCCGCCTGTTCGGGATGTGCGAGCGGCACCTTGATCACGTCGATGCCGTAGCTCGACGTGTTCGGCGCGGCCGGATCGGCGACGCAACCCGCCTTCTCGTCGGACGACCGAATGCCGGACGTGCCCGAAACGTAGATGTAGATGTTGTCCTTGTCGTTGGGATCCGTGACGAGCGAATGCGTGTGCGAACCGCGGCAGGTCTGCACGCCCGCCACTTGTCTGGGCTTCAGCGGATCAGTGATGTCGAAGATCCGGACGCCGTACATGCGGTCCGGGTCGGGGGGAGCCGTGCCGCGTCCGCCGCCAGCTCCGCGTCCGGGCGCGGCCGGTGCCGGCGGATTCGCTGCGCCTGCTGCGGGGGGCGTCGCGCCTGCTGCCGGAGGCGTGGCTGCTGCGGCCGGAGGCGCGGCACCGCGTCCGCCGCCGCGTCCGGCCGGCGTCGCCGATCCGCAATCCAACCGGCCATAGCCCTCGACGGACATGAAGGCGAGGTGCCCCCAGATCGAGACGTCCCCCTGCCCGCCTGGGCACGCCACGATCGTCTCCAGCTTCACTCTCGCGGGATCCTCCACGTTGTAAAAAATCAGCCCGTGGAAGTTGCCCTGGAGCGCCAGCCTGCCGTTCAACCCAAACGCCAGGTCGGAGTTCGCGTAGTCGAGGCTGCGGCCGGTCGCGTTCGGGTCGTACATGCCTTCCGGCTGGCGCATGCTCGACACGACCTTCAGGTTCATCGCGACCTGACCGGCGTCGTACTTGCCGGGCGTGAGGCCCTCGCGCTTGTCCGGCATGTGACACGGCACGCCGCCGCCACGTCCGCCCCCACGGCCCCGGCCAGCGGCCTGGGCGTCGGGAGTCTGTCCGGCGGCTGCCGCTTGAGCTGCGGCAATCTGCTCGGGCGTACACGGCTGCGGAATCGGAATCTGTCCGCGGCCCGGCTGCTGTTGCGCAGGCACGGCGCCAGCTGGGGGAGGTGTCGCGGGATTCTGCGCGAACACGGTGGCGACAGCCAAACTCGCAGCTGCGGTAGCGACGATGAGCCGAAGGTGATGGCGCGGGTTCATGACTTTTCCACTGGCCTCCCCAAGAGTCCGTACATGCGAGTGATTTCCATCCGCTGATCGTTGTCGACTTGATTGCAGAAGTCGCCGATGTTCGTCTCACGCGCACCGCCGCCGGCGCGCAGGTCGGCGACCATCGTCAGCGCACCTTTGTGATGCTGGATCATGCCCGTGAGAAAGAGCTCGTCGAACTTGCCACCGCGCGCCGCGTCGAGCGCCTTCATCTGCTCGGGCGTGAGCATGCCCGGCATCGCGGCCATGTCCATCGTGCCCATCATCGCCGCGCCGTCGGGCATGATCATTGGCACTTCCTGTTTTCGTGCAGTGAGCCACTCCTTCATCGCCTGAATCTCGCCGGTCTGCGAGATCGTGATCTTCTTGCCCATGGCGATCAGCTCGGGCGTCTGGGTGTGGCTGGGAATCATCGCCGCCATCAGCAGGGCCTGATTGTGATGATGAATCATGCCCTGCATGAACTTCACGTCGGCGTCGGTGTAGTTGTTGTCGTGAAACGCCGGGACGCTCGAGACGACGGTTGACGCCTGGCCTGGCGCCCCGGGCTGAACGATCGCGTGAGCGGCAGGCGTTGACGCCGGCTTGTCGGCGACGGCGCCGCCGGCCTGGTGGCAGCCGGCGCACGCTGCCACGGCAACGGCCAGCGCGAGGTTGGAGATCGGCAGTCTGCTCATGACCGTCACACCTGCCCACCGTAGCTCCGGAGGAACGGAGGCGGGCTCTCGAAGCAGTGAGGTGCAGTATGCCCCAAAACGGTCACTTAATGCCCGCCTTGCTGGATCGGGCGCCGCGCCCGGCCCGCCCGTTCCACCACATCAACACGCCTGTCACGGCCTGGCTCGCGAGGACCAACGACGCCAGCGCCCAGAGGATTTGCGTTGGCCCTCCGTAAATATCGCCGGTGTGCAGCGCGCGCTTGATGTCGATGAGATGCTGGCCCGGCTCGGCCGTGCGCGTGCTCACGGCCAGCAGCACCGTTCCGCGGTACCGATCGACGTAGACGTGGCTCCGGCCAGCGGGGGTGTGGTCTTCCGGGTACTTGAGCTGCACGGCGACAGGCGATCGAGACCCCGGCGGGATCACGATGTTCATGATGTCGGCGCCGGGCACAGCCGCGCGCGCCGCGGCGGAGATCGCATCGAGCGGCGCGATCGGCGCGCCGGGATCGCCATCCGGTTGCGCAGGTGGCGACGGGGCGGGGCGCCGGTCGAGCCGTCGCATCAGGTCGTCGATCTGGTCGACGTGCACCCACACGCCCGTCGACGTGATCAGAAGCAGCACGACCGACGAGAAGATCCCGAGCGAGTGATGAAGATCGTAGTTCAGGCGCTTCCAGGATTCACGGGATCGGAGACGCCACAGCTTGTCGCGCCACCAGATCACGGCACCGCTCACCACGAGCAGAAAGGCCGCGCCCGTCGCCACGGTGACGACGGCCGCGCCCGTTTCGCCGCCGAACAGGCGGGTATGCAGCGCGTGGGCGGTTTGCAGAAACGAGACGAGCGTGCCGGGCGTGGCGGGATCAGCCACGACGTCGCCGGTGTACGGGTTGATCGTGACGGACACCGCGCGACCGCGTCCGCCGAGTGGCGCGACTCGAAAGCTCCACGCCAGCTCGGGACCGTCACCGAGCACGACGGTCGTGACCGCGCCTCCGCCGCTTGCCGCGCGGGCGCGCGCGCCAAGCACGTCGAGCGAGAGCGGCGTGCCGCCGGGTGCGACATGCGGTCGGCTCGCCCGAGCGACCGGTCCCTCGAGGACAAGCAGCGCGCCGCTCGCCGCCGCTACGGCGACGAACACGCTCACGGTCAGCGCGAGCCAGCGATGAAAGAGCAGGAACGCACGATGCATCGGTTGGATGGCGAGCTACCGGCTCACGATCCTCGCTGTGCGCTCGGCGAGGTCGCCGAAAGCAAGACCAGCGATAGGCCTGCGACCAGGAGATAGCGCACGGTGCCCTATGCTACGCGAGGATCGCGACGTTTCCTCAGTGTCGCGGGTCTGGCCTCGAAGCTCGGCCCTACCTGATGGTCACCACCGCCGCCGCACTGCGGCCGGTCAATTCTGGCGCGTACATCGCCTCGGCTTTCGCGCCGGCGGCCGTGAACGAGCCGGCGGTCGTGGCACGGACAAGATAGGTGAACTCGTGACGTCCGGCGGAGAGACGCGTCGCAAACGCGAGCACGCGATCGTCGAGCTTTTCGACGTGATCGAATCCGCCACGCCGCCACCAGGCGACGAAAGTCTGGTTGGGGCCGTTGGTCGTCGCCTCGCGTGCCAGGTCGAGCGCCGTCGTGCTCAGCGACTCGTCAATCGGCTCGAATCCCGCGGGCATTCGATCATCCAACGCGATGAACTTGCCTTCCGCGGGCAGATTGACCGTGACGGTCACTCGAATCACATCGCCGACGTTGAAGGTCGTCGCGGCCGGAGGGACGTCGCCGCCCGGAACGAAGAGCGCAAATTTACGATCGATGTGTATGCCCCGATCGAGTGGATCCGGCGGCTCGGGCGCCAGGTAGCGAAGACGCGTCGAGTAGTAGACGCGTCCCGTCCCCGTTCGGGCGACCTCGAGATCCCGCGTGGCGCCCGCAATCGTCTTCGCCAGTTCCGTCATCGGAATCTTGAACTCGTGCGTCGTCGTGCTCCGGCCCGCGAACGACGCCGTGCCGACGGCCGTCGTGCCAAGCTTCACCGTCGTGGTCATCTGCGGCACGTCGCTCTCGAACGTGCGGTAGTACGACACGAGCGCGGCGAGCGCGGTTGCGTTCTCATAGGTCGTGCCCCAGCGGCCGTTGGTGCGAGAGGCCATCAGCCATCGTGCCATCGGCGCCGCCAGCGTGTCGGCGTCCTGACGACGCGACAGGCCCTCGAGCACAACAGCAGTGGCCCGCACGTTCGAGTTCCACAACCACGCGAGGGAGTCATCGTCCATCTCCTCCACATGCGCGCGATCGGCTTCGACTCGCGACGCATTGCTGATGCGCCGCACGACGTCCTGGTAGCGCGGGCCCCGCTCGCCGCTTCCGGCCATTGCGTCGGCCAAATACGACAGCGAGAAGACCGGCATGCGTTCGGCGACGCCGTACAGGCGCGTGACATCCGCGCGCGCATCGCGGCCGAACGCGGTCAGCACCTTCGCCGCGTATGCCTGTGACGCCGCCCAGGCGGGCCACCACTGCACCTCGGGCGGTTGCTGCCGCTGCTGGCGTTGCAGGTAATCGAGCCCGCGATTGATCGCGCCCTGATCGATGGTCATCTTGAGATCGCGTGACGTGCGCCACACGTCGAGCACATAAGCCGTGAGATATGCAGACGTCGCCTGACACTGGCCCGGCCAGAACGTGATGCCGCCGTCTCCGCACTGGAATCCGTAGAGCGCATCGAGCGCCGATGCTGCATTGGCGCGAGCGGCCTCGGGCTTGACGCCCGGCAGTGTGAACGCGCCGCCGAGATCAGCGGTCAGCACCAGCGCGAGCGCGCGCGAGGCCTTCGCTTCGGCGCATTCGTACGGGTACTCGTTGATGTACCGCACGCTCTCGTCCAATCCGACCAGCGCCGTTGACGCGAGGTTGATCGTGAGGCCACCAGCGCCCGGCACCGCACCTGTCGGCAGCATCAGCTTTTCGATCGCCTTCGATGTCGTGTCGCCGTACGCCGCCACGGTCTCCAGGCGCGACGGCATCGTCACCGGCAGCGTCGTCTCGAACGCATCGGTCTCGTCGCCGAGCTTGACGGTCATCTGCACGCGCACCGGTGCGATCGATCGCGCGATGGCGTCGAAGCGCACGGCCTGCGTCTCGCCGGCCGAGAGATGGATGGTCCTGACGGCCGCGCCCTCGAATCCGAGCGCCGTGCCGTCGAGACTGCGAACGGTGATCACAGCATCGCCGCTCGCCGAGCTGCCATTCGTCACCGTCGCGCCAAAGACGGCACGATCGCCGCGTGACAGGAATCGCGGGAACGCGGGCAAGAGCGTCAACGGCTTGGTGACCTTGATCTCGCGCTCGCCGGATCCAAACAGCTCGGCCTGATCGGCCACCGCCATGATGCGGTAGGTCGTCAACGAGTCGGGCAGCGTGACGTCCTTGGTCGCGCGGCCGTTCGCATCCGTCGTCGTCGAGCCGAGCCAGAAGACGACGGGACGGAAGTCCTTGCGGAACGCGAAGGCTGGGCCGGCACCCGGGACCGCTTCGAACGAGTCGAAGTTGAAGTACGACGGCGAGGAGTTCGAGGCGAGATCGGTGATGCTGCCGCCCTCGAGATTCCATTGAACGCCAGTCGTCGTCGCCTTCGTATCGACCACGGGCGAGGCCGCGGTGACCGTCATCTCCTCCGAATAGCCGATCTGTTGGCCGGACGCACCGCCGCCGCGACCGCCACCGGCCCCACCACTCTGGACACTCCCATCGTCCTTCACCAACGCGCGCCGGCTGATCATCCGCTCGCGCGTGTCTTCCGTCAGCACTTGCAGATCGCGGCGAGCGTAGATGGCCTTCACGATGTCGGGCGTCGTGTAGTTCGTGAGCGAGAGCAAGCCGTAGTCCACGGCCCACAGTGCGACTTCGGCTGATGCTGGCTTGCCGCTCGCGTTGCGTACAGCGACCGACACCTTCGCTGGCGCGTGCGGCAGATACTCGTCGCGGTCGGACGACACCCTCACGTTCAGGCGCTTCGACTGGTCGTCAACCGTGAGCATCGTGTAGCCCACGCGAAACGCAGGCTGGCCGGCGTCGGTGCCGTCCGGCGCGAGCGCGTCGGCGGTACGGCCTTTGACGAGCAGGACAGACACGAACACGTTCGGCACATCGCCGGCGGTGATCGGCACATCGACGGTGTCCTGCGTCGACGAGATGCTGACCTGCTGGTACCGACGCACGCCTTCTCGCTCGACGGTGACGAGCGCCGTCGCCCGCTCCCAGGGCGACTGAATCATCACCTTCGCCGATTCGCCAGGCTTCCACGTCTCGCGCTCAGGCACGAGCGTGATCTTGTTGCCGTCCGTGCGCCACGACGCCGCGCCGCCGCCGATGCCGTAGAAACGGACGTCTGTCCGCGTGTGACGCCCCGACGCGTCGACGGCCGTCGCGTGCAGGACATACGAGCCGCCATCTTTCAGAGGAATCTCGAGTGGGACGGGCGTCGAGGCCGAGCGCACGTTCCACTCGCCCGCGGGCGTCTCCTTCCGCTGCCAGTCGCTGATCACCGCCGCGCCGGCGCCTCGGCCGCCCACAGTCGGTCTCGGACCGTAGAACCACTCCTCGCGCGCCAAGGAGATTGTCACCGGCACATCGGCGACCGCGCGGCCGCTCAGGTCGGAAACGACGATCTCGGTCTTCGCGGGGTTCGTGACGTTGACGAACATCGAAGGTCGCTTGAGACCGACGTAGATCGCGGCGGGATTCACGACCATCTGCGCGCTATTGGCAATGTGCTGCGCCGACACGCTGGTCACGTCGCCGCTGAGCAGATAGCTGAACGCGTAATCGACGTCCGCCTTTGTCTGAATCGGCACATCAACGCGGCCGTTCGTGTCGAGCGTCTCGTTCTTCTCGGCGACATCTGGACGCAGACCGGACAGATCCGGCATGTAGCCGAATCCGTAGGTCGACTCCTGATACTTCTGGCGAATCGCATCGGGCACATTCGTCACGACGTTTCGCCAGACCCGCCAATGCACCGGCTGCGACTCGAGCGCCTTGCCGAACAGATACTTCGCATCGATGACGCCATGCAGCGTCTCGCCCAGCACCGGCGGATCCGCGGTCAACGTCGCATCCACGCGGACGTCGGGACGGCGGTAGGCGGCGACGAGGAAGCCACCGCGCACGATCTCGCGCGAGTTGTAGTTGTTGTTGACGAGGGCAGGCCCGGTGGCGCGTGAGGCGGTCGGGTCCGCGTTGATCGTGACGGTGTAATAGCCCAGCGCGGCATCGGCCGGCACATGCCACGTCCAGTCGATGCTGCTCCAGCGATTCGCGTCAGCCACGCGGTGATCGACCTCGCGATTGCGGCTGTCGGTCACGCGCACGTCGAGCTTGGTGCCGGGCGCCAGTGGCGTTGGGCTGTCGGCCGCGTCGTGACGCAGGACAGCTTTGACGTGCAGGTCTTCACCCTGTCGATACGCACCGCGGTCGGTGAAAACCGCCCCTCGCAGCACCGCGCCTGCGCCGGCCCGGTAGTTGACTGAGAACCGATACGGCTGCACCGTCGATCCCCAATCCGCGCCGACGTATCCGACGTCGCCGTCCTTCTCGGCCGTGACGATGAAGGGCGGGCCGCGACGGGTGCCCGGCGGACGCAGCTCGAGCGCGGGCGCTCGAGCGACGCCTTCGCGATTCGTGGTGCCGGTCCACAACACGCGGTTCGCGTCGTTCAGGATCGAGACGTGCGCCTCGGCCACCGGGAGCGCGTTGTCGAGGCGAGTCACGAACACGAGGGTGGACGCCGCGCTGTCCTTCACGCTGATGCCGAGATTGGTCACCTGGATGATCGACGAGCGGAACCCGAGCATCGGTCGTCCCGCGGAGTACGGCAGCGACTCGCCGCCGGACAGTCCGGCCCACACCAGACCCGTGCCGGTCGGAGAAAGGACGCCGCCGACGTCGATGCCGTGGGCCTCGGTGAGATCGGGTGTCGTCGCGAACGCGCGCGTCGTGCTGGCGACGGGCGGCATGATGCCGGTCCCGCTCTGCGCGAGCTCGATCAGTCTCGTCATGAGCTCATTCGTCGGCACCGGCGCGATCCATTGAGTGGCGTCCAGGACATTGCGGGATACCAGCGGAAGCTTCGGCCCACCGCCCGATTCCCAGACGCCGCCGGAAATCGTCAGGAAGGGCAGCTCATGCCCATTCGAGATCACGCCCACAAACGGATAGCCGAGTGTCTGGCCGTCGATTGATTGCACCGACGAGTCGATCCGTACCGCCCACGACGTCATCGGCGGCTGACGAGGGAATCCCACCTGACTGAGGAAATTGACCATCTGATCCGCATTCGGCGGCGGCCCTGAGGGCGTCACCGTGACATCGGCCCCAGCGCCCGTCACGTCGTGTACGTCCACGGCGCCGGCAAGCGCGCTCGCGCGCGTCGGGATACGAAACCCGATGAAGGTGGATCGGGCCGGATCGCACGCCGCGACGCACGCGAACTTGTCGATGAAGAACGCGCGGTCGAGCGTCTGCTGGCTCGACTGTGCCGCATGCGTGGCCGGTCCGCCCGGACTCGGCATCGTGTCGTCGATCTCAATCGTGAGTCGCGCCTCTGGCGACGGGGCGGTCGTCGTCTCGAGCACGACGCGATCGGGGGCGTTCTGCCAGTTGAAACGCTTCTCATCCCACGACTCGGCCACGCGCACGCCGACCGGATCGCTCGCGCGGGTGACCCGATCGATCGCCGCGACCTTCGCGTCGAATCGCGCGAGCCCCGCCGGATCGGTCTGCTCGAGCCGCACCCGAGCCTCGGGTTGCAGCACCGGCGGCGTCCAGGTGTGCGGCGCGAGATGCACATGAGTGTGGGCCGCGACATCAGCCGGCCGCACAGGCTGGTTGAAACGCAACATCAACACGGCCGGATCGTCGAAACGGCCGTTCTTGCGGTACCACAGCGTCTGGAGGAGCCGCACGGTTGGCGTCGTGAAATCGAATTCGAATGGCGTTCCCAGCGTATGGCCCGTCAGGCTCGCGGCCGTTGCGTTGATGCGGACCGTGTAGCGCGTCGCGTACGGAAACGGCGTGTCGGGATCGGGCGAGAAGATCAGCGTTCGCGTTCCCGACCAGAACCAGTGACCGTTCTGCGCGGGCGTCATCGTGATCCACGACGGCTGCCCGACCACCGCGGCCGAGCCGATCGCGATCATCGGCTCGGAGAACATGATGCGCACGTCGTTGGCATCGGCGAGCTGCGCCACCTCGCCATTCGGCGCGTGGCTCACGATCGTGAGCGCGGTCGCCTGCCATGCGGCGTGCGACGTCACCTGCGCGACGACCGCCAGCAATACGCACGAGAGCGTGATCCGGCGAGTCATGACACCGGACCCCGCCAACCGATCGCCGCACCTTCTGCAGACCCACGGCAAGACCGGCCCGATGCATCGGCTTGGTGTCGCGCAATCAACTTTCCGGATCGCGTGAGCGCCGCGGACGTGTCACCGATTGAACCTTGAATGACCCGGGCGCCTGGAGAAGGCGCCGGTTGCTGGCTGAGAATCACCGATTCAACGGCTCTGCAGGCGAGAAGACAGACGAAAGGAACACGCAGACGTGCGGACATGACTCCTCCGAGTCAGGCAGTCAAACAAAACGCTGGCGTTGCTCCGAGGGCGCTGTAGTGCAAACCGGAGGCCATCTAAATCCAACCTCCGGCAGGAAGCGGTCATCCCCTGTGCGGAAGGATCAGCACCTTTCCATTGGGGTTCGATTCGAGCGCTGTGTACGCGTCGACGACGCGATCCAGCGTGAAGAGGCCCGCGACAGGACCGGTCAACTGTCGTTTGCCGGCCAGAGTCAATGCTTCGGCGACGAACGACCCAACGTCGTCGCGGCCGACGAGGCCGGCTCGCGGTCCGTACTTCGTGACAAAGACGGAGCCGGCATCCATCACGTCGCCAAGTTCGATCAGCGGTAGCGCGCCCGATAGTTGCCCATAGTTGATCAAGCAGCCACGCGGAGCCAGGAGCTGCAGGTTGGTGCGATACATTGAGGCGCCAATCGGATCGAAGACGGCGGAGACGCCACGACCGTCCGTCGCCCTCTGGACCACTTGACTGACGTCCTCACTCGACCGATCGATGACGAGTGCGGCTCCCGCCGCACGAGCTCTTTCGACGCGAGCGCCACTTGCGATGCCAATGACCCGCACCCCCCGCTCCGCCAGCGAAGCCACCAGCAGTAAACCAACCGAGCCGGCGGCGCCCCAGACAACGGCCGTGGAACCTCGTTCCAACGGCCAATGGCGTACGAGTCCCGCCGCGGTGACGCCGCCGTGTGCCAGGCTCGCGCCGTCCTCGAAACTCAGGTTGTCCGGGAGACGGGCCATCATCGCTGCAGGAGCGACGACAAACGTCGCGCACGATCCAAAAACGGCCGTCCAGCACACGCGCGTTCCAAGCGTGATGTCGACATCAGATCCCGCGGCGGCCACCACGCCTGCACCCTCGAAACCAGCAGCGTACGGGAACGGGACACTGATCGAGTACGTGTTCGCTCGAATCAGGGTCTCGACATGATTCAACCCGACGGCTTCGACCCGGACGAGTACCTCGCCGGACTTCGGCGGTGGAAGACGCTCGACGTCGACCTGGAGAACATCGGGCGCACCGGGTCTTCGCGCATACGCAACCCGTCGCTCCACGGAACCATCGGTCATGCACTATGATGTAAGCAAATACTTGCTTTTGTCAGCTTGCATTCATGGTCAGAACGAAGGCGGCACGTCGAGCGAGGCTTTCTCCGAGGAAATCGCCTCGGCAGGAGCGCTCGCGAGCCACGGTTGAGGCGATCCTGGAGGCGGCGACTGACATTCTCATTCGCCAGGGTGCCGGTCGTCTGACCACAAATCGGATCGCCGAGCGCGCCGGCGTCAACATCGCGTCGCTCTATCAATACTTTCCAGGCAAGCACGCCATCATCGCCGAACTCCGGCGCCGGCATGGGGCGAAGGAGCGCGCGGCGGTACGACGCGTCCTGGTCGAGGGTCGCGGAAGCGATCTCGAGGCGATGGTACGGGCCTTGGTGTCAATGGGCGTCGCGGCGCACGCGGTGAACCCGGAATTGCACCGTGTCTTCACAGAGGAGTTGCCGCCGCTTCGGTACTCGGAGATCTCGGCCGCCGACGCATCCCTGATTGCCGAATTTCGAGCGCTCGTGACGCGCTCGGCGACGGGACGCAGAGATCCCGACCTGACCATGTGGATGGCCGCGACCGCCGCCGGTGCCGTCATTCATCGCGCAGTCGTCGAGCGCCCGGACGATCTGACGAACGGTTCGATTGCGGACGAACTGGTCAGGTTGCTGGTGCGCTACTTGAGGTGATGCCGCGACTCAGAGAGTATCCTCAGTTCATGCCCGAGCTGCCCGCCGCGAAGCCGGCCGGCGTCGTCGCGAAGACATCACGGCGCGTTGCCGTCGCACTGACGATGTCGACCGGGGTCGGCCTCCTGCTGTTAGCTGGCTGGACAGGTAGCCGATCCTCCCTCTTTCTCCGCACCGTCATCCTCGGTCTGTCGGCCACGACCGCTTTCGGACTCTTCGAAGTGTGGCCACGCCGTCTCCCTCGATGGCTCCAGCGGTGGGCCCTGCAGGTCGTGGCTGTCGGCGTTGTCATGCCGGCGACGACGATTGTCGTCTACTGGCTGTCCACACCGCGTGGTGCTCCCCCGTTTTGGAGCGATTCGGCCCGGATGAGCGGGTGGACGCATCTGACGTTCGCGGCGGTGCTGCTGGCACCCTGGGCGGCGCTCGCGGCGATCGTCCGCCAGAAGGAAGCGTTCGCTCGCGAGCAGAAACTCGCGTTCGCGCTCGAGCGCAGTGAGCTCGAGCGAGAGGCGCTCGACGCTCGGTTGCACCTTCTGCAAGCGCGGGTCGCTCCGCATTTCCTCTTCAACACACTCGCGAACGTACAGGCGCTCGTCGATGCGGGCTCACCGCAGGCGTCGGCCGTCCTTCGGAGCCTGACCGCATACTTACGCGCGGCAGTACCGCTGCTGCAGGAGCCCGCCGCGACGATCGAGCGCGAGCTGGAACTCGTTCGACCGTACCTCGAACTGATGCAGATGCGCATGCCCGATCGGCTTCGATACGCGATGCACGTCGACCCGTCAGCGTTGAAGGTGCGATGCCCTCCCACGACGCTGTTGACGCTCGTCGAGAATGCCGTGCGGCACGGGATCGACCCCAGCGAAGAAGGAGGCCGGATCGAGATTGCCATCGACCGGCGCGATGACCGCTGCGTGATCCGCGTCACCGACACCGGCGCCGGTCTCCAGCCGTCGGTGGACGGTCTCGGGACCGGGCTCGCGACCCTTCGCGAACGGCTGCGGATCGTGTTTGACGATGCCGCCGATCTCCGGCTGACGTCTGCCGCCGGCGGCGGTGTCGCGGCGGAAATTGACATGCCGGTGCTGACATGAGCGCCCACGCGAGGGCGTTGATCGCCGACGATGAACCGCTGCTGCTCGATGCGCTGCGACGCCAACTCAAGGTCGCCTGGCCGGAACTCGAGATTGTGGCCGAGGCGAGGAACGGGCGAGAGGCGGTCAGACTGTTCGACGAGCGGCGTCCTGACATCTGCTTTCTCGACGTCCACATGCCGGGGCTTTCCGGCGTCGATGCGGCGAACCATATCGGCCGCCAGGCGCATCTCGTGTTCGTCACGGCGTACGATCACTACGCCGTGCAAGCCTTTGCGCAAGGCGCGCTCGACTACCTGCTCAAGCCGGTCGAACCGGCGCGGCTTGCGGAGACCGTGAGCCGTGTCAAGCAACGACTGCAGTTGTCGAGGCCCGCGATCAACACCGAAGAATTGTTGCGGCAGCTCGGCGAGCAGCTCGCGAATCTCCAGAGTGGCGGAGGCAAACGCGGCGCGTTGCAGTGGATTCGCGCGCAGGCCGGGAAGACCGTACGCGTGATCGCCGTCGACGACGTCGATTACTTTCGCTCCGACGCGAAGTACACCATTGTCGCCTGGCGCGATGGCGGCGCACCAGCCGAGGCGGTCGTGCGGACACCCCTGAAGGACCTGCTCGGGCAGCTTGATCCGGACCAATTCGCGCAAGTCCATCGGGCGGTTGTCGTGAACCTGCGCGCGATCCGCCATCTCAAACGCCATGACAACGAAACCGCGGAGATTCATCTGAAGGGACGGGGCGAAGTGCTGCCGGTGAGCCGGAACTACCTGCATTTGTTCCGTCAAACGTAGCCGCTGTTCGTCGGACAGGACCGCCGTTCGGCCACGCAGATCCGCTCTTCGTCGCAAGCCGGTTGTCTGAACGCGCCGGACTCGCGATTCTGGGGCCCGAGTGTTGAGCCGGCGGGGTCCCAAATGAAGCCAAACGCAATCTTGGTCGTCACATCTCTGCTCTCGATCCTCTTGCTCACCCTTCACGTTACGGATGACATCGTCCGTGGTATCTCGAAGGCTGAGTCTTCAAACACGGCGCTCCTCGTCCTTGCGGCCTTGCTGTATGGGACGCTCGTGCTCGCGGAACGGCGATCCGGGCACGTCGTGATGCTGCTCGTCGGCGTGTTTGCGTCAGCCATGCCCGTCCTCCACATGAGGGGCGTGCATTATCCCGAAATCGCCAGGTCCGCCGGCGGCTTCTTCTTCGTCTGGACGCTCTGGGCGCTCGGCGGGCTCGGCGGCACCACCATCATCCTCGCAGCACGCGGACTGTGGAGGCTCCGGCGTGCCGGGGGGAGATTTGATCCACAGCCATCTGTTGGAGGTTGACATGCATGACATCAAGGAGCGGCTGTCTCAATTGTGGATCTTCGCGTTATTGAACTACCTGTATGCGGACGTGGTTGCCCTGTTCGCTATTGCTGGCCGTCCAAATTCATTCGAGCCTCTCCCCCAATGGGCGCTGATGGCTTCAGCCGTCTTGATGGAAATACCCATCGCCATGATTCTGGCGTCTCGACTGCTTCCGTTTAGAGCGAACCGGGTCGCGAATATCATCGCCGGTGGCGTCCTGACCCTTGTCAACGGTTTCGTGACCTTCGTTCCGCCTCTGCTCGGATGGGGTAAGCCGCCCGCTTTTCCTGAGTACTTGTTCTTCGCAACGATCGAAACTGTTTGCACCTTGGTCATCATCTGGCAGGCGTGGACGTGGTCAAGAGTTGAGGGCAGTATCTAGGAGGTTCCAGGGCATTTCGTCGTCATCGACACCACGGCGCGACCCGCTCGAGCACGACTTCCAGCCCTTCGGCGCTGTTGAAGGGGCCGGCGGCTCTCCATGTTGATAGATTCTCGTCAGGACCGAGGCGGCGCCAGCGAACGGTCGGCCCGCTCGCATCGACCACGATCGGCACACTGGAACAGCCGGCATCTCGAGCCGCCAGGAGCACACCGCGCCACGAGAAACGGCCTCGTCCTTCTGGGCGAATCTGCGGAAGGGAACGTCTAGCAACCGGGGCAGTGGAGCGAGTTCCAGCCCCACGAGAGAAGATAGCGCCCCGCGGTTTTGAAGGCACCGTTGAGCGACCCGCCGAGCGCCACCGGATCTGACCCAGCGCCAGCCGACAACCGATCGGCAAAGTCATCGACGAAGCGCAGATTGCCAGTTCACGACCACGACAATGGGCGATGGTGGCGCGTCGGGCCTTGGCTGGTTCAACAAGAGTCGCATCCCATCGGCACTGACGACATATTGGTTGCGACCTGAGATGCCGAGGCCGGTCGGGTCTAGACGAGTCGAAAACAGTGCCGTCGGCGCGCCCACCTGGAGGCGGCCTTCTGTCGTGACGGCAACGGCCATTAATTCCCGATCGGCGCCGAGGAAGAAGAGTTCGCGTCCGTCCGCGCGCCATTGCGGATCAATGCCCCCGCTTGATGAGACTTGCCATCGGCTGCTCTCTGTGGGCGGGAACGATCGAACGTAGACTTCGTTTCGGCCCGACGCATCGGAGACGTACGTCATCCAGCGGCCGTTTGGCGAGATGTGCGCCCACACTCTTCGCGGCCACGGGCCAGGTATCGGTTTCGGAGCGGCGTCGCTTCCGGGCGCGACCCACCACAAGGTGCTCTCAGAGACGCCCGCGTCACGACTCGCCGCATACAGCACACTTCCGTCGCGCGACCAATCCAATGGACATGCATTTGTCTGTTCCGCCAGCACGCGCGCATCCGTCGATGCGGCGAGACTTTTCTCATACACGTGCGTGGCACCTGCCGTACGGCCGGACGCAAACACGAGCCGGGCGCCGTCGGGTGACCAGACGGGACAATTCGCCCATCCGGCCGGCGCCTTGAATGGCGACGCCATCCCCGCATGATCGAGATCCAGGATCCATATTCCGCGCGTGGCCGTGGCGGAATCGTACCGGCTGACTGCCACCCGGTGTCCATCCGGCGAAAATGCGGGATTCGAATCGCGCCCGGCTGCGCCCAACCATCCGAGCGGCGTGCCCCTTCGATCGAACCATCCGAGCTCGCGTGTCGGCGAGATGCGGTAGGCAAGCACCCCGGCCTCCGAAACGGTAAACATGCCCCGTGGCGTGTTGGCGTTGAATCCCACCTGATCCGCGCCGCTCACGGGCTGGGGGGCGCCTTTCACTTGAAATCCAGTGCCATCGAAGGGTTGCGCGAAGAGCGTGCCATCCTGGAGAAACAGCAAGTACCCGGGACCCGCATACAGCGCTTGCGAGGTCGCTCGGATGAGCGATCGGGGCTCTGTTCCATCGAGCGAACCCAATACGTTCCAGCTGTTGGTCGACCCGCCGGCGGTACCTCTTGCCAGATAGATGAAATGTCGCCCGTCCGGGAGAAAGTGCGGGAGAGAGTGTGCCTTCTCACCCCGCGTCTTATCGACCGCAGTGACCGCTGTAGGCATCCCACCACTCGCTGCGATCCGAGAAATGGCACTCCCATTGGAAAAAAGAATGACGCCGTCTCGGTTCCATGTGCCGCTCGGCGTATTGCCTCCCTCAAGGTGACAAAGTGTCCTAGGAGGCTGACCCAGCAGACCGACGATCTTCAGTTGATCGTCGGCGACGAATCCCAGATACAGGCTATCGGGCGACCAGAACGGACCGCGCGCGGCGTCCGTTCCCATGAGCTCGCGCGCTTGCAGTGAGTCGAGCGGCCGCACCCAGATACGCGTTTCCTCCCCCGGACGCAAGGCCAGGAACGCGACAAAACGCCCGTTAGGCGAGACCGACACAAACGAAGCGGAATCGCTGAACGTGGTTCCCTCGGGCGGCGAGATCGTGAAGCGTGTGATTTCCGGAAGGCTCGCCGGCGCCGACCGTGAAAGCATCCGCCACCCATATGCGCCAGCGATCAGGATCGTGACGATTGGGACGGTGATCCATGGCCCTGACCAGCGCTGTGAGGGAGCAGCGCGGACACCAGCAGCCGGACTGGACGGCGTTGAGATCGCTGGGTCGTGATGCTCGACAGCAACAGGCCGAACGGCCGCAATGAATCGATAGCCGTGCCGCGGCACGGTGAGGATGTATTGAGGTCGCTCGGGCCCCTCACCGAGCGCGCGGCGAAGCACGGCGACGTGTTGAGTCAGACTGTCTTCGGTGACGAAGCTGTCAGGCCAGACGAGCTTCAACAGCTCGTCCTTCTCAACGACGCGATCGCCGGTCGTCGCCAGCACGCGAAGCAAGTCGAACGCCTTGGGCGTCAGGGGCACAACGGTGTCGCCGCGCCAGAGCTCCCGTGTGCGGCAATCAAGGCTGAACGGCCCGAACTCGTAACGCTCGGATGCCACCCTTGTGTCCCTGCTCTCTCAGCGTTTCTCGTCGGTCTCTAGAATCTTCAGCGCAATCTCAGGCGACGTTGACCGTGAGTTCAGGACTTTCCCGCGGCGAAGTTCCACGATCTCCCCGGAAGCGCCCCTGAACCGCCTCCAGCGGACCGGGCAATTCTACGCCCGGTGGCCGAGCAACGCCATTTGCGACGACGCAGGGGTTAGGGAGGGAATGCCATGAACGGGGCTTCAGGAAACTCAATGGCCATCAGGCATCTGTGTTGGGGGCTGGTTGTTGCCGTGTCACTGGCCTGCGGCAACCCGGTCCCTCCACCTACGGGTCCCGCCCCGCCGCCCACGGGTACATCGTTCCCAACCGGCTCGTACTCCGGTCTCGACGGTTCGTATACCTTGACGCTCACCGCCTCGCCCAGCTGCTCGACGGTCACCGATGCGATCAGTCATCAGGTAATGGCGTTTCCTGAATACGTCCGTGTGCGTCGGTACGACGCCCAATTCAGCGGCATCTCCGGCATGTTGACCGCGACGGATGGCACGCGGAATGGAGTCCCCCTCGGAGGGATTGACCGTTACGCCTATTACGGCCAACCCCTACTTTGGGTACAAGACAACGCTCTGACGATCATTGTTCCGCCGGGCGCCGAGCGCCTCGAGCCCGTCGGTAGCCCGGAGGGCCCGGACGCCACCTGTGCTGGGGGCGATTACTGGTGGGAAATCTTTAACGGCACGGAGATCTTCGAGGCGTGTGGCACCTGGAAAGCATCAGTAGCGGATCCGGCGCGGATTGCCGGAACGATCGACGGCGCCTTCGGCTACTACAACACCCAGGGCACGACTCTCCCTCAAAAGAGTACGAGTCTCTTCTGCCGGGCGGCGGATCATCATTTCACTCTGACTCCTCGCCTGGACGAGAGAAAGCGATGACGCCACGTAGAGACCTCCTTCTTTTGATCGCCGACGTGGTTGGGATAGCGCTGCCGCGAAGATCTGGATCCTATTTCCGCGAGGGCGAGGCGATCCGTTCAAACACGAGCCGATGATCGGAAGCATCGCATGTGGCGTTCGGGGGTGACGGATCGGTGGGCGACGTGACGACAGCTACGGTGCCAACGAATGCGGCGGTCGAAGTCGAGTCTGTCAGCGTCGCTTCCGCGCCTCCCCACAATGACAGATGGCGCATGTTCGCCAATTCTTCGATGATGCCGCAGTCACCCGCATAGTTCGAGAGAGACACGGTACGTCCGTGGACCAACGCGTCGAAACTATTCATCGGACCGCAGTAGCTGTCGGTGTAGAACTGCGCACCGCTCAGCGTCACGATCGCCCGGTTGTCAAAGCCGCCCGAGCTGATGGTGGCAGTGTACGTGCGGCGCCTCGCATCGTCCGGAAGCTGGCAAGAGGGTGCGGCCGTGAAGGTCAGACGATACACCTCACCGATGACAGAAGGCGGGGCGTCATATCTCAGCATGAAATCCACGTGCTGGGTTTCGAGGGCGACATCTCGCGTTGCCGGCACGTATCCGTCTTTGGTCGCGCGCACCTGGAGGACGCCGGCCACGCTGTCGAAAGCGTAGTAGCCGAACGAATCGGTCGTCGCAACCTGTCCGCTCATTGAACCGCCGATAATTTCGACACGTGCGCCCGTCACCGGAAAATATCCGGCTTCCTCTACTCGCCCGGCCAGGATGTGGGGGCCGGCGGATGGCCCAGTGATAGGAGGCGGAGTCGTGCTACTTGTCTTTCCCGAGCAACCGATCGTCCATCCGGCAGCAATTGCGAGGCATCCGAGAGCAGCAACTTTCGATCCCATACGCTCCCCCTCCCACGTCGGGTCCAGGATTGTGGTGCGGCGGTCGAGCACAATATCCGGGACCTTTGCGGAAAGTCCTGAACAAGCGATGAGGACCGCCTGAGATTTCGGTGAGGGCTCTGAAGACTGGTCGAAAACGCCGAATGGTGATGTCCGCAGAAGGGCAGTTGAAGCGATGAATGGGACCGACCGAAGCCAGACTAAGGCCCCCTCACAAATTGCGGATTCGTGAAGTCAGTAAATTATCGAGCCGCGACTGCAAGGGAGCGGCAACGGTGCGACCGATCCCGCGACCCGTCGGGCGCGCACATCATCGAGCAAGGAATCTCCTAAGCCACGACCAAGGCCTCCCCAGCGAATAGCGGAGTCGTGCGTATGAGTCAATATCATCGTGATAATAATGCAGTGGAGGAATTGTCGGTTCTCCGTCATAAAGAGCAAGGAGTTTGTGCTCTTGTGGATCGAGCGACGAGAAGATCCTGCCGCTTCCACTTCACGAGTTGTTCAATGAACCTACACGGGAGTTGTCCATGACCAAGACCGCAATTACCTCGCCGGAACTGGCGCCGCCGGTGGGCCCGTTTTCCCAGGCCGTTGACGCCGGCGGTTTCATCTATTTCAGCGGTCAGGTCGGCCAAGACCCGATGACGGGCAAGCTGGTGGCGGGAGGTATTGCGGCCGAGACGGACCGCCTCTTCCAGAATCTCTCGGCGCTTCTCAAGGCGGCCGGCAAGAGCGTCGATGATGTCGTGCGCGTCGGTGTGTATCTTACGAACATCAGTGATTACGTGGCGTTCAATGGCATTTACGCCAAGCATTTCCGTCAACCCTTTCCCGCCCGTACGGTGATCGGGGTAGCCGCCCTGCCGCTTGGGGCCTGCGTTGAGATCGATCTCGTGGTCAAGGCTTGAGGCTCTGCACGGCGGCTGATCGTTCGGCTGGGGTCTTTCGGGCGCTGCGCGAGAGCAACCTGCGAATGTTGGAGTCGGTACCCGACGTGAGCCAAGCTACAAGAGTCCACGCGGCAAGCGCGGCGCCGCGGGCATGGCCCGCTATTCACGAGGGAGAAAATGCTGCGAACCCTACTTTCAACGACCATTCTGGCCGGCGCGCTCGCAGGAAGTGCGATGGCACAGGCGCCGGATGCCGGCTGTGCGTTGCCTTCGGAACCCAAGGGCATTCCCGCGGCGATCGATGCCGCAATCACCGGGCCCGCGGACAAGGATCGAGCCTGCATGAAGGCCCTGTTCATACCCGAAGCGCGCCTGATGTTCGTGTCACTCGGTGCGGACGGAGCGCCAACCTATACGCTCCAGACCTTGGACGAGTGGACCGCGCGCGTCAAAGCTCGTGGCCACAGCGTGCTGGAAGAAAAGCAGCTGAAATTTCACATTGAGCGCTACGGCAACATCGCACACGTATGGAGCAGCTACGCGCTGCACAGCGACGGCAAGCAAGTCGCGCGCGGCATCAACAGCATTCAAGCGATCAAAGAAGCCGGCGGCTGGCGCGTAACGAGCATCATGGTGCAGGCCGAGTCGGCCACTGCGCCGCTGCCCAAGAAATATCTGCCGTAAAGCTCATCCTCGCGTCGCGAGTGCGGGTTGAGATCATCGACCCGCGTGATTGACGCACGACCACGGGAGCGGGTCGGGAACTACTTGGGCGGTCGCGCCGGCCGCCGGTTGGCGGGCACGCTCCTGCGGCTCCTCGTTACGGGCTTCCTGGTGTTGGCTGCCTCAAACAATTGCCGAATGCCTTTTTCCAACAGTGCAACGGCCTTTTCCAAGGCGCCGAGTTGTCCAACGCGCACGATCGCGACGGACGGGTGCAGGTCAAACGATGGGGGGCGCAGTATTTTCACGCTGTCGACGGAGTGATTCCTGACAATGAAGCGAGCCGGCAGCAACCCGACTCCATATCCTGACTGAACGAACGCCAGCTGCAAATGCATGTTGTGGACTTCAGCCGCAATCATTGGGGTAAAGCCGTCACGCTCCATCCGATCGATGAGGCTTGCCCGAAGCGGGCACCCGGGCGGGTTGAGCACCCAGGGTGCTCTGCCCAGACTCTTCCAATCACCGTCAACGTCGCCTGCGGCGCACTGAACGATCTCCATGCGGTCGCTGGCGATGACATTCGTCAGAAGAGGTGGAGGCGCGGTTTTGCCTTCGGGCAAAAGCACAACGGCAACGTCGAGCTCACCCGCGAGCAGCCGACGAAACAATTCACTGGTCAGTTCGCTCAACAGTCGCAGTCGGACCCTGGGGTATTTCTCAGTCAGCGCCAGAATAGGGCCGATAAGCGTCCCCTCGGCCAGGGGATGCGAGAGCCCGATGCGCAAGAGGCCGTGAGGTTCAGCGTCGCTCGACGTAACAGATTGCAGCGCCTCCGTCCGCTGCAGAAGATCTCGCGCTTGTTCGAGCACCCTGGAGCCGAGCGAGTTCAGGCGCGGGGGCTTGACCGAGCGATCGAGCAACTCAGCCCCCAATGCCGCCTCCAGCCTTTGCAGCTGCCGGGTTATCGCGGATGGTGTCCGGTATAGGCGATCGGCTGCACCGGCGATGGATCCAGCCCGGGCAAACTCTACGAGGGCGCGCAAATCATCGAACAAGGGAACCCCTTCTAAAGTACTCCCCAACCTCCTGCCAACGAGTAGCAGGATCGTGCCTGGTAGTCGATATCATTGTGATCATTATGAAGCTGTGGAATTGTCGGTTCTCCATCATAAAGGGTGGGTGCCGCCAGTATCGGCGCCGGGCTGTGTTTTGAAGCCGGCATGAGCGGCCGCAGGGACCACATAGCAATCTGATGACAGCCGAGAACAGGAGATGTCTATGACAACGATTACCTGTGCGGTCGCGATGGCGGCGGTGCTAAGCCTTGCTCCGCTGCGCGCGCAGACAACGCAGACGGCCCTCTCCAAGGAGGCAGGGACGCTGTCCGACAAGTTCGCCGGCCTGGCGCGGGTCATGGCGGGGAAATACAACTGGAAGCCCGGTGAGGGTGTCCGTTCCGTTGGCGACGTCTTCAACCTGATCGTGACGGAGAACGGCCTGCTCGTGGGAACGCTTACCGGCGCCGGTGGGGGCGGGGGCGGCGGGCGCGGAGCGCAGGTCATCGCGCCGGACAAACTGGAGGAAGCGCTGAAGACCTCCTACGCAAACGTGCAAAAAGCTATCGAAGGACTCTCGGACGCCGATCTGAAGGCGCCGGTGAAACTGTTCGGCAGGGATATGACGAAGGAAGATGCCGTCCGCTTCCTTTTCGGGGACCAGCACGAGCACCTCGGCCAGTCGATCGCCTATGCGCGCATCAACGGTGTCGTGCCGCCATGGTCGAAGTAAGAAGAGACGCTGACATCCCGGGGATGCGGGCAGGGGACCGCTCGAGGGGGTTTGGATGACCACGTTATTGCAGGATATGCGGTACGCACTGCGAGTGCTTGGGAAGAGTCCGGGTTTTACGATCGTCGCGGTGCTTTCCCTGGCGTTGGGCGTGGGCGCGAACACGGCGATTTTTGGCGTCGTGAACGCGGTCTTGTTGCGTTCCCTTCCTTTTTCCCATCCGGAGCGTCTGGTGAAGGTCATCGCCAGCAATCGCGGCGTAGGCGCGCGGGACATCGGGTTCTCCGTTCCTGAACTGGACGATCTCAGAACGAGAGCGGGCGTCTTTGACCAGGTGACGGCTATCCAAGGTGGCCCTACCAACTTGACCGGCGGAGAGCGTCCGCAACATCTCGAACTGCTGGAGGTGAGTGCTAACTATTTTTCCATGCTCGGCACTTCCGCGCAGATCGGACGGGTGTTTGATCCGGGCGACGACGTGCCGGGTTTCGCGGAAGCGATCGTAATCAGCGACAGCCTCTGGGCCCGCGGGTTTGGCAGAGATCGGGGAGTGCTGGGGCGAACGATCCAACTCGACAATGATCCCTACACGATTGTCGGTGTTCTTCCCCCGGGATTCCGCCATCCTGGCCGAGCGGTTGCGACGGATATTGACGTATGGACAGCTGTGGGATTTAGGGCCGATCCCTTCCCGAAACCGGATCGCGGCCTACGGGTGTTTCCCGGAGCGATTGGGCTTCTGAAGCCTGGAATTGGCCCGGAGCTGGCGCAATCCAGGCTGGATGCTCTCGCGGCGCAGCTGCGGGCAGAATATTCCACCAACTATCCGGCGGGATCCGACTGGTCGATTGAGGTGGAGCCGTTGCAGGAGTCGCTGGTTGGTAATGTCCGGCCGATGTTGTTGGTGCTGATGGGCGCGGTGGTCCTGATCATCCTTCTGGCGTCGGTCAACGTTGCCAATCTTCTCCTGGCTCGGGCTTCCGGAAGACAGCGGGAGATGGCCGTGCGGCTGGCCATGGGAGCAAGCCGCGCGCGCATGATTCGGCAAATGCTCACCGAGTCGATGATTCTCTCTCTGGTCTCCGGCCTGGTTGGTGTTCTGACTGCAATGGCGGCCTTGTATTTTGTGCAGTTTCTGTCCGTCCAGATTCCCCGGCTGGCCGAGGTGCAGGTGGATTGGACAGTGCTTTCATTCGCCTTGCTGGTTGCTCTGCTCGCTGGGCTAGGGTTTGGATTGGTTCCAGCCCTACAGTCCTCGAAAGCCGAAATTGCTGTAGCCATGCGGGAGGGAGCCCGAGGCTCGGGGACCAGTGGAAAGACCCACAGGTTACGCGGTCTGCTGATTGCCTCAGAAACAGCCCTGGCGGTCATGCTAATGGTCGGGGCGGGTCTGCTCTTGCGCACGTTCTGGGGACTGCTGCAGGAAAATCCCGGTTTCAATCCATCCAGAATTGTCGCTGCCAATTTCTACCTGCCGGTGCCCAACAATCCCGACCTGGATCGCTACTCCAATCCCGAAATTTTGAACTCTTTCCTGCGGGAGGCCTTGCGCCGCGTGCGCGCCATCCCTGGAGTTGAGTTCGCCGCCATTACGACTGATTTACCAGTCACCCATTCGTCGCGGCCACGCGTCGTCAATATTGAGGACCGTCCGGATGAATCTGGCAAGGGGCTGTTTGTTGAAGTCACCAGCGCGACTCCTGAGTACTTCAAGGTGTTACAGGCCTCGCTCGTGGGCGGACGTTACTTCACGGAAGCCGATGATAGCGGCAAAGAGCCGGTGGCCATCGTCGATGAAAGCACAGCTCGTACCTACTGGCCGGACCGCGATCCTATTGGCCGCCGTTTGAGCATGAGGAGCCCTAGGGGCGCAGCCAATCCGCCGTGGTGCACAGTGGTTGGCGTGATCAAGGACAGCAAGAGTGATGGTCTCGACCAATCCGGAGTTCCCCACATCTACCGGCCGATCTACCAGTTTCCAGGATTCAGGGCTTTGTCCAAGAGCGTGACGGTCCGGACCTCTTTGTCCGCCACCAGCCTGGAACCCCAGATACGTCATGAGCTACAGGCAGTCGATCCCGATCTGCCGGTATTCAACGTACGCACTATGAATGAGGTTATTGACGGGTCTCTGGCGTCGCGCCGCTTCTCCGCGGAGTTGGTGGGAGTATTTGCCGTGGTGGCACTTCTGTTGGCGTCGGTGGGGATATACGGTCTGTTGGCCTACATGGTCGGTCAACGGTCGCACGAGATTGGAGTGCGGATGGCGCTGGGAGCCATGCCCTCGACCATTGGGAGAATGATCGTGAGTCACGGTGCGGGTCTGGCCGGCATCGGAGTGGCGATCGGCCTGATCTTGTCGGGAATCATGGCTCCGCTGATTTCGAGTTTGCTCTACGGAGTGAGACCGCTTGATCCGGAAGTGTTTATCGCTGTGCCGGTGATCCTCATGGTCGTCGTACTTTTGGCGAGCTACATCCCGGCGTGGCGCGCGGCCAGAGTGAACCCGATCGTCGCCTGGCGTCGCGAGAGTTAAAAACTAGAAACGAAACTCACGCGCAGAGAACTGGGGATCCGCTGGCGCGCCACGCCTACGTCCAGTAGTCGACACGAGAGTGGTGCGGATACGCCAACGACAAGGGCCGTAGGTCGTCACGCCCAATGACGCAGCGTTGTGAGTGTTCCTTGGCGATCGCAAGGGCGGCGTCGGCATCCGACTTGTTGTCCAGCTTCAGCACGAGTGAACCGCCATCGGTCACGATCCATCCCGCGCTGCCCTTATCGAGCGTCATCAGCCTTGCCGGCACATAGAGTGTGCAGGACTCCGGCGAAATGGTGGTCGTCTTGCCCGTAGGAAGCTTCCAGTACCGCAGCACGTACTCGGGGCTGGGACGACCGGGGGCGCTCGCGCGAGTGCTGGCGTGCCGGCCGATGAAACACTGCATTCGGTAACGCTGAGCCAGGGCGAGCGCGTTGTCGGCGTCTTTCCTGTTATCAAACACCACCATGCGATCATGGCCGTCCGTGAGAAGCCACGCGTTATCCGGCTGTGGCCGCAGGATGAGGGAATCAGCGTCATAGGGCAAACAGTCCTCGCTCCGCCCCTCGCTCACGGGGCCGGCACCTCGGCCGCCCTGCGCGGCGAGTGACGCCGCGACAATGATCAGTGCGAGCGCCACGGGCGATGCCCTGCCGATGCCGTGAAGCGCGAGAGAGACCATGCTCAGGCGTCCTGGGCGAGTTGGTGCACTCGCTGATGTGACAGCCCGAGTAACTGCGCCGCGTCGCGTCCGCTCATCTTCAGCTGGCCGCGCTGGAGGATCCGAACGGCCCTCCGTGCGGCGGCGACGGCGCGGCGGTCCTGTTCCCTGGCCTGCTTTCGCAATGACGCGTAATCGCGAACGGCCTTGGCCGCCGTCGCGGGCAGTTGGACGTGGTCCACGAGCCTGGCCGATCCAGCATCCTCAACGAACAGCCCGAGCGCCTCTCGAACCCGGCGACGCGCTTCGTCAACCGTTCGCCCCTGGGTGTGGCAGCCGCGCATGCGGCGCACTGAGGCCACCCACCAACCCGCAGCATCGCGCTCGTAGACAACGTGGTACGTCTTCATGATCTGTCCAGCCATCCTTTGCCGAGGCACCGCTCGAGATCGCGCTCGATGCGTCGCAGCAACCCGGGTCCGAGATCTTCCCCGGCATGAACGGGCACCGTGGTCACGCAGGCGCCGCACTCAATACGCAGATGCGAGCCTTTCTGCCTGACCTCGACGCATCACCTCGACTTCAGGACACGTCGCAGGTCTTTGGCCTTCATCCGCCCTCAAGTATGGACCCGCTCCGATTGATCTGTCTAGTCTACTAGACACATCAAGCGCGGACAAGCCATGGTCCGTGGGCTCGCTGGGCTGCGCTGGAGGTGCCATGCTGGGTGCCATGCCGACGGCCCCCAAGACGGTTCAAAATCGGCGGGTGTGGACCTTGAAGGCAGGCGGCTGTCCTTCGGGCCGTCGGCTGAGTAGACGGGCGCAGCCCAGCCGTAGCCGCGAGCGAAGCGAGTGTTTGGCGAAGGCTGGCGCGCCCGGGAGGTCTCGAACCTCCGACCCTCGGCTTAGAAGGCCGATGCTCTGTCCCCTGAGCTACGGGCGCGTCGAGTTCATGTTACGGGAAACGGGGGCAGAGTACACGTTCGACGGTTCGACGCGTGCAACGGGTTCCGCGGGTTCACAGGCCAGAACGCAACGGACCCGCCGAACCGACCCCGGAACCCGCGCGTGCCTGACGCTGCTCCTCCGCCCAGTGCGGGTCCGGGTGGGGACCCGGAATGAGCACGGCCCGCGCGTGGACCTGTCCGAGTAGCACGTCCAGCGTCATGCCGATGAAGCGGTTCCACGCGACGGGCGCGATGACGATGCAACGCGCGTGATCGGTGATGACCATGCCCGCGGCCACGCGGTTCGCCACAAACCACCACTTGTACATGACGGGCGGGACTTCTGGAGGGTCAGTCGCGCCGCTCCTGCCAACAAGTCTGTCGTACCACGTGTCGAAGAAGTCGTCGAAGCGATCGAGCAGGTTCTTCCTGGGCATCAGCGATCTCGCTTTCGAGTGTCGCCACGAGCATCTCCGCGTCGCCTGCAAGACCGGAGCGAGTCGTGTTGTTCTGGGGACCACATTCTTACACGTCTGCCAGGCCGAGTGCACGGTCGCTCATCCTCGCGCGAATGGGGGCCTCAGTCCTCGGCGTTGACACCGCCGGAGGCGCCGGTCGGAACCCCTTCTTCGCTCACGCCCGCCAGGGTAGCGCCGCACCCAAGCTGGGCAACGAGTTGCGCACTCCAGCGGTCACCGTGCGCGCGTACTCGATGAGCAATGAAATCCTCACGTGGCACCGCAATTGCGGTTCCTCGGTCCGGTGTTCTTCCAAGTGCCTCGAGGTGGGTCATGCGTTCCCTAGTCGTCCGATCGGGTTTGTTGGCGATGTCGTCGGCCGCGGGCCTGTTCCTCTGGTCGCGTCCGGCATGGCTGTTCCTGACGACCGGCGCCGTGGGGGCCGCCTTCTGGTGGCTGGGGCGATGCCATCACCCGCGTCCGCTGGGACTCCTGCCACCGGTGACGGATAAGGATGGCCGGCGCCATCCCGCGCAGTGGTTCTGCGCGCAGTGCGGCGAGCGGTTCCCGGCGAACTTCGAGCACGAGCGCCTGCCGATTCCGCGGTTCTCCGGTTACGACGAATCGAAGGCCGTGGCGGCGGCCCGCCGCGCCGTGGACCTCGAGCAGAGTCAGCGCCGGCTCGCCGTGAAGCGCGCGGGCATGGCGAAGCGGCCAACCACGAGCAGCCGGCCCGTCGTGTCGATCCAGGACCAGCGAAGGGCGGGGTAGAGACTTTCGTGAGGGATGCAGGCTCCTCGGACCTGTCGTACCAGTCGTACCGGTCGCACCTGTCGTACGATCCCGACAGGAGGATTTGATGCGATCAGGAGCCCTTATTTCTTCAGTCCTTGTCGTGAATGCGATCGTCGGGACCCTCGCCGCCGCGCAAAGCGCGTTTCATCTGTCGAGCGCGGACGTGAAGACGACGTTCGCGCCAGCGCAGATTGCCAATACGTTCGGCTGCAGCGGCGGCAACGTTTCGCCGCAACTCTCCTGGACCGGCGCGCCGGCGGGGACCAAGAGCTTCGCGATTACCCTCTACGATCAGGACGCACCGACGGGGTCGGGCTGGTGGCACTGGGTGGCCGTGAACATTCCGGCGTCGGTCACGCAGCTCGCCAGTGGCGCGAGCCCGAGCAAGATGCCCGCCGGCACGGTCGAAACGCGCACGGACTTCGGCAAGCCCGGCTACGGCGGCCCGTGTCCGCCGCCGGGCGACAAGCCGCATCACTATCTCTTCACGATCTACGCGCTGAAGGTCGACAAGCTCGACCTCGACGCACAGGCGAGCGGCGCGATGGCCGGATTCATGATCCGATCGAACAGCCTCGGCAGCGCGACGTTCACGGCGACCTTCGGTCGCTAGCGCAGGACACGCCTGTCCCAAGTTTCAACAGCCGCACCTTCGCCGACGTGTCTCCACTGGCGCCTACGATGGCCCGGCGATCACCGCGCTTCCCAAAGTGAAGTGAGCACGGATGGCAATCTCTACGCTCTCGACATCTCCGACGGGCGCGAGCTATGGAAGTTCGCGACAAAAGGCCGGATCGTGTCATCACCGGCCGTGGCGTTCGGGACCGTCTTCGTCGAAAGCTACGACGCCTTGCAATAGAGATGACGCCGGGAGTAGTTTTACGCTTTGCGTAAAACTACTCCCGGCGTCATCTGCATCTGCATCTCCGGCGTTACTCTCCTCGCGGCCAGTGTCTTTGTCCGGGCCCAGGGGCTCAGCGCGAATGACTCGCTGCGGCTCCACACGATGCTTCGCGACGCGTCGGACGCCGTCAAGAAGAACTACTACGACTCGACGTATCACGGCCTGAACTGGGACGCGAGATTCCGCGAGTACGACGAGAAGCTGAAGTCGGCGCCCTCGCTCAACGCGGGGCTGACGATGATCGCCGCGTTTCTCGACGGGCTCAAGGACTCGCACACCTACTTCTCTCCGCCGACCCGTCCGTACCGGCTCGACTACGGCTATCGCCTGGCACCGATCGGCGACCAGATCCTCGTGACGCGAGTCCGGCCTGGCACCGACGCCGAGAAGAAAGTGAAGCCCGGCGATCGGCTGATCGCGCTCGACGGCGGGCCCGTCACGCGCGAGAACTTCGCGACGATGGAGTACGTGCTCAACACGCTGTCGCCTCGTCAAACGACGAGGCTCGCGCTGCGCGACCCGAGCGCCGCCGATCGCGAGGTCGTCGTCGAGACGAAAGTCGTGCCCGGCCGCCAGGTGCGGAACCTCACCGGCGCCGGCGCGGACATGGAGATGAACGACCTCATCAAGGAGCAGGAGCTCGACGAGCGTCAGTACCGCCAGAAGTTCGCCGAGATCGGCGACGTGCTGATCTGGAAGATGCCGGTGTTCCTGCTCGACAACAGTGAGATCGACAAGTTGTTCAGCATCGCGCGCCGGCACTCGACGCTCATCCTCGATTTGCGCGAGAACCCTGGCGGCCTCGTCGATGCGGCCAAACGGATGATCTCCAACCTGTTCGACCACGACGTGAAGGTGTTCGATCGGATGACGCGCCACGGCCGCGCCACCGTCGTGGCGAAGTCGCGCGGAAGCAGCGCGTACGCAGGCAAGGTGATCGTGCTCATCGACAGCGGATCCGCGTCGTCGGCCGAAATTCTGGCGCGCGTCGTGCAGCTCGAGAAGCGCGGCACCGTCATTGGCGACCGATCCGCGGGCGCGGTGATGGAGACGCAAATCCTGACGTTCGCTCAGGGCGACGCGACAGCCATCTTCTACGCCGTGGCCGTCACAGACGCCGACCTGCTGATGACGGATGGCAAGAGCCTGGAGGGGGTGGGGGTGACGCCGGACGAGCTGGCGCTCCCGACGCCGCTCGACCTCGCGGCCGGGCGGGACCCCGTCCTGGCGCAAGCCGCGCTGATGGCCGGGCTCTCGCTCGACGCCGCGGCGGCCGGCAAGCTGTTCCCGTTCGAGTGGCGGCCATTCTGAGCTGACCGCCGCCAACCGTTCCCGCCTCGTCGCCGTCAAAGTCTCCATTATGGAGAAGAGTATCCCGCCGCGGGTGGATCCCCGCCCGTTCCTGCCGCTGACGCACCTCGCGTACCACATCCTGTTGTCGCTGGCCGAGGCGCCGGCGCACGGCTACGCGCTGGTCCAGCGCATTCGCGAGCGGTCCGGGGGCCTCGTCGATCCCGGCACGGGCTCCTTCTACTCGATCATCAAAAAGCTCAGCGATGACGACCTCATCGCCGAAACGGAGACCGAGGACGGCGACGGCCGCCGCCGGTGGTACGCGATCGCGCCGCTCGGGAAGATCGTCCTCGCCGCCGAAGCGGAGCGACTGGCGGCGCAGTTGGCCGCGACGCGCAAGCTCCGGCTCGCGCCGAGCGGCCGGGGTGGTGGGCGATGACCTGGTTTGCCGGGGCCTACCGCGCGGTCCTTCGCTTGACGCCCGCCGAGTTTCAGCGGCGCTACGGGCGGGACGCCGTCGAGCTGGCCGTGAAGCGCGTCGGGGACGCGCGCGGTCTTCGCCGGGTGACCGCCGCCGGCCGTGAGTTGACCGATCTCGTCGCGACGGCACGCCGCGAGCGCGCGGCCGACCGCACCCGGCGTCGCCTGGCGACCGCCGCCGCCGGCAGGAGCCGCGCCGGTGGCTGGGAGGCCATCGCCCGCGATGTGCGCACGTCGTTGCGCAGTCTGCGCGCGACGCCCGGCTTCACCGCGGTCGCGCTCGTGATCCTGACGCTCGGCATCGGCGCGAGCACGGCGATCTTCTCGGTCGTCGATGCCGTCGTGCTGCGCGGCCTGCCGTTCGACGAGGCCGACCGCATCGTCGCCGTCGGCCGAATGTCGCCCGACTCGATCCGGCCGGGCGTCGAGTCGGCGCAGACGCTGCTCGACTGGATGGATCAGCAGGACGTCTTCGATCAGATGGCGGCCACGGCGGGCACGATCTTCACCGTGCTCGATGGCGGCGAGCCCGAGTCGCTCAGCGCCCGTCGTGTGACGACGGATCTGTTCGCCCTCCTGCGCGTGCAGCCCGCGATGGGCCACATCTTCACGCAGGACGAGCTCGACAGCCGCGCCCGCGTCGTGCTTCTGAGCGATGGCTTGTGGCGCCGCCGATTTGGCGCGGATCCGCACGTGCTGGGCCGAACGATCGCCACCGACAACGGCGCATGGCAGGTCATCGGCGTGATGCCGCCGGGGTTCAACTATCCGATAGCCGTCGGGAAGGCGGCCGTGGACGTGTGGGTGCCGTTCGTGCCTGGGCCCGCCGATCGCTCGCGCACAGGCGTCGGGCGCAACTTCACGTGGACCGTGATCGGCCGGCTCAAACCCGGCGTGACGGTCGCCATGGCGAAAGCGCGCATCCAGCAGATCACGGACGCACTTGCGGCGCAGTACCCCGACTGGTTCAAGGATGCCGGTGCTATCGGCGTCGTGCCGCTCCGCGACGCCCTCGTCGGCGGCGTGCGGTCCTGGATGATGCTCTTGCTCGCGGCCGTCGCGCTCGTGCTGCTGATCGCGTGCGTGAACGTGGCCAACCTGATGCTGGCGCGTGCCACCTCGCGCGAGCGTGAGCTCGCGGTGCGCGCCGCGCTCGGCGGCACCCGCTGGCAATTGGCGCGTGGCCTGCTCGTCGAGAGCCTGATGCTCTCCGCGGTCGGCACGGCCGGCGGCGTGCTGCTCGCGAAGTGGGGCGTGGCGATTCTGAAAGCGTCGATGCCCGGTGGCGTGCCGCGCGTGGCATCCGTCGCGGTCGACCTCCGGGTGCTCGCGGTCGCCGCGCTCGCCGCGACGGTCACCGGCATGCTGTTTGGTCTCGCGCCGGCCATTCAGGGATCGCGCACCGACGTCACGCAATCGCTCCGGGACGGCGGGCGATCGGCGACGGCGGGGATCGGCCGCCAGCGCCTGCGCGGCGGCCTCGTGATCGCCGAGGTGACGCTTGCGGTGCTCCTGCTCGTCGGCGCAGGCCTGTTCATCTCGAGCTTCGTGCGGTTCACGAGCGTCGACCTCGGGATCGACATGAAGAACGTCTTCACCATCAGCGCGTACTTGAACTACCGCGACCCCTCCTGGCGCGAGCGCGGCCGGCCGATGGTCGCGGACGTGCTGCGCCGCCTGCAGAAGCTCCCGGGCGTCGAAGCGGTGGCGGGCGTGGACAACGGCCTGCCGCTGTCGGGCAGCTGGAGTCGCGGTCCGATGTCGCGGCCCGGCCGCCCGGCGATCGACGACGGCGACGGCGCGTTCCGGCACGACATCACGCCCGGCTACTTCACGGTCATGCGCATTCCGTTCCTGCGCGGCCGCGGATTCACCGACGCGGACTCGGCCACAAGCGAGCGCGTCGCGATCATCAACGACGTCGCCGCGCGTCGCTATTTTCCCGGCGAGGATCCGATCGGCCAGACGATCGAGATCGACACGACAAACCGCGTCATCGTCGGCATCGTGCGAGGCGTGCGCGTGGTGGGGCCGACGTCGGACATCGGCGCGGAGGTGTACCGGCCGCTCATGCAGTCGGAGGTCGGCGGCGCAGACTTCGCGATCAGAACCTACGGCGATCCGGAGGCCGTGCGCGAGTCCGCCAAAGCCGCCATTCGTCAGGTGAGTCCGCAGCAGACGTTCCCGCTGTCGGGCGCGCTCGAAACGTACTTCAACGCGCTGGCCGCGCAGCGGAAGTTCAACATGCTGCTGCTCGGACTCTTCGGCCTGCTTGGGGTCGTCATCGCAGGCGTCGGCATCTACGGCGTGATGGCGTACACCGTCGCGCAGCGCACGCCGGAGATCGGCATCCGAATGGCGCTCGGCGCCGCGCCGGCGCAGATCCTCGGGGACGTCCTGACCCGGGCTACTTCGTACGTGGCCATCGGCCTCGCGCTCGGGTTGGCGGGCGCCTGGGGGCTCGCGCACTTCGTCCAGAGGTTTCTCTTCGAGGTTCAGCCGCACGATCGCGTCGTGTATGGGTCGGTCGCCGCGGTGCTTCTGGCGGCGGGCCTCGTCGCGGCCCTGATTCCCGCGCGCCGCGCCGCGCGCGTCGATCCGATCGTGGCCCTTCGCGCGGAATAGCCCGGCTCGGGCCACTCAGCGCAGCGTCGATTTGAACCAATACAGGGGCGGCGCTCGTCTTATACTCACGGCCGGATCCCCGGACATGGGCACGTTCTTCCAGGACTTGCGTTTCGCCTGGCGCAACCTCAGGCGTACGCCGGCGTTTCCGCTCGCGGCCATCGCGACGCTCGCGCTGGGCATCGGCGCGACGACGGCCATCTTCAGCACGGTCAACGCCGTAATTCTGCGGCCGCTGCCGTACCCCCACGCGGAAGACCTCTACTCGATCCGGACCACGCTGACCGATGGCCGGGTGACGAGCGGGCTGCTCTCACCGGTCGAGATCCTGCGGCTCAACGATCCGGCGCTGTCGATCGTGCACGCCGTCGGACTGGAGCCGAACGACGTGACGCTGCTTCGCGACGACGGCGCACCGCTGCGGACGCAGGTGTATGCCGTAAGCGAGGGGTTCTTCGAGCTCTTCGGGCTGCCGATGACGCTCGGCGGCTTCACGCACGAGCAGTACACCCAGAATCCTCAGAACACGAGTCCGGCCGCCATCATTTCTTACCAGATCTGGCAGGACATCTTTCATGGCGACCCCGCGGTCGTGGGCAAGCCGCTGCGGTTTGCCGAAATCACGACGACCGTGGCCGGCGTCGCGCCGCGGGCGTTCGACACGCCGCACGGGGCGAACTTCTGGTTCAACCTCCCACTCGATCCGCAGGGCGTCAACCATAACTTTGAAGGCTTCTTGCGCCTGAGGCCCGGGACGACCATCGAGCGCGCAGGCAGTGAGATGGCGGGCGTCATGGCGGGCCTGGCGCGCGATTTTCCCGCGAGCGACAACTCGCGCGTCTACCTGGTTCGTCCCCTGGCCGAGTTCATCGTCGGCGACCTTGGTCCGATCCTCATTGTCGTGCTGTCGGCGACCGCGTTGTTGCTTGTGCTCGCGTGTGTGAACGTGACGAACCTTCTGCTGGCGCGCGGTGCGGCTCGTGCCAGGGAGATGGCGGTGCGTGTCGCGCTTGGCGCGCCACGCGGCCGAATCGTGCGGCAGCTCCTGACCGAATCGCTGCTGCTCGCGACGGTCGGGGCGGCGGTGGGCCTCGCGGTCGGCCATGCAGGCATTCGGGCGCTGCTCAGGATCGGCGCGTCGAAGCTGCCCCGGCTCGACACGCTCACGTTCGACACGAACGTCCTGTTGTTCGCGCTCGCCGCGCTCTTCGTGAGCGGCGTCCTCGTGGGATTCGCGCCGGCGCTGCGGCTCGCGGCGACCGACGTGAAGACGCTCATGAACGAGAGTGGTCGATCAGCCTCGGGCGGGCGAGGCACGGCCCGGTGGCTGGGCGTCATGACCGTCGCCGAGATTGCGCTCGCGGTGACCCTCGTCGCAGGGGCAGGATGGCTGATCCGCAGCTTCGCGAACTTGCGGACCGTCGATCTCGGGTTTGCCGCCGACAACCGCCTGCTCTTTGACGTCGCGCTCCAGGGATCGAAATTCCGCGACGCGGCCTCAGTGATGGCCGCCAATCAGGACCTGCTCGATCGGCTCCACGCGCTGCCAGGTGTCGCCGCCGTGGGCGCGTCGTCGAATTTTCCGCTGCGCGGCGGCAGTGGTCAGGAGAACTCGCTGTTCGTCGAGCTCCACGGCGAGCCGATGGATCCCGCGCATCCGTTGAACTCGCGGCAGCGGTCCGCCGGGCCGGGTTTCTTCGACGCGATGGGCATCAAGCTGCTTGCCGGGCGAGATTTCTCGGCTGAGGACCGGCAGGGGACTCCGGCGGTCACGATCGTCAACCGCGCGTTCGCGCGGCGGTACCTGACCGGCAAGGATCCGTTCAAAACGCAGTTCTCCTTTGGATACCCGACCATCGCGCCCGACACCGAGTCGACCATCGTCGGCATCGTCGATGACGTGCGGATGCGATCGATCACGGTCGAGCCAGAGCCCGCGTTCTACACCTCGCAAAGTCAGGGACCGTTCCGCCGGTACACGATGGTCGTCCACTCGAAGGTGCCGGACATGGCAGCGCTGCGGTCGGCGATTCGCGATGAAGTGCGCAAGACGGATCCGCAGATGGCGGTTGAATTCGAGGACGCCTCCGACGTCGTCCGCGCGACGCTCAGCCGCCAGGAGCTCGGCATGATGCTGATGCTGCTGTTCGGCGCGGCCGCGATCGCGCTCGCCGCTGTCGGCATCTACGGTGTCATCGCGTACGCGACGTCGCAGCGTCGCGGCGAAGTGGCGACGCGGCTGGCGCTGGGCGCCACGTCGGGCAACGTCTTCTGGCTGGTCCTCAAGCAGGGCCAATGGCTGACGATGATCGGCGCGGGGATCGGCCTGCTCGTCGCGTACCTCGCCGGGCGCGTCGTGGCCAGCCGGCTGTACGAAGTCCGCGCGTCCGATCCCGCCATCCTGGGGGGCGCGACCGCGCTGGTCGTCGCCATCGCGCTGCTGGCGACGATCGTTCCTGCGTACCGCGCGTCGCGCATCGACGCGTCGCGTGTCCTCAGGCCCGACTGACGGAAGTCGGGTCGGCTGTCGAACCAGGACTCGCACTATCAGGGCCGCCGCACCTGTCCGGTGCCGGGCAGGGCGCGGCACTGTGACGCCGCGTGGTATACCATCTCGCGGTATATGCACGATCGCGCGCTCGGGCCGCAGGTGTTTCAAATTCTGCTTTCGCTGGCCGACGCCGACCTGCACGGCTACGCGATCATCGGCGATGTCCGCGAGCGAACGGGCGGCCGCATGCGCCTGACCGCGAGCACGCTCTACGCCGTGCTCAAGCGCCTGCTCGATCAGGGCTGGATCGAGGAGCTGGCGGCGCCGGCCGGCGCGCCGGAGTCGCGCCGGCGCTGTTACCGGATCACGCGCCTCGGCCGCGAGGCCGGGCGCGCCGAAGCCGCACGCCTCGAGACCCTCGCCGCGATGGCGCGATCGAAGCGCTGGCTGCCGCGCAGCCGGCCGAGCCGCGGATGACGTCGCTCTTTCGCGCCGCCTCGGCGCTCTACCGGCGGGCGCTCGGCACCGTCGATCACGCCGTACCACGCGCGTCGGCGGACGAAGCCGCGGCCGTGTTCGACGCGCTGCAGCGGGAGTCGTACGCGACCGGCGGCTGGCGCGCGCTCGGCCGCTGCTGGGCGTCCGAGCTCGGGGCGATCGCCGGGCTTCGGTTTGCACGCGCGGCCTCCGCTCCCGTTCCGTCCGCCCCGTCATCTCGAGGTGCAGCCATGTCTTCGCTCCGGCACGACCTGCGCGACGCGTTTCGATCGATTCGTCACGCGCCCGGCTACACCGCGATGGTGACCTTGATGCTCGCGCTCGGCATCGGCGCGAACACGGCCATCTTCAGCGTGGTCGACGCCTTATTGTTCAAAGCACAGCCGTACGCGAATGCCGACCGACTGGTGCTGGTCGTCGAGTGGCCGCGCACTGGCGGCAACTGGACCGCCGCGCCCACGGTGTTTGCGCACTGGCGCGAGACCGCGCACTCGTTCAGCGAGATCGAGGCCCGGTTCCCGCAGAACTTCAACGTCATCGAGGACGGCGACCCCGAGGAGGTCCGCGGCGCACGCGTGACGCCGGGCTACTTCGAGTTGCTCGGGATCAGGACCGCGGCGGGCCGGACGCTTCAGGAGGCCGACACGACACCGGGAGGGCCGTGTGTCGCCGTGATCAGCAACCGCCTCTGGACGCGCCGGCTCGGCGCCGATCCCGCGGCGGTCGGGCGGGACATGCGCTTCGCCGGCCGTACGTGCACGGTTCTCGGCGTGCTGCCTGCCGAGTCGGTCTTCGATCGAGGCGCGCCGGAGATCTACGTGCCGCTCGCGATGTCGCCGGCCGAAGCGGCGAGCGAAGGCCGTCAGCTGACCGTGATTGCCCGACTGCGCGACGGCGTCACGGTCGAGCAGGCGAGCCGCGAGATGGCGGCGCTTGCGGAGACGTTCAATCCGACGCGCGGGGCGGCGGGCCGGAACTGGACCGCGATGGCGATCCCGTGGCGTGACGTGTTGGTGCGCGCCGACGCGCGCCAGCTCGTTTGGGTGCTGTTTGGCGCGGTCGTCCTCGTGCTGGCGATCGCGTGCGCGAACGTGGCCGGGCTGTCGCTCTCGCGGACGATCGGCCGCCGGCGTGAGATCGCGGTGCGCGCGGCGCTCGGCGCGGGACGCGGCCGCCTCTTTCGCGCGCTCGTCGTCGAGAGCCTCGTGCTCGCGGCGATCGGTGGCGCGATCTCGCTCGCGCTCGGCACATGGACGCTCCGGATGTTTGTCGCGCTCGTGCCGCCGGGCACGCTGCCGATCGAAGCCTCGCCGTCGCTCGACGGACGCGCGCTCGCGTTCACGATGCTGGCGTGCCTGCTGACGGGCGTGCTGGCTGGCGTGCTGCCGGCCTGGCAAGCGGGGCGGATGACGCTGACCGAAACGCTCGCTGCGGCGGGACGCGGCTTCAGCGCAGCGCCGCGCACGGCGTGGCTTCAATCGACCCTGCTCGTCGTCGAGCTCGCGCTGGCGATGGTGCTCGTCACGGGCGCCGCGCTGCTCACCGTGAGCTTCAGCAGGCTGCTGGCCGTGCCGCCGGGATTTGCCGCCGCCGACGTCCTCACGTTCCGCGCGTCCGCGCCACCGGCACGGTATGCGACGGACGCGCAGGTCGCCGATTTCCACGCACGAATCCGGGCGTCGATTCAGGCCATCCCGTCGGTCCAGGCGGTCGGCGCGGCCACGAGTCTCCCGCTCGGGGGCTGGCTCTTCGGCACGCGATTCGGCATCGAGGGCGCGCCCATGGATCAGGAGCGGCTGCCGGCCGCGCACATCCAGCACGTCACACCGGGCTATTTCGAGGCGCTGAAGATTGGGCTGGCGGCGGGGCGCACGTTTACGGCCGCCGACGACGCGCGCGCCGCACAGGTCGTGATTGTCAACGAGACGCTCGCGCGGCGCTTCGTACCTGGCGGGCCCGCGCTCGGCCGCATCCTGTTGATGGATTCGCAGGCGACGGGACGGCCGACGCCGCAGTGGGAAATCGTGGGCGTGATTCACAACGTCAAGACCTACGACCTCGCCGACGCCGACGACTCGACACCGGAGATCTACGTGCCGCACGCCCAGCTGCCGGCACCGGTCTTGTACTTTGCGGTGCGAGCGGCCCAGGGCGACCCGTCACGTCTCGTGCCGGACATTCGCGCCGCGGTGCGGTCCGTCGATCCTGACGTGCCGATTGGCAACGTGATGCCGATGGACGATCGGCTCGGGATCTCGGTCCGGCTTCAACGATTCCGCACGGCCACGATTGCGGCCTTTGCGGGGCTCGCCGCGCTGCTCGCATGTCTGGGCGCGTACGCCGTGCGGTCGCGCGCCGTGGCCGCGCGGGCGCGCGAGATGGGCATCCGCGTCGCACTCGGCGCGACTCGCCGCCAGGTGATCACCCTCGCGCTTGCGCAGGGGGTGCGACTCGCGGCGCTCGGTCTCGCCATCGGCTGGGTCGCATCGTATGTGCTCTCGGGCCTCGTCCGGCAGTGGTTGTTCCAGACACGCGCGACCGATCCCGCGATCGCCATGGTCGCGGTCGTGCTGCTCGGCGGCGCCGCGCTCGCGGCGAGCTGGGCGCCGGCGCGACGCGCCGCGTCCGTCGATCCGTTGAAAGTGCTGCGCGACGATTAGTGCGGTTTCGAGTTGCGTGTCGTACTTCGGCTCCGCCCTCCGGCTCGACGCGCCGGAAAGACGGCGCTCCAGGGCGCTCCGACGCACGGCACGCAACTCGAAAATGCTCAAGCGTGACCTGGGGTTCCGATCTGCGACCCCTGGACATACTGTAACCTGTCTACATATAATCTGCCGATGGTCTCCCGTGACATCAAGAAGGGCAGCGCCGAGCTGCTCGTCCTCGCCCTGCTCGAGGAGCGCGCGCGGCATGGGTACGAGATTGCCCAGCTCATCGCCGAGCGGTCCGACGGCGCGATCACTTTCACGTCCGCCACGCTGTATCCGGCGCTCCATGCTCTCGAGCGCCAGGGCCTGATCCGGGGGCGGTGGGACGTCCGGTCGGGTGAGCGCCGCCGGCGGTTCTACACGCTGACGCCGGCCGGCCATCGCGCGCTCGCGGTGCAACGCGAGGGGTGGAACCGCTTCATCCGCGCCCTCACGCGCATGACGCGGCCGCGCCGGGTGACGCCATGACGACCGCCAACCGCCCCGACGAGCTCCTCGACCGCTGGCGACGCGAAGTCCGCCGCGCCCTGCCGGACGCCGATCCCGGCCTGATCGAGGAAGTCGCGCTCCATCTTGCCGATCGCTGGGCGGCCGTCTGCTCATCGGCCGGCGATGCCGCCGCGGCCGACGCCGCGGTGTTTGCCGATCTCGACGCGTGGCGGCTTCGGACGCTCGTCCTGCAAGGCCGTGCGCCCTGGTGGACGCGGCTGGGCGCCGGTCTCTTCATCGACGTCGCTGTTGCCACACGGCGCCTCGCGGTGCGTCCGGTCGCGACCGCCGGCGCCGCGCTTCTGATCGCCATCGCCCTTGGCGCAAACGTCGCGGCCTTCGCGATCGCCCGCGGCGTGTTATGGCGCCCCTTGCCGTATCCAGCCGCCGACCGGCTCGTCACGCTGTGGCAATTCGACAAGAGCGAGACGGTACAGATCAGCTATCCCGATTTCGCCGACCTTCGCCGCAACGGCTCGCTCGATGCGGGCGCGGCGCTCTCGGCAGGTGTCGGCACGCTCGTCACGGGTGAACCCGGCGTGGCCGATCGCGTGCAAGCGGTGGAGGCGGAGCCGGCGCTCTTCGCGATGCTCGGCGCGACGCCAGCCCTCGGCCGGTTGCTCACGGCGGACGACGGCGGCAAGCCGTTCGCGATGATCAGCCATCGTCTCTGGCAAGCGCGCTTCGGCGGCCAGGCGGCGGTCATTGGCCGGTCGCTCACGCTGAGCGGCCGCGCGTACACGATCGTGGGTGTCCTGCCTGCGGGATTCGATCTCGAGCTGCCGGTGAGCGCGGGATTCACGCTCGACCACGCCGACATCTGGACGAGCCTCGACCCGGCGTTTCCGTTCGTGACGCGGCGTGATGTGTCCGCGTACGAGGCGATCGCGCGGCTTGCGCCCGGCATGACGCTCGATCTTGCGCAACACCGCGCGGACGCCACGGCCGCCGTGCTCCAGCGCGACTTCGCCGCGACGAACAAGACTCGTGGCTTCCGGCTGATTCCGCTTCGCGATCGTCTCGTCGAGCGCGCGCGGCAACCGCTCGTCCTGGCCGGTCTGGGCGCGCTCACCGTGGCGCTGATCGCGCTGGCGAACTTGACGACGCTCGCGCTCGGACGGCTGGGGACGCGGCAGGCCGAGCTCGCGGTGCGCCGCTCGCTCGGCGCGTCGTCGTGGCGCATCACGCGCCAGCTTGTGATCGACGATCTGCCGATCGCGATCGCGGGCGCCACCCTGGGGATCGCCTCGGCGGCGGCGCTGGTACGCGTACTGATCTCGTCGCGGACCGCGCACGTTCCCCGGCCAGAGGCGATCGCGATTGATCTGTCAGTCGGGCTGTTTGCCGCCGCGCTGTGTGTCGTGCTGTGGCTCGCCCCGGCGCTCGCCGCGCTTCGGCTGCTCGAGCGCCGCCATCCGTCGCTCCGCGCCGATGCGCGTGTCGTGGGCCGCGCCGCCCGGCAGGCCCGACGCGTGCTCGTCGCCGGTGAGGTAGCGCTGGCGCTGGTGCTCGCAACCGGCGCCGCGCTGCTGTCGCTCGCGCTCGCGCGCCTCGTCGCGGTCGATCCCGGGTTCTCGACGGGCGGCATGCTGACGCTTCGCGTCTCGGCGTACGCGAGCCGGTATCCGACGCGTGACGACGTGACCGCGTTCTTCGCCAGGGTGAGCACCGAGATTGTCCAGCTTCCCGGCGTCGATCGCGCGTCGGCGTCGTCGAGCCTGCCGCTGAGCGGGAATGCGACGGGCACGAGCGTGATGTCCGCCGAGGAGCCGCGGCCGCCGGCGGAGCGGCTGTCGGCCGGCTGGGATTTCACGCGGCCCGGCTATTTTCACGCGGCCGGCATACCGATCGAACGCGGTCGCGATTTCGCGGAGACAGATCTGGCGCGGGCTGGACACGTCACCGTGCTGAATCGTTCCGCCGCGCGTGCGCTGTTCGGCGCCGCGGATCCGATTGGCCGCCGGGTCTCAATCGGCGGCGGCGAGGCCAGCGGCGACTGGCATGAAGTGATTGGTGTGGTCGGTGACGTGCGGCACGTCGCGCTTGCCGACGATCCGACGCCGCATGTCTACGATCTGCTGGGGCAGCATTGGGGCCGCACGATGTACCTGGTGGTGCGCGCTCGGCCGGGCCTCGACGCCGGGTCGCTCGAGTCGCCGGTGCGACACGCGATTGCCGCGATCAATCCCGACGCCCCGATTTTCGAGGTGGCGACCGTCGAAACGCTCGTGGGGCGATCGGCCGCGCCGCGCCGGCTGGCCGCCGCGCTGGGCGGCGGCCTGGCGCTCATGGCGCTCGTCCTCGCGCTCCTGGGCACCTTTGCCGTCGTCGCTTGCTCCGTGACCGAGCGCCTGCGTGAGCTCGGCGTACGCATCGCGCTCGGGGCGACATCCACGCAGGTGGTCGGGATGATCCTGCGCGAAGCGCTCGTCACGGCGGCCGCGGGATGTCTGGCCGGCCTCGCCGGCAGCCTTGTGGTCGTGCGCGTGCTTGCCGGGCAGCTCTTCGGCGTTCGCGTACAGGACGCGATCTTCATCGTGCCGCTGCTCGCCCTCACGCTCGCGGCGGCCAGCGTCATCGCGGCCTGGTGGCCGGCGCGCCGTGCGTCGCGTGCGGATCCGATCGCCGCACTTCGCACAAGCGCCTGACCCTTCGCGAGGCACCGGGCAGGCCGCGCCCGTCCCCCGGCCCCTCTGCCTTACAACCCCGTCGCCGCCGCGACACGATCGTGCGCGCTCACAGTCCTGTAAGCAGAAGATCCTCGGTAGATCGCAATGTTCGCTGGCACGGGCCTTGGATCGATCTCCGCGGTCCTTATGATCCGATTGATCCGACGCCGAGCGACTTTGTTCATGGTGGCCGCCGCACTCATGGCGGTCGCGGCGTGCACGCAGCAGTCACCGGATGCGCCGAGCCCCGCCCCGCAGTCAGCCGCGACGGCGACGGTCACGCTCATCATCTCCACGCAGCCGCAAAGCCAGACCATCGCTTCCGGTGGCCATGTGGCCCTGACCGTCTTCGCGGGGGGCAACGGATCGCTCACGTATCAGTGGTACGTGGGCACGAGCGGCAACACAGGCGCGCCGATCTCTGGCGCGACGACGCTGAACTTCACGACGCCCGCGCTGACGCAGACGACGGACTACTGGGTGCGCGTGTCCGACAGCACGGGGCATGTGGATTCCGCGACCGCGACGATTACCGTAGGGTCGCCCGGCGCCGCGCCGCCGCCCGCGCCCACGTCGACACCCACGCCCACTCCGGCGCCGCCGGGTGCAACACCGACGCCGACGCCGACATCGACGCCGACACCAACGCCGACGCCGGGCGCCACGCCGTCTCCGACACCGACGCCCACGCCGACGCCCACGCCGACTCCGCCGGCCGCCACACCGCCGTCGATCGTGTCGCAGCCGGCCAGCCAGTCTGTGCAATCCGGACAGGCAGTGACGTTGAGCGTGACCGCCTTCGGCAGCGCGCCGTTGAGCTACCAGTGGTACGTCGGTGCGAGCGGCCAGACGAGCGCGCCGATTTCCGGCGCCACTGCCGTGACCTACACATCGCCGCCGCTCTCATCGACCACGCAGTACTGGGTGCGCGTTTCGAACGCGCAGGGATCGGCCGACTCCGTGACGGTGACGATCACGGTCAATGTGCCGCCGCCTCCAACAGGCGTCGCGCCGTCGATCACGTCGCAGCCGCAGAGCCAGACCATCACGGCCGGCCAGACCGCCTCGCTCAGCGTCGCGGCCGGCGGCACGGCGCCACTGACCTATCAGTGGTACGTCGGGACCAGCGGATCGACGGCGCTGCCCGTCGGCGGGGCGACGGGATCGAGCTACACGACGCCGCCGCTCTCGACGACGACGCCGTACTGGGTCCGCATCTCGAACGGCTTCGGATCGGCGGACTCCGCGACCGCGACAATCACGGTGTCGTCGACGACGGGCAACACGTCATTCGAGGATCAGGTCCTGATCCTGGTGAATCAACAGCGCGCCGCTGGCGCTACGTGCGGCGGCACGCCGTATCCGGCCGTCGGCCCGCTCTACATGAACGCGAATCTCCGTGTCGCCGCGCAGAACCACAGCTTCGACATGGCGACGCAGAACTACTTCTCGCACACGAGCCTCGACGGCCGCACGTTCGATCAGCGAATCTTCAATGCGGGCTACAGCGGAGCGTATCCGCTCGGCGAGAACATCGCCGCGGGACAGACGACGCCCGCGTCCGTCGTGAGCGCGTGGATGACGAGTCCCGGCCACTGCACGAACATCATGAACGGGAGCTTCAACTCGGCGGGCGTCGGCTACGGGTTCAACTCGTCGTCGACGTACCAGCACTACTGGACGCTCGACTTCGGAGGAAGTTAAACGTGACCGTCACCTTCCGATCCCACACGACCGGAGGTCGCCGCCGTCGAAGCCGCGCTTGAACGACGCGACGCGGTCGGCCGACGATCCGTGCGTGAACGACTCGGGCATGACGTGTCCGCTGCTCCTGCGCTGCAGCGTGTCGTCGCCGATGGCTGACGCCGCGTTGAGCGCTTCCTCGAGATCGCCCCCCTCGAGCACTCGTGTAGATGCCGAGTGCCCCCAGACACCGGCGAGGCAGTCCGCCTGCAGTTCCTGCCGCACGGACTGCGCGTTGCCGCCCCCGTTCTGCAGCACGCCCAGGAGATTCTGCACGTGGTGGCCGACTTCGTGCGCAATGACGTACGCCTGCGCGAAGTCGCCGGGCGCGCCAAACCGCCGAGCGAGCTCGCGGAAGAACGTGAGATCGAGATAGACCTTGCGATCGACGGGGCAGTAGAACGGACCGACCGCGGCGGAGCCGGAACCGCACGCCGACGGCGTCGAGTCGCTGAACAACACCATCGTCGGCGGGGGATAGCGTTGTCCGGCCTGCGCGAAGATCTTGCCCCACACGTCTTCGGTGTCGCCGAGGATCTTCTCTGCGAACACCGCCGCTTCGTCCGTGGCGGCCGATCCGGGCCGGGCTGGCGCCGAGGAAGAAGAGTCCGGCGAGGATTGATCTGGTGAGAGCAACGACAGCGGATCGATGCCGAAGAGATAACTCACGACGAGCAGGATCAGCAGGCCGCCGATGCCCAGGCCGCCGGTGCGAATCATGCCCCCGCCGCCGCCAAATCCGCCGCCGAAGCCGCCGGCAGGGGACATGCCTCGCCGGTCTTCAACGTTGTCGCTTCGCCGAAGGTCCTGCCATTTCATAAGGGACGGCGTCCTCAGCTGCGGGGGTGAGGCTAGTCTAGCGGATTGCCCCCCGGGATTCTTGCTGAGAGCCTGCCGCGCCGTAGCCGCGAGCGCGGCGAGCGCCGGGCGAAGGCGGGCCTAGCTGTCGCGAAGCACCTGCGCGGGATCCAGCCGGGCCGCCTGGCGGGCGGGCATGAAGCACGCCATCGCCGCGACGGCCAGCAGCACCACCGCGACGCCCAGGATGGCCCGCGGGTCGGTGGGGCTGACGTTGAAAAGCACCGCGCGGATCAGGTTGCTCGAAAGCACCGCGGCGCCGATGCCGACGGCGACGCCCGCGGTGACCAGCTTCAATCCGCCGAAAATCACCAGCCGTCGCACGTCGCCCGGCTCGCCGCCGAGCGCGAGCCGAATGCCGATGTCACGCGTGTGTTGCTGAACGAAGTACGCCATGACGCCGTAGACGCCGACGACGGACAGCACGAGCGCCGTGACCGCGAACATCCCGATGAGCACGCTGAGGTAGCGCGGCTGCGCGAGCGACCCCGCCATCAGATCGGTGCCCGTCGCGATGTTCGACACGGCGAGGCCGGGATCGATCTCGTGCACCGCCTCCTGCAAGGCATGCGCGGAGGTGGCGGGATCGCCTGCGGTTCGCAACACGAGAAACGCATTCGGCAGATCGACGAAGGGGAAGTACACGGTGCCATCCTCGGTCGCATCGAGCCCCGTCCACTTCACGTTCTCGACGACGCCCACGACTGTCGTCCATGGACACGTCGAGCAGCCGCCGCTGTGGAGGCGTCGTCCCAGGACCTCGGCACCCGGGAAGAATCGATTTGCCCACGCGCGATCGACGACGATGACGTCCTCCTGAAGAGACCGATCATCAAGCGGCCGGCCACGCACGAGCGACAGTCCGACAGCCTTGAAGAATCCCGGTGACACGCCCACCCACGTGCTGAGCGGTTGATTCTGGCCCGCCGGCGTCGGGTGATCTTCGAGATCGAAGTTGTTGGTCTGCCCGGCCTGGTTGGGCGGCCGGCTGTCGGCGACCGCGGCCGCCTTGACGCCCGGCAGGACCTCGAGTCGTTCGACGGCCTGCTTCCAGAACGCCGTCCGCGTAACATCGTCCGCATAGCGAGGCCCCGCGAGCGACACGGACGCGGTCAGCATCCGGTCGGTTTCGATGCCGACGGGAACGTGGCTGAGCCGATCGAGACTCGCCATGACGAGCAGCGCGGCGATGATCAGCGGCGTCGCGAGCGCGAACTCCGCGGCGACCAGCACGCGGCGGACCTGCCGGGCGGCCGGCGCATCGCTCGTCGACCGCCCGCCGGCGGCGAGAGTCCGATCCAGCCGCAGCCGGGAGCTGTGAATCGCCGGCACGAGGCCGATCAGCACGCCGCTTGCGAGCGAGAGCATTGCCAGCCACTTGAGCGCGGGCCCCGCGAGGTGCACTTCAGCGAGCCGCGGAATGTAGGTCGCGCCGTAGGTCGTCACGAGCTTGATCGCGCCGAATGCGACGGCAAGCCCCACGAGCGCGGCCCCGACGGTGAGCACGCCCGCTTCCGCGAGCAGCCCCTGGACGAGCCGCGCCCGCGACGCCCCGAGCGCGCCGCGTATCGCGATCTCGCGGCTGCGCGCCATCGCACGCGCCAGCAGCAGGTTGATCGCGTTGGCGCTCGCAATCAACAGCACACAGCCGACCGCCGCCAGGACGACGAACAGCATCGATCCGATTTTGCCGACCACGCGTGACTTGAGATCCTGCAGTCCCCACGTCGCTTTCTCGTCCTGGTACGACGCGCGCCAGACGGGGAACAGCCGCCTGTTCGTCGCCTGCAGCGCCTGCACCGCGGCGGCCTCGGACGCGCCGGGGCTGAGACGCGCAATGGCCATCGTGAAAAACGGACCCTTCCGCTTCGGCGTGGGCCAATGCGCCGCTGTGAACACCGACGAACCCTGTTCGAGCGGACCGTCCGTGTTTTCGAGCACGCCGACGATCGTGTAGCCCTCGCCGTCGATCGTCAGCGTGCGTCCGACAATGGCTGGATCGGCGCCGAAGCGCGTCGTCCAGTATGGATAGGTCAGTACCGCCAACCGATCGCCGCGCGCGTCGTCGGAGGCGTCGAACAGACGCCCTTGCGCGGGCTTCTGCCCGAGCAACGGAAAGTACGAGCCGGTCACGTCCTTCGCCGTCACGCGCTCGGCGGCGCCTCCTTCGGTGATCGTGACCTGCCGCGTCTGGTACGCCGCGATGGTGCTGAACGTCGGATGGTCCGCTTCGAGCGCGCGGTAGTCGACGACCGAGAAGCGGAAATGAAACGGCGGGTTGTCGGTGTAAATCCAGTACAGGTTGTTCGCGTCCGCGTACGGGAGCGGGTTGACGAGCACGGCGCGGATGACGCTCACCATGCCGGTCGTCGCGCCGAGGCCGATGCCGACCGTGAGGACGATCGTCGCCGTGAGGACGGGCGTACGCACGAGGCTGCGCACGCTGTAGAGCACGTCTCGCCAGAGATGGGTCATGGTGCGACTCCGATCGGCGCGCGCGGTGCGGAGCCGATCCCACAGAAGGTGAAACGGATACACGAGGCGCTGGCGCCGGAGCCACCGCGCTGCCGCGCGATCGCCGTCGAGCCGGCGCCGCACGTCGTACAACTCGGCGAGGTCGTTCTCGATCGCCTGCCGATCGGCGTCGTCCACGAGCCACCGCAGCAGCCAGCGCATGTCAGGCCTTGTGCGTCTTGAGCAGGCGATCGAGGCCACGCCACAGCCTCGCGTGCTCGACCCGGCTCTCACGCACGACGACCAGCCCTTGCGTCGTCAAGCGAAAATATCGCCGCGCGCGCCCGGTGTCGGGCTCGACGAGCCGCGACGAGACGAGGCCCTTCTTCTCCAGCCGGCTCAACGCGATGAACACCGCCGCCTGCGCGACCGGCCGGCCCATGCGCTTCTCGAGCTCCAGCACCAGCGGCACGCTGTATGTGTCGCCGCGGTGCCGGAGCATTGCCAGCAGGACGTGCAGCTCGAAGGTCTGGAGGGAGTGCTTGGGCATCGGCCTACGGTATCACTAACGGTGTTAGTCGTAAGGAGTGGCGCGCTGGTTAGGCCCCGAGGAATGAGGCCCCAGACCTCAGGGAGAGGGTCTAGAGAGGGACCCCCGGTGCCCGGGGCCTTGGCCTGTCGCCTTGGGCCAGATCCTAAAAAGACCTGATGGCCCGGACGCGCCTCGGAAAGTCCTTGTCGTCGCTGTGAACGCGGCCGTTGTCGGCAAAATCGATGTGGGTCGCCATGTCCGTGGTTTGCTGCGACGAGGCCCAGTAGCTGACGTTGTCGACACGGCCGGTGTCGCCGAAATCGGCGAGGCCAGGCGCCCGGAGCGCGCGATACAGCTGGGCGAGCTCGTCGCGCGACGGCAGGAACCATCCGCCGACGCCGTTGAGCACGTAGCCGGCGCAGAGGGCTGCCGCAGTGTCGCGATCGGCGCACACGGTGAGGATGTCCTGGGTGTTCTGCTTGCCTGTGCCGATGGCCGTGCCGCGGGCGCCCGTCGTCGGCGTCCGGAAGCAGCCCCATTTGGCGCCGGCGCTCTGGTCGACCGGAGCCGCCTCGAGGTAACGCCACCCGTCCTTCGCGTAGTTCGGGTTCTCGTAGAACACCCAGCCGCCGGAGGGACCGGTGTCGCCGACCTTGTAGTCGCGCATCAGCAGCCACACGCTCATCTCGCCGGCGCCGCGATTGGCCCACAGGTGATAGGGAATCAGATCGATCCGCCTGGCCGCGGCGTCGGGAGTCGTCACGCTGCGCGCTTCGGTGCGCAACACCGTCACGCCGCCGTACAAGTCCGAGTTCACCGACGAGGTGATCGGACGATCGGTGTCGAGGACGAGATCCAGCACGCGATGATCGTCGGCCTCGGGCCATTCCGCGCAGTAGACGATCGGCCCGCGCTCGATCGCCATTCGGCCAGTGTTGGCTTTGACGCGCTGGTCCGCGACGACACGGCGCGGCGCCATCGGAAAATCCACCTCGACGACGTCGCCGTGCTTCCAGGTGCGATCGAGCGAGACGTACCCCAACTTGTCCGGCACGGCGATGATCTGCCGGTTGTTCACCAGCACGGCGTGCTGCCGCTCGACGCGATTGACGTAGCGGTAGAGCGAACCTGGCGCGGGGATGTTGCGCGCCCAGCCCGGAATGCGGAGCTTGATCGTGCCGGTGACGTCGCCTTTGTCCTTCGTCGAGATCGTGAGTCGCGATCTGCCGCCCCACGGCATCTCGCTCTCGACGGCAAGCCCGAGCGTCTTGTCGCCGATCGTGAAGGACGTCGTGCTCGAGACGTAAAGATTGACGTAGATCGCCGACGACGGATCCTGCGCGTAGATGAGGCCGGGCATGCCCGCGAGGAAGCGGACGAGATTGGGCGGGCAGCATTCGAGCGACGCGCGCTGCCACCGGAGGTCGCGCCCGTCGCCGGCGCTCGCGAGGCGGTTCACGTAGAAGAATCGATCGCCGGACGCCGACACGCCGTCAATCGCGTTGTTGTACATGCCGCGTTCCATGACGTCGATGTACGCGGTGTCGCCGGTCGAGAGGAAGAGCCGGTGATTGAGCGTGATGAACATCAGCACCGCGCACGTCTCGGAGTACGCGGAGATGTTGGGCAGGGCATAGGCCTCGCCGAAGCCTTCGTTGCCCGTCGAGCCGACGCCGCCCGTGAGATACATCTTCTTGAACACCGCGTCGGTCCACATACGCTGTGCCGCCTGGCGGTATTCGTCGAGGCCAGTCAGGACGCCGACGTCGGTGAGCGACACCATGAGCGAGGCGCAGTTGACGGCGTGGCCGACGGCTTCGCGCTGTTCGAGGACGGGCGTGTACGACTGATTGTGCCGGCTCCGATTCACCGAGTTCTCGAGCCCGCGAATGTCGAGGTAGTGCTTTGCGAGGTCCAGATGTTTCTTGTCGTGCGTGACGCGATAGAGCTGGACGCAGTTGATCGCGTCGCGCTCGCCCCCGGAGAACGGCGGATCGTTCACGCGAAAATCCTCGTAGAGCGCGTCGGCGGCGGCGATCGCGCGATCGACGAGATCGCGCTTGCCCGTGGCGAGGAACCAGGCCGCGGCGACCTCGAATCCGTTGTTTCCGCCGCCAGACCGCGCGAGCATCGCCTGCACGGCGGCATCCACCTGGGCCTGCAGCACGGGATCCGGACGCACTTCGAGCGAGAGGATGGCCGCTTCGAGCACGTTGCCGCTGAGGGTTCGTCCGTTTTCAGTGAGCTTCTGCACCTCGAAGGGAATCGTGACCGTCGCATTGGTCGCGACCTTCGGCTGCCAGAACGTGTCGGTGAGCCTGACGGCCGAATGGCGCACCGGTCGAATCGGATAGTCGGAAATCGGCGTGTAGGGCGTCCCGGACAGCCGCGTGTCGGCAGACCTCGGGGCCTGCGCCTCTGCCAGCGGAGGGCCCGCCGCGCACGCGAAGGCCCCGGCGGCGGCCGACGCCGTCTTGAGAAACTCGCGGCGGGCGATCGGGCGACCCATGAGATGCCTCCGCAGCAGATGACGCCGGGAGTAGTCTTACGCAAAACGTAAAACTACTCCCGGCGTCATTTTAACCAATGCACAGCCGCAGCGTAGACTCCCGGTAACCGACGTGCCAGATCACGCCGACGTTCGCTCCCGACTGGACGCGCTTGCCTCGAAAACGCCGGGCCTGCAGTATCTGGTCGTCGGTTCACGTGGCACTGTGTTCGAGCACGCCGGTGGCTTCGCCGATTTGGCGGCCCGGCGGCCGATGACGTCTGAGACGACGTTGATGGCGTACTCGATGAGCAAGACGATCACGGCGGCGGCGATCCTCCAGCTCATCGGGGCCGGAAGCATCGCACTCGACGCGCCGCTCGATCGCTACGTCGACGGACAGCCGTACGGCCGGGACGTGACGGTGCGGCAGGTGGTCTCGCACACGTCGGGCATCCCGAATCCCATTCCGCTCCGCTGGGTCCATCCCGCGGCCGAGCACGGGTCGTTCGACGAAGCGGCGGCGCTTGCGGCGGTGGTGCGCGAGCACCCGCGCCTCGCGTTCGCGCCCGGCGCGAAGTACGCCTACTCGAACATCGGCTACTGGCTGCTGGGCTCGGTCGTCGAGCGAGCGAGCGGGGAGCCGTTCGTCTCGTACGTCAACGAGCGTGTGCTGCGGCCGCTCGGGATCGCCTCCCGCGATCTCGACTACGTCATCGAGGCCCCGGCCGTGCACGCCACGGGCTATCTCGAGAAGTACTCGGTGATCAATCTGATCAAGCGCGCGGTCATCGATCGCGCGCTTGTCGGCGCCTACGCCGGGTCGTGGCTGGAAATTCTCCCGCACTACCCGAACGGCCCGGCGTTCGGCGGGCTCGTGGGCACGGCGCGCGGATTCGGTGCGTTCCTGCGCGACCAGCTGCAGCCGCACTCGCGTCTCTTCGACGATCAGACCCGCGCGCTGTTCTACGAGCCGCAACAGACGGCCAGCGGGAGGACGATCGCGATGACCCTCGGCTGGCATGTGGGCGCGGCCGGCGGCTCGCCGTGCTTCTACAAGGAAGGCGGGGGAGGCGGATTCCACTGCATGATGCGGGTCTATCCCGAGGCACGCATCGCGTCGGTAGCCATGGCGAACGCCACGGGCCTCGACGTGCGCGGCCTGCTCGACCGCGTCGATCCGTCGTTTCTGGTCTGACCCCTCGATCGTCTACTCATCAGAATGCCCTGAATCGACCAACCAAACCGGCCAGATTCACGTCTACAGGTAGGTAATCGACCTGAGGAGACGACTGGCTGATGCCGAAACGCGGAACCCCGCCAATCCATGGCGACCTGCTGCAGGGCACGCTCGACGTGCTGATCCTGAAGACGATTGCGCTTGGCCCCGCGCATGGCCATGCCATCGCCTACGCGATCGAGCGGCAGTCCGACGACGTGTTGCAGGTTGAGCACGGGTCGCTCTATCCCGCGCTCCATCGCCTCGAGAGCCGCGGGTGGATCGCGTCGTTCTGGGGCACGTCCGAGAACAACCGGCGCGCCCGCTACTACCGGCTGACGCCGGCCGGGCGCCGTCAGCTCGCGCACCAGACGACGCGCTGGGATCAGCTCGTCGGCGCCATCAACCGCATTCTCCGGCCCGCGGGAGGCTAGGTGGGCATCACGCGCTTCTTTCGGCGGTCCCGCTGGGACGAAGAGCGCCGGCGCGAGCTCGAGGCGCACATCGCGCTCGAGACCGACGACAACATCGCGCGCGGCTACACCCCGGAAGACGCGCGGGCCCTGGCGATGCGCAAGCTCGGCAACACCGCGCTCGTGCGCGAGGAGATCTATCAAATGAACACCATCGGCTGGCTCGAATCCGTGTGGCAGGACCTGCGGTACGGCGCACGCGTGCTGCGCCGCAGCCCGGGATTTGCCGCCGTGGCGCTGCTCTCGCTCGCGCTCGGCATTGGCGCCAACGCCGCGATTTTCCAACTGCTCGACGTGGTGCGGCTCAGGACGCTGCCGCTGCCTCATCCCGAACAAATCGTCGAGGTCAGGATCGCGCCGAACAAGAGCGGCCGCACGGGGTCGTTCCAGGGCACCCGTCCCATGCTCACGAATCCGATCTGGGAGCGCTTTCGCGACGGCGGCCAGTCGCTCACCGACATGTTCGCGTGGGGCGCCTCGTCGTTCGACATGTCCGCGGGCGGCGAAGCCCGTCCGGCCCAGGGGCTGTTCGTCAGCGGCGGGTTCTTCCACGCGCTCGAGGGCCGCGCGGTGCGCGGGCGACTCCTCGAGCCGTCGGACGACGTCCGCGGGTGCGGCACGCCGGGCGCCGTGATCAGCGCCGCGTTCTGGCAAAAGGAATTCGGAGGCGCCGCCGACGTTGTCGGCAAGACGATCCGGCTCGACAACGAGGTGCTGCCGATCGTCGGCGTCGTGAGTCAGGGATTCTCAGGCGTCGAAGTAGGCCGACGCACGGACGTATTCGTGCCGATCTGCGCGCGGCCGCTGCTCAAGCGCGCCGATCCCGGCATCGACGTGCCCGACGTCTGGTGGCTGGCGGCGTTCGGCCGGCTGAAGCCGGGCGTCACGGTCGAGCAAGCCACGGCGGAGCTCACGGCCCGCTCGGCAGGAATCTTCGAGGCGACGCTGCCACCCAAGTACGCGGCCGGTGACTCGAAAAGCTACCTGGCGTTTCAGCTGAATGCATTTCCCTCCGGCACGGGCGTGTCGAGCCTGCGCACGCGGTACAGCACGTCGCTGACCGTCCTGCTGTCGATTGCGGCGCTCGTGCTGCTCATCGCGTGCGCCAATCTCGCGAATCTCATGCTGGCGCGCGCCAACGCCCGCGGACGCGAGATCGCCTTGCGCCTGGCGATCGGTGCGTCGCGCCGGCGGGTGTTTCGCCAGCTCATCGCGGAGAGCCTCCTGCTCGCGGGCGTGGGCGCGTTCGCCGGCATCTGGCTCGCGCTCCTGCTGAGCCGCGTGCTCGTCTCGATTCTCACGAGCGACGGCAGCCCGTGGGCGCTGAATCTCACGCTCGACTGGCGGCTGATCGGGTTCACGGTCGGGCTCGCGATCGTCGCCTGTGTCGTCTTCGGCCTGCTCCCCGCGCTTCGCGCTACCCGCACTCAGCCGGGCGCCGTGTTGAAGCTCGCCGGCCGCGGCCTGACGGCCGATCGCGGGCGGTTCCTGGTCCGCCGCATCCTCGTCGTCGGACAGATTGCCGTGTCGCTCGCGTTGGTCGTCGGATCGCTGCTGTTCATCCGCACGCTGCGCAACCTTGGCACCAGCGATTTCGGCTTCTCGGATCAGAACGTGCTCGTCGCCGAGCTGGATCTGCGGCCCGCGGGCGTGGCGCCCGAAGCACTGCTGACGTTTCAGCAGAAGCTTCTCGAGCGGCTGCGAGCGGTGCCGGGGATTGCCCAGGCTGCTTCCGCGGTAATCGTGCCCGTGAGTGGATCGGGCTGGAATGAGACGGTCATCGTCGATGGCGAGAAGAAGGACGGCCACCCGGACGCCAACCGCGTGAGCGCCTCGTACTTCAAGGCATTGAGCGTGCCGTTCGTCTCGGGCCGGACGTTCGACGCGCGCGACAAGGCCGGGGCGACGCCGGTCGCCATCGTGAACGAGGCGTTCGCCGCGAAGTACCTCCCCGGACCGAGTCCGCTCGGACGCACGTTCCGGATCGAAGTCGGGCCGGGGCAGCCGGACCCAGCGTACGAGGTCATCGGCGTCGTGAAAAACACGAAGTACCGGGATCTTCGCGAGCCGCTCGGGCCGATCACGTATTTCGCCGATACGCAGGAAGGCGATCCCTCCCCATTCCTGGCCGTGGCGCTCAAAGCGGATCGTGATCCTCGCGCGCTTCGCGCCAGCATCGTGCAGGCCGTGGCCGAGGTGCACCCGGCGATCACGGTGACGCTGAAGGAGATGACCGAGCAGGTGCAGAACTCGCTCCTGCGCGAGCGGCTGATGGCGGCGCTCTCGGGCGGCTTTGCCGGCCTGGCCGTCGTGCTCGCCGCGGTGGGACTCTACGGTCTGATGTCCTACGGCGTAGCCCGGCGCCGCAACGAGATCGGGGTGCGCGTCGCGCTCGGCGCCACGCGCGGCCGCATCGTGCGCATGATCGTTCGCGAGACTGTCGTGCTCGTGGCGATTGGCGTGGTCGTCGGGATCGCGTTGGCGATCTGGTCCGCTCGCGCGGCCGAGGCGCTGCTCTACGGATTGACGCCGTCCGATCCGTGGACGCTCTCGACCGGTGTGGCCGCGCTCACCGCTGTGGCCGTGATTGCCAGCATTGTGCCCGCGCTGCGCGCCGCGCGGCTGGATCCGACGCTGGCGTTGCGCGAGGAGTGAGCGAAAGTCCTATCCGCCCGCCATCGCGCCGACGATGAGGAACGGCTCCCGGCCTTCTGCGACATCGTCTGGCAACGGCGCATCCGCGCGCGCGAAGGACACATCTTCTTCGCACGCGAAGAAGCGGACCAGCGGCCGACGCTCCCGCGTGACGTGGTCGCGAATCGTGCCCTGCAGCATCGGATACCGCGCTTCGAGCGCGTCGAGAACCGACCGCTGCGTCACCAGACCAGTCACGTCGAGCGTCAGCTCGCCGTTGACGCGGGCCAGCGTGCGCAAGTGGGCGGGAAGCACGACGCGAATCACGCGAGTCTCACTTAGCCGGGAATGGCGACCGTCTGAACCTCGACCGACAGCACCGGCGGCAGGTCGCGGACGATCGCTGTCCAGTGATCGCCGTCGTCGGTTGAGGTGTACACTTGCCCGCCGGTGGTCCCAAAGTAGATGCCGCACGGGTCGAGCGAGTCGATCGACATCGCATCGCGGAGCACGTTCACGTAGCAGTCCCGCTGCGGCAGCCCGTTGGTCAGCGCTTCCCACTCGTTGCCGCCGGTGCGGCTGCGGTAGACCCGCAGCTTTCCGTCGGGCGGGAAGTGCTCCGAGTCGTTCTTGATCGGCACGACGTAGATTGTGTCCGGCTCATGCGCGTGAACGCCGATCGGAAACCCGAAGTCCGTCGGCAGGTTGCCGCTGACCTCGTGCCACGATTCTCCGGCATCGTCGCTGCGCATGACGTCCCAGTGCTTCTGCATGAAGAGGACCTCCGGCCGCCTCGGATGCATTGCGATCCGGTGCACGCAGTGGCCGACTTCGGCATCGGGATCGGGCAGTTCGTTCCGGGACTTCAACCCCTTGTTGATAGGCTTCCACGTCTCGCCGTTGTCGTCGCTCCTGAACGCGCCCGCCGCCGAAATCGCGACGAACATCCGCCCCCGGTGTTTGGGGTCGATCAGGATCGTGTGCAGACACATACCGCCCGCGCCTGGCTGCCAGTTGCTGGACGATCGATGGCGCCGGAGTCCCGGCAGCTCCTGCCACGAGTGTCCGCCGTCGCTGGTGCGGAAGAGCGCCGCGTCCTCGACACCCGCGTAGACCGTGTCCCGATCCGTGGACGCCGGCTCGAGGTGCCAGACACGCTTGAACTCCCAGGGATGCGGCGTGCCGTCGTACCACTTGTGCGTGCCCGTTTCGCCCTCGTACAAGAACTTGTTGTCGACGGGCTCCCAGGTTCGGCCGCCGTCATCCGAGCGCTGAATCAACTGGCCAAACCATCCCGTGTTTTGCGAGGCGTACAACCGGTCCGCATCGGCGGGTGACCCGATGATGTGATAAATCTCCCAGCCGCTGAAGAGCGGACCGGTGACGTTCCATTTGTCGCGAACGCCGGTCGAGGTGATGATGAACGCGCCCTTGCGCGTGCCAACGAGTAATCGGACGCCGGTCATGCCGCCAGTTTAACGTGAGGGCCCGAGATCCTGCAGGCCGCTGGACAATCCGCGCCCTGCGTGAGAACGTTGCGCCATGCCGGAGCAACACGGACCGGCGGCTCCCCGGCCGAATATGGACGACGGCAAGTCGCCAGCTGACGATCAGGCCACGCGCCTGGGCGGGCCTTCAGGAGACCAGGACAAGACGCAACTCCTGCGTCCGACCAGGGACTCTCCCGATGCAACCCGTCTGATTCCGGACGCTACGCGCCAGGACGCTGATGCGACTCGTCTCGGGGGCGGCACCATGCCGCCGGACGCCGACGCCACTCGTCTAGGAGGCGGGGCCATCCCCGCAGACGGGGACGCCACTCGCCTGGGCGGCGATGCCACTCGACTTGGCGCCGGGCCTGGCCCGACGAGCGACGACCGCCTCGGTCCGCTTGCCGTCGGCTCGCAGTTCGGGAGCCGGTACCGCATCACGAGACTCCTTGGCCTTGGCGGCATGGGCGCCGTCTACGAGGCGTGGGACGCTGAGCTTGGCGTTTCGGTCGCGCTGAAAGTGATTCGGCCGGAAATTGCCGACGATCAGACGGCCGCCAAGGATTTGGAACGGCGATTCAAGCGCGAGCTGCTCCTCGCCCGGCAAGTCACGCACAAGAACGTCGTCAGGATTCATGACCTCGGGGAGATCAACGGCATCAAGTACATCACGATGCCGTACATCGAAGGCAAGGATCTCTCGACCGTGCTCCGGGAAGACGGACGTATTCCGTTGGCACGGACGCTGTCGATTGCAAGGCAGTCGCTCTCTGGACTCGTCGCCGCGCACGCCGAGGGCATTGTCCATCGCGACCTGAAGCCGGCCAATATCATGGTCGACACGCAAGGCAACGCGTTGCTCATGGACTTCGGCATCGCGCGCTCGATCGGCATGCCGGGACCGCCGATGCCAGGCTCGAGCGGCGGGAAAGCGCTGCCGGGCGGCGTCGATCCGACGCTCATCGGCGCCGTCGTCGGCACGATTGCCTACATGGCACCCGAACAGGCCAAGGGCGCCGACGTCGATCACCGAGCCGACGTCTACGCCTTTGGACTCATCCTTCGCGACATGCTGCTCGGCCTCGGGCGGCAGAAGAGTGCGGCCACCGCGCTCGGCGAGCTACAGAAGCGGATGGACGAGCCGCCACCGCCGCTGCGATCGCTCGATCCGACCATCCCCGAGAGCGTCGATCGCATCGTCAATCGGTGCCTGATGGTCGATCCTGCGGATCGATACCAGACCGCGGCGGATCTGCTGGGTGACCTCGAACGGCTGGATGACGAAGGCAAGCTCAAGCCGGAACCCAGACACCTGACGCGGAAGCTCGCGCTCGTGGGGGCGTTCGTGCTCGCGGCGGTCATCGCGGGGACATACTGGCTCGCCCGCACGCCGCCGGTGACGCAGCACGCGCCACTGTCGGTGCTCATCGCGGATTTCGACAACCAGACCGGCGACGAGGCGTTCGACGGGGCCGTCGAGCAGGCGATGGGCATCTCGCTCGAAGGGGCGTCGTTCGTCACCGCCTATTCGCGCAACCAGGCCAAGCGCATCGCCGCACAGATCCAGCCTGGATCTCGACTGGACGAGGGCGTGGCCAGGCTGATCTCCCAGCGTGAAGGCATCAAGGTCATCGTCGCGGGATCGATCGTCCGCGACGGCTCGAGCTTCCGCGTGTCCGCGCGCGCGCTCGATCCGGCGGCCGACCCGTCAAAGGGCGAGCCGCTCGCGACAGCGTCGGGGACGGCGTCGAGCCGCGACGGCGTGCTTGGCACGGTCAATCGCGTGGCGGCGTCGCTGCGCGGCGCGCTCGGCGATACGGAAACCGAGCGCGTGCGGCTGGCCGCGGGCGAGACGTTCACGGCCAGCTCGCTCGAGGCCGTCCGTCAGTACACCCTGGCGCAGGACCTCGCCGGCCGCGGGCGCGACGCGGACGCCATTCCGTACTATCAGCAGGCGATCCAGGCTGATCCGAATTTCGGCCGCGCGTTTTCCGGACTCGCGACGTCGCTCTTCCATCTCGGCCGGCAGGACGAAGCGGCCGAGCAGTGGAAGAGAGCGCTCGCCCTCATGAGCCGCATGAGCGATCGCGAGAAGTATCGAACGCTCGGGACTTACAACCTGGCCATCGCGGGCAACTACGAGCAGGCCATCGCCAATTACTCGACGCTCGTCAACCTGTATCCAAGTGACTTCGCGGGGCTGAACAACCTGGCGTTCGCCTATTTCAGCGTGCTGAATTTTCCCAAGGCTCTCGAGGTCGGCAAGAAGGCGCTCGATCTCTATCCGACCAATACGGTCATCGGCAACAACTACGCGCTCTACGCGATGTACGCCGGTGAGTTCGACCGGGCCGCGGAAGAAGCGCAGCAGCTCGTCAAAGCCGATCCAACCTTCGTCAAGAACTACTTGCCGCTTGCGGTGGCCGCCGTGCTGAAGCTCGACGATGCTGGAGCGCGTGAGGCGTACAGACAGATGGCGGCGACGGGGGCGCAAGGCGCTTCGCTTTCAGCGATTGGGTTGGCCGATCTCGAGTTCTATCGCGGCCGGTGGTCCGAAGCGGAGCACCAGTTGACCCAGGCGATTCCAGTCGACCAGCAGCAAAAGGCCAACGGGCCGGCGGCCGAAAAGACGATCGCGTTGGCGGAGACGTTTGAAGCAGAGGGCCGGCGGGCGCAGGCGGTCGACGCGGCGCGGCGCGCGCTGAAGATCTCGCGCGAGCCGGCGACGCTGCTGCCGGCAGCGCGGCTGTTCGCGCGTTCGGGTCAGTCGAAAGAGGCGGCAGCCATCGTCTCCGAGTTGGACAACACGCTCCAGACGCAGAATCGCGCCTACGCGCGCATCATCGAGGGCGACCTGGCGCTGCACGCCGAGCGTTTGGCCGAGGCAGTCGATGCCTACCGAGCCTCGGTGAAACTCATCGATATGTGGCTACCGCATTTCGCGCTCGGCGTGGCGTACGTGCAAGCCGGACACTTCGCGGAGGGGCTCACCGAGCTCGAGACGTGCCAGCGGCGCCGCGGGGAAGCGACGGCGATCTTCCTCGACGACACACCGTCGCTTCGCTATCTCGCCACGCTGCCGTACTGGCTCGCCCGCGCTCAGGAGGGCGTCGGCCAACAGCAGGACGCGACGGCCAACTACAAGGCCTTTCTCGCCGTGCGCGGCGCAGCCACGAAAGACGCGCTCGTCGTCGACGCGAAACGCCGCGCCGGAACCGCCCCGTAAGTCGATCCGCCTGCTACTTCAGGACGATCGTGAACGGTCCGAACGCCGTCCCTGATGCAAAGGTCTGACCCGTCTTGAGGCTGCCGACGTACACCTGGTACGTCCCGGCCGCCAGCGTCGCGCTCTGCCAGTTGAACTGCCACGTGTAGCCGTTTGCCGCAGTGGGCGGCTGGAACGAGCTGCTGCCCGGATCCTCCGGGCTGAAGATCAGTGTTCCGCCCGGCCCGGTGATCCGAATCTGCGGATCGGCGTCGGCACTGTTGACGACGGTGCCGTTCATCGTGAACCGCCACTGAAGTGGCACGGAGCTCCCCGCGTTGAATTTCTTGCCGGCCGGCGGCGGCAAATTGAGCACGCCGACGAAGCCATACTGGGGATTCGGAAGAGTGAGGTTGACCGTGACCGTGAACGAGCCGGTCGCGGTGTTGCCGTGCGAATCGGTGGCCGAGCAGTTGACCGTTGTGGCGCCCGGCACAAACGTCGAGCCCGACGGGGGAGTGCACGTGACCGGCACGACGCCGTCGACGACGTCGCTGGCCGTCGCGGTGAATGTGGCGACGGCACCGGACGAGCTCGATGTGATGATCGTCAGCGGACCGGGCAGCGTCAACGCAGGCGCGGTCGTGTCCACCACGTGCACCACGAACGTCTTCGGCACGGCAACGTTGCCGTGGGAATCGGTGGCCGTGCACGTGACCGTCGTATTGCCGACCGAGAAGACGTTGCCTGACGCCGGCGCGCAAACAGCCGTGCCAACGCCATCGACGACGTCAGTCGTCACCGGCGCGGCGTAAGTCACCGTCGCTCCCGCGCTGCTCGTCGCCTGGACCGTGACATCGGCGACCGAAGCAATCGTCGGTGGCGTGCTGTCCACGATGTGAACGACGAACGTCTGCGTGCCGACGTTGCCGTGCGCGTCGGTGGCCGTGCAGGTGATCGTCGTGTCACCAATTGGCAGCGCCGTGCCCGAGGGTGGCGTGCAGCTCACCGTGACGACGCCGTCTAGCCCGTCGAATGCCGAGACGCCGGTATAAGTGCCGATGGCGCCCGACGGGCCCGTGGCCTCAACGGTGACGCTGGTCGGAACAGTGATGACCGGTGGCGCGTGGTCGATGATCACCTGGGGCAGGCCGCCCGCTGTGTCGGCCGCCTGTGCCGTCGCGACCACGCTGATGCTCTCCGGCGCGAACGACCCGTTGTTGATGACGCGCAGCGTGACCACCGCCAGATCGCCGGAGCCGAGCGTAAACGTGGCGTTCGAGGCGCTGTCACTGAGGCCGTTCTGCAGCGTCAATGACGGGTTCGTGATGTTGACGAGCGTGTTCGCGTTCTGTTGCACACCGAGGTCGCAACCGGAGACGCCCGGCGTCGCGTAGACGCGGTTGACCAGCAGCTGAAACACGGCATCCGCCGGCACCGCCGCAAGGATGGCCGAGAAGTTGTAACCGGAATCCACGTTGCCGGTATTGGTCAGCTGCCAGCTGACATCGGTGACGAGCGGTTGGTTGACGAACGTCGGATTGACGAACGTCGGATTGAGGAACGTCGGGTTGAGGTAGGTCGTGTTGACGAACGTCGGATTGACGAACGTGGGATTGAGGAACGTCGGATTGACGAACGTCGGGTTCAAGAACGTCGGGTTGACGAACGTCGGGTTGACGAACGTCGGGTTCAGGAACGTCGGGTTCACGAACGTCGGATTCTGGTACGTATTGACGTATGCGTCACTCAACGCAAGCGAGTGAAACTCGTTGTTCACCACCGATCCGTCGGCCGGCGGCGGCGCCGTGCTGTCGGAGTTGATGATCGTCGAGCTCTGCAGGCCGTTCGCGACCGGGGTGCCGCTCGCATCGATCTCGAACACCTTGACGATGGCGACCGTCGTGCCGGAGACGAAGACCGTCCGCGCGATCGACGAGTACGGCGGGACGTCGGCGTCCACGTGGTCAAGAGCCGAGTCCGGCAAGAATGACGCGGGGCCGCCGGGGGCAACCGCCGTTTGCAGACGGAACCGCCGCTGAACGCCTGTCGCATTCTGCGCGAAGACCGCGAAGGCGCGTAACAGCGTACCCGCGAGGCGCGAACTGCCGCCCGCGCCGACGATCAGCCCCCGGGCGAGCCTCGCCGTGTAGATGTTTTGATTTCGGATGGATGACTGGTTGGCCGGCGAGCAGTTGCCCGGCGCCAGGTAGTTCGCCCACAGATCGTTGAGCGCCGGCACGACGTCACGGTTGTCGGTCCATGTCGCGTGGATCACGGGCGACGCTGTTGTGTCCGTGTTGTACGTCCAGCCTGAACCGCCAAGCGGCGGCAGGAACGGCCGCGCCGGCGCCAGGTCGATGTAGTCCCCGAGGAACGGGAGCTGACCGCCAGAGAACAGCGGCCAGTTAACGGGATTGAATTCGAGCTGGACCAGCTTCTGATCAGCAGTGCTGAACGCGTAGTTGTAGCGCGAGACCTTGATGCTCGCGCCGAACTGCCCGTTGGTTTCGGTCTGCGCCGCGCGCACGTCGATCGTGTGCGCCGGAGGCGGCGGAATCGGATCGGCGATGACGGGCCCGAAGATCGCTGGGCCGAACAGCGTCTGCGCGTTGTCGTCGCGCTGGTCGTACCAGAGCACTGTCGCCGTGTTGGCCGAGCAGGCCATCGCCGGCATCAGTTGATGACCACGCCCTGACTGGTTGTCGATCGGCGTGGGTGCGGACCACCGGCGTCCATCCGTCGAGGACGACACGAGGATGCGCGCGTCGCCTTGGGGCCCAATGCCGCGCTGTGCCCACGCGACCCGCGCGAGGCCTGTGGTGTCCGTGCACATCGCCGGATAGCCGTTCGTGCGGAACATCCGAAACATCGTGCCGTTGGGCACCGACGGATCCGGGAGCGTCGACAGATCGAACGCCGTTGATGCGCTCTGCAGGCCGAGGTCGGCGACCTGGACGGGCTTTCCGAATGAGTCGCCGAAGTTCGTCGACCGGGCCACCAGGATCTGGGCGGGAGAACTGTTGTTGGGCGTGCCAAATGACCGCCATGCGACCAGGACGTTCCCGTTCACCGGGTTGATGCTGATCGTCGCCGATTGGCTGACATCGATGTTCGCGTCCAGACGAATCGGGCTGCTCCAGGTCGCCCCGCAATTGGTCGATTTCGCAAACAGCAGTTTGGAGTTGGCGTTGTTGCCGCTGCCGGTGAACACGCTGTACGCGATGTACACGTTGCCGGCCGGCACTGTCTGCGTGGGCACGCCGTTACTTGCGGGAATGGTGCACGTGCCGGCGCCAGAGCGCGGGATGTCCGCGGCGATCCACGGCTTGTCGAGGAACTGGCCGCTCGTACCGTTGTCGGTGAGGACCGTGCGAATGTAGCGGGGCGGCGCAGTGACGTCCTGAGAGTTGTTGTCGTCGATGAAGAGACTCACGAACATCACGCCGGACTTGCCGGGCCCGCCCGACGAAGCGGCCGGATTGAACGCGATGCCGCTGTAATAGAAGAGGCCGTTCGTACCGGCGCGCAGCGTGGGATCCGCCGTGGCCGGGAATCCGTGGATGGGGGACGCCAGGCCCTCCGGCGACGTGTCCTGCGGGAAACCCACGAGGGCCGTGCTCCGCCACGTCTGGCCATCGTCGTGCGACCAGAACACGCCCAGCCAGGCATCGCCGGTGACCTGATCGGCCTGCGTTCCCGGGACGCTGACGAGGCGATAGTCGTTGGCGCCCGCCAGGCACGTGATCGCGCTCCTGGACGAGCATGCCATCGACGGCTCGTTCTGCCGTTGCAGAAACGGATCACCTTCGATCGTCAGAGGCGGACCCGGATGAAGGACCGCGGGGCCGCCGACCATGTTGACGTTCTGGCCGGCAGTCAGCTGCTGTTGCGCCAGCAGTTCGACTTCAGCGCGACGTGCGGCCACGACACTGACCGCGAGGAGCGCGGCTGTCAGGAAAACGCGACGGATGAAGACGGGCCAGTCAGGACCTGCGCGCCGAACGTGATTCGGCGTCGTTCTCAATAGCGGCATTGGGGAGCCTGCTCTTCTTGATGATGATTATTAGGGTCGACGCGATTGACGGCGCACCAACTCCCGGGTGTCAAAGGGCACTAGTTTACAGCGACTGCACACAATCCTGACATCGACGGAATCATTAGGAAAAATGGGCGCAGAGGCTCCATAAAGTCGCCTCGAGAGCGAACAAAAGTCTCGGTAACTGGCACCTTCGACTTACCGCTTCCGACCTTTGATCAGTACGTCGAGGCTGTCCGTCCGCCCGTTGAAGAAATCGAGACGGATCTTCTGGTCCAGCGTCTCTGAGATGACGGCGGGGATCGACGACGCGGTCAGATACCAGCCGGCGGGCAGCACGACCGAGTTGCGCGGCCGTCCGAGGCTGCGATCGAATACGAGATCCGCGCCCTCGAGTCGATAGCTCTCGGGCGCTGCGTAGGTCTCGGAGATTCGCAGACGAACGGACTGGCCCGCTTTCACCGGCGGGAAGTACACGACGACGACTTCGGTGTCGGGCGTGACGGCGCCCGCGTCGATCTTGGCCGCGGTGATCGCGTCGCCCTTCAGCGTTTCGTGCCGCAGTGTCTCGCCCGTGTCGAGGATGTAGGCCGAAGGATTCGAGACGTGACTGCCGGTCCGCACGACGTTGACGTACTTGTCGATGCCGGGCCGCGACTCCGTGTAGTCGTGAAACAGGCTGAACGAGTTGGTGGACGGCTCCTGCAGGAAGTACGTGATGTCGCGATCCTGATGCGCGCGTTCGGCGAGCCGGGCGGTCTCGGTTGGTCCCTGGGCCGGAGGCGGCTCCCAGCTGCGCTTGTTCGTCAGTGGCGTCGGCGCGCCCTCTGGACCCGTCTTCGCGCCCGCGCGCGTGCGGACGATGATCGTCGTCGAAGCGGGAGCCTGGTTCATGAATGCGACGCTGATGCGCCCGTCCGGAAGCGACAGCACCTGCGACGCGACGTTGCACGCGACGAGCTCGAATCCTGGGGGCAGCGCGAGGAGGCCTCGCCGGCTGGGCAGCGTGTCCGTGAACGTGCCGATCTTGCCTTTGAGCGCGTACCCGAGCGGATCTTTGACCGTCTTGTCGATCCGGATGCGGCCCTGTCCATTCCTCGGGACCGGCCGCGCGAGCGCGACCGTGATCAGCCGCGCGTCTTGTGTGACCGCCAGCGGCTGGCCGGTCATCAGGTCCGTGGCGGTCACGTCGGTCACCGTCGTGCCCGGCACAATCGGATCGACATAGCGCTGCAGGTTCTCGGTCGTCACCGAGACCTCGAATGAGACGTGGTACGACGAAGACGCCGGCGGCGACAGCTCGTACCGTACGTACTCATCGGTGTGTGTCTGACCGGGTGGGATCTGGGCGTGGCCGGGAGCAGCCGTGACGTTGCAGACGGCGACGACGATGGCGAATCGACGGAACGCTGACATGGGCCTCATCTCTTCACTTCCCCGGGTGATACTCGCGCTCGGTGTGTCCCTGCAGTTGCGCGCGATAGAAGTACACGTCGCGCAGATCGCCCGTCGCGTAGCGCTTCGCCTGATCGTTGAAATGCGGTGACTTCGAGTCGCCGCTCTCGCCTCCGGCGGTCACGGCTTTCGCACGAAGCGTGGGGCCGAACTCGACGACGGCGACGAAGCTGTTGCCGCTCGTGCCGTACCACTTCTTCGTGCCCGGATACGCACGCGCGCCGAACGACGCGAGCGAGCCCCATGTCGCCGACGTGAACGCCACCGGAATGCTCGGGCCCGCGTCGTTGAACGGCTGGACGATGTCGCCCGTCAGGCGCTGGAAGCGATTGATGTCGCCCCACGGCGTTTTCCAGCTGCCGAAATCCGCCTTGAGCCGGTTGCACGCCGAGACCAGCGCTTGCAGCAGCTGATCGGGCGGCGCGGACTCGACCGAGCCGCCGCGCCCGCGTCCGCCGCCGCGCTGCAACTCGTCGCCCCAGAACACCGCGAGCGAGGTGGGCACGGAATCCGCGGCCCAACGCAAGTTCCACGCACGCAGCAGCGCAATCGGCTCGGCGAGCTGCGTTTTCAACGGATCCGCCGCCCCGAGCCCGTCGTACGCCTTGAGGAGCGCCGGCATCGGCTTCTCGAACCACGTCAGGTAACTGTCGTACGCGGCCCCGATCAGCGACTCGAGCGTGAAGTCCTTCTTGTTCTGGAATACACGAACGGCGTGCAGCCCGCGAGCGGACTCGTTGCCGTTGTCGACGTACTTCGGGAAGTCCGCTTGTTTCGGGCTGCTCGGGCCCGCGGCTGACCACGGCCAGTTGTTCGAGTTGTAGAGCCAGCCGCTCGCGGGGTTGAGCAGGTGCGGCGTCTCGTCGATCGAGAGCAGCCCGTGCCAGTCCGTTACCGGATCGCTGCCGTCGACGGGCCGGGTCCAGTCGAGGCTCGGATCGCGCTTCGGGATGAAGTTGCCGTGGAAGTAGGCGATGTCGCCGTCGGCGTCCGCGAAGATCGTATTGTTGGACGAGTTGGTGTGCAGCTCCATCGACTGCCGGAACGACTTGTAGTCCGTCGCCTTGGTACGCGAATAGGACTGGGTCAGCGCCTTCACCGGCTCGTTCATCAGCGCGAACGCGACCCACTTGCCGTTGGCATCGCGGACGATGGGCCCGTGCGGCGTGCTGAACGTCGTGAACTTTTTCTCCGCTATGCCCGCATCGGTCTTGTACGGGACCGTGATCTCATGCGTGGCGACCGGCAGCCAGTCGCTGCCGTGCTTGTAGAAGTACTTGCCGCCGCGGTTCTCGACGGTCTCGAGGAACTCGTCGGTGTTGTCGACCGCGCTCGACGTGTGCATCCAGCCGACCTTGTCGTTGAAGCCCTGGTAGATGAAGAACTGTCCCCACGTCGAGGCGCCATACGCGTTCAGGCCCTCTTCGCTCACCATCTGGAGCTCGGATCGGAAGAAGAATGACGTGTGCGGGTTGATGAGCAGCAGCGAGTGATGCGCGGTGGTGTTCGACGGCGCGATCGCTGCGCCGTTCGACCCGCGCGGCTCATCGTCCACCGGGAAGACGGGCGCGGGCTCGGCGGGCAGCTCGCTTGCCGGCGTTTTGCCGTAGAACGCCTGCAGTTGATTGACGTTCACGCGTTCGATGTCGCCGCCAATGCTGCCCTCGGTGAACGACAACGCCATCCATGGCTCGAACGTCTTGATCACGCGCGGCTTCACCTCAGGGTGCTTCGATAAATAGAAGTTGAGGCCGTCGGCCCACGCGTCCATCAGCGCCTTCAGCCACGCGGGGCTCGAGGCGTAGCCGGACTTGAGTGTCTCGGGGTCGATGAACAGCTTCATCCGCAGGTCCTGATAGATCCGCGGTTCGCCCTCCGCTTCGGCCAGCCGGCCCATCGCGTTGATGAAGTTGGTCTCGACGCGGTTGAAGTCGTCTTCCGCCTGCGCATAGACCATCCCGAAGACGGCGTCGGCGTCCGTCTTCCCGAAGACGTGGGCGATGCCCCAGTCGTCGCGAACGATCGTGACGTTGTTCGCACGTTGCTGCCAGCGGGCCGTGTCGGCGGTGCCGTTCTGGAAGGCGGACGGTACGGACATGCCGGCGGGCAGCAGCAGGACGAGCAGCGACAGCAGACAAAGTTTTTTCATAGGCGGTCCGGGTAAAAGATACCACCGGCGCTGGTGTAGCATCTGCCTCATGCGCCGCCTCCTCGTGCCCGTCGCGCTCGTCGTCATGGCCGCTTGCGGAGGCGGGGGAGGCTCCGCGCCGCCCGCCGGCCCGTCGAGCAACGGGCTCTCTGCGCCCACCAGTTTTCGCGTCGTTCTGCAGAAAGTGAACTTCACGAGCAACGAGGTCCAGGTGTCGTGGAGCGGCACCGGGTCGGCGTATCACGTGTTCGCGTCCTCCACGCCGGGCGGAGCGGACAAGCTCAGCATCGACGTTACGGGCACGAGCTACAACTGGATTGCGCCGCGTGAAGAGGCGGTGTACTACATGCGGGTCGTGGCGACGAGCGGCGGGAATTTCAGCTCGCCTTCAACCGAACTGCCGATCTTCACGATCGATTTGCGTAACGCGATCGACGCGCTCTTCTTTGGCGCGGGGCCGATGGCGGACTCTCCGAGCCTGGCGAATTTCAACCCGACCGCGGCGGTGTGGCCGGACGGCACGGTCGTTCAGATTCGGGTGTCAGTCGAGGCCGGCGATGCGGCGCGATCGATCGCCCAAACGTTTTCCGACGACTACGCGGCGGTGACCGGCGGCGCCATACGCGCGACCGTCCAGGTCGTGGCGGACAACATGCATGCGGCGCAGTTCGCGGACCTTCCGGAATTCAGTATTGGCATGCGCGTGCTTCAGGTGTGTCCACAGGTTGGCGTCATTGCCTGCGCCAACCTTGGTCCGGCTCCTATCGGTCCGAACAGGTCCTTCGTGAATTTGAACCAGCCCACTGGCGCCGTCGCCGTCGAGCACGAGCTGGGTCACTCCTACGGTTTGAATCACGTCCATGTGAACTCCAGCTCGCGTCCGGAGCTCAACTTCCTGATGAACCCCGTCCTGCTCGCGACAGGATTGAGCGAGCCGGAGAAGAACGCGATCATCGCTGCGCGCAACGGCGGGATGCACCCGGGGATGAGGCGCAACGAAGCCCTCGCCGCCGGCCTCGTCCTGCCCTTCACCGGGCAGACGTCGATTCACCGCCAGCGCTAGAACACCTACTTCACTTCCCGCCGCACCTTGAAGATTGGATACACGACCGCGCCCTTGTCGGCGCCGATCGCGCGCAGCTTGTCGTCGAGCACGCTCCAGCCGACGAACCCGTCTCGGGCCTGCGGCTCGAGGTAGTAGAAGGCGGCGTTGGCCATCGGCTGCGCCATGTCGACGTAGAACGCGCCCGCGGGGAACTCCTTGGTCGCGAGCGGCGCGAACGTGCCGTCGAGCACGGTCATCTCGTATCCGCCGGTTCGCACCTTCCGCATCTTGTCGATCTTGAACTCTTCGCCCTCGACCCGGCGCGGCGCCTCGAGCGCCTGCACCTTGATGTTGTGCGCGCGCAGCTTGGCCACGATGTCGGCCATGTCGGCCGGCAGCACGTAGGCGCGCGGCACGACCGCATCCCGCGTGCCGACCGGCATCGTCAGGTCGTCGACGCCGTGCACCACTTCCGGCGGCCCGGATGCCGTGCCGGGCCGCGTGCCGAGGATGCTCGTGCCGGCGCGGTACTCCGGCACGTTCGTGCGATACGCCAGCAGATCGATCTTGCCGCGCGATCGGTACTCGCCGTCCAGCCAGTTCCGCAGCTGGCCGGACTCGGCCCTGGCCTGCACGTTGGCGACTGTCTCGTCGTCGGCTTTCTTGACGACGGCCTGCATCTCTTTCGCGTGCGCGTTCGTGTACTCCAGCAGCGCGATGAAATAGGCGTACTGCGCGTAGATGCGGCGCTCGAATGTCGGCTGGCCCGGGGTCTCGGTGATGATCGCCAGGCGATTGCGCAACCCGTAGTCGTTGACGATGAACTTCGCCTCGACCGTCCAGGCGGCCGCGTCGTGGCTCCAGACGGTCGGCGGAAACGGCCCGCGGGCCGGCAACGCGTGTGTGAACACCTCGAGGCCGAACTCCTTGCGCACCATCTCGCGCACGGCAGGGAAGAGCGTGTCATGCGTGTAGTCGCGCGGGCCCGGCGCCGCCGCCGGCACCGTCGTCGTGCCGTACGTGTTGGCGTAGCCATGGCTCACGCGGCTCATCAGGTGCCCGTCGAGGAGCAGCACCGGATCCCAGTCGTTGAGCAGGCGATACATGCCCATCGCCTCGGCGGTCTGCAGTTTGACGGCGTCGCGATTCAGATCGAGGCCCGCGGCGTTTTCACGCGTGCCCTGGATGTACGGCGTCTCGCTGCCGAGCGATCCGTCTTGCGTCTCGAACGTGTCGGTCCCGTCGACGTTGAAGATCGGCGCGATGATGACGGTCTGGTTGTCCAGCAGGTTCTTGCGCGCGCCCATCGCGAGGTCGCGTGCGACCATCATCAGCGCCTCGGCCGCCTCTGGCTCCGGCGGATGGATGTTGCCGAATAGGAACATCACCGGCTTGCCGGACGTGCGCGCCTGCTGCGCCGACGTCACGCGCGGGTTTGAGAGCACGATCGCCGGCGCCACCTTGCGCATCGGGCTGACGAACATGTTGACGACGTGGATGTTCTCGCTCTTGCCCTTGAGCGCGCTGATGAACTCGAGAAGCTGGATCGACGAGACCGTCCGAGTGAACCCGCTGCGCTCGGCCACCGTCTGGACCTCGGCGGACCATTGCCCGTGCCAGCCCGCGGGCACCTCGTCGGCCCAGTAGATCTTCTGTTGCGCCGCGACGACGCCTGAGAATAGTGCGACCGCGGTCAGCGCGCTGATTCGACGGATGGTCATCCGGCGCAATCTTACAAGAGCGGGCGGTCGTGCGACAGGTACGACCGGTGCTGTCGTACAACGAGAGTTCAAAAAAAACGGACCCGGGCACGAGGCCCGGGTCCGTGTTGTAGACGTTCCGCAGGGGTCTTTCTGGCGGTTCGTCTCCGACGCTTGCTTAGAACACGACCTGCGCCCCGACGCGGAAGACCCGCGGCGGGATAATGCCGGTCGGAGCGTTGAAGTTCGCACTCGAGAGACTGTTGCTCGAGTACGACGTGATGGTGTTGACGTTGAACACATTGAATGCGTCAAACATCAGCTTCAGCCGGTTCTTGCCACCCCGGAACGTGAACACCTTCTGCGCGCCCACGTCGAGCAGCTTCGTCGCTGCCAACCTCGTCGTGCCGGTGGGCTGGAACGTCAGCGTCGGGTTGTTGCCGTACGAGATGGTCGTGTTGGCGCCGGTCGTCGCGCTGATACCGCCGTAGGCCGTGGCCACCCCGTTGACCGTGAGCGTGCGGTTGGCGCCGTCCACCACGTTGAGGTTGCCCGAAGCGGTGATGCCCCACGCCAACGCGTACGTGCCGCTCACCTTGACGAGGTACCGCGCGATCGTGCTGCGCCCATCCGTGAATTGGATTCCCGTCGGGTTCGTGTACGAACCGAGCGGCGAGTAGCCCGGGTTGGTCTGGAACGTCGCTGACGCGTTCATCTGCCAGCGGTTGCTGAACCGCTTGTTCAGGGTCGGGATCACGGCCTGGTACACGTTGTAGGCCAAGCTCGTGATCGTCACGGTGGGGGTATTCGTCGACGGCCGGATGCAGCCCTGGCAGATCTGGTAGTACGGCGCCTGGATCTGCGTCACCGGATCCGTGTAGTAGTACGGCCCCACGTAAATCTGCGACAGCGGGAACTGCGACGATCCTGGCTGATAGCCCGCCAGATAGTTCGCCGTGCCGCGATCGTAGTTGCGGTAGACGTAGTCGACGCCCACCGCCAGGTTCGGGATGAGCTCGTGCTGCACGCCCGTGATGAACTCGCGCGTGCGCGCCAGCTTCGCATCCTGGCTCACGGCGTTGCCCGCAGGATTGAGGATGCCGGTGGCGAGATCGAACCCGTTCGCATTGGTGGTCGGCGTGCCGATGAGTTCATTCGCCTGTACCATTTGATCCAGGTTCGTATCCTTCCAGCAGGGCGCGCCTGCCGCGGTGGCGCAGACGCCGCTGCCCTGGTTCGGGCCCCACGTCAGCGCCGGCTGGGTGGACAGACCGCCCAACGCGTTCGCCAGCGTGATCTTCGTCTGGTAGTAGAGCGAGTAGCTGGCGTGCACCGAGGTCTTGCCGTTGCCGAACAGGTCGTAGGTCGCCGACACACGCGGCGCCCAGTTGCTGAACGACGGCAGCTTCTCTCTCAGCGGCTGGCCATTCGCGTCGAGGATCGGCCGACCGGTATTCACATCGAGCACGCTCGACTGATCCGTGGCGGCCTCGCACTGACTTGGCAGGAGATCCGGCCGAAGCGGGTTGTTTGCCACGCAGCCGCCCAGGTACTTCGACGTCTGCCAATCGTACCGGAGCCCGCCCTGGAGGCGCAGCCGGCCGCGGCTGTAGCCATCCTGGATGTAGCCGTTGTAGGTCCACCAGTCATTGTTCAGCAACTGGTCGCGATAGAGCGTCGCCGTGCGGGCG